>Ga0209835_1000467_pt1 | contig 26639 bp, 20 predicted proteins | sample LakKivwa52mmetaG_FD_184138 | JGI IMG/M metagenome (GOLD analysis project Ga0209835, IMG submission 184138) | Anoxic lake water microbial communities from Lake Kivu, Rwanda to study Microbial Dark Matter (Phase II) - Lake Kivu water 52m metaG... | ecosystem: Environmental > Aquatic > Freshwater >... | reverse complement strand
TTGGCATCAATCATGCCCTAGGACAGCTACCGGTCAATCTCTTTGGTTGGCTTGATCCTCTCAAGAAGTACTAAGCCACAAAAGTATCATAAAAGAGCCTTAGCAATAAGGCTCTTTTTGCGTTTCACGGATTTTTGATGCTGCCTAGGACTATCCGCCTCGAAAGTGCTTGACAAAATTCCCGACCCATTTTGTTTGGTCATTCACCGTGCTGGAGTGGTGAAATTGGTATACACGCTAGTTTCAGGGACTAGTGAGCAGAACGCTCATGGGGGTTCGAGTCCCCCCTTCAGCACCATTTTCGTATCTGAATTTCTTTCAAGTATTTGGCTTCCTATTTCCTACTTGACAAATTGAGCATTTCTGAGATATTGCACTTTCATAGTATTATCTTGATAGACAATCATGGAGGATAAATGACTAATACAAAGAGAATTTACCTATTCGGTAATGGAAGTGCCGAAGGTAAAGCAGACATGAAAAACCTGCTCGGTGGAAAGGGTGCAAACCTTGCCGAGATGAACCTTATTGGACTCCCAGTACCTCCGGGTTTTACCATTACTACAGACGTTTGTACCGAGTATAACAAGCTCGGAATGAATAAGGTGCGCGAGCTTTTAACAGAAGAAGCTAGGAATGCCGTAAAGTACTTGGAAGATATCATGGGAATGCAATTCGGTTCAAACGAAAATCCCCTGTTGCTCTCTGTGCGTTCCGGAGCCAGAGCTTCCATGCCCGGCATGATGGACACAATTTTGAATCTCGGTATGAATGACGACGCTGTTTTGGGGCTCATCAACAAAACCGGTAATGAGCGCTTTGCTTGGGATTCTTACCGCCGTTTCGTACAGATGTATGGAGACGTTGTTTTGGGGCTCAAACCCACCAGTAAAGAGGAAGAAGACCCCTTTGAAGTGATTATTCACACTGTAAAAAAAGAAAAGGGTATTGAAAACGATCTTGATCTCAGTACCGAAGACCTCAAAGACCTTGTTGCCAGATTTAAGAAAGCCGTCAAAGACAATACCGGACACGACTTCCCCTCCGATCCTTGGGAACAGCTCTGGGGTGCAGTTTTTGCCGTTTTCAATAGCTGGAATAACGATAGAGCCGCTTATTATAGAGCGCTTAACAATATCCCCGAAGAATGGGGCACCGCAGTCAATGTACAGGCAATGGTTTTTGGCAACATGGGTTATACCAGCGCCACCGGAGTAGCCTTCACCCGCGATGCTGCCAATGGTGAAGCTCTTTTTAACGGTGAATACCTTATCAATGCCCAAGGCGAAGACGTAGTTGCAGGTATCCGTACTCCCCAACAGATCACACTCATCGGCTCCCAAAGATGGGCTATCCTAGCGGGAGTTTCCGAAGCCGACCGCAAAGCCAATTTCCCCTCTCTCGAAGAAACCATGCCAAGTGTTTACTTAGAGCTATTAGCCATTCAAAAGAGATTGGAAGAGCATGCCAATGATATGCAGGACATAGAGTTTACCATCCAAGACGGCAAGCTCTGGATGCTTCAAACCAGAAATGGCAAGCGCACCGGTTTTGCCATGGTCAAAATCGCCATGGACTTGCTACGTGAAGGCAAGATAAGTGAAGAAGAAGTTCTCTTGCGCATGGAACCCAACAAACTAGATGAGCTTTTACACCCTGTTTTTACCAAAGAAGCTCTCGGCAAAGCCAAAACAATTGCCAAGGGCTTGCCTGCTTCTCCCGGAGCTGCCACAGGCCAGATCGTCTTCTTTGCCGATGAAGCTGAGGCTTGGGTTGCGGACAAGAAAAAAGTAATCTTGGTGCGAATTGAAACTTCTCCCGAAGATTTACGAGGCATGAACGTAGCCAAAGGTATTCTCACCGCTCGTGGAGGGATGACATCTCACGCTGCAGTTGTAGCCAGAGGCATGGGAAAATGCTGTGTCTCCGGAGCAGGTTCTCTTCAGATCGATTACAAAGCTAGAACCATGACCGTGGACGGTGTCCTCTTCAAACAAGGTGATTGGATTTCCCTAAACGGTAGTACCGGTCAAGTTTATGAAGGAAAGTTGGACACACAAGATCCAGAACTAAGTGGCGATTTTGGTGCCATTATGGATTTGGCAGCCAAATATACCCGCATGAAAGTTCGTACCAATGCAGATACACCCCATGATGCCAGTGTTGCCCGCAACTTTGGTGCAGAGGGTATCGGACTCTGCCGTACAGAACACATGTTTTTTGAAGGTGATAGAATCAAAGCGATGCGTGAAATGATCCTTGCCGACGACGAAGCTGGACGTAGAAAAGCCTTGGATAAACTCTTGCCTATCCAAAGAGCAGATTTCGAAGGCATCTTCATCGCTATGGATGGCTTCCCTGTTACGATCAGACTCTTGGATCCGCCTTTGCACGAGTTTGTTCCTCATGAGGAAAAGAACCAGGAAGAGCTTGCCAAAGAAATGGGGATTGAACCCTCCGTAGTACAAGCCAGAGTTGAATCCTTGCACGAGTTTAATCCCATGTTGGGTCATCGTGGTTGCCGCTTGGGCAATACCTATCCGGAAATTACCGAGATGCAAGCCAGAGCTATCATCGAAGCTGCACTTGATGCCAAAGCAAAGGGATTTAACGCCATTCCCGAAATCATGGTTCCGCTCATTGGTACCGCAGCTGAGTTTAAACTCCAAGAAGAAATAATCCGCAACACTGCCGAAAAAGTCTTCACTGAGCGCAATACCAGTATCGAATACCTCGTTGGTACCATGATCGAAATTCCCCGCGCTGCTCTGATTGCAGATAAGATAGCCGATATCGCAGAGTTCTTCTCCTTTGGCACAAACGACCTTACTCAAATGACCTTTGGCTATTCACGGGATGACTCCGGAAAGTTTCTCCCTGTCTATCTGCAAAAGAACATCCTCAAGAATGATCCTTTCCAGATTCTGGATAGAGAAGGCGTGGGACAGCTCGTCAAAATGGCAACCCAATTAGGAAGACAAGCCCGTAGCAACCTCAAAGTAGGTATTTGTGGAGAACACGGTGGCGAACCAAATTCCGTTGAATTCTGTCACATCGTGGGCATGAACTACGTTAGCTGTTCTCCCTACAGGGTACCCATCGCCAGGGTTGCTGCAGCTATTGCAGCTATTAAAGACAACAAATAGTTACTCCCGCTTGGGAGCGAGACTTCATAAAAAAACAATCCCCAGAGCCATCTGGGGATTGTTGTTTCCATACCGGATGCAGATATTCTAGTACACAGCCTCATCTGTGGGATTGCATCCGTGCATCTGGTTTCTGCTTGATGCACAAAGTGTTATGGGTTGTATATCAAGTATAGTCTTTGATGAGGAGTTGCGAGTGATAATCCAATATGCTCATCTATTGACATACTCCCCCCAACCTGCTATACAAGATGCATAGAAGTTGGTAGGTAGATATCTGCTGTTCAAAACCTGATATCTACCAATAATCACATCGTGAACAATCATAGCAGATTCAAGGAGGGCACTTGACAAAAAATAGCCATCCTTTTTCATGTCCTTTACTTAGTAAAAGAATGTAAATTATGGAGATAGATATGTCGATCAAGATTAGCCTGCCGGATGGTTCCATCCGTGATTATGAGCAAGCGGTAAGTGTATATGATATTGCCAAGAGCATCAGCCCCCGGCTTGCAGATGCTGCCATTTGTGCAGAAGTAAATGGCAAAGCAGTTGATATGAATGAAGTCATCAGCGAGGATAGCAAAGTGCTGCTACATACTTTTGCCTCAGATATGGGAAAGGAAGTGTATTGGCACAGTACTTCACATTTGATGGCTCAAGCTGTCAAGCAACTTTTCCCAGAGGTCAAGGTAACGATTGGTCCTGCCATTGACAATGGTTTTTACTATGACTTTGACAAAGACACATCCTTTTCCGATGATGATTTAGTCGCCATTGAAAACCGCATGAAAGAGCTGATCAAAGCAGATTTACCCTACAGTAGAAAAGTAGTGAGCAAAGCCGATGCGATAAAGATGTTTGGCGATATGAAAGAGGATTACAAGCTCGAATTGCTCTCCGAAATCTCCGATAATGAAGTCATCTCAACCTATCAACAAGGTGATTTTGTCGATCTTTGTAGAGGTCCACACCTCAGTTCCACGGGCAAAATCAAAGCTATCAAGCTCTTGCGTAGTTCCGGAGCATATTGGCGCGGTGATGAAAAGAATAAAATGCTCAAGCGTATCTATGGCATCAGTTTCCCTTCCAATAAAGAGTTAAATGAATACCTGCTCTTCTTGGAAGAGGCAAAGAATCGTGATCATCGCAAAATTGCCAAAGACCTTGATCTCTTTTCCATCAATGACGAAGTAGGTCCTGGCTTGGTATTGTGGCATCCCAATGGAGCAATGATCCGTCATTTGGTAGAGCAGTATTGGAAAGAAGAGCACTTGAAGCATGACTACAAATTGGTTTACACTCCCCATGTAGGCAGATCAAATCTTTGGGAAACCAGTGGACACCTGGGTTTTTACAAAGAAAGCATGTATTCTGGTATGGACGTTGAGGGACAGGATTACTATATCAAACCGATGAATTGTCCTTTCCATATCAGTATCTACAATGCAAATTTGCATAGCTACCGGGAGTTGCCAATCCGTTTGGCGGAGCTGGGAACTGTCTATCGTTATGAACGCTCCGGCGTTTTGCACGGCTTGATGAGAGTAAGAGGATTTACTCAAGACGATGCACATATAATCTGCACCCCAGACCAGCTCAATGAAGAAGTAGAAAAACTCGTAGTTTTTGCTATGGGTATGCTCAGACATTTTGGATTTCAAGAATTTAAGATATTCCTGAGCACACAGCCTGAGAAATCAGTTGGTGATAAGTCCGATTGGGATATGGCGACCGAGAGCTTGCGTCATGCCATGGAAAAGCTTGGACTTGAATATGATGTAGACCATGGTGGTGGAGCGTTTTACGGACCCAAGATCGATATCAAAATCAAAGACGCCTTGGGCAGACAGTGGCAATGCACTACCATCCAGTTTGACTTTAACCTACCCACTCGCTTTGACATGACTTATGTGGGGTCAGACAATGCCCAGCACCGTCCCTTCGTAATCCACAGAGCAGTTTTGGGGTCTATCGAGCGCTTCTTTGGCACTCTCTTGGAATACCATGCCGGAAATCTGCCACTGTGGCTATGCCCCACACAGATGATGATCCTGCCCATCACTGATGCCCAGATAGATTATGCCAAAAAAGTCCACGAAAAATTCAAACTATTGGGTATCCGCTCGGAAATCGACCTTAGAAGTGAGAAGATCGGCTACAAGATCCGAGAGACCGAACTAAAGAAAATCCCCTATATGTGCATTGTGGGAAAAAAGGAAGCCGAGGAGGGAAATGTCTCCCTGCGCAGACACACTCTTGGAGACCTCGGTTCCATGAGCTTTGACGAGGCTGTTCGCAAGTTTAGAGCGGAGATGTAAGAAAATTGAAAGAATTGATCGTAAGTGAATTACTCTTGGCTGCCGATGCCCTCAAACAGGTTGCAGAACAGGTTTCGGAAGACCAAGTGCAAAAGGCATTTGCGCTACTATCTGCATGCACTGGAAAGATAGTTTTGACCGGTATTGGCAAGGCAGGGATCATCGCTAGAAAGATCTCTGCCACCCTTGCCAGCACAGGTACTACGTCGATCTTTTTACATGCCGCTGAAGGTATTCATGGAGATTTGGGAATGCTCAATGGCGAAGATGTAGTAATCGCTGTTTCCAATAGTGGCAATACTCAAGAGCTGCTTTCCATTATCCCTTTTATCAAGTTCTTACACATCCCCTTGATCGCCATTACCGGAAATGTCAATTCCCAACTTGCCCAACATGCTGATTGCGTTTTGGATTGCACAGTTCCCAAGGATTATGAGCCTTTTGGTTTGGTACCAACGGTAAGTACTACAGTTGCTTTGGCAATGGGTGATGCCTTGGCTGTAGCATTGCTACGTCACAAAAACTTTAGGGAAGAGGATTTTGCCCGTTTTCATCCAGGTGGTGCCATTGGAAAAAAGCTGCTTTTAAGAGTGGCGGATTTGATGCATCAGGGCACGGAACTCCCCATCGTGTATGATGATACAGAAATGGCAGCCGTGATTTTGGAGATTAGCTCAAAAAAACTGGGCTGTACTACTGTGATAGATCATAATGGACTTCTAGTAGGGATGATCACAGATGGAGACCTGCGAAGGCAATTGCAAAGCAAAAATCGTAGCCTTTTTGATTATCATGCCGCAGCCTGTATGACGGAAAATCCAAAGCATACCAACCCCAATGAACTGGCAGTTAATGCGCTTAATATCATGGAAGAAAAAAAGATAACCATGCTACCAGTAGTAAATGAAGACGGTAAACCTGTAGGCATGCTTCACATGCACGATTTGATCCAGGCTGGAGTAGTCTAAAGCAGCTTTCTCATCTCTGCCAAAACCATCTGAGCAGAGAGCTCTTTCATACAGAGATAGTGACCCTGAGGGCACTTTTCCAAGCCATGCAAAGAACATGGCTGGCAATCCAGATTTGCACACAAAACAATGGCATTGGGATTTTGTGGTGCAAAGCCCAGATCCGGATGTGTTGAGCAAAAGATCGCAACCTGAGCCTTGGCAAAAGCAGCCGCAATATGCATGGGTCCGCTATCATTGCTCAAGACGAGATCACAGGCTTTGATCACTGCCAAGATAGCCTCCAGATTCCACTTTCCGCTCATATCATCACACTTCTTTTCTGTTTTGCGATCTATCTCTGCACATATTTTGTGTTCTTCCCTACTTCCACAGAGGATGAAGTGCCAGTTTTCTGGAGCATTGTCAATCAGCTCCACCCACTGCTCGATCGGATACATCTTTGTAAAGTGCGCTGCTCCGGCAAAGAGTAAAATCAGCTTCTTTCCAAGATTTTCCTCTTTAATCGCAACGAAGCTTTGGGGAAGAGGATTAGTTGTAATGAGCTTTGGTAAAGATACATCTGTTGTGATGATTCCTGCTTTGCGTAGTGGAGCCATATAGAGATCTAGAACCGGTGGTAAAGTCCTTCGATAGAGCCCAGCCACCTTAAGCCTGCGTTTGAAGTGCTGCTTTTGATAGACTAATACTCGATCTGCTTTGAGAAAACAACGTAGGATAAACGTGGAAAGCTTGGCATGGATATCTATCACCAGATCAAAGCGATGCTTTCTCATGCTTTTGTGAAAGGACAGCTCTTTTCGGTATGCGACAATTTGATCACAAGCTTCAAAAGCCTCAGCTATTGGAATAAACTGCTCTTTACAGAGCATCCAGATTTCAGCTTGGGGATAACGTAATCTGAGAGCAGCAAAAACCGCCTCACTAATTACGATATCCCCCAAAGAGCTGAGTCTGATGACGAGAATTTTCATCTATGCAAAGATCAGTTGTGGCACCTGACGGATGAGGGCTTCAAGGTCTGAAGGAACTTTTGCTCCAGCCATAGCACTTTCCGGTCTGCCTCCACCTTTGCCACCAAAGAGTTCAGCAATCTTACCCACAATTTTTCCGGCATGATAAGTCTGGCTTAGGTTTTTGGATAGTACGCACAAGATGGATATCTTGTCGTCATTGACATTGTACAATATTGAAATAGTAGAATCAGTTTTTTCCCGCAGTTGGTCTCCCAAGAGCCGCAAATCCTCTGCCCCGCTAACTTTTACGATGGTATTGATAAGTTTTACATCACCATGGCTTGCTGCGGTTTCAATGTATCTGCTAATGCCGGATTGCAGTTCTTTTTGACGCAACTGATAGAGCTCTTTCTCTGCTTCGATGAGGTTGTGTTGCAGGGTCTCTAGTTTTGCGGGGATCTGTTTCAAGCTACAATTTAGGAGCTTTCCCAGCCCGGATTTGAATTCTTCCAGTTCATAGATATAATCTTCTACAGCCTTACCGGTAATAGCTTCTATGCGTCTGATGCCAGCAGCAGAAGAAGATTCTGAGCTAATCTTAAAGAGCCCGATTTCACCACTGCTGTGTACATGGATGCCTCCACAGAGCTCTTTGGAATAGCCATCTATGTTTACAACTCTTACTTTATCTGCATATTTTTCTCCAAAGAGAGCTATCACACCTTCACTGCGGGCTTCGTCCAAAGTGCTTTCGCTGACCAAGACCGATCGGTTAAGACGGATTTGTTGGTTAACTTCGATCTCAACTTGTCGTAGCTGCTCTGGTGTTAGCGCTTGAAAATGTGTAAAATCAAAGCGCAAATAATCCGGACTTACCAGAGACCCTTTTTGTTGGACATGGTCACCCAATACATCTCGTAAAGCCTTGTGTAAGAGATGGGTAGCGCTGTGGTTCTTGGCTATTGAATTGCGCCTTAAGATATCGATTTCGGCATATACTATATCGCTACTGATGTGTCCTCTTTGAATCATCCCGATATGGACAAAGTGGTCTTCTATCTTTTTTACTTCATGAATTTCCACTTCCAAACCTTCGCCCCTAATTACTCCGGTATCTGAGGTTTGCCCACCAGATTCAGCATAGAAAGGGGTTTTGTCAAGCTGGATGCTGATATTTCCATCCTCGCCCAGAATATAGCGAAGGATCCTTGCTTCGCAGGAGTAATGCTCATAACCAACATATTGTGTTGCTTGGCTGGGATGTAGCTCCGTCCATTCTTGATTATCCAAATCGAGATTGAATTTCGCAGCTTTGCGAGCCCGGTCTTTTTGGGCTTTCATTTGCTGTTCAAATCCCTTTAAGTCTATTGCGATATCTCTTTCTGTGGCAAGTAGTTCTGTGAGATCAAGAGGAAAGCCATAGGTATCATATAACATAAACGCATCAGCTCCGGAGATTTGCCTGTTCTCAAGATTGGAAACGATCTCTTCAAAGATCTCCAAACCCTTGTCCAAGGTTTGATTAAATCTATCTTCCTCGGCTTTGATTACCATTTGAATATATGCGCTCTTGCCTGTAAGTTCCAAATAGTGCCCACCCATTACTTCAATGAAGGTATCCACCAAAAGCCACATAAAGGGTTCTTTAAAGCCCAAAAGTCTCCCATGTCTGGCTGCTCTGCGTAAAATCCTTCTCAGAACATAGCCCCTACCTTCATTGGATGGAAAACCTCCATCCGCCAAGGCAAAGCACAGCGTCCGAATGTGATCTGCAATCACCCTGTGGGAAAGCCCACCTTCTTCGGAATAGGGAGTACCGCTCAGCTCTGCTATCTTATCGAGCAGCGGAACAAAGAGATCCGTTTCATAGTTTGATTTTTTTCCCTGTAAAACTTGGCAGATACGTTCCAAGCCAGCTCCAGTATCCACATACTTGGATTTGAGAGCTTGCAATCTACCGCTTTCATCTCTAAAGTATTGAATGAAAACAAGATTCCACAGCTCAATATAACGCTGGCAATCACCATTTACCAAACACTTGTGATTGGGGTCATGCTGCTTATCGCAAAAAGCCAAACCACGATCGAGATTCAGCTCTGAACAGGGACCACAGGGACCGGTCTCCCCCATCTCCCAAAAATTATCCTTATCACCATGATAGGAAATATGTGAGGGATCGATATCGGTAAGCTCCTTCCAAAGATTGTATGCTTCATTGTCGCTCTCATGAACTGTGGCATGTAAAAGCTCTTTGGGAAGCTTCCAAACTTCTGTCAAAAGCTCCCAAGCCCAAGTGATTGCTTCTTTTTTGTAATAATCGCCAAAGGACCAATTGCCCAGCATTTCAAAGAAGGTGTGATGATAGCCATCTTTGCCCACTTCTTCCAAATCATTGTGTTTACCACCAGCTCGGATGCACTTTTGGCTATTGACAGCACGGGGAAACTCCGGCTCCTTGAGGCCCAAGAAAATCCCTTTGAATTGATTCATGCCCGCATTGGTAAAGAGCAAAGTATTGTCATCCACTGGTACTACTGGAGCAGAAGGGACAAAGTGATGCCCCTTACTGAGAAAAAACTCGATAAATTGTTGGCGGATATCTTTACTATTCAGCATTTAGACCTCATTGAGAAAAGAGCCGGTATGTTCTAATATCCACTTTTCGGCAGACCATGCGGCAATGGCTCCATCACTGGTAGCAGTAACAACTTGGCGCAAAAGTTTAGCCCGAATATCACCAGCAGCATAAACTCCCGGAATATTGGTATGCATACTGTCATCAGTGAGCACAAACCCACCACTATCAAGGGTTAAGCGAGATTCAATGAGAGCATTGTTGGGCAAAATGCCTACATAAATAAATACGCCATCCACAGGCAAAGTGCTGATTTTTTCGGTATTGCGATTGTAGAGTTCAAGCTCACTTACTCGCTTTTCACCACGGATTTCTTGGATCACGGTATCCCAGATAAATTCAATTTTGCTGCATTCTTTGGCTCGTTCCTGGATGATATGCTGTGCGCGTAATTCGTTGCGTCTATGAATGATGTAAACTTTCTTGGCAAATCTGGTTAAAAACAATGCTTCTTCTACAGCAGAGTCACCACCACCTACTACAGCGACTACTTTATCACGGTACAAAGCACCATCACAGGTGGCACAATAAGATACGCCACGTCCGGTGAGAGCTTCTTCGCCGGGGACGTTTAAAAGCCGGGGATGTGCACCAGTACAAATGATCAGCGCCTTGGCTCGATATCTTCCGGAGGGAGTTTCGATTACCTTGCACAAACCTTCCATTCCTACTGCGGTAATCTCCTCATCATGAAATTCTGCTCCAAAACGCTCCGCTTGTTGACGCATTTTGTCTGTAAGCTCCACCCCAGAGATGGTCTCTTCAAATCCAGGATAATTTTCTACTTCGCTGGTAACGTTGATCTGCCCACCAACTAAGCCCATCTCAAAAATAGCGGTTTTCAAACCTCCACGAGCTCCATAAACGGCAGCACTGAGCCCGGCAGGTCCAGCACCTACGATGATTACATCATAACACATAAGTCTATCCTTTACTAATAATTTAGCAGTTTTGGGCAGAGTTTCCAAAAGCTACTTTGCGTCAAGCGAAATCAATTAGAGGAAATCGAAATCATGTATTTTTTTTTTACGGTTTTTAGTTCAAACCCTCACTGATAACTTCAAAATGGAATTTCCTGCCTACTACAGGGGTATTCGGGATGGGTTGTTTTATCACCATATATTCAAATCTCATCCCAGCCTCATCAAATTTGATCACTGAGATGGCTGAATTCTTCATGCTATCACGTTCCCTGCTTGGAGCCTTTGCCTTTGATCATAGCTTGGATCATGTGCGCGATATGGTCCACAGTGAACACCTTTTCACTCTTCTTTACTGTCAATGAGGGCACTTTGCGCTCAACTCATAACCTTACTTGAAAACGGTTTGTAATTCATATAAACAATATTCATGTAAACAAACCATATAAATAATATATAAATAATCACCATATAATCCCCTAATACACCAAAATGTCATTCGCGGTTTTCTCTTCTTTGCATCTCTAATGATTCTCTAATGATTCCCTAATGAATCCCTAATCGGATTAGAGATTCATTAGGGAATGATCAGTGAATGATATGATATCATAATAAGGTTGTTTTTAGGCTGGATGGGTGAGGATTAAGCGAAAAAGCGCATGGATAGCCATCTCAAAAATGCAATGGATAGCTGGAGAGGATAAGGCAATATGGGGTTTTTGTGGCAAAGAAAGTGGATATCAAATCTTAGATGCAAAACTACGTTTTTCGTTTATCATCTTGAGATACGAACTGGGCACATGATACACAAACTGCATCATTCATGACTAAAACTCAATTTGCCGAATGGCTTCATAAAGAACGATAGCCACAGCATTGGAGAGATTGATGGAGCGGATGTCATCGTGCATGGGGATACTAATAGTGTTATAAGGATAACTTTCCAGGAGCGGGGCAGGCAATCCTCTAGATTCTGGACCAAAGATAAGGTAGTCTCCTGGTTCAAAACGATACTCATAGAGGTTATTCGTGCTCTTGGTAGTGCAGAGGATAAAGCGAGGGGGAGCTTGGTTTGAGAGGAAGTCTTCCCAATTTTCGTGAATAATGAGTTTTAACTTGTGCCAATAGTCCAGACCGGCGCGTTTGAGAGATTTATCATCCATCAGAAAGCGAAAGGGCTTGATCAGATGCATGGTGCTGGTCGTACCAACACAGAGCCTGCCAATGTTTCCGGTATTGGCGGGAATTTCTGGTTCAAAGAGCACTATATGCAAGTCGGGATGAGCGTTAATCGGGATCATAGTATCTGCTTCCTTGGTGATAGTATATCCACAAACCGATAGGAAAAGAGCCTGTTCCAAAATTCCAGCCAGGTAGTGGAAGATGCTCTGATCTTTGCTTCGGGGAGCTTTTTATTCACGGTATATGTTCCATAAGGGACATAGGTAAAGTGCATCGGCAGAAAGGTTTTGCTGTTGGCAGGAAAGAGCCCGAGCTTGTAAACGACGAGCTGTTGAACCTCAACAGAGGATAAAACCTTTGTCATGGATATTGCCAAATCCTTGTTCTGTGAGCTTTTGGGAATGGCATAGCTTTCCATATAGAGATAAGAACCTTCCTTGAGTATGGAAGCTTTGAGAGGATTTGCTTGGGGGTTTTGCTCCAAGTACCAATTGGGAGTACTGCTAAAGCCAAAACAAAGAGCTGAGTCCATCTTGGTAAGAGAACTAAAGGCATAATCCCAAAGGGGATGAACTTTGGCGATATTTTTGCGGAGGCTTTTCCATAGCTGCTCATAGCCATGTTCGCCAAACAGTGCTACTGACCAATGGAGTACAGCCCTTCCAATGGGACAGCTATGGGGATCGCTCATAGCCAGCAAGTTATAATAGATGGGGTCTTGGAGTTCACCAAATGATTGGGGTGCATCACTTATCTGGTTGGGATCATATAAAAGACAGAGATATCCGTATGCATAAGGAAGAAAGCGGTGTTTGTGGTCTGTTATAGCCTCTTGATTTAGCCCATCATAATCTGCCAGATCAAGTGTTTCAAAAATATCGTAGGTTTCAATATCTGCCATCGAGGCATTGTCAATGCCGATTATGAGATCGTATTTGGCAGGCTCGCTTTGAAGCAGTAGGATCATATCCTGAGGTGAACCACCATTGTGAATCTGCACCGGCGTATTGTGGCTTTCATTGAATTTGGCTACCAGTGCGGAATTCATACCAGCACTTACAAAACGATTTGATACTAAGACATGCAAGGTATCGGATTTGCCAATCTTGGGCTTTTCCGTCACTTGCGCTTCCTGTTTCCGGCAGGAGGCAAGACCTATGAACCATAGGCAGTTTATGAAAATTAGGGTTAAAATGAACCGAAAAGAAACCATGCTACGATAAAATCCATTACCAAAATTAGAACGGCAGAATAGACAACTGTTTGGGTTGTGGCAATACCTACTCCCTCTGCCCCACCTTTGGCTTTGTTGCCTTGAAAACATCCCACGGAGCATATCACAAGACCGAAAACGAGAGATTTTGCCAAACCACCCCAGATATCACCGGGCACAAAGTAGCTCTTCATATTGTTAAAAAAGGTATGGTAATGCAAGCCATACCGTAACCACGCAAAGTACCAAGCCACCACAATCCCGATAAAAGAGGCAAAGATGGAAATCAAGGGAAAAACCAATACCCCAGCTACGACCCGTGGTAAATAGAGAAATTCATAGACAGAGATATTCATGCTTTGCAAGGCATCAAGCTGTTCGGAAACCTTCATAGTTCCAATCTCCGCGGCAATAGCAGCTCCCACCTTTCCTGTGAGTACCAATGCAGACAGGACAGGAGCCAATTCGATCATGGTGGATTTTCCTATGAGCACACCCATATAGCTTACCGGAATGTAGCCTTTGGTTTGATACACTGCTTGCAAGGCAGTAACCAATCCGGTAAAAGCAGCGGTAAGAGTGATCAAAGGAAGGGATTGTAATCCAATCCGTTTGACCTGGATCATAAGTTCTTGCTTGCGATTATATATTGCGGGGAGTGTAGCGCAAAGCTTGGAACAAAAAACAACAAATTCACCGATTTGGCAAAAGAGCTTAATCATCAAAAGAGCGGTCTAAAGACTGGAAGAGAGTGATCTCGCGTACAAAACGGAGGTCAACATCACCCGTAGCACCATGACGGTTTTTGCCAATGATGATTTCAGCGATACCGGGCTTATCTGTCTTTTCCGGATAATAATACTCGTCCCGGTAGATAAACATTACTAAGTCTGCATCTTGTTCGATTGCTCCGGATTCACGCAGGTCGGCAAGATGCGGTCTTTTGTTTTCGCGGGATTCCAAACCGCGATTGAGCTGGGAGAGGGCTATGACAGGTATTCTCATATCTTTGGCAAGAATCTTGAGCGCTCTGGAAATCTCGGCTATCTCCTGCTGGCGGTTTTCTTTTTCCCGGGCTAAAGACATAAGCTGGAGATAGTCAATAATCACCAGATCCAAGCCACCGATTTCCGCGGCAAGTCTTCTCACTTTGGCACGAATCTCCAGTGGTGAATTGGTACCGGAATCATCGATATAGATATGTTTTGTCGATAGTACTTCAGAGGATTGCATAATGCGCGTGAGTTTTTCTTCATTCATGCCAAAGCCCTTGAGCATGGCATCCATATTGACTTCCGAAGTAGAGCTAAAGAGCCTCATAATGAGTTCGTCGGCTGCCATTTCCATAGTAAATATGGCTACTTTTTTGGAGAGGTCAACAGCAGCATGAGTTGCGATATTGAGGGCAAAGGCAGATTTTCCCATAGCGGGTCTGGCAGCGATGATGATCAATTGACCTGGTCTAAAGCCACCGGTCATACGGTCTAAATCCGAAAATCCCGAGGCACACCCCAAAACCGGCATCTTGGAGCTGGCTACGGCGTCGATCTGTTCCAAGACCTCTACACTGATATCGTCAATCTTTCTAAAGCCTTGATTTTGCGGTATTTCGGCAATGGCAAAGATCGCTTGCTCTGCTTCATCGACAATCTCTTTCACCGGTTTGGAGGCAGTATAACAAGCTTCGATAATGCCATTAGCTGCTACGATCAACTGCCTGAGCAGAGCTTTTTCGGAGAGGATTTGTAAGTGGTATTCAAAGTTTGCAGAGGAGAGCACAAAGTTTGTGATATCATTAACAGCTGGGATACCTCCGCACTTTTCCAGCAAGTTGTTTCTGCGCAAGCGTTCAATCAAAGTAAGGGGATCTATCTCGATGCGGTCATTAAAGAGCTCTTGCATGCTACGGAAGATATAGCGGTGGGCAAGCTTGGAAAAGTATTCTTCGCGTACTTTTTCCAATGCCTTATTGATTGTATCAGTATCGATCAGCATTGCTGAGAGAACTGCCATTTCTGCATTGATATCGGAGGGTAGAGTTCTATCCGAGATCTTTGTATTTTCGTCTATTTCTTTCTTTTTTACCATGTTATGCCTTTTTTGCCAGAGCTTCTATAACACATGGGGGAACGTAATCAGTGAGGTCTGTACCCAAGCGTGCCAGTTGTTTGATCATCGATGAGGATTGGTACATATAGGTAAGATTTGGCACGAGGAAGATGGTCTCTATCTCGGGAGCCAATTTTTTATTGGTAAGAGCCAAAGACAGCTCATACTCAAAATCCGATACCGCTCTCATGCCACGGATCATGACTTTTGCTCCGGTTTTGTGGGCAAAATCGACTACCAAACCCGAGAAACTCATCACTTCTACATTTGGAATTGAGGATGCTACTTGGCGACATAGCTGCACCCGCTCCTCAAGGCTAAAATAGGTGTTTTTTCCAGTAAAATCGGCAACCGAGAGAATCACCTTGTCAAAGAGTTCAGCCGCTTTTTCGAGGATGTTTAGATGCCCTAAGGTAATGGGATCAAAGGTGCCGGGGTAGAGAGCAATGGAAACCATTATTCAAATGCCAGCTTGCGGATTTCTTCGATATCGGAAATTTCCTTGGGGATGTTTTGAGAGAGTACACAGAAACCGGATTCCGTCACCAAGATATCATCTTCGATGCGCACACCGAGCTTCTCTTCGGGAATATATATCCCCGGTTCGATGGTAATTACATTACCTGGCTCCAAAATGGCAGCTCTGCCGCCTAGATCGTGAGTATCCATTCCCAAAAAATGCCCTATACTGTGCATATAATACTTGCTTACATCATCAGGATTGTCGATCAAACCCAGCTTGATCAGTGCTTCAGCTATAAGGGCTCGAGAATCTGTGTTGATCTCTGTTAGGCTTGCACCTGGCTTTACCATTTCAATGCTCTTTTTTTGCACTTCAAGTACAGCGGAGTAGATTTCAGCCTGTCGAGGACTAAACTTCTCACCGATGGGGAAGGTACGCGAAATATCTGCACTATAATTATTGTAGGAAGCGCCAATATCGAGAAGCACAGCCTCTCCGGAACCAATCTGGCATTCGTTTTTTCCATAATGTAGAGTAGCTGCATTGATGCCTGCAGCAATAATGGGAGCAAAACCCCATTTTTTGACTCCACTGCGTTGCATGCGATAGTATATCATCGCTTCCAATTCATATTCCATCATGCCTGCTTGGGCACTTTCCCAGACGTCGAAAATCGCTTTTCCGGTAATATCGATGGCTTTTTGGAGTTGCATTATCTCCCAATCGCTTTTCACTTTACGAAGCGGAGTAACCAGATCGTTGATCTGTTCCATCACAATCCTGGGGTAGCGGCTACGAATGGGGTCCAAGGTAAACATAGCCATGCTAAGTGGTTTGTCCAAAGCTACTGCTCCCAAATTTGCCCAGATCTTGGTAAGCATGGGACAAAGGGCGGAGATGGAGCGCAAAAACTCGTCTTTGTAAGCGATGTTTTTGATGCCGCTGATTTCGGATGCTTCATCTGCGTTTAGCTTTTTTCCATCCCACACTTCACGCTCGGGATTGCTACGTTCGATGAAGATCGTCTCACTAAACTTGTCATTGAGTTTGTAAGCACAATAGATAAGTTCGGGATGATTTAATCCCGTGAAATACAAAAAGTTGTTGTCCTGCGAAAACTTTTCCAGATTTGCTTCGGGCTTGGCAAAGAGGATTACCGCTTCGCCGTTGCCGAGGAGCTGTTCGAGCTTTTCCCTGCGTGGCATAGTTATCTGAGCGTTCATGTTATCTCCCAGTAGATGTCTTTGTGAGACTATCAGAATTTTCCTGCTATATGTGTCAATAAAAAGACAGATACTCCCATGACGAGAGTATCTGTTTGAGGATAATGGCTCTATCCTTTTTTATTTCATTTCTACTTTGTGGGATTGGTTCTGAGCTACAAAACTGCCTTCTTTCTTGTTCTTTTCGGGGCTGGTTTTTGCCGGCTCAAAATTTAGCACGATGGTATTGTCCATAGCTACGGTACGATCGTATAAGTAATAATAGTTCCCGCTTAGGTCTTCTACCCGAATATCCCACACGTCGGGAAGAACCGTCCATAGACGAACCTCACTGGGATAGAGAAATCCGCTTAGCTGATCATCTCCCCAAAACGGCTCGCTGGCAGGAGAAAGAAACACACGCTTGATGGTGATATTGGTTTGATTGCGGAGTTTGATGGCACCACCGGTGGCGTATATTTCCAATGTAGTGGTATTACCGGAACGGATATCAACATCGGCATCGGCACTGAAGACATGATCTCCGCTATACTCGATATTTACGTTTCTATCCGATGAATAACTGCGGCTCCAATTTGAAAAGGCATTCAGCCAGGTGGTCTCACTATTGTCCACTTCAAACCAAATTTGAGCATTGGTACGGTTTCTGATCCTCAATGTCGCCTCTTCGATACAAGAGGTAAGCGAGAGGAGGACAAGAACAACGATGATGGCAAGTACAAGTCTTTTCATGGATTACTCCTTTTTATAAGCTGGATACTCTTTCGCTGATGCTGTTTTCTCTTTCGTATGCGGGCTTGTTTTCTCCCCTTACTACAGCATCGCTTATTTTGCAGGATTTGATATCCTTGTTGTCTGGGATTTCGTACATGATATCGAGCATAAACTTTTCCATAATCGAGCGTAAGCCTCTGGCACCGGTCTTTTGCTTGATGGCAATTGAGGCTATCTCCTTGAGGGCTTTTTCGCTAAATTCCAGCTCCACGCCATCTAACTCGAAAAACTTTTGATATTGCTTGCAGATGGCATTGTTCGGCTTGACCAAGATCTCCATGAGGGCATCCTCATTCAGATCATGCAATGTACACATTACAGGAAGCCTGCCAATGAGCTCGGGAATCAAGCCATATTTGAGCAGGTCATGAGAATTGGCATGATCAAAGATGTTGTTTTCTGCTTGTTTATCTTCGAGCTTGACGTCAAAACCGATCGCTTTTTTGTCCATGCGGGACTTGATTATCTTTTCCAAACCAAAGAAGGCTCCACCGGCAATAAAGAGGATATTGGTGGTATCCATTTCAATAAAATCCTGTTGGGGATGCTTTCTGCCACCTTTGGGCGGAACGTTTACCTTGGTGCCTTCCAAAATCTTGAGTAACGCTTGTTGCACGCCTTCACCGGAAACGTCTCTGGTTATAGAAGGAGTCTCGGACTTGCGGGATATCTTATCAATCTCGTCGATATAGACAATCCCCTTTTCCGCTCTCGCAACGTCATAATCCGCATTCTGGAGCAGACGTACAAGAATGTTTTCCACATCTTCACCCACATATCCGGCTTCGGTAAGAGTAGTAGCATCAGAAATAGCAAATGGTACATTTAAGACCTTTGCCAAAGTCTGGGCTATGAGAGTTTTTCCAGAGCCAGTGGGTCCGATCATAAGGATATTGCTCTTTTCCAGCTCCACTTTATCTGTTTTAACCTGCCGAAAAATGCGTTTGTAATGGTTGTAAACAGCAACGGAGATGATTTGTTTGGCTTTATTTTGCCCGATCACATACTGATCCAAAAAGGTCTTGATCTGGCTGGGTATGGGAAGCTCAAAGGTCTCTTGAACAGGTGCCGCTTGACTTGAATCTATAATTGTGTGGCACATCACGATACATTCATCACAAATGTTTCCGGCGATACCACGAATCAAGGTCTTGACTTCGGACTCTGCCCTTCCGCAGAAGGAACAGCTAAGTGATTTGTATTTATCCAATTAATTCCTCCATATCGGGTTAGAATCAGTGTTAATGCTCATAGCCTTTACTTACGGTTTGAGATCACTTCGTCGATAATGCCATACTCACAGGCTTCGATAGCACTCATAAAATAGTTGCGATCGGTATCGAGCAGTATCTTATCGATGGGTTGTTTGGTATGATTGCTGAGGATTTCATTCATTCTGCCACGCAGATAGAGGATTTCCTTTGCTTGGATTTCGATATCCGAGGCTTGACCTTGTGCTCCACCCAAGGGCTGGTGAATCATCACCCGGCTATTGGGAAGGGCGGTGCGTTTGCCTTCGGCACCTGCTGCCAAAAGCACAGCAGCCATGCTGGCAGCCTGTCCGATACATATAGTGCTTACCTTGGGCTTGATATATTGCATGGTATCATAAATGGCAAGTCCAGAGGAAATGATTCCCCCGGGGCTGTTGATATACATATAGATATCACGCTCGGGGTCTTCACCTTCCAAGTGTAACAGCTGCGCTACGACGCTATTGGCAAGGTTATCTTCGATCACCCCACCCACAAAGACGATGCGATCGTTGAGCAAACGTGAATAGATATCATAAGCACGTTCTCCTCTGCCTACTTGTTCGATTACAATCGGTATAAAACTCATTTAAGACCTCTCTTATTCGCTAAAAATGTCTGCCTGTTTGAGGGTAGTATCTTCTTCAGTTTGCGTATCCAATAATTCGCTTATTTCCGTAGCTAGTGGCTCTTCCATGGGGCTTTCTTCGCTTACTGGGATATATTCGTTTTGGGCTGTGAGCTGGGTAAGTAAGATATAATCTTTTAGCTCTTCGGCAAAACGATTGCTCTCGATATAGGATTTGCGTTTGTCCACAAACTGCTCTGCGCTCATATCTTCGAGAATAGCCAAATGGGCGATAAAATCACTCTTTGCTTCCTCTGTAATCTCTACCTCATTGATACTCTTGAGGTTGTTCATCACGTAGAGACTGATCATTTCTTGGCTTACCTGCATCTTGACTTGGTATTCGTAAAAACGTTTCCATCTGGCATCTGTCACCTTTTCGGTTTCCTTTTGCACGATGTAATCAAGGGTTCGTTCCGGGAGCGGGAAAGGATTGTCGATAAAGAGCTTGGTAATGTAGGCATGCTGGCGGATATTGATATTACGGTGTTCGACTCCGGGGCTTAGTTCCACAGAAATCTTGGCACGCATATCTGCTACGTTGTCAAATTCGAGGTCTTTGGCAAAATCGTCATTGAGCTCGGGAATAGTCTTTCTCAAGATGGCATTGATCATCATTTTGACAGGATAGGTGGCTTCATGGCTGAGCCCATCCATTTCAAGCAAGACGATTGCATCCGTCCCACTCATCGTCATTTCGACTACATCACCGATATTCTTGTTTTCCAATTTATCTACTAAAAAGGCGTTGGTTTCTGCTTCGAGGTTGATGTGTACATTATTAAAAACCTTGCTTTCATCATCCACAAGGATGGTAATCTCAGCCTCTACCTCATCACCCTTTTGGATACTGTCTTCCACATCGTTCATGAGGGAATTTTCTTTGCGAAGGGATTCGATATATTTGTCTATCTCATCATCAAGCTCAATCAACGTACAGGGAACTTGCATACCCGTAAGCTGCTTAAATTCCACGATGGGTTCGCTCTCTATCTCTACCACAATTTGCATTTCTTGGTCTTTTTCCCAGGTGATGTCTTTCACATTGGGATAATGGAGATAATGGATACCGTGCTCTTCGCAAGCAGCATCAAAACATTCATCCACCATTTCCTTGTAGAAAAGGTCTATCACTCGATCTGCATACATGCGTTCGACCATTGCCAAAGGGGCTTTGCCTTTCCTAAAACCGGGAACTGAAACCTCTTTGGAGGCTTTGCCCAAAAACTTGTTGTAAGATTTCATCGCCCGTTCTGCTTCAACGGTGATTTGAACTTCTTTATTGACCGCATTTAGTTGTTTAATCTCGACTTGCACGGTAACTCCTTGTATTGTATATATTAAGACAATGGTGCGAAAGAGGGGACTCGAACCCCTACTGGTTATCCCAACTGGATCCTAAGTCCAGCGCGTCTGCCAATTCCGCCACTTTCGCACGTATTTGAAAGCCACAAAAAAATTTCTATCCCTATTGTCAAGCCCTTAGTGCCATATTATCTATAAGGCGGGTCTTGCCAACGAAAGAAGCGATCAAAATCCTGCTCTTTTCTCCTGCTCTGCTTTCCAATTCCAAGCTTTCACTATCGACAATAGCAATATAATCCACTTTTACATTGTATGCACTAAGGATTTCCAACATCGATCCTTGGAGTATTGTGATATCATTGATTCCCGCTTGATACTGTTCTCTGGCTTTACAGAGGGCTTTGTACAAACCCAAGGCATTTTGCCTTTCATCAACACTCAGATAGACATTGCGTGAGGACATCGCCAATCCATCTGCTTCCCTTACGATCGGGCAGGAGACTATCTGGGTATGATGATTTAAGTCTCGCAGCATTGTTTTGAGCACGGTTATCTGTTGGAAGTCTTTTTCTCCCATATACATATAATCTGCGGAGATGAGGTTTACCAGCTTCAAGACGATGGTGGCAACTCCTACAAAGTGCCCCTCTCTGCTGGCTCCACAATAGAGATCGGAAATGCCTTTTACCTCCACCCAGCTTTTATAGCCGGAGGGGTACATCATCCGGTCATCCGGGGTAAAGACATAATCCACTTGGTAGGGATCCAAAAGGCTCAAATCCCTCTGTAAATCTCTGGGATAACGGCTTAGGTCTTCTCCCGCAGCAAATTGAGCTGGATTTACATAGATCGATACGACTACGATGTCGCATTCAGCTTTGGCTCTTTTTACTAAAGACAAATGCCCCTCATGGAGGTAGCCCATCGTAGGCACAAAGCCGATCTTTTTGCCACCCGCACGGTAGGATAGCCAATCCGGCAAGGACTTTAGATCACCAATCAAGATCATTGCTGGGGTCTGTTGTTCTCATCTAAAACGATGATTGTGGGCTGATGGGTTTGCATTTCGGCACTGTCCATCATGCCATAGTTGATGATGATCACCTTATCTCCGGGTTGGGCAAGACGGGCTGCTGCGCCGTTGATGCCAATTTCACCGGAACCTCTGGCTCCCAAAATTACATAAGTGGAAAATCTGGCACCGTTGTTGATATTGAACACTTCAACGCGTTCAAACTCGTGCATTCCACTGAGATCGAGTAAGTCTTCATCTATGCTGATGCTACCATTGTAGTTTATGTCACATTGCGTAACAGTGGCTCTATGGAGCTTGGATAGAAGTATCTGTCTGAGCATTTTATCCTCCATATTCACTCTGAGCGATCCATAAACTATACAACTACTTATCTGTCAAGAAATTTAGGAGCTTAGGCATGCTGCAGAATGTATCTTGTGGATTGAAACGACAAAATGGGCGAAGGACTCTGGGATACTTCACCCCCCCCCATCTGCTATATTTTAACTTTCAGAGATTACAGGTGCATCTCTGCTGTTTACACCAAGCATCTACCTATAATCCACCAGAGGAATAGAAATGCTGATTGCGGGAGGAGTGCTATGAAGCGAAAATACTCGATAATAAGTCAATTTACTTGACACCGTTAGCCTCGCTAAATGAAGTGCAATCAGATAAAATAAGCTAAAAAATAGGAGAGAAAATGCGCAAAGTAATGCTAGCTCTTATCTTGATGCTACCACTGCTGTTAATGTCTTATCAGGTAAAAAATGGCGATGTATCCGGTCAAACATGAGATGCCGGTACATATTTTATTGATGCCGACATCACCGTTTCCAGTGGGTCAACACTCACTCTTTTGCCCGGAGCCATTCTCAAATTTGGAAACTACACCAGCCTTGTCTGCAATGGTAGCCTCATTGCAGTAAGTGAAAGCGATTCCATTCGTTTTACTACGTTTGAGGATAACAGCGTTGGGGAAGAGATCAGCGGTTCCACCGGTAACGTCAACAACGGATATTGGTATGGACTTAGCATTACCGGAGAACAGTCTTCTGCCTATATGCATAGGTGCAGTATCAAGTATAGCAGAGGAAATCATGGTATTGCATATGAAAGTGCAAGTGCTGGATACTTCACCGAAAGCAATGTATCCTATGGCAGCAACTTTGGCATCATTGCCGTCTCGTCCAATATCGAGATCTTGCAGAGCCGTTTCCACAATAACGGTAATAGCGGAATTCGCATTGATTACAACCTTGATACGATAGTTTCAAACAACCATATTTATGATAACAATAGCTATGCCATCTGGATTAGTCATGGCAACGCTCCCGATCTATCTACCAATATTGCGGTGAGAAACACATACAATGCTGTATATTACTATGTTTCCAGTATTTCAGGAAATCATTGGTTCAATAATAATCTGATCCACGTACCCTACTATCTGATTGTACCGGAAGGAGCTACTCTCAACCTTTCACCAGGTACTATCTGCAAAGCCTATAGCGGAAGTATCAGTGTCCAAGGCTCACTTATTGCCAATGGCACAGCTTCGCAACCCATAGTCTTTACCTCCTATCACGATGACGACATTGGCGGAGATACCAATGGAAATGGTAATAGCAGCACCCCTGCCAGAGGAAATTGGTCTGGGATAGAAGTTAACGGTACCTCCTCTGAACTTATATTAAACAATACCAAAGTACTCTATTCAGGTGGGATTTCGCTATATTCCTGCACCAGCGGTTCTATTAGCAATAGCCAAATCCTGCATAGTAGTCAATGGGGTATTCGCTTTCAATACAATGCTATTGATGTTAATAGTACCGAGATAGCCTACGTATCATATAGTGCCCTTAGCTTTGTGAACATTTACGATCCCAGTTCATTTAGCATTAGTGGCAACTCCATTCACCACAACGATTCTTACGCGGTGGAGTTGTATGGGAGCAAGCTCATAAATCTGAGCCTAAATACATTAGTAAACAACGCTATAAACATAATCTACAGTCAATATGTAGAACTTTCTGGAAATTATACTCTGAGTACGGATCTGCGTTATGTATTCAATTCGCTTATCATTCCTGCCGGGACGCATCTAAGTATCCCAGCCGGATCAATCGTTAAGTTTATTGGACAGGGCATTACAGTAAATGGAATGCTTACTGCAAGTGGCACTCCCAGTCAACCTATCGTTTTTACTTCCTATCTGGATGATAATATTGGCGGTGATTGGAACGGAGATGGAAACCAAAGCTCTGCCTCTGCTGGCTCTTGGAGTGGAATCCTATTTAGCTACGATAGCGAAGCACCAGCGCTTGAGTATTGCCATATTCGCTATGCATACCAGATTGATCTGCGTTCCATGCAACCTGGATATATTCGCAACTGCCAGATATCTTATTCCCAAGCTAACGGCATATACATATACGTTTATCCTCACGATATTAGCGGAAACAGCATCTCCAACGGAAATTCTGGAGGTATCTATCTTTATGGAGTAAATTCCAACGTGAGCTATAGTATCACAAATAATAACATCAGCAACAACGGCTCCTATGCCATAGCTATGTACTATTGCAACGTATATAATGTGAGCGGAAATACCCTTTCCAACAACTATTACAACGCCATTTACTACGACAACTGCTCCCTCTATGGAAATTATCAATTCAGCAATGCTCAGCCTGTTGTCTTTAACCAATTGTATGTTCTAGAGGGACAATCGCTAAGCATAGCCGCCGGTACGCTGATCAAGAGTAGTGGCGGGTCTTTGTTGATTAATGGCTCACTCAATCTGTTATCAACGGCTTCACAGCCATTCATTTTCACTTCTTTCAAAGATGATGTTAGAGGTGGAGACCTCAATGCCGATGGAGATCAAAGTACTCCAAACAATGGAGATTGGGGAGGCATAGTCTATCAATCGAGCACTCACCCTCCTCAGATAGAGTATTGCGAAATTCACTACGGCAATGGGATCTATCTCAATAGTACGCAAATGGGCTATGTTCGCAATAGTCTTATCTCTCACAGCAACCACTGGGGCATCTATCTAAATGCATATCCACACAATATTACTGACAATGAAATAGCATATACCACTGGCAATGGTATCTACCTGTATTCGCTTACTTCGGATGTCCCTTATCAGATAGCCAACAACTACATTCACCACAACAGCAACTATCCTTTTTATGCCCATTATACAAATGTCTATCCTCTGATTGGGAACGTCTATGAGCAAAATCGTTTTAATGCACCTCTCTTTGAGTATAGCAACATAGTGGGACATCATATCTTTGGTAGTGATACTATTTCAATTTTTAGTGGCGTCACAGTTCCAGCAGGTAATACTTTGGAGCTCGCTCCCGGAGCGATTGTAAAAGTAATGCATAGTAGTATCACCATCAGCGGAACGCTTATCTCCAGTGGAACAATTACCCAGCCGAATACCTTTACCTCCTTCAAAGATGACAGCATCGGCGGAGACCTCAATGATGATGGTACGGATACGAGTCCCGCAGCTGGAGATTGGGCAAGCATCTATTTTACCACCGAAGCCACAGCTCCCCAGCTCTCCTATGTGCATGTCCTTTATGGTAGTGTTTACTTCAATTGTGCAAACCGTGGTAGCATCCAAAATAGCATTATCCGCTATTCCAATAGCAACGGAATCAGTATCTTGAATTATCCCCAAGATGTATTGAATTGTACTATTACTCACAATTCTCTGAATGGTATTAGTCTCCATGGCATCTCTGCAGCTGAGCCATATAGCATTGCCAACAATGTAATCCAAAACAACAATCAATATGCCATCAATGCCTATTACTCCGCTGTTTACCCTCTGAATGCCAATAGCCTTGGAGGAAACGTTTATGACGCCATCCGCATCAACTATTCGGATCTTTTTGGCTATCATGTCATCAATCCCGCCCAGAGCTATGTATTTTCTGGTGTAAATATCCCCTTGGAAAATACCTTGGAGATTCAAGCCGGTTCAGTGGTCAAATTTGAAACATCCGGACTGAGAATTTATGGCACTCTGATTTCAACAGGTACCTCTGCCTCACCCATTACCTTTACCTCCTTCAAAGATGATAGCGTCGGAGGGGACCTCAATGCCGATGGGAATGCAAGTATCCCTCAGCGCGGAGATTGGGAGGGATTACATTTCTATGGTTCTGCCTCCGCACCTCAGATGAACTATTGCAATGTCTATTACTTTCAGGCGAATAACTGTATGTCTTTATCTTCAGGATACTTCCGCAATAGCAAGTTCAGATATTCATCAGGAACAGGGCTTTCGATTTACAACACACCTCAGGATGTGGAATATTGTGAGTTTTCCTCAAATTCACAGATGGGCTTATATTTTGCGGGATTCCTTCCACCCCACCATACCAAGTTCGCTTCAATCAGTTTAACTCAAATGGCTCATTCCCGCTTTACTTCATTACCTCATTTGTCTATAATCTTGCGGGGAACACCTTCCAAAACAATCAGCATAATGCCATAT
>Ga0209835_1000466_pt1 | contig 26659 bp, 24 predicted proteins | sample LakKivwa52mmetaG_FD_184138 | JGI IMG/M metagenome (GOLD analysis project Ga0209835, IMG submission 184138) | Anoxic lake water microbial communities from Lake Kivu, Rwanda to study Microbial Dark Matter (Phase II) - Lake Kivu water 52m metaG... | ecosystem: Environmental > Aquatic > Freshwater >... | reverse complement strand
ATGTCGTATTTTCCGAAAAGTTTTGTTGCCGTTATGTCCATGAAAACCACCGAAACAATCCTTACCTCTTGGGCTTCTCCTTGCGCTTCTGCACAAGCATCTGCAGGTCGACGCCATTCACCTTGACGACCTTGTAGCGAACTCCTGGAATCGAGCCCATCTGCCCGCGCTGCGAGCCGCCCAAGCCGTCAACCGTGACCTCGTCGTGCTCGTCGATGTAGTTTATCGCTCCCGAGCGCGGCGCGAAAGCCGTGATGAACTTGCCGTTTTTGACAAGCTGTATCTTGACGCACTTGATGAGCCCGGAGTGCGGCTGCTTTTGCTCAAGGGACTTCTTCTCGATGACTATTCCCTTTGCCATCGGCGAGCCTTCAAGCGGGTCGTATTTCTCCTTGAGACGCAGGGTCTTTCGCTTCCACGTCTTCTTGAGCCAGCGCTGGCGCCTGCGCTTTTTGGATATCGAACGCCCGGACAATTCCCCTCTTCCCATGATAATCCCCCTAAATATTTTCCCTTCATTTGGAAACAAGCCGCAAGTCGCAGTTGAAACGCCGGAGCAGCAGGGCGCGGCCGGTCTTTATCCGGTTGCCTCCCCTGCCAATCGCGCTCCCGCGGTCCTGTTCGTCAACGGTAACGTAGGCGGTCTTGGAATCCATTTTCTCATGAACGTTTATATTCTTCACAGGCACGGTGCCGAAGAGGTTGCGGACGAACTGCTCGAGGTTGTCCGAGTCCTCAAACACCAATACTTGCCTTGCGAACATGTTCCTTACGCGCGTGATGTTCGCGCCCTTCTTGCCGATTGCGCGGCCAAGCTCCCCGCCTTTGACGAGGAAGGAAACCGCGTCTTCGGTTATCATGCAGTCGAGCGCGGTGGCGCCGGTCGCGGACTCGAACGCCTCCATGCACTTGAGTTCGTCGTTTGATAGCTCGACCATTCATTCACTCTTATTTTGCGAAGCTCATTATGCCTGAGTTGCCTGCATCCATGACTGAGAGGATGGCAACCGGGTGCGGCCTGCCGGCAATCGTGCCAAGCTCGACCGAAGTTCCCGGGAACTCGAGGGATGCGATGCCTGAGAGCTTTGTGAAGCGGAGTATGTCTGCCTTGAGGTCTGCTGGGCAGTTTGCGGAATAGACTATGAGCTTTGCCGAAGCCGCAAGCGCGCGCTTGACGCCGCGGTTCGAGCCGAACTCGACTTTCCCCGAGTCTATGCACTGGCGTATCGCGCGCGGGAGATCCCCAATCGCCGATGCCGATGCGGCTTTCTTCCTTGCCATTTTTTCACCCTTTGCTGCCCCCTCTCATATAATGGAAACAAATAAAAAAGCACATCAGACGCAGTTTACTGGAGTTTCATCTTGAGTTTGATTAAACCAGTGCCGACAGGCACGGTCTGCCCCACGATGATGTTCTCCGTGACGCCGATGAGCCTGTCATCCTCGCCTGCCACCGAAGCCTTTATCAGGTGCTTGACGGTCTCCTCGAATGCCGCGCGCGCAAGCACGCCCGCCTTTTCACCTGACAACCCGTGCCTTCCAATCGAGTTTATCCCGCCGTCCATTGTCATCGCGTCGGCAAGGAGCATGCAGTGGCGGATGTCCACCTTGAGGTTCTGCATGTCAAGGACCTGCTTGAACTCGCGGATAAGCGCGTTTCGCGCAGCTTCTATGCCAAGCACGCGCCCGATTTCCTGGACATCGTTCGTGTAGATGCGCGGGGCGTCCACTTTCGGGTTCTTTATGACCGCCGCGAGGTTGGAGCCCGATGTGCGGATGAAATACTTGCCGTCCTTGCCTTTCACCACGATTGCGCGCGTGATGCAGCTGTGGCGGCGCTCGAAGCGGCCTTCCTTCTTGCCAGCTTCCGCCTTCCCCGCCTTGTCCGCCCCTTTTATGTGGATTTGGCGGAGCTTGTTCGTGTGCCTTCGGATGCTTCGGAGCGATTGCGAGGATGGCTTGATGATTATCACGTTGCCCTCGCCCTCGGTGTGCGCGCCGGCTTCAGCCTTCACGCGCTTTCTTACCTCGTCCACCGTGACGCCTTCGACCTCAAGCTCGGATGGCTCGAGGGTGATTATGATTTTCTTCTCGTCAAAGTCCTCTTCGATGTAGGCGATGCGGTCGAGCGTGGTGCATTCGATTTCTTTCGCCACTTCCTTTGCCTTGTCGTAGGATCCGGCTGCGTCGCCTTTCAGGTAAACGTCCATTATGGGCTTTTTGGGCTCCTTCCTTGCATCCACAAGCTCGATGAGCCGGGGGAGGCCGGTTGGCACCTGCTCGGCGACCCCAGCATAGTGGAAAGTCCTCATTGTCATCTGCGTGCCCGGCTCGCCAATCGACTGCGCGGCAACGATGCCGACAGCCTCGCCCACTTCAACGGTTTTCTTCCCCTTTGCGCTAGCCATCAAAAACACCTTATGCGTCGTGCTCCTCTTTCTTCTCCTCAATCGGAGCCTCGGTCTTCACGTTCGCCTTAAGCGGGTCAAGCCCGTCTCCGCCGTACCTGAACTGCACTATCGCCCCGCGACTGTCGCGCACCGACAGGTCCTGCGAGACTACCATGTCCTGGAGCGCGTTGATGAGCCGGCGCTGCATGTAGCCCGAGCGCGCGGTCCTGATTGCGGTGTTCACAAGCGACTCGCGGCCTCCCATCGAGTGGTGGAAGAACTCCGCTGGCGTGAGGCCGGTCTTGAACGAGCTGAACACGAAGCCTCGCGAGAGCGCGCCGTAATCATGGCGCTTGAAGTGCGGCAAGGTCCTTCCGCGGTAGCCGCGCTTGAGGCGCTTGCTCCTTACCGCCTGCTGCCCGAGCATTGCTGCCATCTGGATGGCGTTGAGAAGCGAGCCTCTCGCTCCGATTTTCGCCATGATGACCGCGGTGTTCTCGAAGCCGAGCGACTGCTCAACCAGCTGCCCCGCGGCCTCCCTCGCGCGCGAGGTGATTTGCATTATCTTCTCCTCAAGCGATTCGCGAAGCGACAATCCCGGCGAGCGCTCGAGCGTCTTGTTCTTGAACTGCATGATTGCGGTCTCGACTTCGCGGCGCATGGTGTCCTGGAGCTCGGAAAGCCTCTTTTGCGCCTCCGGGGGAAGCGAATAGTTTGCAAGCGAAACCGACAGCCCCTGCTTTGAAATCACATCGAGGAGCATGTGCGTCGATGTGTCCACGAACCTGCGCGCGTCCTCCGCGCCGTGCGCGTGGAAAATCTGCTCCAGGATTTCGTTCTCGTAGGAGCGGCTCTCAAGCGCTCCTGAAAGCAGTATGCCGTTCTTTATCATGATGCGCGAGTCTGGGTCGTCCTTGGGGTTCTTGGTCTTGCACAACTTGGAGAGAACGTCGATATTGAGATCCTTTGGAAGAAGGAGCGAGAAGACCAGCTTGCCGGAGAACTTGTCTCCGCGGTCAGGCTCAGGAAGCCTGGAGATTCCCGCCATTGCAAGAAGCTGGCATGCCTCGCTTTTTGAAAACTCGGTTTCATTCCTTGTGAAGAAGTATGCGCCGGAGACATAGTCCTCTTGCGGCTTGATGATTGCGTGCCCATGGCGCGGCGAGATTATCTGGTTGTGCACCTTCATGAGCATCTCGGCTTCCACGCGCGCCTCCTCGTTCTGGATGACGTGCATGTTCATCTCGTCCCCGTCAAAGTCGGCGTTGTAGGGCGGGCAGACCACTGGATTGAGGCGGAATGTGCGCCCGGGGAGCACTTTGACGGAATGGCACATTATCGAGATGCGGTGAAGCGAGGGCTGGCGGTTGAAGAGCACGGCGTCCCCGTTCATGAGCTGGCGCTCTATGCTGTAGCCTGCGCCGAATGTCGCCATTATCTCATCGCGTGCGGTCGGCGTCACCTTTATCCTCTTGCCGTCCGGGCGCACCACGTATTCGGCCCGGGGGTAGGTGTCCGAGAGCATGTATTTTTTGCATTCCTCGAGGTTCCAGCTAGTCACGCGCACAGGAATCGTCATCTCCTCTGCGACCTCGGTCGGCACGCCGACTTCTGAAATCGAGATGTTCGGGTCCGGGGAAATCACCGTGCGGGCTGAGAAGTTCACGCGCTTTCCAGACAGGTTGTAGCGGAAGCGGCCTTCCTTCCCCTTGAGGCGCTGCGAAAGCGTCTTGAGCGGGCGGCCCGAACGGTGGCGCGCCGCTGGAATGTTCGATGTCTCATTGTTGAAGTAGGTCGTCACGTGGTACTGCACGAGCTCCCAGAGGTCCTCGATGATTAGCTGGGGCGCGCCGGCGTTTATGTTCGCCTCTAGCCTTTGGTTTATCCTCATTATGTCCACAAGCTTGTGCGTGAGGTCATCCTCCGACCGGTCTCCAGTCTCAAGAGTGATTGAGGGGCGCACCGAAACCGAGGGGACGATGAGCGCGGTTATCACCATCCACTCTGGCCTGGCGAACTGCGGGTCGAAGCGGAGGGTCCTAAGGTCCTTGTCCGAGATTGCCGCAAGCCAGTCGCGAACCTCTGTGGGGAGCATCATGAATGCCTCTTCCTTCTTCTCGCTCCCCTTGCGCTTGACGTGGACCTTGTTGAACGTGGTCGGGCGGACGTAGCGTATTTCCGGGATGTCGGAGTCGCAGTAGATGCACTTGGGGAGGTAGTTTTCTACATCGGCGCCTTCCTTGCCTTTCTTGCCCTTGCGCTTCGAGCGGGCGTGGTTCTCCTTTACCATGCGCTTTATCACGGCGTAATATTCCTCCGCGTCCGAGTCAGCCTCAATCGAGGTCTCAATCTCCTGCACCTGCTCTTCGGAAAGAAGCACGCGCTTGCAGTTCGGGCAGGTGGACTGAAGCACCTTGAGCATCGTCTTTGCGTATTCCGGGTGGATGACGGGCCTGACAAGCTCGATATGCCCGAAGTGGCCCGGGCAGGAGCGGATGGTGCCGCCGCACGTCTTGCACTTGAGCCCGGGGTCGATGACGCCCATGCGAAGGTCCATGAGGCCCCCATCAATCGGGTAGGAGTCGTCGTTGTAGGTGTCAGGCACGGTAACTTTCGCCGCTGAAATTTTCCGAATCGACTCTGGCGAGAAGAGCGAGAACTTCACCTTGTCGACCATCTTTGAGACAAATGCCATATGAAACACCCAACCCTAAGCCTTGTCGCGCATCATCAGCCGCGGGAATATGCCGAGCGCCTTTATCTCGTCCAGGAGCAGCTTGAACGCGTAGCTCATCTCTACGGGCGAGAGCTTGTGGTTCTCGCCGCAGAGCGGGCAGAGGTCACGGTTCTTCACGAAATCGTGGTAGCCTATTGCGCCGCAGGATTCGCAGACAAGAAGCGATGTCTTGTCGCTTTCGTCAAGAAGCCTCTCCTTGAGGAGCATCGCCGCGCCGTAGCCTATGAGGCAGTCGCGCTCCATCTCCCCGAAGCGAAGCCCGCCTTCCCTTGAGCGGCCTTCGGTCGGCTGGTGCGTGAGAAGCTGCACCGGCCCACGCGAGCGCACGTGCATCTTGTTAGAGACGAGATGGTGGAGCTTCTGGTAATAGATTACGCCGATGTATATCCTCGCCTTTATCATCTGGCCAGTCATGCCGTCGTAGAGGTATTCCTCGCCGAACTCGTCAAGCCCGTGCGCTTTCATCGCTTTTCGCACTTCCTCCTCGCGGTCTCCGGAGAAGGGCGTTGCGTCCATGAGCTTCCCCGTGTAGCATGCCGCCTTTCCGCCAAGCATCTCCAATAGGTGCCCCACCGTCATACGGGAGGGGATTGCGTGCGGATTGATGATGAGGTCGGGGCAGATGCCGTCCTTCGTGAATGGCATGTCCTCCTGCGGGCGAAGAAGCCCTATCACTCCCTTCTGCCCGTGGCGGGATGCGAACTTGTCGCCGACTTCGGGGATTTTTATCGAGCGCACGCGCACTTTCACAAGCTTGGTGCCTGAAAGCGAGTCCGTGAGAAGCACGGAGTCCACGATTCCGCCCTCGCCGCCTTTCAGGACGAGCGAGCTCTCGCGCTTCTTCTCCTCAATCATGCCGAAAACCGTTATTTCCTCAAGGAAACGGGGGGGCGATGTCTTGCCAACGAGAACGTCCTTTGAGCCGACCTCGCACTCGGGGGAGGTTATGCCGTCCTCGCCGAGGAAGCGGTAGGATTTCTCCTCGCGGTAGCCGCTCGTGGTCGGGAGGGGGATTTCGAACGTGTCGCGCTGCCCTCCCGGGTAGCGGCGCTCCTCGGCGTCATGAGACTTGTAGAAAACCGACCTGCCAAGCCCGCGGTCGATCGCGTTTTTGTTCATGACCACGGCGTCGCCGATGTTGTAGCCGTAGGAGCTTGTGATTGCCACTATGAAATTCTGGCCTGCCGCGCGCTCGGCAAAGCCCATGAGCTTGTAGGGCTGGGTCTGCGCGAGCGGTTGCTGCGGGTAGTATAATATATGGGCGCGCGAGTCGTTTCGCATGTTGAAGTTCACGCAGTAGGTGCCAAGCGACTGCTTCGCCATGGCACACGCCATCGTGATTCTCGGGGAAGAATTGTACTCTGGGAACGGGAGCACGGAAACCGTGACGCCGAATATGGAAACCGGGTCGATTTCAAGATGCGTGTGCTCTGGCGTTATTTCACCTTCCTTGAGCGCGACATATACGCCTTCCTCCTCTTCGGCATCGAGGTACTCTATCACGCCAAGCTTGACAAGCCCGGTCCAGGTGATTTCGCCCTTTTTGAGCTGGTCAAGAAGCACGGGTGTGAGGCGGCTTTGCCCGTTTTCGACAACGACATAGGGGCGCCTTGCGCGGCCGCTGTCGGTGTTGACGTGTATCTCGTCGATCTTGCGGTTGAAGTGGAAATTGACCTCGGATGAAATCGAGCCGCTCCTGCGGCGCGAGCGAAGCTCGGCGATGAGCTTCTGCCCCGACTCGTGCATGCCCATTAGCCTGCCATTGAGGTAAACGCTTGTGGTCGGCACGCTCGCCATTCCGGGCTGCGCCGCCGCCTTCTTTTTCTTCACGCGCTGCTTTTTCCTTTTCACAACAATCACCGCGCCAAGAGCGTCAAATCTGCGTAACTCCGAGCTTCCTTATCGTTTCCTCGACGTTCTTCTCATCCTCGCCAATCGAAATCTCGCAAGTGAGCGACATGTTTTTCACAAGGGCGCATGACGGCCCTTCTGGCGACTCGTTGGGGCAGAGCTTCCCCCAGTGCGTGCCATGCAAGTCGCGCGCCATGAAGTGCGGGTGCTTCCTTGAGAGGGGTGAGATGATCCTGCGGAGATGGGACATCGAGGAGAGGAAGCTCGTCCTGTCAAGAAGCTGCGAGACTCCGGTCTGCTTCGCAATCCAGTTGCCAGTCGCCATCGCGTAGCGTATCCTGTCGGAAAGCGCGTCGGGGCGAACCAGTGTTTGGACTGCGAGGTGCCTGCCCCTTGCGTCTGCCCGCCCCGCCTGGTAGGCGACATCCTTCACGAGGAACTGGAACGCGTAGCGGAAGAGGTCTTCCATCAGGTCGCCCGCGAGCTTTATCCTCTTGTTCGCGTAGTGGTCCTTGTCGTCTTGCGGGATTTCCTTGAATGCGACCTTCACCGCGTGCTCAGCCATCTTGCAAAGGTAGTGCGCTTTTCTGAGGCGGTCCTCAGGCGTTGTGCCGATGTGCGGAAGAAGGTAGGTGTCCACGAGGGTTTCTGCGCGCTTCTCGCGGTAATCCTGCGCCTGCCCGTGCGCGACTTTCTTTCCGAGGTAGTCGAACGCGGATTTCTTGTCGTCAACCTTGTTTCCGCGATCCATCTCTATGTTCAAAAGCATGTCATTGCGCGCGTTCCTGTCGCCTGAAAATGCGCCGAGTATGTCGCTGTCTTTTTCAAGCCCGAGCGCGCGAAGCGTTGTTGAAAGTGAGAGGTCCTTTGGCGATGAGGGAAAGACCACGCGCATGAGCCCCTCGCTTGTGCGCTCGACAGCCGTCCTTGCGCGGAAGCCGAAGCGCGTCGAGAAGACTTTTGCGGTGACCACAGACTTGTCCTTCTCGCGCGTGCACATTATTCGATTCGGCGCCAAGTCCTCTATTGAAGTGAGCACGCGCTCGCTCCCGTTTATTATGAAGTAGCCGCCAGGGTCGGCAGGGTCCTCGCCCGCTTCTATTAGCTCGTCCTCGCTCATGTTGTCGAGGTAGCAGAGCTTTGATTTCACCATCACTGGAAGCTCTCCTATGAACACTTCGGAGAACATCGTGCGCTCGACACCGTTGTAAACGGGAATGATTTCCAAGAAGATTGGCGCGGAGTAAGTGAGGTTGCGCAGGCGGGCTTCTGAAGGGAGGATGGTGCGCTGCGCGCCGTCCGCCTCTATGATTTTCGGCTTCTCGAGGCGGATGTTGCCGAAGTGGAGCTCAAACCCTTCGACCGAGGGCTGGATGTTTCCTACGCGGTTCACAACCGTCTGAAGGCCGCTGTCTACGAACTTGTTGTAAGAATCAAGGTGCTGCTTTACCAGGCTGTTTTCCCGAAAATACGAATTTAGCAATTCCCCTCGCATGGCATTCACCTGTGCATGGAGCAAACTAGAAGTCTGCAACCAAACGGTAATAGAGCGAGCCGTCAAGCCTCTTTATCTCGATGACACTGCCCGCTTTCGCGCCCTTCCCGATAAGCGCGGCGTCCTTGAGTCGGATTCTTGGTATCCTTGAAGACGAGATTTTGAACTCCTCGAGTATTTTCTCCCCATCCTCTTTTGACATTACGCGGTGGGGTGGAATAAGCTCGTGGGTAGCTTCTCTCTCAGACAAGGCAACACCTAACCTAACCGGGACGTGGGGCTAATTAGCATACAAATGTTTATAAATCATCCGAAACGTGAGGCGCGGTTAGGAGTTTACGGGTGAAAGCCTACCTGCCAGGCTTCTTTAGCACCAAAAACTCGGTTGCGAACTTTGGCGCGCTGTCGCTGAAAAGGGAAAGCAGGTCGGAAAGATCGCCTGCCTTGGTGTTGAAAAGCTCGAAGAGGTAGCCTGCTTCGCCGTTCCCGCCTGCATTCTTCCACTCGCCGTTTTTCTCGCGTGAGAAATGAAGAAGCGCGCGCATGCCGCATGATGAGAATGCTCCCGATGCATTCGCCGCCCTCCAAAAGCCGAGCTGCGTGTCATCGCTTGTGAAGAAAAACAGGCCGCCTGGCGCAAGCGCCTTGTACACGCCCGATAGAACGGTGTTTGCAAACGAGGCGGAAAGCTTGGTCTTCCTGTCTGCGAGAAGCATGTGGAGATGCACGTGCGAATATTTCCCGGCTTCTTCGGACTTGAGGCAATCCGGAAGCCTGCCCGCCATTTTCTCCACCAAAAGATTGTCAATAGAAGCTGCGAATGGCTTTTTCTGCAAAGGGGAGATTGCGCGCAAGCGGATGTTCCTTTCGTTCAAGTATGCCTTTGCCGCCGTGCCCGTGCTTGCCAAGTCGAGCACGTGGAATGACTGCCAGGGGGTTTGGTTGATGCACTTCTTCATGTTGTTATTATTAGTGGTAGATAATATAAATATATTCCTTGGCTAAACTACCCGAAATTCGCACCTTTTTCCGCTCCCAAGGTAGGCTGTGACATCGTTTTTTCCATAAGGCTCGGCTGCTATGAAGTGCACGCCTCCTTTTTGAGAGAAAAGCCACCTGTCCTCTTTTGAGGGGCGGGATATTCCTCCGGGGTGCGAGTGGAAGGTGCCGATCATGCCGTCAATAACCGGCATCATCCAGTCGGAAAATGACGACATTTCCTCAGAGACCATTATGCCTGGCGGGATGAGTGTATCATCTATCATTATGTTGCCCGATTCGCGCCTGCCAACAAAAAGGCAGACGAACTCGTTCGGGTGCGCGGACTTCGCCCCTGCAAGCGCCGAGAGGAACGCCTTGCGCGAGATTAAAATTTCCATGGCTAGGGAAACGAGTGCAAGGAATAAGAAAATGGCGGTCGGTTTAAATACCCTTCTTGCCACTAACGGCGCCATGCTGCAAAAACCGATAACCGTTGACCGCACAAAGCCGCCCCTTCTTGACATCTATTGCTCAAGGCGCAGGGAGCTTGGCTTGCCGCAGATGCGCAATGAAATTTCAAAAACTGCCGACTCGATGAAGAGGATGAGTGATGCACGAGGCGTCGACACGCCATCAGTGGTGCTTTTCAACGAGGCTTCGCTCAAAACGCATTTCGATGTCCCGAAAAAGGAGATGATGTCTGCTGTCGAGCAAATGCAGAAGCTTCTTCCACAAGACCAGTGGGCGGTTGTTGCGTTTTCCGTGATGCAGAACTGCAACGGCAGGCTCCTGAACATGGGTTATCTATTTTCAAGGGAAGGGAAAATAAAGCGCCAGCCGAAAAGGATTTGGGCAAGGGGGAATGCGAAGAGCCTGATTGGGCATTGCGGGGAAATTGTATGGGGGGATCATGCCAGGAAATGGGAATGTCTTGAAAACCGCCTTTCCGAAGCCGATGTGCCTTTCCTCATGGCAAAAACCCCTTGCGGGCAGAGGCTTGAGTTCCGGATATGCATCGATGTAATCGCAAACCCGATATTTTACGATGACAAGATGATAACGCTTGTGATGGCTGAGGGGCTTGACCCCGCGGATGCTGATGATTTGTCCATTTTCAGGCGAGGCTTGATAATAAACGACTCCGAAAGGGAAGATGTCGGCGTCCTGCCGCGCGCCTTTGGGAGACAGACGCATATTTTGGGCAGTTACGGCTGGAAAAGAGTTTCACTCTATCCTAACGAGCTTTTGTAGGATTTGGCTTGAGGAAAAAGCGCCTGCGAGTAAGAAGCACTCCCTATTTTGCAATCTGTGCAACTGGCTTGAGGAAATGCCACTTCTTTTCGGAAAGCGCCTTGCTTACCCCGGGGAAAAGAAGCGGCGCAAGAATGAGCGAGACTGCGGCAACACCGAGCAAATGCTTTATCGTGAAGGGGATTTGCCCGATTAATGCATCCTGCGATGGGATTCCCCAAAGGAGAGGCGAGAGAAGCACGCCGGTTATCCCATCATATATTAGTGTGCCCGATATTCCCATCTTTGCGAATGATGTGGGTGAGCCGGAGGGCGAAAAGCGCGAAAAGAGGAACGCGACCAATCCCCAGGAGAGCGCGCCTGTGAGCGTCCAAAGCCCGATTGTGCCCTGCGCGCCCAAAAACGCAGGAAAAATGTCAACAAGCGGGTAGCAGAGGGCGCCTGCCAAAAACGCGTAGCGCCCGCGGAAGAAAGGAAAAACTAGGAGCGAGAGAACGGCAAGCGCGCCGAACTGCCAGCTTATGCCAAGCGAGAAGTCAAGAGGCATGCGAATACATCAGCCCGCATCTGGGCGCGAAGGCAGGAGCCCGGATTTCTTTACCGTCCAGTATGAGACCATCAGCGCCACCACGGTCGAGAGGAGGAGCAGCCCGAAATACCATGGGATGTCGTTGGGTGTGAACTCGAACATGGCAACCCCCAATATTGTGCCGATGGTGTTCGGCACCATGATCGCCGCTCCGAGTATGGCGAGATAGCCCGCAAGAAGCGTAACCCTGTTGTTGAGAATCTGGAGCTGGTTGTTGTAAATCGACTGGAGAACTTCAAGCCCTGAAGCGAGCACCTCGCCTAGGTGCTCGGCAAGCCCGATTTGCGCGTGCACCTCGCTCACAAGCCCGGCTATCCGGTTTATCAACTTCGGGTCGTCGCTCAACTGGTCGGCATCGCCGTAGCGGAGCGAGTTCAATGCGTCCACGGTCGCCCAGAGACCCCCAAGGTAGACTATGAGCGCGTGCTTCATCTCGTAAATCTTCTTGCCCATCAGGTCTCGTGGGGAGTTTGGATTTGAGAGGTGGTGGGAGAGCTCGTCGCCGTGCGCCTCGATTTCCTGAAGGTGGTCGAAGTTGCGCGCGTTGTTTTCGTCTATTATGCGCAGGAGGATCAGCGTTATCTTGTCGTTCTGCTTCATGGCAGAAGGCAGCTTCCGCATGAACGTCTCGGAGTAGCGGCGAAGGCGGAAGAAACGCTTGGTCTCGCTCGTGTGGATGGTGACGAGCATGTTCTTGCGGATGAGTATGAGAAGGGGCTCGAGGCTGACATCGAAGCCTTTCACGAGTATGGCTGGGATCCTCACACCCATCTCCGAATCGAAGTCCTCGTAGCTGCTGTGCGAGCCGCCAAGAAGGTTTCGCACAAGCGTTTCGGTGAAGCCGAGCTGCTTTGCGACAACCACTGCCTCGTTTTGGAAGTCGTCGGTCACGTAGTCAATCCATGCGACCGACGCCTTCTTGACCATCGGCATGAAATCCAAAATGTTCCGCGACTGCATGCGGCTTGCCTTGCCTTTGCAAAGCACGGCGCAAAAGCCTTTCTCCTCGAGCGCAAGAATGACATATGGCTTTGGGGGAAGCTTGGCGTTGGTGTGGGTATGGGCGTCCGGCATGGTGAAAGACTCTGCAGGGTAGGTTTAAAAGAGAAGCGTGATGCGGGTGCTTCATTCAGCAGTGTGTGCCGCTGACTGTTTTTGTTCGGGCTGCGCTATTTCCGGAAGGTCGGGAACGCGGAGCCTTCGCATCATTTTGCGGTGTTCGCGCGCGGCATAGTGTGTGTAGCCGAATGCGAATGCCATGCCTAAAAGAGTCTCGAGCATGCCAACCCCTGAAACAAAGAGCCAATGCGCGTAGAGGAGCGCAGAAACCGCCGCAACCGCAGCGCTCACGCCAATCTGAAGCGGAAGGCCCCAAATTGTGTGGCCGACGCGGAACGGTATGCGGAGCACCGAGTCATAGAAAGCCCGCGAAAGGTAGTTTGTCTTGGGGAGCGCGTGCTCGTGGTAGAATTTTTTTATTGCCTTCATCTCCCTGACGGTTGCGGCAATGGAGGTGCCGACCGTGCCTATGCCGCATGCAAGCCCGAAGAACGCGCCCACCGCAAGCTTGGTGGCGATTGAGGCTCCGGGACGGTACAACGCCCTGGATATGGCGCCGAAAACGAACGCGAACGGTATGAAAGCCATGCCTGTGAGCGCGACTGAGATTGCGTGCGATGCGCGGCTGGCGAAATCCCTTGCGTTCGCAACCTGCCTTTGCACAAAATTGCCGTCTTTTTCCTTGCGCACCCCGCTTTTCATGGACTGCGAGGCATCCGGCAGTATGGCGCCGAAAATGTCGTCAAGGGCGCCGCCGACCACGTGCATAAGCCCCGGGGCGAAATGGTGCAGGAGCTTTATTGCGCCGAGCACGGGCAGGCATACTTTGAGCGCGCCTTTGAGCGACTCGCCCTTTTCGCTGTGCACAAGGTAATCCATCAGGCGCTCAAGCTGGTGCTTTTGGAAGCCGCCCTTTTCCTCAACCCCCTTGTTTATCGCGCGGGCGAGCGCGTTTGAGACCGTGCCTTCCCCGTTTTTGCAAAGCACGCGCACCGGCCCGTGCTTGAGGTAGTGGCGAAGCCCGTGCGGCATGTCAACGTGGTCAAGAAGCCCATTGTTGAGCCAGAATGTGCCGCCGAGCCTGTCTGAGATTTCGCGGACCTCTTCCTTAGCTTTCTCTGGCATATCCTTAGCTATCACGACCATGGCAACATCGCCGTCATCAACCATCCTGCCGATTGCCTCTCGGTATTTCTTGGGCAGGTAAAGCTCCCTGTCGGAAAGCTGACCCCGCTCGAATATGAAAAACAAGTCTGCTTTCTTGAACAGGAAGCCGTAGAGAAGCGAGAACTCTTTCGGCACTTCCTTGTAGTTGGTAAGCCTCCCGAGGCTGCTGAGTTTCAGGGGCGCGATATCGACCTGCGAAAGCGCCTTGAGAATGAGTTCTTCGCCAGAGGCGTAGCCTTCGGACTTTGCAATTTCGGCAATCTCGTCGTGGTAATTGTAGCGGTCCGGGAAGCGCCTGCAGAGCTTGACTATCACTTCACGATAAGCGAGGCGCACCAATTGGCCTTCGCCCTGCTTGAATTCCCTGAAGACTCCAGACTTTCCCAGAAGCTCGTATTCGTGCATCACTTCGCGGTCTCTAAAGCGGCTGCCGCGAGGCGGGCGTCCCCCCATGCTCCCTGAGTTCGGCCCGTTCTGGAAGGTGCCAGGTGGAGTGGTGTTCGGCCTTGATGGAACCGGCATGCTCTCACTTCATCAGAAGTTTGGCTAAGCTTATGGATTCTTTTCGGTGGCTGAGTTGGCATGCGAAGAATTAATAAAGGAATTTGGCTTCGGGACGGATTCGGAAGATTAGCCTTAATAAGAGGGATTAGGGAAAAAATCCCGCAGATGATGACGAAGGTGATCTCGGAGGCTTTGATCGGCCTGTGATGACAGACGGACGGTCTGATGCACGCACACATACAATTAGTGTGCGAAATCGTGCTTTTATCCGCCCTTTGCGGAGGGTAAGAGCATGGCAAGGGAGAATGAATGGCGGGATGTTGAGCGATGGGCAAGCCCCCCTTAATTCATATCAACCGCAAACCGATACAGGCTCGACGAGCCTGTTGCAACCAAGGTTTTTATTTTTGATGCCCATAACCCCGGCATGGAAAGAAAGTTGCTGTTATCCGCATTGCTGCTTCTCCTATTGGCAGGCGCAGCCTTTGCGCAGCGAGATGGCCAAGGTGTTGTGAAGGTCGGCATTTATGTCCTCAATGTCGGCAAGTTTGATGTCGCAACCGGAAGCTACACCGTTGACTTCTATATGAATATGCATTGCGACGGCGAGTGCAACCCCGACAGTTTTGAGTTCATGAACGGCAGGGCCACCTCAATTGACAAGATAATCGACGAGCCTGGGCAGAAGTTCTACCGCATACAGGCTGCGCTGTCTGAAAACATTGACCTGAAAGGCTATCCTTTTGACGAGCATAACTTGCCCATAGTGATTGAGGACAAGAGGAATGCGAAGGACAGGCTTGCCTATGTGCTTGACCGGGAGAACAGCGGCATTGACCCTGCGGTAACGCTTGTCGGATGGGACCTGGCCGGTTGGGACGGCAAGGCGGAGGATCATGATTATATTCCGTACAATGAAACTTATTCTCGCTTCACTTTCAACATAAGGATAAGGCGCATCTTCCTTGCATCCATACTCAAGACATTCCTCCCTGTGGTGTTCATAGTAATTGTGGGGCTTCTTGCCCTTCTTATTGAGGAAAGAGACAATCTTTGGACAAGAATTGGCATAAACACCTCGGCACTTATCGCAGCTGTCATGTTCCATCTGAACGTCACTGCCAGCATACCGCCCGTGGGCTACCTCACGTTTGCAGACAAGTTCATGATAATTACCTATGTGACGCTGGTGCTCTCGCTCCTCTCAAGCATACTCATGATGATGCACGCGAAAGCCGGGGATGAGAACCTTGAGAAGAAGATTTACCGATTGTCACTTTACGGCATCCCGCTGCTTGCGCTCTTTGGCTATGCGCTGCTGTTTATCGTGCCATGAACGACGTTCCCGCTTCCAAAGCCCCTTGCCGGCGAGCGGCAGCGTGAAAGTCATAAAGTGCGACGAACCCGCGACTGAAGTCGCGGGCATGCCTCGCCAGGGTGCTTCTCCTCGCTCTGAAGAACGAGGCTTCGGCCATCGGGCCGCAAGCTCGATGGCGCACCGTTCAGGGGTTGTGTGTTCAGAATCGGCCTGCGCCTGACGACTTGCCGAGCTCGGCTCGAAAATTGTTGAACGCCTCTGCGTTCAACATCCGACGTATTTTGCATCGGCAAAGCGCACGTCGTTTTGCAAAGTGAAGCTGGCGCGTGCTGGCCGGCCCGCTTGCTTCCGGCAAAGGACGTTTCGACAAGCAGGCTTAAAAGCACGGAAAGCGGACGGAAAACAGGGCGCTGCACGAGACGGGGATTGTGGATGGCGGATGCGGTATTTTTGGACAGGGACGGCGTGCTGGTGGAGGACATTGGGTATGCTTACAAGATAGAGGACTTCCGGCTTTGCCCGGGAACTGTGGAAGGCCTCAGGCTGCTGAAGGGCCGCTATCTCCTATTCATCATCACAAACCAGCCGGGGATAGGCAAGGGATATTACACGCACCAGGACTTCCGCAAATTCAACGACCATCTCGTTGGCACGCTGCAAATGCATGGCATAACCATAGAAAAGACGCATTATTGCCCGCATACGAAGGAAGCCGGATGCGATTGCAGGAAACCGAGCCCGAAGCACCTGAAAGCGATTGCTTCGGAATACGGCATTGATGTTGGAAAATCCTGGGTAATCGGAGACCACCCTTCCGATGTTGAGATGGGCGAAAGGGCCGGCTGCAGGACGGCATATGTCCTTACCGGGCACGGCAAGAAGCATTATCCGGAGCTTGAGGGGAACGGCATCCGCCCGACGTTTGTTGCTGACGGCATCCTGTCCGCTGCGGCCAGGATTGCGGCTGGGCTGTGAGCCACGCTGAACTTCGGAAGGTTGGTGATTATGGAAACTGTGATAATAAAGATTGGAAAAGGCCGTGGGAAAAAAGGTCTGGTGGCAGCGGCAAGGGCTCTGAAAGAAGGCGCGCTGGTCGCTTTTCCGACCGAAACGGTCTACGGCTTGGGCACAAACGCATTCAATGCCGAAGCTGTGAGAAAGATATTCAAAGCCAAGGGCAGGCCTGCAGACAACCCGCTCATTGTGCACATATGGTCCAAGAGGCAGGTTCCGCTGGTTGCATGTGGCATAACGCCTGCCGCAAAAGCGCTTATCAGGAAGTTTTTCCCCGGGCCCCTGTCCATAGTACTGAAAAAGTCGAAGCGCATTCCACTGGAAGTGACCGGCGGATTGGATACCGTATGCGTGCGCATGCCTTCAATGAAGCTGGCTCGCTGCTTTCTCTCGATGTGCGATGTGCCGGTTGCCGCCCCATCCGCAAACATCTCAGGCAAGCCGAGCCCAACCTCGTGGAAGCATGTGATGCGGGACCTGGGTGGGAAAATACCGTATCTGCTTGCCGGGCCCGATTCCTCCTTCGGGTTGGAATCCACTGTTGTTGACTGCTCAGGGAAAGGGCCGCGCCTCCTTCGCGCAGGCTCGCTTGGGCTTGAGCGCATAGAGGGGGCAGTCGGGAAGGTTGCGGTGCCGCGGAAACTGAGAAAGGCACTGTGCCCCGGCATGAGATATCGGCACTATGCCCCGAAAGCCAGGGTCATTGTGGTTGGCGGAGCCCGGGATGCGCCTGCAAAAAAAAGAGGCTGGGCGTACATTGGAATGGGGGTCGCGCCGCGCAATTCGTCCTTTTGTTTCCTGGCAAAGGGCAAAACGGAATACGCAAGAAGGCTGTTCTCTTTCCTAAGGGAGTGCGACGACCGCGGGATAGGCGCGGTTTATGCGCAGAAAACAGACTGCAAAGGAATCGGCAGGGCAATAAACGACAGGCTGGAAAGGGCTTCCTTTGCGAGGAGGAATTCGCAGCCAGCAAGGGAGGCCTGATTCCAAGGAGGAGCTGGCGGCTCCCAAAACAGTGCCTGCCTCAGGCAATTTGCCCAGTATTTATTATGCCATGCTCACCCAGTTTTTTCTTCAACTCGAACGCTATGAGCAAAAGAGAACCGACCGAAACCACGAAGACCCAGTCGCCTGGCGAAAGGGGAACGGTGTGCATCGCCTCGTTCATGAACGGCGAATAAATCGAGCCGAACGTCAATGCGAGCGAAAGGAGTATGCCGCCCATGAGATATCTATTGGCAAGCGGCGTGTCCTGAACCACGCTCAGCCTTGAGCGCACGTTGAGGACGCTGAAGATCTGGAACACCACAAGCGTGGCAAATGCCATGGTTCTTGCGTGCGCAAGGCTGCCTTCCCTGTATTCCACGACGAATACGAAGAGGGTGCCTGCAGCCATGATTGTTGATGTGAGCGCGATGAACGCGACCATGTCTGGCGTTATGAGGGGCTCCGCCTGCTTGCGCGGCTTATGCGCCATCACCGAGGTCTCCTTTTTCTCCATGGAAAGCGGAATCACGCAACAGCCGTCGGTCACAAGATTTATCCAGAGTATCTGTACAGGCAACAGGGCAAGAGGCAGGGTCTCCGGGAGGAAAAGGCTGGAAAGGAGAATCATGAAGAGGAAAACCACCTCGCCCAAGTTGGTGGCAATAAGATAGGAAACCACCTTTTTTATGTTCAGGAACGCGCCCCTGCCCTCCTCCACGGCAGCCACGATGGTGGAAAAGTTGTCATCCGTGAGCACTATGTCGCTCGATTCCTTGGTAACCTCGGTTCCGGTAATGCCCATCGCGACGCCGATGTCTGCCCTCTTCATGGCAAGAACGTCGTTCACTCCGTCTCCGGTCATCGCAACCACGTGCCCCTTGGACTTGAGCATCTCGACAACCCTCATCTTGTGCTCGGAAGTGGTGCGCGCATAAATCGCTATGCTCTCGACCTTCGAGGAAAATTCGGCGTCGCCCATCGCGGATAGCTCCTCGCCAGTCACCACCAGCGAGCCTTCCAAAAGTATCCCAAGCTGCTTTCCGACGCTAATCGCGGTCATCTTCTGGTCGCCAGTCACCATAACCACGCGTATGCCTGCCTGCATGCACGATTCCACCGCGTCCATCACTTCAGTCCGCGGCGGGTCCATCATGCCCGCCAAGCCCACGAAGGTCATGCCCTGCGGGTCGTGGCTCTCGACCTTATCGCATATTTTTGATGCGAAACCGAGGACCCGCAGGGAATCGGATGCCATCCCTTGATTCGCCTCGAGGATGCGCGACTTGAGCTTCGAATCCAGCCTCACGGTTTCCCCGTCCACTAGCGCATGCGTGCAGAAGTCCAGTATCTTCTCAGGCGCGCCCTTCGCGTGCTGCATCAGCCCGGCGCCCGAGCGGTTGAAAGTCGCCATGAACTTCTTTTCGGAATCGAACTGTATCTCGCCGGCGCGCGGGTAGTCGATTCCCAGGTCGACCTTGTGCATCTTCGCCTTTGACGCGGCAACAAGAAGCGCCCCTTCTGTGGGGTCTCCGATTATCCGCACGCCATCGTCATCCACTCTGAGTTCCGCGTCGTTGCAGAGGCTTGCGGTGCGGAGAAGGGAGAGAAGATCCGCTTCCTTAAGCGGGAAGAGCGCCTCGCCTTTCGCAGCAAAGCCGCCCTGCAGCCCGTAGCCATCCCCGCCAACCTCTATCGCCTTGCCGCTAGGCAGGCAGATTTTCTTTACGGTCATCTCGTTCTTGGTGAGCGTTCCGGTCTTGTCCGTGCAGATGTAACTCACGCACCCGAGTGTTTCAACCGCAGGCAGCTTCCGGACAATCGCGTTTCGCGCAGCCATTGCCCCGACCCCGACGGCAAGAACCACAGTTATCACGACTGGCAAGCCTTCAGGTATGAAAGAGACCGCCTGCGCTATGGCCACCTTCACGATTTCCTCAGTGCCAAGCCTGGCGACAAAAATCCCGATAAGCGTCACGGCGATTATGCCCGCCACGGCAGCCGCGCCCAGCCACTTCATGAACTCGGAAAGCCTTATCTGGAGCTGCGACGGTGGGGCTTCCACCTCCTGCAGGCGGGCCGCAACCCTGCCTATTTCCGTCCGCATGCCTGCTGCGACAACTATCGCCCTTGCCCTCCCTGCGGTGATTATGGTGTCCTTGAAGACCATGTTTTTCCTGTCCGCGGGCAGGGTCTTTTCCGGGACCGTCCCGGCCCTTTTCTGCGAAGGCACGGACTCGCCAGTCAGCATGGACTCGTCTACGGCAAGGTTCATAGATTCGATGATGGCCGCATCGGCGGGCACCCGGTCGCCCACTTCCAAAAGCACGATGTCGCCTGCGACCAGGTCACGAGAGGGTATCTTCTCCTGCATGCCGTCGCGCACGACGCGCGCCGAAGCCGCTGCCATTTTCTTGAGAGCCCGGAGCGACTTTTCAGCGCGGTATTCCTGAAAGGTGCCTATCAGGGCATTGAGGATGAGAACTGCCACTATCACCGCAACATCCAGATACTCCTCCATCACGAACGAGAGGCCCGCCGCGATGAGGAGCGCTGCGACAACCAGGCTCCTAAACTGGCTGAAGAAGATGGACAGGGCAGATATCTTCTTCTTTTCCGTAAGCTCGTTTGGACCGTCCCTCAAAAAGCGGGATTGTGCCTCCTGTTGCGCAAGCCCGCGCTCAAGCGAGGTGCCAAGCTCCGCCCCTATGCTCCCGGCATCCATGCTATGCCAGGGCCTGCCGGCCGCACCTGATTGCCTGCTTCTGCTAGTGGCGCCCATTTTATCTAAAGGAGAATGGCATGAATCTTTATTAAGATTGGGCTCGAATGCGCGGCATGGAAATTTCGGTTGCGGGCATTGCAGGCACCTTTCTTGCCGCAAGTGCAGTATTCGTTGCGATTGCAGCCGTTTCTTTCGTGCTTTGGCTTGCGGTGATAAGGGGCTTTGGCTCGTCTGTTTTCAAAGGGGGAGACGGGGCCATTGGCCCTGCGCAGGCGGGGCTGGATATTCCTGTTTTCATCCTGATAGTTCTTGTGTCCGCCTATTTCACAATCTCGATCGCCGCGCCCGAGCTTTTTTCGCACCAAATTCTCCAGATATGGGAAATTGCGACCCTGGTGGCGGGCATAGTCATAATCGGGAAGCTCCTCGGCCTATTGGTTGAGCACCGCTGCCGCACCACGCCGGACCTTTACCCCCTTGCAGCCAGGCTGGCATTCATAAGGTCAGCAATCAACTTCTTCCTTTATTCGGCAGGCGTCATAATGGTGGTTGGTATCGTGAAACCGCCGCTTGGGATGGTGGTTGCGGTGTTTGGCGGGCTCCTGATGGTGTTCGCTTTCATGCTCTTCTTCGACCATCTCAAAAACATGTTTGCCGGGGTGCAGCTTGGCAGCGGGCGGGTGAAGGAGGGGGATTACATAGACGCGCCGGGGTTCTCGGGAATTGTCGAGGGCGTGCGGGGCAGGCGCACCCTGGTTTCCACGTGCGACGGCACGGTCCACATCCCCAACACGAGCCTCGTTGGCGCAAGCATAACCAACCATGCGCTTGCTGGCGGGGGGAACCGATTCCGAATCACAATAGGGTTCCAAGGCACCGGCATTGCGAAAGCAAGGAAAGCCGCCGAATCGGCGGCAAGGAGGATTGCCGGGATAGGGGGCGTCATGGCGGCGCCGCCTGCCGAAGCCGTCTTTGACGGGATAATCGACGGGGGCGCGAGATTCTCCGTGTGGTTCGCCATCGGGCCAGGGCAGGACGTACCGCGTGTGATGGAAAAGGCGAGACTCGCCGCCGCCTTAGGTGCGGGTGGCGCTTCGTTGGTCTGTTGATGGGGAAACCCTGGCTTGCAGAACGCACATTCTGGGATTGCGGCATTCCAAAAAATGGGGTCGCGGGCTTGTTTGCGGATTGTTAACATAAGTTAACTTTATAACCGTTTTCAGGATATTCATGCGCATGCGCGGCAGGGGGATGAACAGGGGGGAGGAGGATTTCCTTTTCACGCTTTACCAGCTTTCAGGCGGAAATGCTGGGAAGGAGGGCGTGAAGCTTGTCGACATTTCGTCCGCGCTTGGCGTCTCGCGCGCGGCCATGAGCAGGACTGCCTCAAGGCTTGCAAAGCGGGGGCTCATCTCAAAGGAACCCTATTCCAAAGTCGGCTTCACCGCAAAGGGGAAAGGGCAGGCGGAATCGGTCGTGCTCAGGCACCGCGTCACTGAGGTGTTCCTGCACGACATGCTCGGGCTTAGGGGGCAGGAGCTTGAGCGCCAGGCGCACTCAATCGAGCACGCGCTCACCGAAAAAACAGCGAGGAAGCTGGATGCCCTGCTCGGCATGCCGGAAAAATGCCCGCATGGCAAGAGGATTTGCAGGTGAGAACATGATGCTGACTGATGCAAAGCCTGGCGTTGAAGTCACCGTCCTTAAGGTGGTTTCGGGAGAAGCCCTCCATGCCCGGCTTTCCGAGCTTGGCATTTACAAGGGCGCGAAAATCCGCGTCATCAAGAACGACTTCGGGCCCCTTGTGCTTGAGTCTCATGGCGCGAGGCTGGCCCTTGGCAGGGGGCAGGCGGCAAAGATAGAGGTGGATGCGTGAAGGGGAGCGGCAAGGCCAGAAGATGTCTGCTTGTCGGGCAGCCGAACTGCGGCAAGTCTACCCTTTTCAACAGGCTGACCTGTGGAAGGCAGCATATCGGCAACTGGCACGGCAAAACGATTGAGTGCGCGGAAGGCGTGTGCCGCATTGGCAGCCATAAGATGGAGATAGTCGACCTTCCGGGCACCTACAGCCTCTCGCCCTATTCCGATGAGGAGCGCGAGGCGGTGCAGGAGATACTTTGCAGGGGGCATGACGTTGCGGTGCAGGTCGCGGACTGCCGCCACCTTGAGAGGAGCCTTTTCTTCACCATGCGGCTACTTGAGAAATGCCCAAGGCTCGTGGTTGCGCTCAACAAGTGCGATTCTGCGCGGCGATGCGGGATGGATATAGACGAGCGCAGGCTTTCGGAGAAGTTCGGCGTCCCGTTCATACTGGTCTCCGCAAAGACGGGGGAAGGCGTTGCAAGGCTTCTTTCCGCATGCTCCCCAAAAGCAGGCGGCAAGCCGGGCAGGAAAGCGGCGTTTCCGAAAAACCTTGTCGAAAGGCGGCGCTTCGTGAAGGAGGCCATCGAAGCCTCGGTTTCAGGCAGGAGGCAGGAGAGCGCGATGGGCAGGCTCGACCTTCTCCTCCTCAACCCATGGGCGGGCATTCCGATGTTCATCGCTGCGATGTGGCTTGTTTTCCAGGCGACATTCTCACTTTCCGCGCCAGCAACTGAACTTATTGATGCCGCATTCTCCATTGCAGGGGCGGAAGCCGCAGCGCTCTTGGCAAATGCCGGCGCGCCAGAATGGGCAGCCTCGCTTGTGGAAAACGGAGTGGTGGCCGGGATAGGGAGCGTGCTCGTGTTCGCGCCCGCGATATTTGTGCTATTTTTCCTGTTGTATGCCATGGAAGACACAGGCTACCTTGCGAGGATAGCCGTGCTTCTTGACGGCCTCATGGGCAAGGCGGGGCTTTCTGGAAAGGCAGCCATGCCGCTCATACTCGGATTCGGCTGCAACGTGCCTGCGATAATGGCGACAAGGATACTTGATTCGACGGAGGACAGGCTTGCCGCCATGGCTGCGGCCCCTTTCATGTCCTGCGCGGCGAGGCTGCCGGTCTTCACGGTTTTCGCGGGTGCCTTTTTTGCAAGCCAGCAGGGAGCCGTGCTGCTTTTCCTCTACCTTTTCGGCGCGGCATCCGGCCTTTTGACTGCATTCGCGTTCAGGGGGCTTTTTTTGCATGGCGGCAAAGCCGAGCTTGCAATCGAGCTTCCTGATTACCAGGTGCCTTCGTGGGGTGCGGTCGCATTCCAGGCATGGCTGCAGACAGGCGAATTTGCGAAAAGGGCGGGCACAATAATTCTCGCCTGCTCGGTGCTTGTGTGGTTCCTTGCGAGCATGCCGCAGGGCGCGGAGTACGGCTCGAAGGAAAGCTATGCAGGAATGCTCGGAAACGCAATCTCGCCTGTTTTTGCTCCGCTCGGCTTCGGGAACTGGCAGTCCTCGGTTTCACTCATGTTCGGGCTTGTCGCGAAGGAAGTGGTGGTCGGCGCGATGGCAAGCGCGTACGGCGGCGGCGAGGGGGAGCTCTCCTCCATCGTTTCGTCGCACTTCACGCCCCTCTCCGCGATTTCATTCATGGTGTTCGTGCTCCTTTACGTGCCGTGCATCGCCACCATAGTCGCGCTGAAAAAGGAGTCTGGGAGCGCACTGTTCGCTGCAGGCGCTGCAGTTTACTATGTGCTGTTTGCATGGGTTGCTGCGTTCATCATATATAATGCCGGGCTGGCGCTCGGCTTTTGAGTGGTTGCCATGTGGGAGATCGCATTCTATGCAATCGGGGCGGCTGCGGCCGCAGCGGTTGCGCTGAACCTTAAGGGGCAGCTTTCGGAAGGCGGCTGCCCGTCATGCCCTTATAGGGGAGCATGCTGCGGAGGGAAGCGGCGGAAGGCGCCAGGAAAAATTCGGATGCGCTATTGCGGAAACGCGCCAGGACTGCCGGGCCTGGCATGAACGGAAGCATTAAAATAATCTCGGCAAAAACCCAAGACAGGATGTTTTCTGCAATTGGGGTGTTTTCATGGGAACCAAAGGAAAGGAAATCGCGGGTCCGAATGCAAAGGAGACAGTGGAACTGCTGAACAGGGCTCTTGCAGACGAGTGGCTTGCTTATTATCAGTACTGGGTTGGCGCACTCGTGGCAAAAGGCCCGATGCGCCCGAACGTGCAGGATGAGCTGAACGAGCACGCTAATGAGGAACTCGGGCACGCGAAGATGCTTGCCGAGAGGATAATAACGCTTGGCGGCACGCCAATACTAAATCCTGCGCAGTGGGCGAAGCTTTCGGGCTGCGGCTACGACGAGCCGAAGGACCCGCATGTGCTCAAGCTCCTTGAGCAGAACATAAAGGGCGAGCAGTGCGCAATCATGGCTTACAGCGCCATCCTCAAGAAGATAATGGTGGAGAAGGACCCGATAACCTTCCACATGGTGCGCAAGATACTCGAGGATGAAGTGAAGCACGAGCACGATTTGCAGGACCTCGAGGAAGACATAAGGATGATTTAGCTCTTTTTCTCTTTCCATTTTTTCTTTCTTTTTTCTGCCATGGCCGGCTGCGAGTCATCCCGCGAAATTTCTCCATCATACCGTTTGCGATGAAAACAAGCGAGGGCCACAGGCAGCCCGGGCAGGGGCCCATGGGGCATGCTGCGGAGCCTAATGCGAGAAGCCCGCCTGCGGCAAGGCTTCCGTTCCCCTTTTTCATTGAAGTGGGAGCTCTGGCTTCCACTGCTGAAAAAATTTTGCTATATTTTTTCAAAAGCCTTTCCGCCCAGCCTGCTTTCGGTTTCATGGGACCACGAGCCGCACGCATTACCATCTTCAGGGCAAGCCGTCCTGCCTGCGCGCGCCTTTGCTTCACGGAACGACAAGGCGCGCGTAATCCATCTTCCTGCTGCCCTTTGCCGCGCGGTAAAGCGCGCGTATCCTGCTGGCTTCGCCGGAAAGGACGAATATTTCAAGGCACTTGCCGCGCCGCAGGTTGGCGTGGATGTGGGTTGCGACCACCGATTCGTATTCGTGCGCGAGCCCGGATGCGCTTTTTTCCGCCTTTTCCTCATGGACGAGAAGGAGGACCGCCTTTATTTCGCCTGAAAGCTTATCCGCGCTCTTGCTCTCCGCGACAAGTGAGCGTATGCCTGCGCGGATTGCCTCGCTTCGGCCTGAAAAGTCAAGGGACCTGCGAAGAGAGTCAAGCTCGGCAAGCGTCTCCTTGTCAATCGATGCGCTTATGATTGCCATTTTTGCCCCCATTAATAGTTTTCCTGCGCTTTCCGTTTAATTGTTAATAACATTTGAAGAAAATATTAATAAGCATTCGCGCACCAAGGAATGCGGGTGGGAACATGAAGATTTTGGCATTCGCATTGGCGATAGTTGCGCTGCTGCTTTTCGGCTGCGTCTCGCAGCCTGCGGCAGGCGCGCAGCATGATGGGGGGAAGCTCAAGGTGGTCGCAAGCTTCTATCCGATGTATGAGTTCTCAAAGAGCGTGGGCGGGGAGCGCGTGTTGGTGTCCGTGCTCATCCCCCCGGGGGTGGAGCCGCACAATTTCGAGCCGACACCATCTTCAATAAAGCAGCTTTCGGAAGCGGACATTTTCGTGCTTAATGGAGCTGGCATGGAGCATTCATGGGCGCATGGGCTTATTGAAGGCGTGGGGAACAAGAAATTGGCTGTTGTCGAAACAAGCAAAGGCATTGAGCTGATGGCTGCGGAAGGGCATCATCACCATGATGAAGCCGAAGGGGAGCATGAGGCAGAGGGGCACCATGACCATGTGGAAGGGCAGGATGCACATGTGGAAGATGGGCATTCGCACTGGGAGTACGACCCGCACGTATGGCTTTCGCCAAAGCTTGCCCAAAGGCAGGTTGAGAACATCAGGGATGCGTTCATAGCTGCTGACCCAGAGGGCAGGGAATACTACGAGGCAAACGCCGCCACTTACAATGCGAAGCTTGGCGCGCTTGACGCGGAATTCCGCGCCGCTTTCTCAGCCTGCAAGAAGAAGGAAATCCTGATAACGCATGCCACGCTCGGCTATTTCTGCAGGGAATACGGGTGCGTCCAGATACCGATCGAAGGTGTGAGCCACGAGGGCGAGCCGTCCCCTGCCGGGCTTGTGAAAATCGTGGAGCAGGCAAGAGGGCATAACGTGACTGCCGTCTATTTCGAGAGCCTGATAAGCCCGAAATCCGCCCAGACGATTGCAGGCGAGATAGGCGGGAAGGTGCTGGTCTTTAATAGCGTGCATGGCTTAACTTCCGAGGAGGAGGCGCGCGGGGCAGGCTACGTGTCGCTCATGGAAGAAAACCTGCGGGGCGTAAAGGAAGGGCTGAACTGCGGCTAGTGGTGCGATGGACGGAGGCGTGCTGGAGTTTGAGGATGTAAGCTTCGGCTACGGGAGCCATCCTGCCCTCGATGATGCCACGTTCGCAATAAGGAAAGGCGACTTTGTCGGCATGATAGGCCCGAACGGGTCGGGCAAGACCACGCTCGTCAAGCTTGCACTCGGCCTTCTGAAGCCCGACAGGGGGAAAATCAGGCTGTTCGGGAAGGAAATTTCCGGATTTCGCGAATGGGGCAGGCTCGGCTACGTCCCCCAGAAGGCTACGAATTTCGACCAGAATTTCCCCGCAAGCGTCTTCGAGGTCGCAAGCATGGG
>Ga0209835_1000464_pt1 | contig 26669 bp, 20 predicted proteins | sample LakKivwa52mmetaG_FD_184138 | JGI IMG/M metagenome (GOLD analysis project Ga0209835, IMG submission 184138) | Anoxic lake water microbial communities from Lake Kivu, Rwanda to study Microbial Dark Matter (Phase II) - Lake Kivu water 52m metaG... | ecosystem: Environmental > Aquatic > Freshwater >... | reverse complement strand
AGGTTCTCTGCTACAATGGTGATCCATTTGTATATGGTGACTTTGTATTTGATCCTACCATGTATGCACCCGGAGTTTATGACTTCACATTCACTGAGGTAGGTCCTTGCAACACTGCAGAATGCTCCTTTACAATTACAGTGCTTGGTCCTGTAACTGTAGAGTGCCCGGAAGATCAGGTTCTCTGCTTCAATGCTGATCCATTTGTATTTGGTGATTTCGTATTCGATCCCGCACAATACGCACCGGGAGTTTATCCATTTACATTCATTGAGCAAGGTCCTTGCAACATTGCTGAGTGCTCATTTACTATTACCGTTCTTGGTCCTGTTACTGTTGAGTGTCCTGAAGATCAGGTTCTCTGCTACAATGGTGATCCATTTGTATATGGTGACTTTGTATTTGATCCTACCATGTATGCACCCGGAGTTTATGACTTCACATTCACTGAGGTAGGTCCTTGCAACACTGCAGAATGCTCATTTACAATTACGGTACTTGGTCCTGTAACTGTTGAATGTCCTGATGATCAGGTGCTTTGTGCTAATGATGATCCATTCGTATTTGGTGACTTTGTATTTGACCCTGCACAGTACGCCCCAGGTGTATATCCATTTACCTTTGTTGAACAAGGTCCTTGCAACATTGCTGAGTGCTCATTTACCATCACAGTTCTGCCATTACCCGTTATAGTTGATCAGCCTGTTAGCGTTGCTGTTCTCTATGGTATGGATGCTCAGTTCTCAGTAGTTGCTGAGAATGTTGATTCATATCAGTGGTATGGTCCAAACGGAATGATTTATGGAGCTGTTGGATCAGCTCTTCTTCTCGAGGGTGTTGATCTGACCGATCAGGGCGAATACTATGTTGAACTCACCAATGAGTGTGAAACAGTATTTTCCGATATCGTCACACTTACGGTTAATCCATGGAGTCAGACGATTAATCTTGGTGGCCCGGTTAATGGCGCCTCAACCTATCTGAGTCTGATCCAGGATAATATTGCAACAATCTTCAACCCAATTATGGCAAATCTGCAATATGTTGAGTTCTATCAACCTAACCAGGTTTATGTACCGGGAGCTATTTCATTCCCATTCACTGAGGAACGCGGTGCTAAAGTTGGCTTGAAGAGTGGTTTCCCAACATCTGTTACTGTTACAGGTTATCCTACTCTCGGAACGGTAGTTGCTCTGCCGTCTGGCTGGTCATTAATGCCGGTTTGGAGTCAGGAAACAGTATTGGCTGCTGATGTCTTCGGACCTCTCGGAGCTAATCTGATTATGGCAATCAGTTTGGATTATTCCGGAGTTTGGTGGCCACAGTATGAGGTTTATTCTCTGCAGTATTTAGCTACCGGAAGCGCTTATCTTGTTGCACTTGCTGCTCCTGGTACCGTTGATTTCAATGTACCATTGGTTAAATCCACCGTTCCCGGTTATGTTTCATTGCCTGCCAATAAAACATCCTGGAATAAAGTTGAAATGACTGGTATTCAGCACGTAATTGCTATTACCAATGACGCTCTTGCACAGCTCAGAGTTGGCGATGTAATTGGTGCTTTCAACCAGAACGGCAGAATAGCCGGTATACTCGAAGTTACCGACCTTTCGTCCAACGTTGCCATGAGAGTTTATGGTAATGAGTTTACCTCGAACACTGTAAATGGTTTTGCCGACGGCGATGCTATGACATTCAAGGTATATCGCAATGGTGAAGTTATCAATCTTACTCCTTCATTTGACCAGAATTTGCCAAATACCAGTTTCTTTGCAGAAAATGGTATGTCAGCTATTGTTGGATTCAAAGCTGGGGTTAATTCGATCAACGAAGCCGCTGCAGAACTCACAGCAAACATCTATCCGAATCCTGCAAAAGATTTTGTAAACATCGAAACCAACTTCGAAATCAGGAATCTGAAAGTTGTTAACTATGTTGGTCAGGTAGTATTTGATCGTAATGTAGATCAGATGGGTTACCAGATCAATACCTCCGCCTTTGGACCAGGAATGTACTTTGTACAAATCCAGACTTCAGAAGGTGTTGTAATTACCAAAAGACTTACTGTTAACTAATCAGTAGTCCTCAAATAAGTTAAAGGGAGAGCCCGGTTGGGTTCTCCCTTTCTTATTTTTAATGCTGTTAACAACCTGCTTTTTGTAATTTTGCAACAAATTTTTAATTCAATTAATTATGAGGTACCTGTTTCTGGCAGTTTGGATTATGGTTGCCACTTTTTCTTCAGCGCAGGAAATCAATAAAGTCGTTCTTGATTCAGAGATAAACAAGGAAGTCCTGATTGGAATGTGTAGCCGGGATGGATTTAAAAATGAACTCTTCAAAACATGGTTTGACGAGGGGTATAGCAGCTATCTTCCGGACGCCAATACCGTAAAAGAGCTTAAAAAGCACAAAAAAGACCTGACATTTACTATTGTAATGGCTACCTGGTGCGGCGACACCAGGGAGCAATTGCCACGTTTTTTCAAAATTGCAGATGAAGCTGGTTTAGGTGAAAAAAGTATAACCATGATTGCCGTCAACCGTTCCAAATCTGCCGGTGAGGTAAGTATCGAGCCGTTTTCTGTGACCAGGATTCCTGTTTTTATCGTCTATAAAAACGGTCTTGAGATTGGTCGAATAACTGAATCACCAACGCTTTCGCTTGAAAAGGATATGTTATTGATTCTTATGCAGGCAGAATAGCCATACCTGATGGAGATATTTACAACTATTGCCGAAGCAAGGAATTATATATTAAAGGCAAAATCGTCCGGCAGGACGATTGGGTTTGTACCAACGATGGGAGCTTTACACGCAGGCCATCTTGCGCTGATAAATCGGGCTTCAGCGGAAAATGACGTGTCGGTGGCCAGCATCTTTGTTAATCCCATTCAGTTTAATAACAAGAGTGATCTTGCAAAATATCCCCGGCCTATTGACAATGATATCCAAAAACTTGTCGAGATTGGCTGCGATGTTTTATTCAATCCGGATGAGCTTGAAATGTACCCTGAACCTGTGTTCGACAAATATGAATTTGGTCAGCTTGATAAAGTACTGGAGGGGAAGTATCGTCCCGGTCATTTCAATGGAGTAGCAGTGGTCGTTCGGAAATTATTCGAGATCATCACTCCTGATAAAGCCTACTTTGGAATGAAGGATTATCAGCAGCTGCGCATCATTCAAACGTTAACATCCGGATTGAGGCTGCCTGTTGAAATTGTTCCATGCCCCACCATCCGGGAGAAAGACGGGTTGGCAATGAGTTCGCGCAATGTCAGGCTGACACAGAATCAGCGGAGGATTGCGCCGGTTATTTACAGGATTCTCAATGGAATAAAGGAAAATGCAGGAAAAATGACTGTTAATGAAGCAGAGATCTGGGCCGTTTCAAAATTGAACAAGTACGATGAGATGACTGTTGAATACCTGTCGGTTGTAGATGCTGAAACGCTTTTGCCCATCAACGACTGGAGTGATTCACAGAAATGCATTGTTTGTACGGCTGTGTTTCTTGGAGAAGTCAGGCTGATAGACAACCTCATGATTTTTTAGTAATTTTGCCGCGCTATGCAAATCGAAGTACTTAAATCGAAAATTCACAGAGCTACGCTCTCCGAAGCCAATCTCAACTACATTGGCAGCATCTCCATTGATGAAGACCTGATGGACGCTGCAAACCTTATTGAAAATGAGAAGGTTCACATTTACAACATTTCGAATGGCGAACGGCTTGAAACCTATGTAATTAAAGGAGTCCGCGGCTCAGGACATATCTCGCTCAATGGCGCTGCTGCACGTAAAGCCGCTGCCGGCGATCTTGTAATTATCGTTTCCTATGCTTCCATGTCTTTTGAAGACGCAAAATCGTTCAAACCCCACATCATTTTCCCCGATCAACACAACAAACTCAGTTAGTTTTGAGACGAAACCTTTTTTCTGCATTCAAAATCCTGTTTTTTCTTGCTATCGGGATTTTCTTTATCTGGATATTTCTGAGAAAACTTACTCCTGATCAAAAGCACGAAATCTGGGATTCGTTCATTAATGCAAACTATTTATGGTTGCTGGTCTCGATAATACTTGGAATCTTAAGCCATGTCATCAGAGCATTACGATGGAATAGCCTTCTCGAGCCAATGGGGTACAAGCCAAAACTGAAAAATACCTTCTCTGCAGTGATGATTGGCTATCTTGCCAATACCGCATTGCCCAGGCTGGGCGAGGTTACCCGCTGCGGTGTGCTCAACAAATACGAAAAGATACCGATGGGCAAGTCTTTCGGAACGGTGATGGTTGAGCGAAGTCTTGACCTCGTGGTGTTTGCAGGCCTTTTTTTTATAAACCTGATGATTTTTTATGATAAACTCGGATTATATTTCCAGGAAAAGGTTTTTAACCCAATGAGTGAGCGATTTCAGTTTGAAAATGGCGCCATTTTTTTTCTGCTGATACCCGCGTTGGTTTTTCTTTCTATGGCTGTTCTACTTTTAATATATCGAAGAAGGATTCAGCATCTTACGCTTTATCTTAAGATCAAAGAACTTTTACTTGGCTTTTGGCACGGACTATGGGCAGTAACCAAAATCAGAAAACCTTTCACCTTCATCTTTCATTCCCTGATGATCTGGTTTTTGTATTATCTGATGATTTATGTCTGCTTCTTCACCATGCCTCAAACCAGTCATTTAGGGCCAGATGCAGCGCTATCTCTTCTCATGTTCGGATCCATCGGTATCATTGTGGTTCAGGGCGGCATTGGCATTTATCCGGCGATTATCGCTGAAACATTGATATTGTACAACATACCAACTACTTATGGTTACACTCTCGGGTGGCTTGGCTGGACAGCTCAGACTATAATGATAGTGATAACCGGATTGGTCTCACTCGTTTTATTACCAGTAATCAACAAAACCAAAATACATGCAAAAACTTGAAATCGTTGAGTCACGGATTCACACCAATTGGGACACGCTTAAATACTGGCTGGCTTACTGGAGGTTTCATGAGAAAAAAATAGTCTTTACCAATGGTTGTTTCGACCTTATCCACCAGGGACATATTGATTACTTGTCACAAGCTGCCGATCATGGCGATATCCTTATCATCGGGCTTAACACGGATGCATCGGTGAAAAGATTAAAAGGTGAGAACCGACCTGTCCAGGATGAAAGGTCCAGAGCTCTCTTACTCTCATCTCTTCGCTTTGTTGATGCCGTTGTGCTCTTTGATCAGGATACACCTTATGAGTTAATCCAGCTTGTCAATCCCGATGTTTTGGTAAAAGGAAGCGATTACAGCGCCGAAGAAATTGTAGGATACGACATCGTCACAGCCAAAGGCGGCGAAGTGATAACCATTGATTACCTCGATGGTTTTTCAACAACAGGACTGATAGAGCAGATCAAAGCATTATAGTACATAACTTCCAGGATAAGCCGATGGCAAAGACTAAGACCGTCTATTTCTGTCAGAGTTGTGGTTACGAATCCCCGAAATGGGTTGGGAAATGTCCGTCGTGCAACAGTTGGAATACCTTTTCGGAGGAGATCATCCGTAGTGGGAAAAAATCGGAAACCATTGCTTTTGCCGGACTCCAGAAAAATTCACCTAAGCTTTTAAAGGATATTGAAGCATCGGATGAACTGCGTATCGACACCGGAGATGGAGAGCTTAACCGCGTTCTTGGAGGTGGTCTGGTCGCCGGCTCTGTGGTACTGGTGGGTGGTGAACCCGGTATCGGTAAATCCACCTTGATGCTTCAGCTTTCACTACATTTGAAGAAACACAAAGTTTTGTACGTTTCGGGTGAGGAGAGTGAGCAGCAGATAAAGATGAGGGCCGACCGGCTAAGAATCGGTGAAGCAGATTGTTATATTCTCACCGAAACCTCGATGGAAGATATCTTTCTACAGGTCGAAAAAACCAAGCCTTCTGTCATCATCATTGATTCCATCCAAACCCTGCATACCCAAAACACCGAATCATCAGCCGGCAGTATTTCCCAGATCCGCGAGTGCGCAGGCCAGTTGCTTCAGTATGCGAAAATCACCCACACGCCGGTTTTCCTGGTAGGACATATTACAAAAGAGGGGAACATTGCCGGCCCCAAAATTCTTGAACACATGGTGGACACCGTGCTTTACTTTGAGGGTGATCGTAACTATGGTTACCGGATAATCAGAGCCGTGAAAAACAGATTTGGATCAGCCCAGGAGATTGGGATTTATGAAATGAGGGACAATGGTCTGCGCGAAGTGAGTAATCCGTCCGAATTGCTGATTTCACAACGCAGTGAAAATTTGAGCGGAGTAGCGATTTCTGCAACTATAGAGGGTTTGCGCCCGATGCTCATCGAAACCCAGGCGCTGGTGAGCACGGCAGCTTATGGCGTTCCTCAACGTTCAACAACCGGTTTTGATGCTCGAAGATTAAACATGTTGCTTGCTGTACTCGAAAAAAGAGCCGGTTTCCGGTTGACCAACAAAGATGTTTTTCTCAACATTGCCGGAGGCATCAGGGTTGACGACCCGGCGATTGACTTAGCCGTGGTTTGTGCAGTGCTATCTTCCAGCGAAGATATCCCCATCAGCCCAAAAACCTGTTTTGCAGCCGAAGTTGGTCTATCAGGTGAAATCAGAAATGTTAACCGGCTGGAGCAGCGTATTTCTGAAGCTGCAAAACTGGGCTTCAGCAGGATTTTTATTTCCGGCTATGGAATTAAAAAGTCTGAAGTTTCTGCAAAATCAAATATCGGGGTGGTCCCCGTTTCCCGGATCGAAGACGTATTCCGGGAGTTGTTTGGATGATGGGTGATATTAGAAATGGCCATTTCCCATCAAACTGATTGACATTTGATTTTTCCCTTTTGTTTTCTGTTTCCACTGCAAAGTAAAGTTAGCAGACTATCCTAACTTGCTCTTAATCATTTGCATACATAGATAAATGAATAAGGGATCTCAGGTTTCCGTGTGATTCCCCAAAAAAGTTTAGATATATTTGCAGTTTGAAATTATTCTAAATTAGAAGTAAAAATCAAGACCACAGGTAATTCTATGAATCTTAGCGATTTAAAAGAGGGACAAAAGGGCTACATTTCCAAAGTAAAAGGACGGGGTGCATTCAGAAAAAGAATCACCGAAATGGGTTTTATCAAAGGCCAGATGGTGGAGGTGATTAAAAACGCTCCTTTGCGCGACCCCATCGAATACCGAATTATGAATTATGCGGTGTCGCTGCGGCGAAGCGAAGCAAACCTTATTCACATTGTCAGCGACAGAGAGTTGTTAGATGCCAGTGATTCTGTTGATATTCCCGCTGTGATTGACAGCGAAATCATCCGTAGCAAGGTTCAGGCTAAAGGGAAAGTGATTGATATTGCGCTGGTTGGGAACCCAAATTCGGGCAAAACCACCATCTTTAATTACGCTTCCCGGTCGAGGGAAAAGGTTGGAAATTACAGTGGAGTAACCATCGAGGCCAAATCGGCAAGATTTCACCAGGGAGGTTATACTTTTAATGTGGTTGATTTTCCTGGAACCTATTCGCTGACGGCTTACACACCCGAAGAACTCTTTGTCAGAAAACACATTCTTGAGCAAAGTCCTGATATTGTGATCAATGTTATAGATTCATCCAACCTCGAACGCAATCTTTACCTGACCACCCAACTGATTGACATGGACATCAAAGTGGTAATAGCATTGAACATGTTTGATGAACTGGAAGCCAGGGGTGATAAGTTCGACTACCGGATGCTTGGTAAAATGCTCGGGATTCCTTTCGTTCCAACAATTGGATCGAAAGGAAAAGGTATCCGGGAACTTTTTGCCAAAGCAATCGAGGTTTATGAGGATAATGAACCGCTTACCAGGCATATCCATATTAACTACGGAAAATCCATCGAAAACTCATTAAAAAAAATTCAGGATGTTCTCTGGAAAAATAAATCTCTCACTGATGAAGTATCTTCCCGTTTTTATTCGATAAAATTGCTGGAGAAAGATGAATCCGTTTCAAAAGACCTCGAACATCTGCCTAATCACGGGCAAATCAAAGCGATAGCTAATGAAGAGATCAGGATACTCGAGAAGGATTTCAAGGAGGATACGGAAACATTAATCACGGATGCCCGCTATGGATTTATTTCGGGCGCGTTGAAGGAGACCTATATCGAAGACAAACTAAAACGGCGACAAAAGACTGAAACTGAGATTCTTGATACTTTCATAACGCACCGGATCTTCGGCTTTCCAATCTTTCTGGCCTTCCTTTGGCTGATGTTTTATTCCACTTTCACCGTGGGAGAAATTCCCATGAACTGGATTGATTCCGGGGTCGGCATGATTTCGGATCTTTTCAGCCGGTTTATGCCGGACGGAATGCTGAAAGACCTGATTGTGGACGGTATAATTTCAGGGGTAGGGAGTGTGATTGTTTTTCTGCCTAACATACTGATTCTCTTCTTTTTCATATCGTTTATGGAAGATACGGGTTACATGGCGAGGGTGGCTTTTATCATGGACAGAATCATGCACAAAATCGGGTTGCATGGCCGGTCATTTATCCCGATGCTGATGGGTTTCGGTTGCAATGTGCCAGCTATAATGGCCACCCGTACCATCGAATCGCGCTCCGATCGCATCCTCACCATCCTTATCAATCCCTTTATGTCCTGCAGCGCCAGGCTTCCCGTTTACATTCTGATCATCGGGGCTTTCTTTCCATCCAACCCAACCATGATGTTGCTGCTGATGTATGGAATAGGGGTGCTGTTTGCCTCCGTCATCGCCATTTCATTCAAAAAACTGTTTTTCAATAAGGTAGAAGCGCCATTTGTAATGGAGTTGCCCCCTTATCGCCTTCCGACATTGTACGCAATCCTCAAAAACATGTGGTTCAAAGGGTCGCAGTACCTCCGGAAAATGGGTGGAATCATACTGCTGGCCGTTATCCTGATCTGGGCTGCCGGGTATTTTCCTCAAAACCGGGATAAGATGAAAGAATTTGATCAGAAAATTGCTGAGACCGAGCAGGCATTCAACCTGCAACTGGCTGAAATTGACCAGGCAAACGATCCGGAAAGTTTTGAAGATATGCAGATTTCAATGCAAAAAGAGCTTTTCAAACTTCAAACCGACAAGCAAAGCTACCGGCTCGAGAACTCATTTATCGGAAAATTGGGTTTGCTCATTGAACCTTTGATCTATCCTTTGGGTTTTGATTGGAAGATGGGAATAAGTCTGGTAACCGGAGGAGCAGCAAAAGAGATCGTGATTGGAACGCTGGGTGTACTTTACCATACCGATGATCCTGAAAATCATCAGTCGCTGATCGAAAAACTACGAGCCCAGCGCTACACATCCGGGCCAAGGGAAGGTCAGCCGGTTTTTACGCCGGTGTCCGCTTTTGCATTCCTGATTTTTGTTTTGATCTATTTCCCATGTGTGGCAGTGGTAGCAGCAGTTAAGAAGGAGACCGGAGGCTGGCGCTGGGCTGTCTTTCTGGCGGTTTACACTACTGCGCTGGCTTACGTAATGGCGTTGATTGTTTATCAGGTGGGTAATTTAATTTTCTAAAATCATGATTCAGGAGATAATAACATACCTTATTTTAATGATTACCTTTTGGGTGGTAATCAGCAATACTATAAAATTTTTCAGGGAAAATTCTGGCGCATGCTCCGGATGTCCGAGTGGAGCAGGTTGTAAAGTAGCTGCCCTCAAACACAAAATGAATGCTAAGAGGTGATTTCAGGTAGCTTGTTCAGCCCCATGGGTGAACTACTCTAACCGGTTGAGACCCTCGATTGCCAGTTTGTAATTGGTTTTTAGCTCAAGCACTTCACGGTAGTCATTTTTGGCAGACTCTGTTTTTCCCATTAACTCATAGGCGTACCCGCGATTGTACAGAGCTTCAAAATTTCCGGGATCAATCTCCAGCACGCGGTTGAAGTAATTTACCGCATTCCCGAACTCTTTGAAGTAAACCAGGTAGATGTATCCCAGATTGTAAATGGCAAAGGTAAACCGTGGTTCGATGTTAAGGATGTTGTTGTAAATCTCAATGGCTTTTTCCGGCTCACCATTTTCCTGAAAAAATAACCCTAACTGATAATAAGCTTCGGGCGATTCAGGCTTCAGCTCGATGGCTGTCAAAAGATAATCGGCTGCCCGTGGGTTTTTTTGGCTGGAATAGATTATCCCAAGTTGCACAAATGCTTCAAAATAATCCTGTTTCTGATCTATGGCCACCATCAGGTTGCGGATAGCGTTGGCTGTGTCGCCTTGTTCGAGCAGTGCGAAGCTGCGAATATAGTAAGCCATCGGATTAAAATTGTCAATGGCGATTAACTCCTTTATAGTTTCGTAGGTTTTATCGTATTGCCTCATAATCAGGAATAGATGTGCCTTTTTCAGCAGTGCTTCCTGGTTTTTTGGGGAAATTTCCAGCGCTTTTTCCAAACCTTCGAGGCAGCGATCGGGGTTGCCCAAGGCCAGGTAGGCCTCCGAGAGGATAATATAATGGTCAGGATTCTGATTGTTGATATCAATGGCGAGAGTGATGTCGCGCAGGGCAAGGGTAACCGAATCGATGGCCAGATAATAATTTGCCCGTTCGATGTAAAGCTTGTCATCATTGGGATTGGCTTCAATTGCACCAGTAATCTTATTCAGTAATTCATCCGTTGCCTCAAGGTTTGTCTGAGAATCCGATGAGGATTCATTTTTCTGTATGCAGGATGTGTACCCCGCCAGAATCAGCATAACAACCACAAAAAAGTAAAATCTGATCATCTGATAGCTTTAATTTGAAGTCAATTAAACAATGAAACTGAGAATTTATTTTCCAGGAGAAAATGCGTGCCTTCAAGTTGAATTTGAAATCAACAAATCAGCATCCCAATAAGAATATTGCTTTGCTAATTGATCTTGTTATTACCTGTCATCCAGTTAATTATCACCGCCTGGCGTCAGCTCAATTGATGCCTCTGGTAATCCTGGCGATTTTGCCGTAATGCTGATTGGTTTTGTAAAAGGTCTGGTTCGCAGCAAAACCGATGCGATTCCGGCTTTTGCCCTGGTTGGATTCTCACCTAATAGAAAAGCTTCACCTTCAACCGCAAAGGCGATAAGTTGATCTGCGTCATGGATCAGGGTTCCGTTTCCGTCAATCACCGAGGCGTAAACAAAAACCACATCTTCGTTGGTCTGGCTGATGGGGATGTTCGAGATATCAACCTCAATTTTCAATGCAGTGGCAGATTGTGGGGTTCTCACCGAATGCTCAGCAACCGGTTTATCACCCAAAAATCCAACTGCCAGCAACTCTCCGGGTTCAAATTTCCCGACCTGAAAAATAATTGGAGGATGCTGCAAGTGAGATGAATATTGATCTCTGACGGGTTTTTGACTGGCAATCAATTTGTCATTTAGATACAATTCCACCTCCTCGCAATTGCTGTAAACATTTACTTCGGTGGATGAGTTTGCGGTCCAGTAATTCGCGATATGTACCATTGGTCCTGATACAACATGCTGAATAGGAAGAACTTGGGGTGGCTGCTGACTTTGGTAAAAGTAGAAAGCAAATTTTGGTATTCTGAAAATATCCGAAATTCCTGATGCCTCGAGGTCATTGGCATAGCCGCGGTTGTAGTCGAACATCAGCCAGTTAGCATCGCCGATAGTCGCAATTCCTTTCCTGTTGGAATTGGCCGCTTCCTGGAAGTTGAGTGCCTGCTGCAGAAGGCGTTTTTCACCAAACTCCCTCAGTTGCCGGCTTGTGCGTTCTTCTTCCTTCAACCCGGCAAATGCGGTTTGATTAAAGCCGGCGTTGTGGGCGTAATATTCCCAGTCGCCATATTCGGCAATGAATAGGTTTCGTTTTCCATCTTTGTAGAAATTCCAGTAATCGGGCGGATGGCTGTGTTGGCGGGCTGGAATAAACAGGTCGAAAGCCTCATGGTCAACCCAGCCGGCGCTGTAAATGCCATCGAAAGGAAGTTCTGATTTCAGAATCCGATTGGCTTCGAGAATAAATTCGTCAGACATTTCGGTTTCGTTAAGCGAAACTTCCCAGAAAATCACCGAAGGATGGTTTCGGTCGCGACGAATCATATCCCGGCAGTCTTTCAGGGCATTTTTAATAAAAACATCACCGCCTGTAAATTGCCAGCCAGGGATGCAGTTCATCACCATCAATCCAAGCTCATCGCAGGCTTTCATAAATGCTTCAGCCTGTGGATAATGCGACAACCTGACAAAGTCAAATCCTGCATTCTTGATTTTCACGGCATCGCGGTACTGGGCTTCGTCCGACAAGGCATAACCTATGTAAGGATATTCCTGATGGCGGTTTGTTCCCAGGATATAGCGTTTTTCGCCATTTAAATAGAAACCTTCATCGTTCATTTCAATTTTCCGAATGCCAACCTTCCCGCTCCATTGATCCATCGGTGCGTTGTTGGCCAGAAGGACAATATTGAGCAGGTAGAGTTCGGGATTTTCCGGTGACCACAATCGGGGACTTTTTACCAGAAATTCTGCAGTCAGTTCACGATCCTCACCTGGCTTAATCAGAATCTTTTCTGAAGTTATCTGCACTTCAGCACCGCCGGTATCTGACATTTCCGCCTTGAAATGTATCCATTGCGCAGCGTTCGATTCATTTCTGAGGTGCACCTGAATCCAACCCTTCGCTGATTCGGTATTGATATCATCAAACCTTACCAAAACTCCGCCGCTTCCGGGTTTTCCGGCTGAAATGGAATTGGTGATGTAAACCTGGTTGGTAGTAATCAGGTAAACGTTTCGGTAGATTCCGCCATAGTAGTTGAAATCCATATCTTTGAGCGGTTTTCCGGGAGGAATGTCGGGATTGTCTTCGTTATTTACCTTCACCTCAAGCAGGTTGGATTGACCGGGCAAAACAGCTTCAGTGATGTCAACCTCGAAGGGCAGGTACCCGCCCACGTGATGATATAAGTGCTGCCCGTTGACCAAAACATCGGTCTCGTGCATTACTCCCTCAAAATAGAGGAAGATTTTTTTGAAGCTAATATCCTCCAATTCAAAGGTTTTCTGATACAAAGCAGTCCCCTGCCACTGATCGTTGACAACCAGTGGCTCGATGCGTGCAGTGTGGGGGAGGGTTACATTTTCCCAAACAGCCTCCTCCTCAAACCTGAACTGCCAATCTTCGGCAAAGTTTTGCCTCATCCTGGGTGATAATTCCTCTTTCCTTTGTGAGCACGAAAGCATTATAAGGATCAGAAGATATCCTATAATTGATTGGCTGAAAGCTTGTTTTGTCATAATTTAATGGTATTGTTTTACATCGAAAAACCGGAAAGCCGGCAACGCTTCATTTTTGTTGCGGGCGTCGAAAAACGTGGCATTGTCCCAGTGGGAACCATGCCCCCAGGGAGTGTGGCAATCCGAGGATATCCACGCTGGCTCCCAGTAAATTACCCCTTCGCCACCACCGGCCAAAGTCAGTTTTGTAAGCTGGATCAAGTAGTTAAGCTGACCTTCGGGAGTGGCAGGGAATTCGGGGAGCAGCGCCTCCTCACCGAGGATGTTTCCTGCTGCATCACCATTCCCGAGGGTATGAGGATAGGCCGTTTCGATAATCATTATCTGTTTTCCGAATGTTTTTTTCAGCGAATCAATGGCTTGGGGGATTTCATCAAACGGGAACGATGACCATTTTGGATAATAGGAAAGACCAATCCACCCGAAATCGTTCAAACCGTTGTCAAAAGCGCTTCTGAACCACCAGAAAGCATTTTCGGGCTGGGCAATGTGCATCATGATTTCGATGCTTTTGCCAGTCAGTTTGGAGGCTTCCTTTACAGCTTCAATTCCTTTGTTCAGCAGGAAAATGTTGCGCGGCCAGTTGATTGCATCCACCACCATGCTGTCGGCCGGTTGCATAATTTCGATGTTGACCTCGTTGCCCACCTGAACAAATTCCGGCAACAGCCCTTCCCGATCCAGCGCCAGCAGCGTATTGAGAGTATAACTAAAGAGCGAATCGCCCAAAATATCCAAATCCTGAATATTCTCCCACGCACGCGGAATCACCTGATGTTGAGGATCCGCCCAGGTGTCGGAGTAATGGAAATCGAGCAGTATTTCCATTTCATTGTCTTTTGCACGTCTGATGGTTTTTTTTACATCCTCAAGCCCCGAAAATTCATTAATCTCCGGTGTGTGCCAAAGTCTTATCCTGACTATGTTTGCTCCTTTCTCACTGAAAAGATTGAAGGGGTCAACTGGTTCTCCGTTTTGCCGGTAAATTCCACCGCAGCTCTCAATTTCGTTGACATAGGAGAGATCGGCGCCAAGATAGATTTTTGCCGGTGGGCGTTCACAACCTGATATCACCAGAATTAATGCAAATAGAATTGAGATTTGAATCGGCTTCATTTAACAAGTAATTTTTGGGTGGTCGCAGTTGAATGGTCGGTATAAACGTGTACAAGATATGCCCCGGAAGGAAGGTCAGACGCATCAATATCCATTTCCACCTGATTTGGGACAGGAATGGATTTCAAGAATCGGCCAAAAAAGTCATAAATCTCTATCCTGTTGATGTTTTTGAGCGACTGTAAATGAAAGGATGAAGTGGCCGGATTGGGGAATATCTTCACCTGATTAACCAATTTATCATCCACTCCCAGACCGCTGATTCCCTCGCAGGAGCCCCATTTAAAAGCAAATTCAACAGGCTGGTTTTTAACGACAAACTCCCTGTGCGTATTCCATTTCAAAGCACAGGCCGAAGGAACCGGTTCACGCGATTGGGTATTCCAGTCGGCTTTATTTTGAAAAATATAAGCTCCGGTGCTTCTGCCGGGGATTTTTTCACTGTACTCAAAAACATTTTGGCCGATATGTCTCATCTCTCTGAAAAGCCAGTTCTGGCCGGTAAAATCACCGGTCACAAAAACACCGCTGGTAGTATCTACGCCGGTCATATCAACTTTAAACGACACCAAAACCGAGTCAAGACCCGGGGGTATAGTGGAATAGTCGTAGCTAAGAAAACCTATGCCCTGGTGCAGGTCGTAACCAAAATTGAAGAAAGTGGCATTTTCCCAGTGCGAACCGACACTCCACTGGGTAGAACATGGGGTTGACACCCAGGCCGGTTCCCAGTAAATCACTCCCAATCCGCCACTTTCACTTACCAGCCAGGAAAGTTCAGTCATCACATCGCGCTGGATTTCAGCGGAAGTGGAATTGCCAAACGTCTTCAAAAAGTTGGAAGTCCCCAGCAGATTGTTGGCGTTGTCAGCCCACGAAAGTGTCCATGGATAGCCTGTTTCGACGATCAGTACCTCTTTTTGGTGGGTGGTTTTTAGCTGGCCGATTATCGAAGCGGCCTCACGGATGTCGTGTACTGACCAACCCGGATAGTAGGAGATACCGATGATATCAAAATCGTTGAAGCCGTGACCAGCAGCGGTATTAAACCATGATAAAGCGCTTTCTGGTTGGGCGATGTGAATCACTGTTTTTATGTCAGCGCTGTGGGTTTGGTTGATGGCATGAACCGCTGCAATTCCGCGCCCGAAAAGGTAAATGTTTCTTTCCCAAACGATTGGATAGAGGGGTTCACCTTGTTTGACCAGGATGTTGCCGTTGGTTTCGTTGCCAATTTGTACCATATCGGGCAACAGACCCAAATCCTGCAAGTGGTTCAGCGTGTTGTAGGTATAATTAAAAAGTGAATCGCCCAGAATAGTCAGATCCGGAATCTCATTCCAGGCATCAGGTATCAGTTGTTGACCGGGGTCGGTCCAGGTGTCGGAATAATGGAAATCGAGTAGTACGGTCATCCCGGCAGCTTTAGCCCGGCCGATGGATTTTTTCACATCCTCCAAAGTACTGTACTCAGTCCATTGCGGTGAATGCCACAACCGGAAACGGGCAATGTTGGCCTGATGGCTGCCAAAAATTAGAAATGGATCTTTTGCCTGCTGGTTTTCATAGTAAACAGCCCCGCAGTCCTCCATTTCGTTCACATAGGAGAGGTCGGCGCCCAGGAAAAAAGTTTGCGCATTTAAGTCAGTGAAGGTTGATAGTAAAAAGAGGAAAATGAGTTTTTTCATGGTATCGAGTTGAAAAGAATGTAAAAATAGACTTTTCGGACAAAATGCCCTCAGCGCCAATCTGTGGGAATCTGGTTGATAAAAGACAACAAGCAATGGAAATAAAAAAAGCTGCCCCGTGAAGTGCAGCTTTTTTGTGTCAAAAAATATTTTCGATCTACTGTGGAGTGACTTTGTAGGTCATTTGCACAATATCCATTTCGATCAGGTACGAGCCTGTGGTTGCGGGCGGTGGAATTGATTTGGGATCCGGATCGGCTTCGGTTTCCCGGTAAATCAGAACGCCATTTCCGAAAGCTGCTCCTTCGACCGTCCCGTACATCGGCGCCCATGCTCCCTGGTTCACCAGAAATTTGAACCCTTCGGTGGCGGAAGCATTGAGGTTAGCAATCAATTGGAACTTACCGGGGGCAATTTTTTCCATTGGAATAGCCGCTGTTGCAGTCCAACCGGCTTCAGTAGCATCGCCGATAATGTGCATCGTTTGCGCGATGGTGGAAGGTGTAACGGTGTAAACCTTGTTGATCAGATCGAAAACGATGAGGTAGTCGCCGGGTTCGGCAGGTGTTGGGATTGCTGGTGGGTCAGGCACATCTTCAGTAGGGCGGTAAACGAGCGGACCGCCTGTTGAGGTTCCGGTTGCATCGGTTCCCCATTGCGGCGCCCACTGGCCGGGCACTTCAAATGCTTTAATCCATTTTCCACCACCACTCAGGGTAGCCACAATTTTGTAAACCTTCAAATCATTGTCAAATGCAAACTGGAGGGTAGTGTTGTTGTTGTTCCATCCAATTGACGTCCCATCACCAATCAGGTAAAGTGGCGGAGCTGTCGGAGCAGCATCATAAGGAGTCACAGTTAATACCAGTTTTCCAGAGTTCAGCACGGAGTAGGTACTCGACGTGTTAAATCTGGACACTACTCTTATCTCTACATTTCCTGGAATTTCCGGAGCTATGCCGAGAGTAATCAGTGTGTTGTTCAGCGATTTAACCGTCATGCTGAAGGAAGTTTCATCCGTACTCACCAGTTCCTTAGCATTTTTAAAACTGCTGTCGGCCAGATCAATCTGAAGGCTGTAGAGTATTTTCTCGAGGTTGTCAAGGTTATACACTGCCGCATTCCATTTGAAAGTGATCAGGGTGTCCTGTATCTCTTCCGTAAAGACAAACTGGCTGTTGTCAGCGGGTGAAGTGAGCGAGGCCGCAGTGGATTTGCTCAGGTCAAGCACCGGATCCTGTGTGGCCTTTTCGCAGGAACTGAAAAGGCCTAGCCCTATGATGGTGATGATTATAAATGCTATCTTTTTCATTGTCAGTTATTTTAATGATTAGTATCCGTCATTTTGTTTGAGATTAGGATTTGCAGTGACATCCGAAGCCGGAATAGGGAAGAGGTTATATTTATTATCCATTGCTTTCCCTTCAGCTACATTCCCCTTCCAGGGCCAGAGATAATCAGAGGAGGTGAATTTTCCGTGCCGGATCAGGTCGGTCCTGCGGTGGCACTCCCAATAGAGTTCTCTCGCTCTTTCGTCAAGGATGAAATCCATTGTCAACTGCCCTGCGTTGATATTACCCGACAGGTTTCCATAGGCTCTTTTTCTGATTTCGTTTACATAAACCACAGCCTGGTTAATGTCAGCAGCATTGTTAACAGCAGCCTCGGCATACATAAGGTAAATATCGGCCATGCGGAACATCGGGAAATCGGTATCCGGGAAATCGAGGCTTTTGCCGCCCGAGCCGTTGGATTTTACATTTCTCCATTTGGTAATCGCATATCCGTCGGTAAACTCGCCTATGTTGACAATCTCTTTATTTTGACCATCAGTGTAAAACATTCCCCTTTTATCGGGAGATCCGGTTTCGCTCGGGAATTTGTTAACAAAGGCACTAGTGGTGCGGGTTCCTCCCCAGCCACCTCCAAACCCGAAATCAGCGGGAATCATACTGCCGCCAATGGCTGCGTGAATGATAAAATTTGTTCCTCCCCAGGTTCTGGTTGCATCGCCATCAAAGGCTACCGCAAAAATCACCTCATCCGTACATTGTTCATTATCAGCCAGGAAAAGATTGCGATAAGCCGGATGGAGGGTAAAACCTGCGGTGATGATTTTGTTGCAGTAAGCAGCACAGTCGGCATACCTGTTTTCGCCGGCATACACCTGTGCATTCAGGAATACCTTTGCCAGCAAAGCCCATGCAGCGGCCTGGTCGGCTCTTGCATACTCCGAGCGGGGTGGTAAAAGTTTATCCTCGATGGCCTGAAGTTCATCCACAACATATTTGAAAAGGTCTTTACGCTCAATTCTCTGTGGGAAAAATGCTCCAACGGCGTCATTTTCGGTGACAAACGGCACGTTACCAAACAAATCCATCGCATGCCAGTAACTCAATGCACGCAGGAATCTGGCTTCAGCACGGTAATGCTCTACGTCGGTTCTGAGCTGACCTGTTACGCCTCTTTCGTCCAGCTTACTATCAGAAGTTTCGCGGATATATTCGTTGCAGGCCGAAATCTGGTAAAATATCCTGTAATACATCGCCGAAATAAACACATCGCTGGTCCCCCAGGAGATATTATGAAAATCCTTGATTGTCTGGTCGTTCCAACCAATTACCGCCTCATCGGTGGGCAATTCCTGGTGATACCACCATCCTCTGAGGTACTGGCCGAAACCCTCGTCAATTCCGCTGATGTCAGGGTTGCCACTGGGGCCATCCTGACCTGACACCGCAAGACCTGCATATAATTTGGCCAATACTTCCTTGTAGGCGGCAGGGTCTTCAAAAACAGTTGCAGCGGTTACCACATCCTTATCAAGTGGTATAGTGTCGAGGTCTTTAACGCAGGAGGTAATCAGTACAAACAATCCTGCTGCGAGCAATAATATGTTGAATATCTTTTTCATGTCTGTTATTCCTTTCGTTGATTAAAATTGAAGATTAAGGCCTAAAACATAGGTGCGCGGGCGGGGATAAAACCGGTTGTCAATCCCGCCGCTGATCTCGGGATCAACACCATCATACTGTGTAATGACAAATGCATTCATCACAGTTCCAGTAATTCTCAGATCAGCTTTGCCGTTGATGATATCAGGGAAGCTGTAGCTGAGCGAAATGTTGTCCATCCTGAAGAATGAGGCATCCTGGATGTAATAATCCGACAAATACTGAGGATTGATAAAATCAGTATTGGCCACCGCTGATACAATATTGCCAAGATAAGGTCCTTCCGGACGGTATAGTCGTTCATAAACAGCGTTTTCTGATTCGACGTTGTTGTAAACATAATTTCCAAAATTGGCGCGACCAGAGAAGGTAAAGTCCCATTGCTTGTAGTTGAGGGCAGATGAAATTCCAAAGTAGAAATCGGCTGCCGGTTTTTTGTAATGGTAGCGGTCAGCATTGGTTATCTCGCCATCACCATTGCGGTCAACATATAAGCCCTGGATTGGCTTGCCATCGGTTCCGTAAACCTGCTCGAATACAAAGAAAGAATTGGCTGGTCGCCCAACGCTGTTCATCTGAACAAAGTTCCCTACACCACCTGAAATTCCGCCGGTTTCAACGCCGAGATAGTCAGGGTCATCAGATGCGGTGAGTTTGGTAATTTCGTTCTGATTGTAAGTGGCATTAAAGCCAACTTCCCAAAATAGTTCGCTGGTGTTGAAAATACGTGAGGTAAGCATGAACTCAAATCCTTTATTTTCAAGGTTTCCAACATTGGTAAGGATAAAATTGGAAAGGTTCGTGCCGGCCGGTACGGGGATGAAGTTGATCAGATCTTCAGTTTTTCGGTTGTAGATGTCAATTGACCCGTAAAAACGATCCTGAGCGAAGCCGAAATCCAAACCTAAGTTAAGGGTTGTGGTTTCTTCCCACTTGATATTGTAGTCGTATCCTGCCGGCCGCATGGTATAGTAGAAAAGGTTGCCAAGCTGGTAGCGTGCATTCTGGTTGCTTCTGGTATAGCGGGGAAGGTAAGGATAATCACCCTGATTGATGTTTTGCTGACCGGTTACACCCCAGCCCAACCTTAATTTAAACTGGGAGAGAACATTAACGTCTTTCATAAAGCTCTCATCCAGAATCCTCCAGGCAAAAGCTGCCGATGGGAATAAGCCCCAGCGGGTGTCGGGCGAGAATCTCGATGTTCCGTCATTACGCAGGGTTAAAGTCAACAGGTAACGCTCTTTGAAAGTATAGTTGAGTCGTCCAAAGAACGACACCAGGTAACTTTCGGTCGGTACATAGTTTGGCGTAATATTATAGGTGCGTTTAGGTTCGCCGATGAAATTTTTCTGGTAAACGCCCGGGCGAACCGGATCAATAGTGAAGTCTCTTGAGTAGTTCCCGTTCAGACTGGAATCGGCCCTCCAGAAATGCTGCCAGGAGTAACCCGCCATTACATCAATATTGCTTTCGATGCTGGTGAGATCCTTATTGTAGTTGAGATAGAAATCGAGCAATTCGTTCTTTTTCTCCTGTTCGTAATAGTTGTAGATACCCCCGCCATTCAGCGGATCGTATACCCAGGGAGCGTAATCGGGAACCTTTACTTCGCCTGACGATTTAGATTGATCCAGCCCCAGGTTCAGATTAGCCCTGAGCTCTGGCAGGAAGTGGAATTTATAATCCAGTTGAACGTTACCAATGATGCGGTTGACATTTGAATTATCTTCTCTCAGATTGAGCAAGGCCACCGGGTTGCTCGATCCCTGTTCCACCGGAACATCGGTACCATTGCTCTGAATCCATGCCCAGTATCCGCCAAAATCTGTTGCCGGCATCAGGATCGTATCCGAAATTCCGTCGTCGTTCACATCGTTCATGTAATAAGGATTGTAAGTGGTTCCGGAGGTTATGGGTTTGGTCGGATCATACTGCACCGATGCTCCAATGGCGCCACGATCAGCGAACTGGTTCTGCTCGTTTGCATATTTAAAGTTCACGTTTACCTTCAGGTGGTCATTAAAGAAAGCAGGATTGAGAGCTGCATTGATCGTGGTGCGTGCGGTATTGTCGGTTTTCAGGATGCCATCCTGGTTCGAATAACCTACCGAAAGGCGATAAGGCAACATCTTGTAAGCACCGGTAATGCCAAGAACGTGATCCATCCCAAAGGCGTTCTGATATATTTCGTTCTGCCAGTCGGTACTGCTCGTGCCGAGCATATCAGCATATCCGGGATAGCGCTCCTTCACCAGTCTCGAAAATTCATCAGCCCCCAGAACATCAATGGTTTTCACCGGTGATGCAAGCGAGAAATTACCATTATACTCCAGTTTCAGAGGAGTTCCGGTTTTCCCTTTTTTAGTAGTGATAATGATAACCCCGTTAGATGCTCTTGACCCGTAAATGGCTGTGGCAGAAGCATCTTTCAGAACGGTAAATGTTTCGATATCGGCCGGATTGATAGAGTTCAGCGGGCTTCTCGATCCGGATATCCCCTCATTGTCAATCGGGACACCATCAATAACATACAGCGGATCGTTGCTGGCCGATAACGATGATCCGCCCCTGATCCGGATTGTAGCTCCCTCGCCGGGTGCGCCGCCACCGTCGGTGATCTGTACACCGGCAATCTTGCCCGAAACAAGACCAGCCGGGTTGATGATCTGCCCCTGGTTGAAACTCTTCGAGTCAATGGCAACCACTGAACCGGTAGCATCGCTCTTTTTCTGCACACCATAACCGATTACAATGAACTCCTCCAATGCTGTGGCTTCAATTTTCAAATCTACCACAATACTGGTGTTGGGTTGTACAACAACCTCACTGGTTGCATACCCGACGAACGAAAAAATCAGTGTAGTGTTGGGATCAACGGCAATTCTGAAATTACCATTGATGTCGGTTGTAGTTCCCAGCAGGGTTCCTTTCACAACAATAGAAACCCCGGGGATTGTTGCCCGGTCGTCGGCATCCCTTACCGTTCCGGTAATGTCGCCCCTTTGCGCAATAGCAGGCAGCACTGCAAGAAACAGCGCCACCAGCAGCAAAGCTTTTTTAAACTTGTAAAAATCTACCATAAAATTGCTTTTTAGTTGAGTGAATGATTGAGAAAAACAATATCGTCATTGATAATCTGCTGATTATTGGATGCAAAGTTAATTTTTTCACAAAGGAAAATGTTTTTGAAAATTGACTGATAAAATTTTCACGCAAAACCCAATTTCCAACGGTTCTTTTTGTACCCGAAAATTTGAAATTTTTATTGCTGACAAGCTTGGTTAAAATCAAACCAATTGGTATCCAAGTGGATACGGTAATTAGCTGAAAAATTTCCTCTTTTTGGATTATCGTCCTTAAACCGACCCTTAGCGTTAAAAATCCAGTTCTTTTTAAATGGCTAATTTTGAAAACGTTTTAAAAAAGCTGGCTATTCGCAGATTCTTTTTCAAAAGCTAAGGATTTCACAGTTGAACATTGGTTCAAATTAATTTCGGGGAGATGAAGGATTTCCATCACGCACTAAAGATAGTTGAAGAGTTATGCATCGGTTGTTCAAAGTGCATGAACATCTGCCCTACGCACGCAATCAGGGTAAGGGATGGTAAGGCAAAACTACTGAACAACCGCTGCATTGACTGCGGAGAGTGTTTCAGGGTATGCCCTGTAAGCGCAATTATCATCGAACAGGACGATTTTGCTGATATTTTCAATTATAAACACCGCATCGCCCTGATTCCTGCTGTCTTTACCGCACAGTTTCCATCGAAATATTCCATTACCGATATCTATTCCGCTCTTCATGATCTTGGCTTTACTGACGTTTTCGAAGTGGAGCACGGAGTTCACATTTTACGCGAAGAGGTAAAAAAACAAATCAATGATCCCAACAGCCTAAAACCACTGATATCCACATTTTGTCCGGCAATTGTCAGGCTGATCCAGGTGCAGTTTCCTTCGCTCGTTCACAATTTAATCCTGCTCATGCCTCCACTCGACATTTCAGCGCTTTACTTCAAAAAATCCCTGGCCGACCAGGGGATAAAAGAAGAGGATATCGGGATTTTTTATTTCACCCAGTGCGCTGCCAAGATTGCAGCAATAAAAAGCCCGGCCGAAAAAGAGCAGTCTCCCATTACCGGCGTAATCAACATGGATTCGGCTTTCAATAAAGTGTATCAGCATCTCGAACAGAAAATCCACAACGGCGGTTCGCTGGAAGAAACGCAGGATAAGCTTTCACCTGATGCCATCTTGTGGGGATTAACTACCGGAGAAACAGAGCATTATAGTGGCCGCAGAATTGCCATTGACGGAGTGCATAATGTCATCGGTTTTCTTGAAAAGTTGGAAAATGAAGAGAATGCCGGTTTTCAGTTCATCGAGCTGCGAGCCTGTGATGAAAGTTGCGCCGGTGGAGTCCTTGCGCTCGAAAACCGCTTTCTGACCGCGGAAAGGATGAGAAACCGTGCCAAAAAAGCGTTAAATCAGACGGGAAATGCTTTCAGTGTTAGGATTAACGACTACCGCCATGAATTGGCCGAATTGATCAAAATCGGCGATATCAAACCCCGCTCGATGATGAAACTGGATGAGGACATGTCGGAGGCCATGCGCAAAATGAAACTGATCCGGCAAATAATCCAGATGCTGCCGATGGTTGACTGCGGCGCCTGCGGGTCCCCGGGTTGTTATGCACTGGCAGAAGATATCGTTCAGGGACGTGGAATGATGGAAAACTGCATTTTCGTTCAGCGCCGGTACGAATTAAAGGGAATGTTGAAAAACAAAGACGCCATCGAACTGATGAAACGAATCTGGGGCAACGATAAATTCGAATCAAAACAATCATAAATATTTCATAAATGACTGTAAAAGAATTGGTTAATAAATTAAATCTGAAAGTTTTCAGCGGAGATAATGGATTGGATAATATTATCACAAGCGGTTATACTTCCGACTTGCTTAGCGACGTGATGGGACACAGCAACCAGGGCTGCATCTGGATCACACTTCAGACCCACAAAAACATTATGGCGATAGCATCGCTGAAAGACCACGCCGCCGTTGTTCTGGTCAAAGATCTGAGACCGGATGAGGATACACTTGCCAAAAGCAACGAGGAAAACATCCCCATTCTTGGAACTAACCTGCAGACCTTCGAAATTACCGGGATGATCCATCAACTTCTCAACGCACAATAACCATTACATGCCCGTTTACAGCGCTGATCTTCATATACATACGGTTCTCTCGCCCTGCGGAGACCTCGATATGAGTCCGGTGAACATTGTCAAACGTGCCAAAGAACTCCAGCTCGATATCATTGGCATCACCGATCACAATACCACACGTCACTGCCCGGTTATCAGCAGGCTGGCAGCAAATGAGGGAATATTTGTGCTTTGCGGTGCCGAAGTAACTACAATTGAAGAAGCGCATTGCCTTTGCTTTCTTCCTGATTTGGAGAAACTTGAGGCTTTTCAGGGATATTTGGACAAATACCTGCTCAACTTTCCAAACGACACCGATAAATTTGGTTATCAGGTGCAGGTGGATGAGCAGGAAGAAATCGTCTATGAAGAACCAAAACTGCTAATCCAGTCCATTGATCAGACGATTGACCAGGTAGAGTCCTTTGTTCACCAACTTGGTGGAATATTTATCCCCGCCCATGTTAATCGCCACGCTTTCAGCCTGATAAGTCAGTTGGGTTTTATCCCCGAAGATCTGCGATTTGATGCTATTGAGATTTATCGGATCACAGGTGAGAATTTTCGCCATGTCTATGGTTTCCAAAAAGAAACAACCTTTCTTCAAAACTCAGATGCTCACCAGTTGGGCAGGATGGGTGCTGAAAGAAATCTTTTTCATCTGGAGGAACCCGGTTTCGAAGAGATTAAAATGGCTTTACACAAACAAAACGGAAGGTTCGTACAATGACCGAAATAGCGCTGCACATCCTCGACATCGTTCACAATTCCATCAGGGCTAATGCCACCCGGATTCAGATTTCCATTTCCGAAAATGCGGCCACTGACGAGTACCTTATATCTGTTGATGACAACGGAAAAGGCATTCCTCCCGAAATACTTACCAATGTTACCGATCCGTTCACTACCTCGCGCAAAACCCGGAAAGTGGGGATGGGGCTTTCGTTGTTGAAACACGGCGCTGAGCAGACTGGCGGCTGGCTGAAGATTTCGTCCGAACCCGGAATCGGAACCAGAGTCTCCTGTTGCTTTGGCCTCCGTCATCTCGACCGGCCACCCATAGGGAACATAGCCGGAACCATTTACCAGCTTATCTCGGCTTTTCCAAAAATCCAATTCATTTACAGCCATACCACCATTGTGGATGAGTATGTTTTTGATACAGCGGAAGTTGCTGAAGCGCTCGGCGATGTGCCGGTTAGTTTGCCGGAAGTCCGCAGCTACCTCCTCGAAATGATCAACGAAAACCTCGACGAGATTAAGATTGCCAGATAAGTCTTTCTGCTTTGACTATGGGAAGATTCAATCTCTGGTTGCGATGCAATTTTTTCCATCCGGCATTTCAATATCAAACTGTAAGCAAAGTTAACCAACGGTCACCTTAAAAAGTTACAGTTTTTAATTATAATCCTTTTAATGCTTACATATTTTCTAATTTAATCAAAATTATCATTCTAATTAATGCATGAAATGTATTTTTGCTTCCAAAATCGTTATTGATAATCACAAAAAAATCTAAAACTATGAAATTCAATCCGGCCAGCGGCATACAGGATTTGCTGCAATTTGGTGAGTATGGAGATGTTAATCCCTCTGTAACCGATTCAGCCACTTTTACTTTCATGCAGGCTAAAACTATGCTTGAAACCTTCAAAGGCGAAGCCGAAGGTTGTTTCTTATATTCAAGACATTGGAATCCAAGCAATAAATATCTTGCCGATGCCATGGCAGCAATGGAAGGTACTCAGGCTGCATGGGTTACTGCATCCGGAATGGGCGCAATTACTTCCGCAATTTTGCAGCTGTGTAATGCCGGAGATCATATCATTTCGAGCCGCACTACCTATGGCGGGACTTTTGCGTTCCTGCAGAACTACCTTCCAAAATTCAACATTGGCGTTACTTTCGTAGATATTACCGATTTAAAACAAGTTGAAGAAGCCATTCAGCCGAACACGAAAATTATCTACACCGAAACCATGACCAATCCGCTGCTTCAGATTTCTGATATTCCTTCACTTTCAGAAATTGCGAGGAAGCACAATGTGAAGCTTATGGTGGACAACACTTTTACACCGATGATGGTTTCGCCAACCCGCCTGGGTGCTGACATCACGGTGTACAGCCTGACCAAATTCGTTAACGGTAAAAATGATTGTGTTGCCGGCGCCATCTGCGGCGATCTCGATTTCATCAACGCGCTGATAGACGTAAACAACGGAACTGCAATGCTGCTTGGTCCGGTGCTCGATCCATTCCGCTCCTCTTCTATCCTTAACCCAACTTGAGCACCCTACCCCGAAAAAATGGTAAAAGATTGGTGAAAACTGCAATTTTTGGCATGGTTTAAATGTTATGTATCAGATTATCAAT
>Ga0209835_1000463_pt1 | contig 26695 bp, 17 predicted proteins | sample LakKivwa52mmetaG_FD_184138 | JGI IMG/M metagenome (GOLD analysis project Ga0209835, IMG submission 184138) | Anoxic lake water microbial communities from Lake Kivu, Rwanda to study Microbial Dark Matter (Phase II) - Lake Kivu water 52m metaG... | ecosystem: Environmental > Aquatic > Freshwater >... | reverse complement strand
ATGCACAGCTTGCCATTACCAGAGCGGGGGCAATGACAATCGCCGAACTGGAAAATGCTAAGCTACCTTCGCTGTTGATACCACTACCCACATCGGCAGAAAACCATCAGTATTATAACGCCCAAGAGCAAGCAGCAAAGGGTTTTTCCTTGCTCTTGGAACAAAAAGACTTGAGCCCCCAAAGCCTGCTTGGTAAGATCCAAGAGTTAAAACAAAAGCACTCCAGCATCCAGACCAACATGCGAGCAATAGGCAAAAACCTTGCGGCAGAACATATCGCCCATGATATCAATAAACACTTGAACAAGGAGCAACACAATGTTAGGTAGAACCAAAAAGATACACTTCGTAGGGATCGGTGGCATCGGGATGTCCGGAATTGCCGAGTTTCTCCTCAATCAAGGTCTCGAAATTAGCGGTTCAGACATGAAGAAGAGCGATCTTACCAATCACCTTGAAACGCGCGGCATCAAGATAGTCGAAGGTCATAACCCACTGCTTGTAGAGGATGTTGATGTCGTGGTCAAATCCTCTGCCGTCAAAGATGACAATCCCGAAATAGCCCATGCCAAAGCTCTCAAAATTCCGGTGATTCGCAGAGCGGAAATGCTGGCGGAGATTACACGCATGAGCTTTAGTATCGGGATTTCCGGTACTCATGGCAAGACTACCACTACCTCTATGGCGGGCATGATTTTAGAGGCTGCGGGATTGGACCCTACCATCATTGTGGGAGGCAAGGTAAAAAACTTTGGTTCAAACAACGTCATGGGCAGCGGTAAATATATCATCGTTGAAGCCGACGAATACGATCATTCTTTTCTGAGCCTCACGCCCATTATTGCCGGTATAACCAATGTCGATACCGATCACTTGGATTGCTACCGCAATTTGGACGACATCAAGAAAGCATTTATTGAATATGCAAATAAAGTTCCCTTCTTTGGAAGCGTGATCGCATGTTTAGACGATGCAGGTGTCCAAGCTATTCTACCCAGCATCAACAAAAAGATCCTCACCTATGGTTTTTCGCGACAAGCTGATATCCAAGCTGTAAACATCACTATGCACAACTTTGCAGCCTCCTACGATGTAGTCTTCAAGGGCTACAAACTAGGCAGAATTTCTATGAAAGTAACGGGAAGACACAATATTTTGAACTCTCTGCTGGCTGTTGGCATGGGTCTGGAGCTGAACATACCCTTTGAACATATTCAGGATGGACTCAGCGAATACAAGGGTGTTTACAGACGCTTTGAGCTCAAGGGCGAAGCAGCAGATATCACTATCTATGATGATTATGCCCATCATCCTACCGAGATTTCTGCCACCCTCGATGGTTTTCGCGAAAGTACGGATAGACGGATAGTCGTGCTGTTTCAGCCCCACCTCTTCTCTCGCACCAAAGACCTACAACATGAATTTGGAAGAGCCTTTTTTGCTTGCGATTGCCTAATCCTCGCCAATATCTATCCCGCTAGGGAAACACCCATCCCGGGAGTGGATTCTGGCATCATTGCCGAAGCAGCTATCCAATCCGGACACCACTGCGTACACTGGATCAAAGACAACGCCAATATTGCATCTGAAACACTATCCTTACTGCGTGCCGGAGACATCCTGATTACAATGGGCGCAGGTACAATATACCGTCAAGGTGAAGAAATTCTATCCTGCTTGCAGAAAAGTATTGACACAAACGCTAAAGCTAAAATTAGTAGTAAATTAGATGCCTAGTTTGGTATTTCGTAAAATGGACTTACTACATCTAACACATTATATGACAATAAGGTATGGAAATGGAGAAAAGAGAGCGTAAGAGACGTGGAAACAGCCGTTATGTGCTGTTTTTCATCATAGCATTGCTGATTTTGTCTGCCTTGGCAGCGGGATCGTATAGCGCTTTGATGAAAGCTCCATGGTTCAATCTCAAGACCATTACTGTCAAGAACAATGTTTCCATACCTGCTTCGATGATCAGCTCTCTCGCCTCCAAGTATCTTGAAATGAATCTCTTGGCGGTACCGGTATCCGATCTTAAAAGGCAAATCCTCTCTATCTCCAGAGTGAAGAGCGTCAAGATCACTCGCAAGCTAATGCACACACTGGTCATCGATATTTGCGAAAGGCAAGGTTTTGTCTATGTCAAATCCCTTGAAGGCGATCTATACCCCATCGATCAGGAAGGAAGAGTATTGGAAAAGCTTACTGCTTATTATAATGAGGATCTTCCCATCTTAAACACATATCTGGGAAACAACCAGCTTATCCGCGGCAAAAAGCTTGATAAGCCCTATGTCAAAAGAGTCTTGGCTCTGCATCAAAGCATTACTGCAAATTTGCCGGATTTTGCTGCTCAAGTTTCCGAATACTATCTCGTAGATGATACTATCTACATGGTCGATGCCAAATATGGTACCAGGCTTATTCCCAGTGAAGATGAGCTTATCAAACAACTTACTCGCTATCAGTTTGTCCAAGATAATGGGAATATCGACAAAAACACCGTAATCGACCTCAGATTCAAGAACCAAGTAGTGGTAAAGGCAGGAAAATAATGAAACACACGATTATAGCAGCGCTAGATATCGGATCGACCATGATCCGAGTGCTGATTGCAAGCTTTGCAGCAGACCAAAGATTTGAGATCAAGGGTATCGGTGAAACAGCATCCAAAGGTATCGACAACGGGATCGTAAAAGACATTCAAGCTCTTTCGAGTAGCATAAAAATCGCCTTTGAAGAGGCTGAAAATATGGCTTCCTGCTCTGCGGGTAAAATCTACGTCAATATCACCGGCAAGAGTATCATCACCCACTATGGTGACGGCAGGATTTCAATTCCCAAAACCGAGCAAAACAAACCCGGCGAAATCCTCGATGAACACATCACCCAAGTAATTGGAGATGCAAAAAACAAAAGCATCAGCATCCTTAAGGGCTTTGACAATCTCCAAATTTTACATGGTATCCCACAGAACTTTAGCATCGATGGACAAGATGAAATCATCAATCCCGTCAATATGAACGGCTTTCAATTGGTGGCGAATGTTTACAACATCTTCGTTGAACAAAATCCGCTGCGCAACCTCAGCAAAGCCATTGAGCTAGCAGGCTATCACGTTGAGCCAGAAAACTTTGTCCTCAATCAAATCGCTATTGGCAAAGCCGTACTCAGTGAAGATGAAAAGAAATTGGGTTGCTTTACTCTTGATATCGGTGGTGGTACCTGTGATATCGCTATCTACAATCGCGATGTTTTGCAACAGGTTTACGTGGTGCCCATGGCAGGAAATGATATTACCAAAGACCTTGCCATTGGCTTGCGTACTACCATCACCAATGCTGAATACGTGAAGACCATGCATGGTTATGCCGATTCCGAATTTATCAACAACGACACAAATATTGAAGTGGATGGCATCTCCGGCAGGACAAATCAACCCAAATCCTTGAAAGTAATCAGCAAGGTAATCCGCAGCAGATTGGACGAAATCCTCAGTGCTTGCTATCAAACTACCCTTCCCGGATACAAGCCAGAACTCATCACTGCCGGCATTGTGTTGACCGGTGGCTCAGCAAACCTCAAAGGCATTGATGATGTAGTTTCCGAAGCCTTTAATATGGGCGTAAAAGTCGCTAGCCCAGACCTATCCGAAATCACCGGTATGATTTCTAGACTGGAAGACCCTTCCTTTGCCACAGCTATTGGTTTACTATACTATGCCAAAGACATCGAACCGGAAGGCAGATCATCCCAGTTTTCAATGCCAAGACTAAGTGGCTCCAAGATTTTAGACAAGATAAAGAATTTTATAAAAGAAACAGTATAGGGGGAATAATGCTCGAATTTGATGAAAAACCTTCACAGATCGGAACCAATATCAAGATAGTTGGCGTGGGTGGCGCAGGGGGAAATGCCATCAACACCATGATCGCCAACGACCTTTTTGGAGTGGAGTTTATCGCTGCTAATACCGATAACTCCGACATCAACAAATCCAAAGCAAGGATGAAAATCCAGCTTGGGAAGAAACTAACTCGGGGACTGGGAACGGGTGCTAACCCCGAATCTGGTAAACTCGCCGCGGAAGAATCAAAGGATGAGATTAGAGGTCATCTGGAAGGTTCGGATATGATTTTTATCGCTGCTGGGATGGGTGGAGGCACAGGTACTGGCGCTGCACCTGTAATAGCCAAAATCGCCCGAGAATTGGGTATCCTCACCTTGGGAATCGTCAGCACGCCTTTTTCCAATGAGGGGAAAAAGCGTAAACAAAACGCTGAAGAAGGAATTAAAAACCTCTCGGAATATGTGGATACGCTGATCATCATTCCCAATGAAAAACTCCAAGAAATCTACTCTGATATGAGCATCGCCGATGCTTTTAAAAAAGCGGATAGTGTACTCTTTGAGGCAGCAAAAGCGGTTTCCGATATTATCAATGTTACCGGTTATATGAATGTCGATTTTGCGGACGTAAAAACGGTTATGTCCAATATGGGGCATGCTCACATGGGTATCGGTACCGCAGAAGGCGAAAACAGAGCCATACATGCAGCCCGGGCGGCAATCAACAATCCACTCTTGAGCAATGTAAATCTGGTCGGTTGTCAATCACTATTGATTAATATAACTGCCGGACCGGATATGAAGATGTCTGAGTTTAACGAAGCTTCCAGTGTCATTACTTCGGAAACCGGTTCAGATGCCAATATTATTACCGGTTTGATCATCGATGAAGGTATGAGCGGTAAGATATCCGTCACTTTGATCGCTACAGGACTCTCCAAAGAGCAGGAGTTTGGTGGAAAGGTATTGGATTTTAAAAGCGAAAGAATACGCAATTATGATGTAAACACAAATCCCCTCGACGATTTTGAGGATGTCTTAGGTCGCCTAAATCATCACAAGCAGGGGGAAACCATAGATTCATTGGAAAAGAAAGAAGAAGAACCCAAGACCACATTCTCTCGGCTACAAGGGGATATGCCGGCTTTCTTAAAAGCCTTGGATTGATATAGTTTTCACTTCCCAGAATACCCAAAACAGACGCAATGCGTCAGAGGAGCCGGATGTCCCCCGTCCGGCTCTTTTTTTAAAGCGTGCCTTTCCGCTTTAATAGCATCTTACTCAATAGCAATTTATAATAACGAGATCGGGTCCACATCGACGAAGATACCAATAGCTGATGGAGGTTTTAGCTTTGACATGATAAGAGTAAGGGCTTGAGACATGATCTCTGCTGAAGCAGCTTTGAGGATGCAGTGATAACGGTAAAACTTGTTGATACGAACATTGGGGGCGGGAACTGGTCCCAAAGCAATCAGATCATCAGGACCAAAAGACTTGAGCAAGCTTGTCAGTTCTTTTTGGATCTTTCCCATATATATAATGAGGAGTTCTTTGTCTGTTGCTTGAAAGAGCAATCTTGATAGGCGGTAATAGGGAGGGTAGCAAAGTCTCTTTCGGTAGCTTAGCTCTTCTGTGGCAAAGCTTTGGTAATCTTGACGGGTAGCGTGTTTGATGGCATAATGATCAGGATTGTATGTTTGGATGATTACCCGCCCCGGGTCTTTACCCCTACCGGATCTCCCTGCTACTTGAGTGAGCAATTGGAAAGTCCTTTCCGAGGCGCGAAAATCCGGAACATTGAGACTGATATCTGCGGAGACGACTCCTACCAGAGTAATGCCATGAAAATCCAGTCCCTTGGATATCATCTGTGTCCCCAAGAGGATATCCACTTCCCGATTTCTCATCTTTTCGAACATATAGCGGTATGTGTCTTTCTTTGCGGCAGAATCCGAATCCATCCGCAGGATTTTGGCAGAAGGAAACCATATTCTCAGTAATTGTTCGATCTTTTGTGTACCAGGGGCACCATAGGCAAAAGAATATGATCCGCACTTTGGACAGTAGCGTGGCAAAGGGGTAGAATAACCACAATAATGGCACTGTAGCTCTTCCCTATCTCGGTGGTAATACATACTTATCTCGCAGTCTGGACACTTGATCAGATCGCCGCATTTGAGGCATTGAACAAAGGAGGAAAATCCCCTGCGATTGTGAAAGAGGAGTACCTGCTGCTTGGCATCCAATGTCTGGAGAATCATATCTCTTAGATACAAGGAGAGGATGTCTTCGTTTTCTTCGTCTCTCATATTGATCAATTCGACGCTGGGGAGCTGGTAGTCCGCAGGTCTGTTCATTAGAATTGAAAGAGAGTATTTTTTAAGACTTGCGTTGTACCAAGATTCCAGAGAAGGAGTAGCAGAACCCAAAACTACTTTTGCTTTGGAGTACATGGCTCTGACCACTGCCAAGTCTCTTCCATGATACCTGGGGCTTTGGTCTTGTTTGTAGCTCTGCTCGTGTTCCTCATCGACAATAATCAATCCCAGATCTGGCATGGGTACAAAGATGGCACTGCGGGCTCCAATGACAATCCTACTCTTTCCATCTGCCACCTTTTTCCATTCAATATAGCGCTGTCTATCCGTCAAACCACTATGCATGATTGCCAAATCATTGCCAAAAGCAGCTACAAATCGTGATACCATTTGAGGAGTGAGAGCAATCTCTGGGATGAGGAAGATCACACCCTGGTTGTGATTGAGGGTTTCTTTGATGAGTTCTATGTAAACTTCGGTTTTACCACTCCCGGTGATGCCATATAGGAGGTGTCTATACTCCTTTGTATTGGAAATCTCTTTCACTGCGGTGTATTGATCAAGGTTGAGGACGATGTTTCTCTCATCTGAAATAGCGGGAATAAGATCCGAAACTTCTGGCACGATGCGTTGCTCAAGCAGAATGCAGGACTTTTTGACTAATGCCTTGATAATGCTATAGCTTATCTCATCCGCAATGCGAGATAGAGGAATTGGCTCACTCTGGCTTTGGATATATTCGTATGCTGCTCTTTGTTTTGGGGTCAAATCGACATCCGGCAAAGCCAAGACAAGCACATAGTTTTGAACCTTTGGTTTTTGACGGTCTTTAAGCTTGCGCTTTCGCTGGATTAGGCACATCGCTTCAGCTTCTTCGATTATCTTGTATAGAGGGACTAAATCAAGGTCTTTCTTCAGCTCGCTGATCTGCTTCCACTGCCTATCCTTTAGGGCACTATACAACTTATTGAATGGCTCAGCGATATCATCTGAACTGCCTACCCAAGTAACACTACTATCTAGCTCTGGCAACAAAAATGCTGGCAGCATGGCAAAGAGAACTTTGCCCATTGGCGTGTGATAATAGGCAGAAATCCAAGTTGCCAGACGAAACAAATCCGGCGTAAGCAACGATGTTTCATCCAAGACTTCCAAGATGGGTTTCACGCCTTTGGGAATTTTCGTCTGATCATCCTCCAGTCCTCCACAAATTCCAAATTGCTCCTTGCGGTTAAAACTTACGACAACACGAACCCCGGTGCCTATCGGAGAAGGATGGAAATAGGTAAAACCATCCCCAAAGGATTGAGACAGATAGATTCGATGATAATACTTCATAGGAACATTGTGCAGAAGCTGGGGTTTATGTCAATCTGAACCTGAGCTTTTTCGAGCTTTAATCGCGAAAGCATACCTATTCCACGGAATAGTTACAAAAAAATTAGCCCGGTTTCCCGGGCTATCTATTATTGAGATTTGGCGTATGTGTTGATTATCCGCGACGGAAGACTTGAGTAAATTCAAACCCTTTACCAGCAAGGTTCATCGGTCTGGCAGCAGCTTCGATTACTCTCACACATTCTTCGATGAATGCTCTTTCAAAGTCATCTCCACTCACGACAACAGGAACGACTGATACGTTTCCTGCAGTGTCGAATGCAACTTTGAAATTGATAGATCCCGTCATGACCTTTGTAGAACTGAAGCGGTTATAAGTAGAAGCAAGACGCTGTCTTATCTTGCCGATGTTTTGATTTACTTTTTCTTGAGCAGACCTAGTTTCTTCATCCCCTTGAGGAATCTCGTTTTCTTTTAGTATCCGTTGTCCGCTTCTTTCTAGGTTTCGGAGGGCAGCAAGGGCTTGTTCGGAGGCAATTCTTTCTCCGCGCTTGATTGTACTAGCATCGCCTCTAAATTGCTCTATGGCTTTGCCTTGAAGATCGGTGAGGGAACCACCACCACCAATTCTACCACGTGATATTTCTCCTTGGTATTTAGCAGCAGCGGCTCTAAGAGAGGGATCACCAAAACCCTCATATCCTCCGCTACCACCAGCTCCTTGTCCGGCTCCGGTTCCTCTGCCACCACCGCTATCTCCAAAAGACCTAGCTTTGATAGTACGGATTGTTGTAGCTGCTTGGAGCGCTCTACCTCCATCACCTTGTTCTCCACCTAAGGCACCCAATGATCCGGCAAGTGCTTTTAGACCTTCCGTTCTCTTTTGCGCGGCGGCTTGAGCTGCTTGCTGTCTAGCTGCGGCTTCTCCAGCAGCTTCTTGATCATCTTCTTGTTTAGCTACTCGGTCACGCTCGGCTCGGGTGGGCATCCTAGGGGCATCAACCTTCTGGGCAATGATCCGATCAAAACTCTCTTCGATGGTGTTCGTTTGAGCATCTTCCCTTTTCAGAAAGCTATCATAGACAAAGAGAAAAATCAAGGTAAACAAGGTGATAAACAGCAACATATTGCGATTTTTCTTTTCGCTTGGTGCCAGTTCTGCCCGTCGGGAATACAGACTAATAATCTGTTTCTCTTCAGGACTCAAGATGCGTTTGAAGGGATCGACAAATTCAAAATTGATCGACCAATCCTTGGTTAAAACCACTGTTCCAGACATATCCGGAGTTATTTTGAGCTGTGTTCCGCTCAAGAGGTTCTTGCTCTTTAGGAAACCCTTATCAACCACTTGTCCACCCTTTTTACAGGTCAACTCACTGCTGGGAAGGATATTAAGAAAATACTCGTCCTTCTTGTTCACCAAAAAGAGGTGTTTTTCCGGAAATTTGGAATCCAATATTTGCCAAAACATGTGTTTGTTTGAGCCGATAAACCATTTGTTCCGAATATCTCCAGCACCATTTCCTTTCTTGGCAAAGTCTAGAGGCTTACCTTTGTAATCCAATCTTAGTTTAACTATCTTTTCAGCCACCTTACCTCCTCTTACAATCCCCGTGCATACTGGTTAAGCCATTCTTTATCCTCTTGTGAAGAGAAATAAACCTGTTGGAATCCACATTCACCAGCTAAGACCATAAGCTCACCGATATACCTGCACTGCACCATCTTATCAGCTTGTATCAGTAATATCGGGATGTTTTTATCCGATTTCCTGTCATGGATATTCTTTGCTTCTTTGGTCAATAGTTGTGTCATCTTATCGACCTTCTCGGCATCGAAGAGCTCTTCTGGTGCACCGAAGACGGTGTTAGTTTTTCCCATTAGGATTTCTCCCGGATAAACCTTCAAAATATATGGGTCTCCGTCTTTAATCAGTTTTTCTGCATTTATCGTACTTGGGAAAACCATCTTTTCTGGAGTAGTAAGATTCTGCGCATCCATACTTACATTTTTGATCAAAAACACCAGTAGAATGGTAAGGATATCAAGAAGGGAAGTAATCGAAAGCTGCTTGGCATCATCTACCTTTTTGCGTGTGCGGCGTTTTCCTTTGGAAGTCTTGTATTTTGAGCTTCTGATACTATGCGGCATCCAAGCCTCCAATGGCTACTCTGTAAAAGCCAATTTCAACGTTTATCAAGCCGTAGTTAACCTTAAGAAATCCATTCTTCTTACTGATGTCTATGGCTTGAAGCAAATCATCATATAATACGTCATGATCCGGAGCGACTTCAATGTTAAATGTTTCCGGGTAACGTGCTTTAAGCTCCCTTAGGGCATTATCAAGCTGAACGTAGTTATAACGTCCATTGATGGGAGTAATGGTTTTGGTGGTCTTCTCTTGTTCGCGAATCTCAAAGGCAAATTCTTTCCCCTTTGCAGAAGGGCCTTGTCGATAGATGATCACTTGCAGACGCAGTTCCTTCTTACCACCATTACCACCTTCGCCACCCTCGCCAGCACCGCCAGTGGAGCCAGTGGAGCCAAGGTCAATATTAATCAAAGCAATCTTACTCAGTACGATAAACAACATCAGAAAGGGAATAATGGTCAAAAATAGATTCATTATCGGAATGATGTTTGGTTCCTGTATCGAGCTTTGCTTTTGATTGCGAACTTCTGAGGGGCGATATGCCATGGCACTATTCCTTTGATAGATAGATCAATTGATTCATTACCTTTACACTATATTCATCGACTTCGGCGATCAGCTTTTGGGCTCTGTCAAGGAGAACCCCTTTTAATACATACAGCGGAATAGCTGCTATCAAACCAAGAGCGGTAGTTCCTATAGCCTTTGCAATACCCTTTGTGAGTTCTGTCTGTTTTTGGGATTCTGGAGCAAAGGCAAGTGCGTTGAAGGCGTCCAAAAGCCCCCAAATCGTTCCCAAGAGACCAAGATAAGTACATACCTGTGCCATAACGTCAAACCACCAGAGTCCACCATCGAGTTTGTGAAACTTTTGCAGGTTTGCTTCGTCGAAGGCATTTTGTACTTGGTCATTGAGTGCTCTACCTGTCTTGCCTGCAGATCTGGCATCACGATAGCCCTTGATTCCTGCCGCAAAAATGAAGCCCATCGTTGTAGTAATGAAACTATCGGCAATTTTTACCGCTTCATCGATCTGATCGTTTTTAATATGACCTTTGAGCTTGAGATAAACCTGTCCACTATCAATTTTTTCATTGAGGTAGAGCTGCTTGAATCTAATTACCCAATAGACCATACCACCAATGAAAATTAAAATTGTAAGATAACCCCAAAATTCGCTATCGTCCACGATTTTTACCATCATGTCCCACACGCCGGTTTTAATTTCTGCTTGGGCAGGGGCTGCCTCTGGGCTTCCTTCAGCTGCCTGAGCGAGTAGAAAACCGAACGAAAGAACGATTGTTAACACTACCAGAATGATTTTCTTTGTTTTCATTTTGACTCCTTAAGCCATTTATTTAGTAATACTTTGTTAGTTGTTCTTATGAAGTTTCTGTTGAACCGGCTATAGTAGGGCTCTACCGGCGTTGGAAGTTTACCATAGGTTACGCTAGTACTTGGCTTCATCGCTTCAGCGACGGTATCTTCTTGACCAGCTTGAATAAAATTTTGTTTTGCTCTATCTGCTCCCTGCTTTGTAGCCTGCTCCACCACATTTGTGTTTTGTTGAGCGAACAGGTAGCCCAAGCAGAAGATAAGAGCCATGATAATGAGTGTCTTACGCATTAGATACCTCCATCACGTGCTACTTTTACCAGTTTGACCTCACCGACAAATCCTCTGTATTGAGATGTGTTGGATACGCTAATCTTGATTGTGTTCTTACCCTGATTTAACATTCCGGCATCTAAAGCCTTTTGATAGGAAAACACATACATAGGCTCTGGATCATAATCAAAAATGAAGTCTTGATCCAAAACCACGCCATTGAGTTCTATGGTCATTTTGTCCGCTGCTGTAAAAACCAGCGAACCGCTCCTAAACTCTGTATCGAGAATAAAGTCACTTTCAAAGATTATCTCATTGAATTTTGTTTCTTCGCTCTCAGCAACCCAGATAGGTTGGGCAGCAGAAGCATCCAATCCCTCAATTTCGTTATTTTGTATCCCAAAATTGCTGGCGATCTGAATTGGCATATTGATCATGACTCCACTACTATCTGCCACAGAGGCTCTCCAATTTGTCCCAGTGGCGATGATCATCGTCTCGGTCGGAATCGCTTGTCGTAGAGCTTCCTTATTATAGACGAAACGTAGTGCAAAACCAAGTTGTACAGACTGTGCGGATTGGTTTGGAAATTCAAACTCGAGCACATTCTCATTTTCACTCAAGATGCTGGGGATGATAGTAGCCATCTCCCTTACTGTTTCCTTGTTTCTTACATCGAGTGTATCAATGGGAAGACGAGGTAGCACTTGTTTACTTGCGTTGATCCTCGTCTCAATATCAAAGGGATACATGATCTGAGCAAATGCGATAACTGGCAAAACACGGCTTTTCACCACCTTGTTTAGCTTCAAGCTAGAATTTGGTGGAATAGATATCGTGCTCAACTCAATCCCCTGAGGTGTACTTACCTTGCCAATACTACCAATGGAGAGAGTTGATTTGTCGTTTAGGTTTTGTACGCTTATCTGCCATGAGGCATCTACACCAAAGTCGTCTATCTGAAATTCTGGCATTGCTTTGAGGTCTTCCATTCTCTTTTTGGCAAGCTCAATATTTGTGTCGTTGTATCCAGACAAACCGTACGAAGTAAACAACTCAAAATAGGTATAGAAATAGACGGATTTAAAGTTGTCGAGTGCAAATTTATCCGCAATGCCGTTAACGAATTCTAAGTTTTCAGGATTAGCTTTCACCAGTCTTCCATCGGAAGTGTTGTTAAAATAGAATTCCATGCGCTGTCTGAATAGAGCTTCGCCATGTTCATAGATCTTAGCCATTGCCACATAGGCTTTAGTAATACGAGCGATATCAAGGTCTTTGCCAGCGCTGGCATCCAGAAGTTTATCTACTTTATCTGCTTCAGTTTTGGTGGCTCTGGCAAGTGCATCAAACCTTCTATTCCCTGCAAAAAGATTCGCTTGCAATGTTGAATTGGCATTTATGTTTACCAGCTCTGCGGCTTTCTTTGCCAAGAAGCCTCGTTCAATAGCGGCAAGTCTGGTATCAAAATCCTTCAAGAAGGCTATTCTATCCTGCATTTTTTTGTATTCCTGCTCATGGGTGGTAAAGATGGGAGCAACCCAAGCGGTATTTGTATTCAAGCCTTCTCGCATATAGGCAGCTTCAAGCCTTTTAAACTCCTCTCTCTTGGCAGGTAACTTTTGCCACTCTTGAGCGTTATAAAGAGTTGTGTATTCGTCATATATCTTCTTTAGTTCGCGTTCCATTACTTGGTTGTAGAGGTCGGCTTGATTCTTGTCTTTTTGATAAAGCTCACGTGCCAATGCATCAAATCTTTGGGTATCTCCAGCCTGCTGTGCATAACCTGCCATCAATCTGATTGATGCTGATACACGAGGGTCATTGGGATACATGGCATTGAACTGCTGGATGAGTTCAATCTCCCTGGGTCTGTCTTGTTTGGCATAGGCGATGGCTTCGATAAAGAGGTCTTCAGCTTTCACACCACTACTATCGATGCGACGGTTGCGAACGTCATCATGAAGACCAAGATATAGCTCGGAGACCTGTCTCGCTTGGGATGCTTGCTTGGCAAGCTCCTGAATACGAAGCGCTCTAATCTCGTAGGTAGCGGCTGAGGAAGGATAGCGGCTCATGTACTGATCTTGCAGAGCAAGCTTGAGGGTTTGGTTGTTCATCAAAGAATCGGCAATCACCCATGAGCGGAGGAAAAAGCTCCTCACGATTGTTTCGTCTGTGATATCGGCAACTACGGCTACATACAAATCGATAGCACGTTGATACTGCTGCGCCTTTTCAAGTGCTTCAGCTGCATTGACTTTATAGCCATTGCTCTGCCTCAAATCCGTTGCCTTAAACTCATCCGCAAGCCTTAAAAACTCTGTTGCGGCAAGCTCATAATTTTGCTGGCTCTCGGCACTCACCGCAGATTGTCCTATCAGCGAATTTACCGTTTGTTGAAGGCTCTGCCTCTGCGCAGGGGTTGATGCCAAGCTCATAGCTTCACGATACCATTTCTCGGCTGTGGCAAGGTCTTTGCGTTCTTCACTCATTTCACCAAGCTGGTTGATCAGGTTAAACCTGTTTGTCGTGGGAAGGTCACTACCTAGTGCCAAAAGCCCTTGAAAGGTATTGTATGCTGCGTTTAGGTCGCCGGATTTACGCTCAGTTTCCCCAATCATGGTTATCAAAGAAATGTACTCCGTCAAGTTAGTCGGATTCTTAAAGCGATCGGAAATCAATACTGATCCATATCTCAGCGCGGCTGTACGGTATCTGGAAAATAGCTCGTTTTGATCTTTGGGGAGATTGAGCTCCGGGCTTTCAAGTGCTTTGGCAAAAATCTGAGCTCCAAAGGATTCATAAACAAACTTAGACAAATTGAACGCAATGTTTTCATTTTCGAATAACTTGGGATTATCCGGATATTCGGCGTTATAATCATAGCTATGCTGAATGGCACTATAATAGACGACTGGATCATTGGATTTTCTTGCTTGATTTTCTTCCATTTCCAAGAGATACTGCTTCCGCCCCATTCTCCACTGGGCATAATCATCACCCAGAATCGCTGTGAACTTTGAATAATCTTCTACATGATCTCTGTAGGCTATGTAATTATCCCTCGAAGTATCGTTTTGAAATGTCGAGTACAAACGTGCTTCCAAATCATCATAAACTTCTTTTATAAAAGCGAGCTGAGCGCTTAAATCTTTATCTTTGTTTGCCTGATACCACTCAGTTGAGGGATTGAACCTACGCTTTGCTTCCTTGTATAGATCAAACTTGACATCCCGGATATCCGCATTATTCCTCAATTGTTGTTGGTTATTATAATATATCTTCCAAATCTCTTGCAATCGTAAGGGATTCTCTGGTGATGTTGGTTCCAGACTCATGCGTGTGTACATAAAATCTGCAACCTGCATGTGAGCCTGCAGATCACGCTTTTGCTCAATCGCCTTATCAATTATCTCTTGAATAATGCTATAGTTTACGAAGTCCTTTATTCTGGATTCGATGTATTGAGGACCCTTCGCCGGGCTGTCATAATCATCACCATCTACGGCTATCAGTACATAGGCGATATTTGCGATGGAAGTGAACTTGTACTCGTCAATGCGGTCTTGTGCTGTTATCTTCTTGTCTTCAATACCAGTTAGTAATACAAGAAAATCTCCTAAAGCATTCAGGAAAGATTCTTCGTCATTACTATTCAGATATGTCCATCCACGATGAAAGTGGGCATCAAAATAGTATTCATTGTTTGGGTCACTGATGAGGCGGTTTAAATACCTGTCTCTAGCAATCCGGAAATAATTGATTGGTTCATCAGCGTCAGCGCCAATGTTAAAATAGAGCATACCCATGCGTAGCACTGCTTGACTCCAGAATGGAGACTCCGGATAACGATCGATTAGCTCATTAAAAGCAGAGATTGCCTTATCATAATAAGCTTCTGTCTCGCTTACGCTATCCGGTCTCTTCAGAGCCATCGGGTTTTGCCTCATCCATTCATCTTTTTTATCCTCAATTTCGTTGGCAAGTATGACACTATACATATAGCCAATATTATAGATGATGGCGTCCCGCATATAAAACGCAGGATCATGCTCGAGCACTGCTTCATATAAAGCTAGGGTGCTACGGCTTGCCTCATTCATATTAATGGCAAAATCCATCTCTGCCAGATAGTAATATAGGTTTGCCTTGGAAAAGAGCTTACCCAAACCCATGGGTTGAGAAAATGCTACGACACCAGCGTTACTATTGATCAAGGTTCTGATGCGAGATGAAAGGGATTGCATTTCTCCAATCAATTTTAGCTGCTCTACTTTGAGTGCTTCAAAATCGAGATTTTTAGTCTGTCTTGCCCTATCTCTTTGCATGAGAGCCATATACTCCAAATGGAGAGCGATGATATCAGCTTCAGCAAGAGCTTTGTTATAATTGGAAGAAATTGCAGTAATGGTCTTACTGTATTGATCCGATACGATATCAATCTTATCCATGTCGCGCGCAATGGCACGAAGCTCACGATCGGCAATTTTGGCAGGTATTGTGACTGTGAATGCTTTCCTTAGTGATTCGAGCATCTCTTCTACATTAGCTTTTTCCTTTATAAAACCGTCATACTCTGCTTTGAAAAAGGCATAGAAAGAATCTTCTTGTTGGTAAAAATCTCGCTTTTCAATTTGCTCCGCCAGTTTCTCTTGATACTCTTCATATTTCTGGCTGTCAAATTGCTCGGGCTTGCGTTCACGAATCAGCTCCATTATTTTCACGATCTCGGTATATTCTTCTATGGATCGCTCCAACTCGTTCTGTCTTTGTATGCGAGCATCCATTTCTTCCAGGGCATTCAAACGTAATTGAATTTGATTGTAAATTTGCTCGTATGTGGCAAGGGCTTTTTTCTCAATATCAATCTGTTGTATTGCTTTAGTTACAGGCATGTTCCTCAGCTCGTTGGTCTTTGAATATAACTCAAATAACTGAATGAACTGCATAATAATCTGAATCTCTTGCCGGTAGAGTTGGTTGAGAGCCGTTGCGGGTAAGCCACTAGGTGCAGAAGTAAGTGTAGAATGGATCTGCTTGAGTTCATTGGCTATGCCTTGCATTTGGACGCTGATCCGTTCTTGGTTTTCAGCGCTTGGGTCGGCAATGATTGCTGCCTTAAGTTCATTGATCCTATTTAATGTACCTAGCTTGGTGGGCAATACAGTGCGGAAGTTTTCAATGGTTTTCTTAAATTCATTGAGCTTGGCAGAAACTACCTCAGCCCGGTTTTCTGCCAATTGCATATCCGCCCATAGATACAAAAATGTGGTGTGAAACTCGCCGCTATCAGACCGCTTGAGAAGATCGTCCAATTGCACGAGTGCTTCCGCCTTCTTCCCGGAATTGAGCAAGGAGAGAATTACCTCATATTGCGAGAAAGCAGCGCGGCTGTCCTTGTTGATACTGTAAAATTTCTTGTACTGCGCTTCTGCCTTATCCCATTCTTGATTGAGAATGTGAAAACGAGCGAGCGCTAGTGTCACAAAGGGATTGTTGCTGCTGAGATTGCTGATATTTTGAAACTGAGCGACAGATTCTTTGGGGTCCATCTGCATCGCAGAGATAAGGTTTACCATCAATGCCGCATCCGTTCCATAAACAGAGTCCTGATTCAGTTGTTCAAAAACATTCTTAGCCTCAGTATCTTTCCCTACATTAAATAGAACATGTGCAAAGAGGTATTTTACTTCCGGTGAAGTAATCTGCGGGTACTTGCTTAGCAATTCTTGCTCAGCTCTCTTGTCCATTCCTGTTCCAATCATCGCCTTTAGAGCCAGCGCCATAGGTTTGTGAGCTATTTGTGAAGATGGATACCGATCGAAAAATCGCAATAAATGCTCAATCGCCCGCGAATCATCATTTCGATAATAAAGAACCGCTCCGTCATAGTAAAATAGCTGATCTTGAACTAAAAAAACCTCACCGAACATGGATTTCATGTTTTGCAACAATGAATCTGCCTTGTTCACATCACGGAGGAGAAGTTCATCGAGTTGTTTAGCATATTTGTTAAACTCGGTAAGCAAGCCCTTTTCATCGTTGTTGGCAATCATGCTCCGCAGTTCTTCTGGGGAAACCTTTTTGACTTTAAGATTGGTAATTCGTTCTCGAAGCGATTTAATCTCTTCAATCTGCTGTTGGATTATCTGAGTTTCAGCATCCATTTCTTTTTGAATTTCGCGCACAAGCTCAGCTTCACTGGGCTGCGCAAACAGATTCGGAATGAATAAAAATTGTATTACCGAAATTAGGGTGAGCGCAAACACTCTCAATCTCTTTCTCATAACTTAGCTCACTTTACTTTGGTTGGTGTAATCTCTAAGGTAAGATGCAGGCTGAAACCTGCATCTTACGAAATATCTATTATCCATGGAAGTATGAATAAGACCTACGACACAGTGCGAACTAACCTATTACTGATTACCCGCTTCAGCCTCAAGTTCTTGAAGCTGCTTACGCAAGTCTTCCAAGACTTTTTGTGTCTGTTCTCTGGATTCTCTCAAGCGCTTGAGCTCTTCGAAAAGATCACTTGTCGATTGAGAAACATCACCACGAGGCTTGGTTAGCTGAGTACCGGTTGCTGTTCCAGGTCCGCCATACAATGGACTGTCCGGCATAATCGGACGCTTGCGGGCATCGGAAAGCTTGTCATACACATATGAAAATCCCAAAGCCAAACGATGATTGGGGTTATCCTTTTTTAGGCTCTCTTCAAAACCAAGATATCCCAGTTTAATCGAGAAATCGTTGGGTGAAGAAAGTGTCAGGTTGTAGCGAACACCTAGATTGATGTTGTGTCCATCATACTCCCCCTGTACAATCACATTGGGATGTGGGCTTACTTCAGCACTGGCAAAGACACCCTCAAATTGCTTTGAGCGAGGTACCTGCCCCTTGAAACGATTGAAACCAATACCTCCACTTACTACAGTGGAAAACTCTGGGATAAACTCGGCAAGACCTCTAACGACTGTCTGTTTCGAGGCTGCAACGTAAAAAGAGTTCTTCTCGTAGTAGGCATTATCAGGGTTGCCAATCATATCGCTGGGCGGAGTATAACCTTCAGCCTGAAAGTCCTTGCCGATCTTCGAGAAAAGATTGTCAATACCCACGGCTAGTTGCGGATAGGTCACAGTCTCATCAATCAGTTTTACCTTGACATTACCAAGGGTCACCTTATCACCATACATCAGACCCAATTCGAGTCTGTTTAGAAAACCAACCTGCATCAAACCGAAGAACTTTCCTTCAAAATCCGTGTTTGGCTTACTGGTTTCCTTGCGAATATAGCTTGTTAGCTGAACTTTACCTGCTCTATGAGGAAGGATATAAGCATCGGGGGCTCTCATCTCTCCTGGCAATGTAAATGGATTCGCTTCCAAGCAGCTAAATAGAGCTACTATCACAACTAAGCTTAAAATAACTTTTTTCATACTTCCCTCTACCTTTCGGTGTTTTAAATCCTAAATATATTTGACAATCCATCCGTCAAGCTTTTTTTTGCTTTATGAACGTCATATCAACGCAAGAACTTTTCATTGCCGGTGAAACACTGAGCGCAAAGTACTTGGAATACAAGGGTTACGAGATCGTTTGCACCAATTTTCGCTCCCCCTATGGGGAGATAGATATTATCGCTAGCGACCAAGATACTCTCGTTTTCATCGAAGTAAAAACGCGTCGTAAACACTCGGTAAAAACATCACTTCTATCGCTTTCGGCTACCAAACAGAGACACATCTGTCTCACAGCACAATACTATATTAATCAAAATCCGGATCATGGCAAGCTCCAAACTCGTTTTGACCTGATTTTGGCATTTTACAATGAACATCTTGCCGAGTATAGCTTTGAACACATGGTAAACGCATTTTACCCGCCCCAGTTTACATGAAAACGATTTGGAGTTCAAGTCGCAAACGCAGTTTAAACAAAGCCTCAAGACCCAAAGCGAATTGGACTTTTAGATGAAAACGATTTGGAGTTCAATTCGCAAACGCAGTTTAAACAGAGCCTCAAGACCCTGTGCGACTTGGACTTTACATGAAAACGATTTGGAGTTCAATTCGCAAACGCAGTTTAAACAGAGCCTCAAAACCCAAAGCGAATTGGACTTCAGCATCGCTTTTCATACTCGGTAGCGAAAATACCTTTTCAGTCAAGTTCAGCATCGATTATCATGCTCGGTAGCGAGAGATCTCTTTCTGTCAAGTTCAGCATCGTTTTTCATGATCGGTTGCGAAACTCTGTCTCCGTCAAGCTCAGTTTCTTAGCTTGCTGGTATCAAAATCCGTGCCCAGATACCGTTCCCAATCTGGCATACCCTTTTCACTATCATCATTTGCTACATAGATCAGGCGGTAGTTTCCATTCATCTGCATATCCAAGAATACATAGACTCCACTGCTGAAGCTCCGATATTTCCAGATCTGATAATCCTTGCGAACAAACCTTGTTTCATCCGAGGTTTGCTCTTTCTCGATTTCGTCCGGGTTCCCATACTTTACATGGATTCTGCCCATGTCGGTAGTCCAGCCCGGGGAGAAGTGAGTATAAAACTTATTGGCATACTGAATCCGCTCATTGATCAGCTTCTTGATTTCGTCAACGCTTTTTCCAGATGAACTCGCCATGCTATACCAGAAATTGCTAATGAAATTGCGCTTTGTTTCTTTATCGAGACTCTTCCAATTGGCTGGTAGTTTTCCAGAGATGAAATAGCGCATCAAGTTGTATTCTTCATCCGGATCAGGAAACAGGAAGTGATACTGGCTTTGGTTTTCTGCTATAAAAAACTCAAAATCTCTTTGGATGCTTTGGTCATCTCGATAAAGCAAGATCGAGCCTGTATATTTTCCTGCCTTCAAATCTTTGAGGGGAATCCCCAATGTCCTGCCCTCATAATTGGCTTTGGGGACAAAGGTAAACATCTGGTCCAAGATCATTTCTTCGCCCTGCTCGATCATCAATACGGCATTGAGTTCTTTGTCCAAACTCTGATAAATTTCATAGTAAAGATAAATCTGCTCTTGATCATCCTTTGAAAAAACCAGAGAGGGCATCGTCTGATACAAGGTTCCACCTCGTTTGAACCGTTCGAGATAGGTAGTACTGTCTGCTTTTACTGTAGAGCAAAGCTCAATATCGCTCACGAAATCAAGCAAGCCAATGCTAGGTATGGAAAACTCCCAAACAAATTGATCCTTGGAATTGATGTCCATTACTTCAAATACGACCCTGTGCATACCTTCCAACAGTTTAAAAACAAGACGGTTCAAATACATCTTATCGGAGGCTGTTGCATCGTGTTTGTTTCTTACACCGATGTTATCCATGCGGCTCCCCTGATAGATCAAACTATCGGCTTGGAAGATAGATACTTTGACGTCGATCTCCGCAAAAAAAGCCCCTTTTTGGGACAGGAAAACTAGGTTTTTGTAGGGTATCTGGTAATCAATATTGAGGATTGTGCCGCTATTCTTGTCCAAGAACCTATTTGTCTCCACAAACATGTTCAGCTTTGCCGCATTCAAGCTACCAATCGCCCATGCCAAAGTAAGGAGGAGGAGGAGTCTTTTAATCTTCATATTCTGTCTCCCTATTCATAAGTTGATATTGTCCATAGCCTTTTAAGTCATAAAAGATAAAGGATTTATTGATCCGGTAGTAGTTCCAAACGATATTAGGCGGTGAGTCTATCGGATGGACTTCCGAGCTGGTGTCGTCGGGATCACCATACTTGATGTAAATCCGCCCGCGGTCGGACTTCCATCCTTTCAAGCGCGCATGGATGGTAAATCTCTCGTCGGCTATGATGACCCTTTTGTTAAATTCTTCCCTCGCTTCATTGCGTGCCGTACCCGGGCTGGGGTCATGTTTTTGCCAAAACCTTTCAATAGCATCCCCCTGCATATTGGATGCAAGGCGTTTGAGTGAGTTCCACTCATTTTGTGTAGCGATGTAGCGCAATTGAGCGATCTGATCCTTGAGGCTATACTTACTGCCATAGCCCTGCCAAGCACCAAACCAGAAAGGCTCTGCCAAATAGCGGATGTTGGCTTCATAATAGTGAATCTTTGCCTCGGTAGAACCCAAAATGCCACGGGCAAAGGAAAGATCATATTCATTACTTTTGCTGGGATTGGCAAAGACCAAGCTCTTGCCACCGATTTCTATCGCAAGGCTATCAAGTGGGATGGAAAGAGTTTGAAACAAATACACGCGCTCAAAAAGCTGATCTATACCAACCGTTGAGGCAAGGGCATAAGTGACCCCCTTTTTATCTCCCAAGACAAAAGCTCTGCCAATATCTTCGGATTTGATGCCGATCTCAAAGACGCTGCTCATATTTCGCTTATCGCCCAGCTTGGCATTGCGGATAATGATGTCTGCAATATAGTTTCCTGCCGCCAATGATACTTCGTTGCGTATCACCAAAGCAGTGCCATTTAGAGCCTCATCTTCGCTAATTTCCAGTCTTTTTTCAAAGGACGCCACCTGCTTCTTTTCGCTATTGCGTATCACCATGGAGATCTGATACTCTGCCAATCCACGAGCCTTCTCAAACATTAGGCTTTTGTAAGGTATCATCGTTACAAAGCTCGTTCCTGCCGCGTGGTGCTCGATAAATACTTCCAGACCAAGAAGTTGCCCGGATATCGCAACAAGCAACAATGCCAAGACCCAATACTTATCAGATGCTCGCATCTATCCTGCATCCCATACGATGTTTTTCACACCACTTGAAGAGCTCTTCATCGGGAAAGAAATCTTTGGTATTGGATTCCAAACTGATAGCTTGATTGTCTCCAATATCTACTTCAAGGATCAAACCAAGTCTTCCCTTACCTCGCATGAGCAATCTAGAAGCCAGTACCGAGTTTAGTTCCTTTAAGCTTTCCTGCCTCACCGAGAGACGAATCTGCCCACTTAATCTGTGTGGAATATCTTCAAAAGCAATAACGGTTTTGGGGATTATGCGCAACATGTTTTCATCCTGTGCTGTATATTGAGAGCGTGCTCCTTTCACCAAGTAAACTTTGCCAATCTGCAGTTGGGGAATGAAATCCACAACGTCATTGCCAAAAAGCGAAACTTCAAATTTTCCGCTCAAGTCTTCCATCTCCACAAAAGCCATTTGCCGGTCTTTGGTATTTTTCTTTTTTATCGCGGATACGATGCCGGCGATTAGGATATCTCCATTGGTCTTGGACTTTGCACCGGCAGCCTTGGTATTGGTAATATTCTGCAAAATGGCACCGCATTCAAAGAGCGGATGCCCGCTCATATAAAAGCCCAGAACTTCCTTCTCTTTTTCCAACTGATACAGATATGTCCACTCATCGACCACGGGCAAGGGAGGATAAACATGTTCATCCCGATCATCATCGCTAAAGAGATCAAAGAGCGAGGTCTGCCCCACCTTTTTATCTTTCATCTGTTGAGAGCTAAATGCTAGCGCTTGTTCGATGATTGCCCATTTTTGCGCTCTGCTGCCTTCCAAATCATCCATCGCACCGGAAGCAATCAGGCTTTCGAGCACCGTTTTATTTACGGCACTACTGTCTTGACGTTCGCAAAACTCAAAGACATTACGAAAGTTCCCGCTTTTCTCCCGTTCCTCCACCAACGCCCGCATCGCAGCTTCACCCACGTTTTTGATCGCCCTAAAGCCAAAAAGGATTTCCTTGTCATGCACCACAAATTCACTCTGGCTCAGATTGATGTTGGGAGCGATAATCTTGATATCCATATTTTTACACTCCGATATCAGATTTGTGATCGCGCTTGAATCATCTTCTATGGACATCAAAGCAGCCATAAACTCTACTGGGTAATGTGCTTTGAGCCAGGCAGTCTGATAGGAAACCAAGGCATAACAAGTAGCGTGGCTTTTGTTAAAGGCATATTCTGCAAAGCGTAGCCATTCCTGCCAAATCTTTTCCACAATGTGCGGTGGAACGCCTCGCTCTCCCGCACCGCTGATAAATTTGGCATGGAATTTACTCATCAAGGAATTGTCTTTTTTTCCCATCGCCTTTCTTAGGGTATCGGCATCGGCACCACTAAAACCACCCATCTCGCGAGAAATGGACATCACTTGCTCTTGATAAACAGTAACGCCATAAGTCTCTTTTAGAGCGTTTTCCAAAAGCGGGTGATCATAGCTTACTTTCTCTTTACCGTGTTTACGGGCGATGAAACTATCGATAAACTGCATAGGACCAGGTCTATAAAGTGCAACCATGGCAATCAAATCTTCAAATTGGTTAGGTTTGAGATCCATCAGATATTTTTTCATCCCGTCGGATTCAAACTGGAAGATGCCATCCGTCTGTCCCTGAGCCAAGAGTTTATAAGTTTGCGTATCGTCCATGGCAATGTGTTCAATATCTATATCTATCTTGTGTGAGTTTTGGATCAGTTCAATTGTCTTATTGATTTGGGTAAGGGTTTTGAGCCCCAAAATATCCATCTTCAAAAGCTTTAGCGAATCCAGCCATTTCCCCTCATACTGTACCAATACAGAATTTTCCCCATCTTTTTGCGAGCCAATGCAAAGTGGAACGTAATCCGTCAAATCACCTGGTGCAATCACCAAACCTGCTGCATGGATTCCTGTTTGGCGAATCAAGCCTTCCAGTACAGTACTATACTTATACAGAGTTTGGTAGATATCGTTACTGGCGATAAGCGTGGCAAAATCCGGAAATTGCTTTCTTGCCTCCTCCAGAGATTTTGGGTTGCCGCCAATGGTCTTTGTAATTGCATTGGCTTCTGTGGGCGATATTTGCAAGGTTCGCGCCACATCTTTGATCACGGATTTGGCTCCCAAGGTGGAAAAGGTAATGATCTGAGTTACGCTGCTTCTGCCATATTTTTGGATGATATAGTCAATCACCTTGCCCCTGCCATGAGCACAAAAGTCTATATCGATATCGGGCATTCCGATACGATCAGGATTGAGAAACCGCTCAAAAAACAAGCCAAACTTAATGGGGTCAATGCGGGTAATATCCAAGAGGTAGGATACGATGCTGCCCGCTGCGGATCCTCTACCAGGTCCTACCGGTACCCCTTGCTTACGAGCATTGTCAATAAGGTCTTTTACCACTAAAAAATAACCCACAAAGCCCATCCGCTCAATCACGCCTAGCTCAAAATCGATGCGTTGCGATATCTCCTCCGTCACCTCCGGATACTTCTTTTTCGCCTCCTCAAAACAGATAGCTCTAATGTATTCACCCATATCATGGTACTGGGGTGGTGTCTCGATCTTTGGCAAGAGAAAGTTATCATAACGCATTTCAAAATTGATCTTGTCTGCTATCTTGAGCGTATTGGTATATGCTTCCGGGTATTGAGGGCATACCTTGCGCATCTCTTCTGGGGACTTAAAATATAGCTGTGTAGTATTATAACGCATCCGATCCGGTTCGTTGAAGGTTTTATTTGTCTGGATGCAAAGTAGCACATCATGCGCTTCCCAATCTTCCTGGTTTAGATAATGGCAATCATTTGTTACGACAATTTCTGTTTCAGTTTGTCTGGCTAGCTCTACTAGCTTTGGTAATACTTGTTTTTCGGATTCCAAGCCGTGATCCTGGATCTCAATATAATAGTCTTCTCCAAAAATGGACTTGAACCAATTCACTGCATCCAACGCTTGTTTGTGCCGTTCATTCAGAAGCAAGGATGGAATCTCTCCTTTTACACAGGCAGAAAGGCAGATTAAGCCCCCACTGTACCTCTTGAGCAAACTCTTGGTGATCCGCGGTTTGTAATAAAACCCTTTGAGATATGCCTCCGAAGAAAGCTTGATCAGATTTGCGTATCCCTCTTGATTTTTTGCCAATAAGATCAGGTGATAACGCGTCTCACTTTTACTGAGCTCATCCTCAAGCTCACCATTGATGATATATGTCTCAATCCCGATGATCGGTTTGATACCATGCTTCTTTGCCGTCTGATAGAAATCAACAACCCCAAAGAGGTTGCCATGATCCGTAATTGCCACAGCCGACATGCCAAGTTCCAGGGCACGCTTGATCATCCTATCTACGCGGCAGGCACCGTCTAAAAGGCTATATTGTGTATGGTTATGCAGATGCACAAAAGACATTTTATCTCTCCCAAAACAGGTATTGGGTTAAGCTAAATTGAGTGCTTTTTTTGTCAAAGGATATTAGGGATTTTTATCTGAAAACGATTTGGAACTCAATCCATTCCGATTATCATAATAGCCTATGATCCCAAGAATACTGTTTCACTAAAGAAAGGATCATTTTCATGTTGCGGAGCACGACTGAGCGTGTATCCTCCCTTTTTTACCTCGGTTTGAATAACTCAATTGTTCGAGTAGTTACCTCATGGGTTAGCTCGTCATCAAGGCATATTAGTTAATTGTGGTAGTTAAGAGTATATACTCCAACTTGGTACAAGTCTGCCAATTGTTAGTAACTCAGCTAGCCTGGATCGTCTTCAAAAGAAAGACCTCCATTCTATGTCTATGAAACAATGTATTGTAGAGTAACCCTTGTTCTAATCTGATAGGAATTCACACTTTTCAATACTTTCTATCTTTTCCTTGCATTAGATATGCATTCTCACATTTCAGTGCTTTCATATCTGCCTGGGTGCCAACTATTACTTGCAAGACCTTATGATTCATTCACTCCACCAATGCTTTCAACAGCGCATCCCTAGCATCGCTATAAAACTGGATGTCGATTTTGGTGGCCATCTCATCAGAAAGGTCGATTAGTTGCTTGCGGGTTGAGACCGGGAGTAGTAGTTTGGAAGCTCCCTTTTCTATTGCGATCTCAACGATGCTGACGGGATTGTGGACTGTTTCTATTGAACCGCCAAGGTTGAGCTCACCAACAATGATAATGCCACCTTTTACGCTTTTCTTGAGCAGAGCTGAGCATAGGGCTATAAGAGCCGAAACGCCCAGTTTAGCACCAGATTTTGCAGCATCAAAAGCTCTAACCTGAACTGAAAACTCATGCTGTCTGGGGTCTTTATCGCCAACCAGTTGCTGAGATCGGGCATATAGATTCTGTTCAGCAAAACTCATACTCTCCTTGAAGGCAGGTGGAGCTGGCTTGTTCAGTATCTTTACTCCGGAGCCGGGTCCTTCGTTGATCTCTATGCGATAAAGTCCAATGTGCTCATCCTTGCCTCCGGGGCTGATCGTCCACACTTGACCAGGTTCTAACGGATCTCCACCAATGCTGTTTTCACTATGCAACTCCGGTGTAGAGACAAATTGTTCCACTCCATCGGTGCCCATCACGTAGCTGAAATGGGTATTGCGAAACTCTGCCGAACCTATACGTTTTTGCTGTTCCTTAACCCTTCTCCTGGTTTCCATTGCCACCCGAACCGCCCATTCCAGATCAGCATCCAAGACATC
>Ga0209835_1000460_pt1 | contig 26783 bp, 24 predicted proteins | sample LakKivwa52mmetaG_FD_184138 | JGI IMG/M metagenome (GOLD analysis project Ga0209835, IMG submission 184138) | Anoxic lake water microbial communities from Lake Kivu, Rwanda to study Microbial Dark Matter (Phase II) - Lake Kivu water 52m metaG... | ecosystem: Environmental > Aquatic > Freshwater >... | reverse complement strand
GGGTTGGAGGGGTTAAGGGTAGATGCAGTTCCTCGAGGATGTCATTGGCCGATTCGACAAGTTTGGCCCCATCGCGAATCAGGCGGTGACAGCCGCGTACTAAGGGGTTGTGAATTGAACCTGGCAGGGCAAACACCTCGCGGCCCTGCTCGCCGGCTAAGCGGGCCGTGATTAGTGAGCCCGATTCAAGGGCGGCTTCGACGACCAGGACGCCTAGCGACAGCCCGCTGATGATGCGGTTGCGGCGTGGAAAGTGGCCCGGGCGCGGCGGTGTTCCGATGGGAAATTCGGACACGAGGGCCCCGCTGAGGGCGAGTTCATGCGCAAGGGCGCGGTTCTTGGCGGGATAGACCCGATCCAACCCCGTGCCGACCACGGCAACCCCGCTGCCATTGCCTGTCAACCCGCCGCGATGGGCGGCGGTATCGATGCCATCCGCCAGGCCGCTGACGATGGTGAGCCCGCTTGCAGCGAGCGTCTCGGCAAAGGCCTCGGCATCGCGGCGCCCCTGCACGCTGGCGTTGCGCGAACCAACGATGGCGAGCAGGGGCCGTGACAGCGCGGCGGGGTTGCCTTTGACATACAGCCAGGGCGGCGCACCCGGGACGGCTTGCAGGGCCTCGGGATAGGCAGGGTCGGTGATAGGAATGAGGTGGGCATCTGCGGCGGCCAGCCAGTTCAGGCCGCTTTGCACGGCGGCATCGGCTTCTGTGCTGCGTAGCGCGGCAGCGCGGGCTGGCCCGATGAGAGAGGCGAGGGTGGACTGGCTAGCTGCACAGACGGTGGCCGCACTGTCAAAGGCACCCAAAAGGCGTAACACAGCCTCCGGGCCTAGGCCGGGCACCGCTTCCAGACGCAACCAGAATTCACTTTCGGTGTTGACAGGCATTGCATGCGGACTGCCTTCCGGGCGAGTCTCTCCCGCTATAATGCGCTCATTAAATACAGACTCATCGCAAACGGCAATGGCCTTGCTCAAAATTCTTCATTTCCCCGATCCGCGTTTGCAGACGGTAGCCAAGCCCGTGTCCACAGTGGATGACGCGCTTCGGCAACTGGCGGCTGATATGGCCGAGACCATGTATGCCGCGCCGGGGATTGGCTTGGCCGCGACCCAGGTGGATCGGCATATCCGTCTTGTCGTGATTGACATCAGTGAGGAAAAGAATCAGCTGCTCACCCTCATTAACCCGGAGATTGTCAGCCAGTCCGGGGCCAAGGAGGGCGAAGAGGGTTGCCTGTCGGTTCCGGGCATCTACGACAAGGTGACTCGCGCCGAGCAAGTGCGGATTCGCGCCTTGGACCTGAACGGACAGTCGTTTGAGCGGGAGGCCGAGGGTCTGTTGGCGGTTTGTATTCAGCATGAGATTGACCACTTGGAGGGCCGAGTTTTTGTCGATCATCTGTCGCGCCTCAAGCAGGGCCGTATTCGCAAGAAACTGCAAAAACTCGATCGCGAGACCATGTAATGCGCCTCATTTTTGCAGGCACGCCGGAGTTCGCCGCTCGAGCCCTGGAGGCCTTGATTGCGGCTGGACACACGATTGCGCTGGTCCTCACCCAGCCGGATCGACCGGCGGGCCGGGGCATGAAACTGACGCCAAGCCCCGTCAAGAACCTCGCCCTGCACCATGGACTTCCGGTTTATCAGCCCTTGACTCTGCGTGAGGCCGAGCTGCAGGCGCCGCTGCGTGCCGTTTCTGCCGAGGTGATGATCGTGGCCGCCTATGGCCTGATCCTGCCCCAGGCCGTGCTGGACATTCCCGCGCGGGGCTGCATCAATCTCCACGCCTCTTTGCTGCCGCGTTGGCGTGGGGCAGCACCGATTCAGCGCGCGATCCTGGCCGGGGATGCCGAGACAGGCATTACCTTGATGCAGATGGATGCGGGCCTGGATACGGGCGCGATGTTGTCCCGTCATCCGCTGGCTATCGGGGCGGAGGAAACGGCGGGCCAACTGCATGACCGGCTAGCTGCCTTGGGGGCTGAGGCTATCGTGGCTTTGTTGCCACGCTTGGCAGAAGTGGTGGGCGAGCCGCAGGAGACGCGTTTGGCGACTTACGCGGCTAAGATCGACAAGGCGCAGGCACGCCTCGACTGGCAGCAGCCGGCCCTGGCTTTACTGCGCCAGGTGCGCGCCTATAACCCAGTGCCGGGGGCTTGGACTTTGTTGGATGGGCAGCCCTTTAAGGTCTGGCAGGCTGAGACCATGGCGAGCGCAGTGCGGGCGGCGCCGCCGGGTACGGTTCTGCGAGCCGACGGAGAAGGAATCGAGGTCGCCTGTGCGACAGGCGGTCTGCGGCTCCTGGAGGTCCAGGCGGCCGGCGGCAAGCGACTCTCAGCGGCGGCTTTTCTGGCCGGTCGAGCCGTTGCGGCTGGCAGCGTGTTGGTTTGAGGCGGACGACAGAAGGGCATTGACGCATGGCTACCCCGCGCTACCGCGCTGCCGAGATTGTTGTTGCTGTCTTGCAGGAAGGCCGCAGCCTGTCCGAGGTGATGGAGACCTTGCCGCCAGGGCGCGAGCGGGCTGCAACGCAAGACCTGGCCTATGGCACCCTCCGCCTGGCGGGGCGTTTGCGCTTTTTCTTGAACCAATTAATTCATCGCGATCTGGATCCTCCAGACTTGCTGGGGCCTCTGCTAGTGGGCCTCTACGAATTGGATGCCAGTCCAACGCCGCCGCATGCGGCGGTCAACGAGGCGGTTGCGACTGTCGCCCGAATAGCACCCCGTGCGCGTGGTTTGGCCAATGCCGTGCTGCGCAATTTCCTGCGTCGCAGGGCCGAGCTGACGGCACGGGCCGCCGCCGATCCTATGGCCAGCAGCAATTTGCCGGGCTGGTGGCTGGATCGTTTGCAACGGGATTGGCCGCAGGATTGGCCGACGGTGGTAACAACCCTGGCGCTTCATCCCCCTATGACCCTGCGTGTCAACACGCGCCAGCAAGCGGTGACCGAGTATGCCAATCGACTGAGGCAAGAAGGAATGGCCTTCTCAGTGACGGGGGAGTGCGCCCTCACTTTGGAGCGCCCCTGTCCAGTATCGGCTCTCCCGGGTTTTGCCGAGGGGCGCGTGTCGGTCCAGGATCTGGCGGCGCAACAGGCCGCAGGGCTTCTGGAGGCGGAGGACGGAATGCGGGTGTTGGATGCTTGCGCTGCGCCTGGCGGCAAGACGGCACACCTCCTGGAGCGTCACGCGGTGGAGGTGGTCGCTCTTGATTCGGATCCGCGTCGTTTGCAGCGGGTGGCTGAAAACCTAGGGCGCTTGGCCTTGGCCGCTGAGCTAAAGGTAGCGGATGCAGCCGACCCAGCAAGCTGGTGGGACGGACGGTTGTTTGACCGGATCCTGCTGGATGCCCCCTGCACCGGCTCCGGGATGGTGCGCCGTCATCCTGATGCGCGTTGGCTCAAGCGTGAGGCCGATATCGCACAACTGGCCAAGTCGCAAGCGCGTTTATTGGCCGCATTGTGGCCGTTGCTATGTCGAGGTGGTACATTGCTGTACGCAACCTGCAGTGTTTTTCGGCAGGAAAATCAGGATCAGGTAGAGGCCTTTTTGGCCATGCATCCGGAGGCTCGCCGCGAGCCTTTGGAGGCTTTGAAAACATATGGAACTCAGGATGGACAGTTGTTGCCGGCAGCAACGCACGACGGCTTTTTTTATGCGCGATTCCGTAAGGCGTAGCCTCTGGCCCGTCCTGCTGGCGTTCGTCCTGGGTTTGTCTTGGGGCCCGGCCTGGGCGGCTGGCGTGCAGCTGGAGTCGCGGCAACTGTACCGGCAAGACGGGGCCTTGTTACTTAATGCGCAATTTCAGATAGAGCTGCCAAAAAAAGCTGCGGAGGCCCTGCGGCGCGGCGTGACCTTGTCATTCAGTCAACATTTTGAATTCTTTCAAAAGCGAGATTGGTGGCTGGACGAAAGCTTGTTCGTGGAACAACGCCGCTATCAACTTAGCTATCGTTCCGGGGCAGACAAGTATCGCTTGTTGCTGGGCGCGGAAGCCCGGGACTTTGATACTCCGGAAGCCGCCTTGCATGCCCTGGGGGAGATCTCGGGGTGGGTCGTTGGGCGCCAGGCTCTCGCCCCCGGTGCCGCCTATGAGGCGCGCTTGCGCTTGTACTTGGAGACCAACCGCCTGCCGCAGACGCTCCAGTTAAGCCATTTGTTTGGCTCCGGTCTGGATGTTGATTCCGGCTGGCAGGTCTGGAAGCCTAACCTTTGATCCAGGCCGTTATCGCCAGCATCCTATTTGGCGTGCTGGCCATCGCCGGGTTGCTCTATGCGACAACCCCGGGGGGCGAGGAATTTTTTATTCCGGCCATGGGGGCCGTGCTGGTGGGGTTGGTGTCGTTCATGGCCCTCCTCGTCGGGCAGTTGTTCCGGCTTTACACCCGTTTGCGGGACCGGATCTTTGGCTCGGGCCTCGTCTTGCGAGCCTTTCGCCAGCTGGCCGTGATGGCCCTGGTGCCGGGAATGATCCTCTTTGCGGTGTCGGTAGCGCTCCTGGTGTACAGCGTCAATGCCTGGTTCATCAAGCACTATGATGCCGCGCAGCAGTCGGCCGCCGAGTTGCGCGAACGCTTGCTGGAAGACAAGCTTAGCGGGCAGCGCGAAGACAGTCGCTGGATCGGCCGGCGTTTGGCCGAGATGGCCCCGGCGCAGCGCGAGGGCCAGTTAACCGCCTTGTCTCAGGCGCACAAGATCGATCGTATTGCCCTCTATGACGCACAGCGGAAGGAGATTGCCTATCGCGGCTCGGGCTATGAACTGGTGGCGCCCAAACTCCCTGCGGAGATCTTTTTAAAGGCGTCCCAGGTGGGTATCTGGTCTACCGTTGCGCGCGAACCTGGAAATGAATGGCAGATGCAGGTGTTATATCGGGTGGAGCCAGAGAAGCTGAATCAGTCGCCCTTTTTCCTCTACCTTCAGCGCTCGGTGGGCGACAAGGAATTGTCGAGTTTTCTGGATCGAATGGATGTGAGCGCCAGGGAAAGCCGGGCTCAGCTTCGCCAAGAGGCCCGCTCTTGGGGCCGGTTACAGTTTCTGGTGCTGGGACTGGTCTTGCTGTTGTCGGTGTTTGCGGCCTTGGTTTTTGCCATTCTCTTTGCCAAGCGCTGGGTGGAGCCCTTGAGCAAGCTGGGCCAAGGGCAGCGGGCCGTGGCCAAAGGCCATTTTGAGCCGTTACCCGAGACCTTGAAGAGCCGCGATGAGCTCGGACAGCTGATCCATGGCTTCAATGGCATGGCGACCGAGTTGGCGCGCAAGGAGGCCTATCTGCAAGAAAATAATAGCTATCTGGCGGATTTGCTGGGAAGCTTGACGACGGCTGTGATCACGCTGGATAGCCAGTTCAAGGTTCGCTTGATGAATGAAAGGGCCGAAGCAATCTTGAGCTACCCATTCAGTCAACTGGAGGGCCTGACGCTGCATGAATGGGGACTGGAGGGCTCAGAATTGCGCCACTTCGGCGAGGCGATGGAGGCCCATTTTCTGCGCATGTTGAATGCCGAGGAGCAGGCGAAAAAGACCTCCAAAAAGGCGGCGCAATTCTGGCAGGAGCCTCACTTCACTTACCCGCTGGGGGATGTGAAGCATGTGTTGTATGTGCGCGGGGCGCGGATCACTGCTCGTACGACGCCCGAATATGCCTTGGTTTTTGACGATATTACCCACCTGATCAAGGCACAGGAGGTCGAGGCCTGGAGCGAGGTGGCGCGTCGTCTGGCGCACGAGGTCAAGAACCCGCTCTCGCCCATACTTCTCTCCGTTGAGCGTCTGCAGTACCGCTTGGCGGACAAACTTGAGCCGCCGCAACGCAAGCTGTTGGAGCAGGCCTCGGGGGCCGTTATTCAACAGGTCGAACAGATTCGCAATCTGGTGGATGAGTTCTCTCAATATGCGCGCATTCCAGTCCCGGTGCTTCACCCTCTTGATCTAAATGCCCTGGTCGAAGAGGTGCTGCCTCTTTATGCCGGGCACACTGACCTGCATGTGGAATTGACGCCGGACTTGCCTCCCGCCGCCGCCGATCGCGGTTTGCTGAACCGGGTGTTGGTCAACTTGTTGAAAAATGCCTTCGAGGCGGCCGAGCCACTCGGAGAGGCGCGGATCGTTATTCGCACCGGCGTTGTGGACGGGGGCGTCTGTCTTTGTGTTGAGGACAACGGGCCTGGCTTTACTGAGCGGCAGATGGCTCACTTGTATGAACCTTACGCGACGACCAAGCCCAAGGGCTCCGGGCTGGGCATGCCCATTGTCAAACGCATTGTGGACGATCATCAAGGCCGCATTGAAGTGCATAATATCGACCCACACGGCGCGGCGATTCGCATTACGCTGCCGCTGATGGAGGAGACAACGCGTGAGTGAAATACTGGTCGTAGATGACGAGCCGGGTATCCGGGATGTATTGCAGCAGATCCTTGAGGACGAGGGTTACGATGTGCGCTTGGCCGAGAACGGGGCCCAGGCCCGGGTGGCCTTGCTAGAGCGAACCCCCGACCTGGTCCTGCTTGACATCTGGATGCCCGATCTTGATGGCTTGTCGTTGCTCAAGGAATGGGTGGCCCAGGGCCCCTTGAAAATGCCGGTGATCATGATGTCCGGACACGGCACGATCAAGAATGCGATGGAGGCCACGCGTCTGGGGGCCAACGATTTCCTGGAAAAACCAATCTCTTTTAAGCCGTTGTTGGAGGCTATTGGGCGCGCTATGGCGGTGGGTGCCCCGCCGGCCGCTTTGCCGGAAAGACCGGCCGGTTTGGGCAGCGGCGAGGTCATCACGGGTTTGGCCCAGCGTTTGCGCCAAGCTTCGCCCGAGGCGCCCCTGTTTCTGGCCGCCGAACTGGGCGCCGGGAGCGAGGCCTGTGCCCGCTTCCTGCATGTAGAGGGGACCCCCTGGTACGCCCCGACGGATTTGCAAGCCCTGTCTGAGCGTCCAATTGACTGGCTGCAGGCGGCCAAGGGCGGGCTGCTGTTTTTGGCGGAGATCGGAAACCTGACCCCGATGCAACAGAAGGGGCTCCAGCTGATCCTTGCCCGGCGCAGCGAATTTGGCGTGCGTTTGGTGTGCGCGAGCCGTGAAAATCTGGCCACCAAGGAGGGCTATTCGCGCGATATCTATCACGCCCTGACTCAGTCGGCCTTGCGGGTACCACCGCTACGCGACCATCGCGAAGACATTCCCGAACTTGCACAGGCAGCGCTGGAGGCAGCGCTGCACCGCCACGGCTTGGAAGCCAAGCGGTTTTCTGAGGATGCCCTGAAAGTTCTGGCCGGGCAGAATTGGCCCGGAAATCTGGATGAGCTGGCGCGCTTTGTCGATGAGCTGGCTACTGCGACGGCGGCACCCACGCTTGAACAGGGCGAGGTCGAGGCCCGCTTGGGCGTCACGCCAGTGGCGCCAGCCGGGAACTCGGCGCCCGAGTTCGACAAGCTCCTTGCCCTGCCGCTCAAGGAGGCGCGCAATGCCTTTGAGCGACTCTATCTGGAGGCCCTGCTCAAGCGTTGCAAGGGTAGTGTCAGCCGGGCCGCCGAGGAGTCAGGTATTGAACGCACCCATCTTTACCGGGTGTTGCGCAAGCTGGGCGTGCGCGCCGGGGCTGAGGAAACATGAAAATCATCATTCTTGGTGCCGGTCAGGTGGGTGCCAATTTGGCGGCTAGCTTGGTCTCCGAGGCCAACGACATCACCGTCATTGATCTTGATACCGAAAAACTGGCCTGGCTGCAGGATCACTATGATTTGCGTACCGTTCAGGGGCACGCCTCGCACCCGTCGGTGCTGGCTCAGGCCGGCATCGAGAACGCTGATATGTTGGTGGCGGTGACCCAGAACGACGAGACCAACATCATTGCTTGCAAGATCGCCAGCACCCTCTTCCATGTCCCGACCAAGATCGCCCGCATTCGCTCGGCCGATTATATGTCGCACCCCCCCCTCTTTGCTGCGGATAACCTGGGCGTTGACCATATTATCAGCCCAGAAGAGGAAGTGACCACTTACATCAAACGCTTGGTAGACTATCCTGAGGCCCTGCAGGTACTCGATTTTGCCGACGGCCGTATTCGTCTGGTGGCGGTCAAGGCCCTCAAGGGCGGGCCGTTGGTGGGGCATCAGTTGCAGGAATTGCGGCGCCATCTGCCGGCCCTGGACGCACGGGTTGCGGCCATCTTCCGGCGCGGCACTAGCATTAAGCCCTCGGGCAGTACCGTCATTGAAAATGGCGACGAGGTTTTCTTTCTGGCCGCGACCGAAAACATTCGCGCCGTCATGAAAGAGATGCGCAACACCGACAAGAGCGCGCGGCGAGTAATGATTGTGGGGGGCGGTAACATTGGTAGCCGCTTGGCCGCTGCGTTAGAGGCAGATTATGAGGTCAAGCTGATTGACCACAACAAGGCTCATGCCGAGAGGCTGGCAGATCGTCTCAAGTCCACCCTGGTGCTGGTCGGTGACGCCACGGATGAGGATTTGTTCGTGCAAGAAAATGTCGAGGACATGGATGTGTTCTGTGCCCTCACGAATGACGACGAGGACAACATCATGTCGGCCCTCTTGGCCAAGCGTATGGGCGTGCGCAAGGTCATTGCGCTCATCAACCGTGCCTCCTATGTAGACCTGTTGCAGGGCGGCGAGATTGATGTGGCTCTGTCGCCGGCGCAGGCCACCATCGGGCCCTTGCTGACCCACATTCGCCGTGGTGATATGGCGGCCGTGCATTCGTTACGGCGTGGCGCGGCCGAGGCGATGGAGGTCGTGGTGCACGGCGACAAGCGTTCTTCACGGCTGATTGGCCGGCGCATGGAAGAAATCGATTTGCCCGAGGGCGTGTCTCTCGGCGCCTTGTTGCGCGGTGACCGGGTCGTCATCGTGCATCACGATACGGTCATTGAGGCTGAGGACCACTTGATCTTTTTCGTGCCCAACAAGCGCATGCTGCCCAAAGTTGAGCGCCTTCTGCAGGTGAACTTCGGGTTCTTTTGATGCTGCGCTACCGCCTCTTACCCTTGTTGCATGTACTCGGGTTGGTGATCGCCGTGTTTGGCGCCTTTATGCTGTTGCCGCTGGCCGTTTCGTGGTCGCTCGCGGACGGCGCCGAGGGGGCCTACGATGTGGGCGTCCTGACAAGCCTGGGGACGGGCCTCCTGTTCTGGCTGTTGGGGCGACCGTTTCGGCGCGAGCTCAAGGTGCGTGACGGTTTTTTGTTGGTGGTGCTGATCTGGTTGCTTGTGCCGGCCTTTGCCGCCCTGCCCCTGCTGCATTATCTGCCGGGCTTGAGCCTCACCGATGCCTACTTTGAAACGATGTCCGGCCTCACCACCACCGGCGCCACTGTGCTCTCGGGGTTAGATGCGTTGCCGCCCTCAATCAATATCTGGCGGGCCGCGCTGCACTTGATTGGCGGCATGGGGGTCATCGTGCTGGTCGTTGCGGTGCTGCCGCTGTTGGGCGTGGGCGGTCGGCAAATGTTCAAGGCCGAGACGCCGGGGCCGATGAAGGACAGCAAGCTGACCCCGCGCATGACCGAAACGGCGAAGGGTTTGTGGACGGTTTATTTGCTCCTTACGGTGGCCTGTGGGTTGGCCTTCTGGGCCGTAGGGATGAATTGGGTCGATGCCACCGTCCATGCTTTTTCGGTGATGGGCTTGGGTGGTTTCTCCTCGCACGATGCCAGTTTTGGCCATTTCAATTCGGTTCCGCTAGAGTTGGTGGCCGAGGGCTTCATGTTGATTGCCGGCCTCAATTTTGCCACGCACTTTATGGTGTTGCGCAGCCAGAGTTTGACGCCTTACCGACAGGATCCCGAACTGCGCTGGTTTTTTGGTGTGGTCTTGGGCAGTTGTTTGGGTTTGGGGATGGCGCTGTGGTTGGGCGGTTATTACCCCGATTTTTGGACCGCGCTCCGCTACGCCTCCTTTAACACCATTTCCATGGCTACATCGGCCGGTATGTCCACGACGGATTTCGCGCTCTGGCCCATCTTCACCGGGCTGTGGATGTTGTTTCTGTGCAGTTTTACCACCTGCTCGGGCTCGACGGGGGGTGGCATCAAGATGATGCGAGCGATCCTTCTCTACAAGCAGACTTATCGCGAACTCAAGCACCTGTTACATCCCTCGGCGCAGTTGCCGGTGCGTCTGGGCGCGAGCAGCGTACCGAACAAGGTGTTATTTGCCGTGCTGGCCTTCATGTTTATCTATGTGGCCATGATCGTGGTGTTGACCTTTGTCCTGATTGCCTCGGGGCTGGATGTATTCACGGCCTTTTCTGCCGTGGTGGCCTGCATTAACAACGCCGGCCCTGGCCTCGGCCAGGTGGGCCCCGCGTCAACTTACGCCGTTCTCAGCGATTTCCAGACCTGGGTGTGTATCTTCACCATGCTGTTGGGGCGACTGGAATTGTTCACCTTGCTGGTGGTTTTGACCCCTGCCTTCTGGCGCAAGTGAAGGGCCTTCGGCTACTATGCGGGTCTTGGATTGTTAAGCAGGAAGAGGGTCATGGGGCGTCAAGTTCAATGCATCAAATTGGGCCGTGAGGCGGAGGGTATGGATTTTCCGCCCTTCCCGGGAGCCTTTGGCCAACGGCTGTTTGATTCGGTCTCGAAGGAGGCCTGGGCGGGGTGGGTGCGCATGCAGACCATGATCGTCAATGAAAACCGCCTCAGCATGGCCGATGCCAAACATCGCAAGTACCTCATGGAGCAGTGCGAAAAGTACTTCTTTGGCGAGGGCCTTAGCGCACCGGAAGGATTCGTGCCGCGTTAAGCCGGCCGCACGGGAATTCCCATGGCAGAGTCCAAAACCCATTTCGGCTACCAGACCGTCGACGAGTCGGCCAAGGCCGGCAAGGTCGCCGAGGTGTTTCATTCCGTGGCCAGCAACTACGATGTGATGAACGACCTCATGTCGATGGGCTTGCATCGGGTCTGGAAGCAGTTCCTGCGCCTGCGCGCCGGGGTGCGGCCGGGAGCGCGCATTCTCGACATCGCCGGCGGGACGGGCGATATCAGCCGCCTATTGGCCAAGGATGCGGGCCCGACGGGCGAGATTTGGCTGACCGACATCAATGGCTCTATGCTCAGTATTGGTCGTGACCGATTGCTCGATGAAGGCCGCCCGGTCGCGACCGCGCAGTGCGATGCCGAAAAACTGCCCTTCCCGGATGACCATTTCGACTTGGTTACCGTGGCCTTTGGTTTGCGCAACATGACCCACAAAGAAGTGGCCTTGGCCGAGATGCGGCGGGTACTCAAGCCCGGCGGGCGTCTGTTCGTGTTGGAGTTTTCCAAGGTAGCCAAGCCGTTGCAACCGTTCTACGACTTGTATTCCTTCAAGCTCCTGCCCTTTATGGGTGAGAAGGTGGCCGGCGATGCCGCGAGCTACCAATATCTGGCTGAGTCCATTCGCATGCATCCGGATCAGGAAACCCTCAAGCAGATGATGTCAGGCGTCGGTTTTGGGCGCGTGGATTATCACAATCTGACGGCGGGTGTGGTGGCCCTGCATATCGGCTACAAGATCTGATCAGTCGTCCAGGCCGATATAGGCGATGGCCACAATCTCCAGTTCGCGCCAGCCCCCTGGGGCCTGAAAACGCACAACGCTACCTTGTTCGGCTTTGAGAAGGGCCTGGGCCAAGGGCGAGACCCATGAGATCCGCCCACGGCCCGGGTCGGCCTCGTCAATGCCGACGAGGCTATAGGTGGTCTCATCTCCCGAATCGTCAGCTACCGTCACGGTTGCGCCAAAAAAGACCTGATCGAGCGTTTCTTCGCGGGCCGCCGGGTCCACCACGATGGCAGTGTCGATGCGCTTGCCGAGAAAACGCAGGCGCCGATCAATCTCGCGCAGGCGTTTCTTGCCGTAGATATAGTCGCCATTTTCGGAGCGATCCCCGTTGCCGGCCGCCCAAGACACGATGTTCACGACGGCCGGGCGTTCAACCTTGAGTAGCTGGTTGAATTCGGCCTGCAGACGGGCATAGCCGCCAGGTGTGACATAGTTGCCGGCCCCGGTGGGTGTGTTGCTCCGCAAATCGTCCGCCTCGTCATCGCCATCGGCGGGGTCGGGCGGGAAGGCTGGACTCATTCCTTATCAGCAGGCGGATGGCCTTCGTGAATGAGGCTGGTGCGGCGCTCCAGAAAAACATCGCGGGTAAATTCATAGGGATCGAGAGCCGCTGAATCAAGGGCGTCCTTGACCTTGAGGCGTTCGACCCGGCTGTCGATGACATCCAGAACGACAGGGACAGTGCGCCGCGGAAAGACTTCGCGATTCTGAACCGGATCAAAATACAAACTATCCACCACCCGTCCGGCCGCATCGCGTACCGAGCTGGGGCCGTAAAACGGTAGCACGAGGTAGGGTCCGCTGCTTGTGCCCCAGTAACCCAGGGTCTGGCCAAAGTCCTTGTTGCGTTTCTTCAGGCCCATGTCCTGTGCTACATCCAGGAGCCCCAGAAGACCAAAACTGGTGTTAATGGTGATCCGGAGCAAATCACGGCCGGCGTGTTCGGCCTTGAGTTGGAGGGCGTCGTTGGCGAGCACCGTCACATCGTTGAGATTCGAGAAGAAATTCCGCACCCCCGTTTGCACGGGTTTGGGCACGGCGGCCCGATAGCCTTCGGCCACTGGCTTCATGACGGCTTTGTCTACCGTTTCGTTGAAATGGTAGATAGCCCGGTTCATGGGCTCAAGTGGATCACGCGGATCGCCATGGCTGGCACAACCCGAGAGGACCAGGACAAGTGCGGCGCCAGACAGCGTTTTATGCGTGGCAAAGGAGGGCATCATCAATTTCGGAAAGCAACTGTGGAGGGGAGTTTAATCGTTTACAGAAGGGTTCGCTATGGTCTGCGGGCAATTGTTTCGGGAGACCCTTTACAGGCGTTCGGGCCGTCTGTAGAATGGCGAACTCTTTTGGGGGTATAGCTCAGCTGGGAGAGCGCTTGCATGGCATGCAAGAGGTCAGCGGTTCGATCCCGCTTACCTCCACCAAAAATTGGGAATCAAGCCGAAAGGCGCGATTCAATGGTTCCAAGGTCCCCATCGTCTAGAGGCCTAGGACATTACCCTTTCACGGTAAGTACCGGGGTTCGAATCCCCGTGGGGACGCCAACACACGCCGGAGTTATCCGGTAAAGGCTGGGAATTCTGCAGGTCAGGATTTCCAGCCTTTTTTTCGTCGCTGCGTTTTGCTGTGCACCCTAGCGGTCCGGTACAAACTTCAGCACATTGCCGTTGATGCAATAACGCTTGCCGGACGGGGGCGGGCCATCGTCGAAGACATGGCCGAGGTGAATACCGCTGCTGGCGCTACGCACCTCGATGCGCAGCATGCCGTGGCTGCGATCGGGGTGTTCGCTGACGGCACCGGGTGCGGGCTGGACAAAGCTGGGCCACCCGGTGCCGCTGTTAAATTTGGCATCGCTGCGGAACAGGCGCGCACCGCTTAGAGGATCGACATACCAGCCGGGGTGTTTTTCGTCGAGATGCTTGCCGCAAAACGGGGCCTCCGTGCCTTGGTTGAAGGCGATGCGTTGTTGCTCCGGGCTGAACACGAGCTTGCCCAAGGCTTGCCAGTACGCAGAGGAGCGCGGATAAGGCACGCCGGTGCCACCCAGGCCGCAATAGCCGTTGGGATTTTTTTGCAAATAGTTCTGGTGATAGGTTTCGGCCGCGCCATAGGTGACGAGGGGGGTGATCTCGGTCGTGATCAACCCCTTTTTGGCCGCTGACAGGGCGGTCTGATAGGTCTCGCGAGATTGCAACGCGAGGCTTTGTTGAGCCGCACTCGTGGTGTAGATGGCGCTACGGTAATTGCTGCCGATGTCGTTGCCTTGGCGATCGCCCTGGGTTGGATTGTGGCTTTCCCAGAAGCGCGCCAGCACGGCCTCCAGCGTCGTTTTTTTCGGGTCAAACCGAACCTTGACCACTTCCGCGTGGTTGCGTTGTTTGGATTTGCCCAGGCGCAGCAGTCGTTCTAGCGCGAGTACGGCCTCGTAGGTGGGGGAGATCTCACCATTGGCGTAACCGCTTTCGACATCGATCACCCCCGGCAACTCGCCCATTCGGCGCTCTGCGCCCCAGAAACAGCCCATGCCGAGGACGATGCTGGCCTCTGGCTGGGAAGTCGGGGGGGCCGCTTGGGACGCGTGGCAGGAGAGGATCATGAGCAAGAGACTGAAGTGCCATGCGATAGCGCGCATGGGATTAGGGTTTCAAATAAACGAAACCTTCCCGGGCCTGCAATTTCCCAATTTCAGCGACGCCGGAGGGTACAACTTGAGCCTCCAGGCTGACGGCACTGTCATCCAGTTTGCGGCCCTTGAGGGTATTGCGGCAGACGCGGAAATCGACCCCCTTCTCTTTGAGACCGGCCACTTGGGGCGCGAAGGTGCCTTTATCATCCTTGGCCTCATTGAGCAGGAAATCGATGCCTTTGCCGTGGGTGACCACGACGATTTTGGCTTCCGGGCTAGCGCTTAAGTGATTTTCGATATTGCGCAGGGCGATGCGCGCCACGCTGGCATCGTTCAGGTGATAGACCACCTTTTCAACGGCTTCTGCGGCAAGGCCCTGAGGGATGGAGGTGGCCATCAGGGTGAAGCCGAGAGAAAGGGCAAGGCCGAAAGCGGCAAGAGGGGATTTCATGGTTTCTCCGTGAAGCGGTTATGGACAGACCTATGGTAGGCCCTCCGCAGACAAGGGTATCTAGTACATTCGCATCGCCTCTTGGCGAGAGGGTTATTCAACGGCGAATATGGCCGTCGCCAAGCACGACCCATTTCTGGCTGGTCAGGCCTTCGAGACCAACCGGGCCACGGGCGTGGATCTTGTCGGTGGAGATGCCTATCTCGGCGCCCAGGCCGTACTCAAAACCGTCGGCGAAGCGTGTCGAGGCGTTGATCATCACGCTGGCGGAGTCCACCTCGCGCAGGAAGCGCATGGCATTCGGATGGTTGGTCGTCAGGATTGCCTCGGTGTGGTGCGAGCTGTAGCGATTGATATGGGCGATGGCCTCGTCGAGGCTGGTCACGACCTTGACGCTAATGATGGGCGCGAGGTACTCGGTCGACCAATCTTCTTCGGTGGCATCGACGACATTGCCACCCGGCACGCCGGCAAGGATGGCCTTGCTCGCCGCGTCGCAACGCATTTCCACGCCCTTGGCGGCGAAGATGGCGCCGATGCGCGGCAGGAAGCTGGCCGCGGCACGCTCATGCACCAGCAGCGATTCGGTAGCGTTGCACGGGCTGTATTTCTGGGTCTTGGCGTTGTCGGTGACGATCAGCGCCTGCTCCCTATCGAACTCGGCGTCGATGTAGGTATGGCAGTTGCCGTCGAGATGTTTGATCACCGGCACGCGGGCTTCGTTGCTGATGCGCTCAATCAAGCTTTTGCCACCACGCGGGATGATCACATCGACAAACGCCGGCATGGTGATGAGTTCGCCGACGGCTGCGCGGTCGGTGGTCTCCACCAGTTGTACGGCGCTGGCCGGCAGACCGGCGGTAGCGAGCGCCTGTTGCACCCGTTTCCACAGGGCCACATTGGAGTGGATCGCTTCGGAGCCGCCGCGCAGGATGCAGGCATTGCCGCTCTTGATGGCCAGCGACGCGGCCTCGATGGTGACATTCGGGCGGCTTTCATAAATCATGCCGAATACGCCAAGGGGCACGCGCATCTGGCCAACACTAATGCCGGACGGGCGGCGCTTGATGCCGGTCATTTCGCCGATCGGATCGGGCATGGCGGCGAGCTGTTCGCAGCCTTCGGCGACGGTGTCGATGACTTGGTCGGTGAGGCGCAAGCGGTCAACCATCGGCGCCGCTAGACCGGCCGCTTCTGCCGCAGCGATGTCCTTGGCGTTTTCTGCTTGTAGCGGGGCGCCGGCCTCGCGTAGTAGGCGGGCCAGTTCGAGAAGGGCGGTGTTTTTGGCGCGGGTCTCGGCACGGGCCATTGCGGTGGCGGCGGCGCGGGCGGCCCTGCCCAGCGTGTCCATGTAAGTGTGGAGGTCCATTTATGATCCTGTTACGCCATTGAAGGCTGGGTATTGAAGGCGGGCGCGGGCTGGTTGAGCAGCGCGAGCCCTAATTGTTTGTACAGGTTCCATGCATCGTCGCGGAGCAGGCCCTTGCTGGCGCGGTCGATGCGTCCCGCGTGTTGTAAGGCTTGGCCTAGCCGCTGAGCACCCAAGCGCTTGGCTTGACGACTGAACAGGGCTTGGCGCGAATCCCAGATCCGCAGGCTGCGCAGCAAACCGGCCAAGTCTTCGCCACGGGCGCTGGCCAGCGCCAGACGATAAAGCGTCCGCAGATCCTGCACCAGAAGCCAGAGGGCAAAGATGGGCGCTTCGCCCTCGGCCTTGAGGCTGTCGGCAATGCGCAGGAAACGGGCGGCATCCCCACGCCACAGGGCCTCAGGCAGATCGGCGGCATCATAACGGGCGACATCGGTGACGGCCGCACGGGCCGCTTCCAGCGTTACGGCGCCGGGCGGTAACAACAGGGCCAGTTTCTCAATTTCTTGGTGCGCGGCGAGCAGGTTGCCCTCGACGCGGACGGCAATCCAGTCGAGTGTGGCGCGATCGGCTTTGAGTTGATGACGGGCGAGGCGTTCGCCAATCCATGCAGGCAATTGTTCTAGGGCTGGGGTGCTGACCATGACGGTTACGCCGACCGCTTCGAGCCGGGTGAACCACTTGCTAGACTGCATCGTCTTATCCGCCCGGGGCAGAATCAGGAGCAAGGTGCAGTCGGGTGGTGGATGGGTGGCCCAGGCCTCCAGGGCCTTGGCGCCTTCCACGCCGGGTTTGCCGCCAGGGAGGCGTACTTCGATCAGGCGGCGTTCGGCAAACAGGGACAGACCTTCAAACTGGGCGAAACATTCCGCCCAGCGGAACTGCGCGCTGGCCTCGATGAGCGTGCGTTCGGCGCCGACCGCGTACAGGGCGTGGCGAATCTGGGCAGCGGCCTCGTCCACCAGCAAAGGAGCCTCGCCGCAGAGACAATACACCGGCAGGATCTCGCGGCTGAGGGCATTGGCCAACTGGCTGGGTGAGAGTTTCATGCGGGCAGCCGGGCCTGATGAGGTTTTAGAGGCGTCCGTACGCGATGCGGGTCAGCGCCTGGCGAGTGAGCTCGCGGGCCATGTCGCGGCGTAGATTGGCCTCTTCCATTTCTTTGGCCAGGGTTTGGCTATCGTCGTAAGTAAAGTCGCGCTGGGCAAACAAGGGGATGGCTTCAAGCAGAAGCTTGCCGTAGGCATCGCGCACATCTAGCCGCACCTCATAGCTCAGGCGGTATTCACGCACCCGGCCGGCACCTGACAGCGACAGAATCTGTTTGTCGAGCTTTTCCTGGCTTAGGCGGATGACCAGCGGCGCCCCCTTGGAGCCAGCGTGCAGCTTGCGTTGATCGTGTAGCTGTTCGCGTAGCTGTTGTCCGAGCAGCGAGCCTTCTCCCGCTTCGACCCAGGCGCTGGTGAAAGGCATGGCATTGACGCCGCGCAGGCGGAAACCGCAACCGGCAAGGGCGAACCAAGGGACGGCAAGAAGAAAGGCGCGACGCTTCATGGCGCTATGATGCCACGGGGCGGACCTTGCGTCATGCCACGATGTTGACGAGGCGGCCGGGCACGACCACGATCTTTTTCGGTGTTTGCCCGGCAAGGTGCTTTTGGGCGTCCGGGTTGGCCAGCGCGGCGGCCTCGATGCTGGCCCTGTCGGCCTCGACTGCGACCGTCAATTTGCCGCGCAGCTTGCCGTTGATCTGGAGCATTAGTTCGACCTCGTTCTGGATCAGGGCGGTGGTATCGACGCTGGGCCAGGCTTGATCGAGCAGGCGCGTGCCGGGCCGCAATTCGGCCCAAAGGGCTTCGCCGATGTGTGGCACCATGGGCGAGAGCATCAGGACCACGGCCTCCAGCACCTCCTGGCGTACGGCCCGCGTGTTGGCGGTCGTGGTATCGAGTTTGGCGAGCGCGTTCATGAGTTCCATGACGGCGGCGATGGCGGTGTTGAACTGTTGGCGGCGTTCAATGTCATCACCGATCTTGGCGATGGTCTGATGCAGTTGACGGCGTATAGCTTTCTCGGAATCACCGATTTCACCGCCGGAGTAAGCGCTTACAACGCCTCCTTCCAGATGATCAGCAACGGCCTTCCACAGGCGACGCAAGAAGCGGTGTGCGCCCTCGACGCCCGCATCGGACCACTCAAGTGATTGCTCGGGCGGAGCGGCGAACATCATGAACAGGCGCGCGGTGTCGGCCCCGTATTGGTTGATCAGGGATTGTGGGTCAACGCCGTTGTTCTTGGACTTGGACATCTTCTCGATGCCGCCGGCCAGGACCGGTTGGCCATCATCCGTCTTGACCCAGCCTGTGCCGCGCTTTTCGACCTCAGTGGGATTTATCCACAGCTTTTTGCCGCCGGCGCCCTCGCGGTAATAGGTCTCGGCGATCACCATGCCTTGGGTGAGCAAGCGGGAGAAGGGCTCATTGCTGGCAACCAAACCCTCGTCCCGCATCAGCTTGTGGAAAAAGCGGGCATAGAGCAAGTGCAAAATGGCGTGTTCGATGCCGCCGATATATTGATCGACCGGCAACCAGTGATTGGCGCGCCCATCGAGCATGGCGGTGTCGCTGCCGGGACAGGCGTAGCGGGCGTAATACCAGGACGATTCGACAAAGGTGTCCATGGTGTCGGTCTCGCGCTCAGCGGCGCCGCCGCAGCTCGGACAGGTGCATTCGTAGAACGATGGCATTTTCTTGAGCGGCGAGCCAATGTCGATCTTGACATCTTCCGGCAGCACGACCGGCAACTGGTCTTCAGGTACCGGTACATCGCCGCAGGTTGGACAGTGGATGATCGGGATCGGGCAGCCCCAGTAGCGTTGCCGCGAGATACCCCAGTCGCGCAGGCGGAAGGTGGTGCGGCGCTCGCCCAAGGCCATATTTTTCAGGACCAAGGCGATCTTTTCGATGGCGTCTTCTGAATGGCGTCCGGAAAAGTCGTCTGAGTCGAACAACAGGCCAGGTTCGGTATAAGCCACGGCCAGCGGCAACGCCAATTCGGTGTCTACGGGCTTGATAACGGCCTTGATCGGCAGGCCGTACTTGTGCGCGAAGGCGAAGTCGCGCTCGTCGTGGGCGGGTACCGCCATCACCGCGCCCTCGCCGTAGCCCATCAGCACATAATTGGCCACCCACACGGGCAGAGGCTGGTTGGTGAAGGGGTGATAGACCACAAGGCCCGTGTCCATGCCCTTCTTTTCCATCGTCGCCATATCGGCCTCGGCGACGCTGCCTTGCTTGCACTCGGCAATAAAGGCGGCGAGTTCCGGCTTATTGGCCGCGGCTTGCTGTGCCAGCGGGTGTTCGGCAGCGACGGCAACATAGGTGACGCCAAAGAGGGTGTCAGCGCGGGTGGTGAAGACTTTCAGGACAGGCGCGTTGTCTTGCTGTGTTGGGTTAAGCGGGAAGCGGATCTCAACACCAAAGCTCTTGCCGATCCAGTTGCGCTGCATGGTTTTAACGCGCTCGGGCCAGCCGGGCAGTTCATCCAGGCCCGTCAGCAACTCCTCCGCATAATCGGTGATGCGGAAGAAATACATGGGAATTTCACGCTTTTCGACCAGCACACCCGAGCGCCAGCCGCGTCCATCGATGACCTGCTCGTTGGCGAGCACGGTGTGATCGACCGGATCCCAGTTCACCGTGGCCATCTTTTTGTAGATGACGCCCTTCTTAAACAGGCGGGTGAAGAGCCACTGTTCCCAGCGGTAGTAGTCCGGTTTGCAGGTTGCCAGTTCGCGTGACCAGTCGATGGCGAGCCCCAGCGATTTCAACTGTTTCCGCATGTAGTCAATGTTCGAATAGGTCCAGCCGGCTGGCGCAACCTCGTGGGCAATCGCGGCGTTTTCGGCGGGCAGACCGAAGGCATCCCAGCCCATCGGCTGCAACACATTGAAGCCCTTCATGCGGTGGTAGCGGGACAGCACATCGCCGATGGTGTAGTTGCGCACATGACCCATGTGCAGCTTGCCCGACGGATAGGGAAACATCGACAGGCAGTAGTACTTGGGGCGGTCGGCGGTGTCTTGCGCCTGGAAGGCCGCTCCCGTTTCCCAGTCCTGTTGGGCGGTGGGTTCGATGAGTTCCGGGCGATAATGCGGTTCCATGGGAATTTGGGCAATGGCGTCGAGGGGGCCGGGATTATAGCGTGGCGGGGTGACACGCGGCGGCGGCCCATTTATACTTCGGCCAGTTTTCATCTAATTGCTATTTTCTGTCTCTGGGGGTCCCTAATGTCCAAGAAGCATCCTGTCGTCGTTGTGACCGGCTCGTCCGGTGCGGGTACCACGACCGTTAAACGCGCCTTTGAGCACATCTTTCGCCGCGAAAGTCTGAATGCAGCCGTGATTGAAGGGGACAGTATGCACAGCTTGGGCCGTGCCGAGTTCAAGGCGGCCTCTGCGACCAACAAGGGCCTTTCCCATTTTGGCCCCGATGCGAATGACTTCGCAGGTTTGGCCAACATCTTCAAGACCTACGGCGAGACTGGCGCGGGCCAGCGCCGTTATTACATCCACAGCGATGAAGAGGCGGCTCAGCTCAACGCGCGTTTGGGCACCAACCTGAAACCCGGTGAATTTACACCCTGGGAAGACCTGCCGGCCAAGACGGACCTGCTGTTTTACGAAGGCCTGCACGGCATGGTTGTCACCGATAAGGTCGACATGGCAAAGTATGTAGATCTCGCCATTGGCGTGGTGCCGGTCGTTAACTTGGAGTGGATTCAGAAGATCCACCGTGATGGTGCCGAGCGTGGTTATGCCGCCGATGTCATCGTTGATACCATCCTGCGCCGCATGCCGGACTATGTGAACTATGTAACGCCGCAGTTCTCGCGCACGCACATCAACTTTCAGCGCGTCCCAACCGTCGATACTTCTAACCCGTTCATTGCCCGTGACATCCCGACCCCGGACGAGTCTTTTGTGATTGTCCGTTTCGCCGATCCGAAGGGCGTGGACTTTCCCTACCTGCTGAACATGATCAGCGGTTCTTTCATGTCTCGCCCCAACAACCTGGTTGTTCCGGGCGGCAAGATGGGCTTCACCATGGAGGTCATCCTCGAGCCGGTCATTGATCGTCTGGTGTCGGAAAGTCGCAAGGCCTGAAGTTTGCGCTGTTGTTAAAAAAGCCCCGCATGGCGGGGCTTTTTTGTGCGCGAAGGATTTAGCTCAGACCCTGACTGGCGAGGTAATCCTCGTAATTGCCGTCGTAAATGACATGGCTGCCATCCAGTTTGAGCTCGATAATCTTGTTGGCCAGCGAACTCACGAACTCGCGGTCGTGTGAGACGAAGATCAGCGTGCCGTTGAATTGGTCGAGACCCGTGTTAAGGGACTCGATCGATTCCATGTCAAGGTGGTTGGTCGGCTCGTCCATGAGCAGGACATTGCGCCGCAACAGCATCAGCTTACCGAACAACATGCGGCCTTGCTCGCCACCAGAGAGGACCCGAACTGATTTCTTCACCTCATCGCCGGAGAACAGCAACCGACCCAGGGTGCCGCGCACCAGCGTTTCCAAGTCTGAGCCGCTGTAGCCGCCGGCCCGCACCCATTCGCTAATCCAGTCGGTCAGGTTTTGGCCAGCGGCAAAGTCAGCCGTGTGATCCTGAGGAAAGTGGCTGACCTTGGCCTTTTCGGCCCATTTAATCTGGCCGCCTTGAGGTGTCAGTTCGCCAGCCAAGAGGCGCAGTAGCGTCGTTTTGCCCACGCCGTTTTCACCGATGATGGCCACACGGTCGCCGGCTGCGATGTGCATGTTAAATTTCTCGATGACGGGTTGGGTTGGGTCGTAGCCAAAGCGCAGCGCCTCAATCTCGCAAGCCAGACGGTGCAGCTTTTCCCGCTCGTCGTATTCGAAACGAATCCATGGATATTGGCGTGAGGACGGCTTCATGTCCTCCGGCTTGATCTTGTCGATCAGCTTCAAACGGCTGGTCGCCTGCTTGGCCTTGGAGGCGTTGGCCGAAAAGCGGCGCACGAAGTTTTGCAGATCGGCGATCTTGTCCTTGGCCCGCGCGTTGGCGGCACTCTGGCGTTCACGGGCCTGGGTGGCGGCTTCCATGAAATCGTCGTAGTTGCCTGGATAAACCTTGATCGTGGCGTAATCGAGGTCGGCCATGTGGGTGCAGACCTGGTTCAGGAAGTGGCGGTCGTGCGAGATGATGATCATGGTCGAGTTGCGTGCATTGATCACATCCTCCAGCCAGCGGATAGAGTTGATGTCGAGGTTGTTGGTCGGTTCGTCGAGCAACAGAATGTCCGGGTCGGCAAACAACACCTGCGCCAGCAAGACCCGCAGCTTCCAACCCGGCGCGACCTCGCGCATCAGGCCGCTGTGCTTCTCGGTAGGAATGTCGAGGCCCAGCAATAATTCACCGGCGCGTGCCTCGGCATCGTAGCCGCCCATTTCGCCAAAGCGCGTCTCCAGCTCGGCCGCGTGCATGTAGTCGGCCTCAGTCGCCTCTGGATTCATGTAGATCGCATCTTTTTCTTGCATCAGGGCCCACATCTCGGCGTGCCCCTGCAGGACGACATCTAGCACGCGGACCTCTTCGAAGGCAAACTGGTCTTGGCGCAGGAAGGCCATGCGCTCGCCCGGATCGAGGCTGACATTGCCGGCGGATGATTCCTGTAGGCCAGCCAAGATCTTCATGAAGGTCGACTTGCCGCAACCGTTGGCGCCAATTAGGCCATAACGATTGCCATTGCCAAACTTGATGTTGACATTCTCGAACAGGGGCTTAGCCCCGAACTGCATGGTGAGGTTGGAAACGGTAAGCATGGGCGACTTTCGTGATGCCGGCGCGGAAAACCGCGCATTATACAAGCCTGATGGGGCTTAGGCGTGACAGGGTACGCGCAGAGTCTGGGTGGAGACAGATGTTAAAGCGCCTTCATCAGCACCTTGGAGCGCCGTTTCCAGTTGTACATTTCTTTGCGCACGGAAGGCAGGTCATCCGGGCTGGCCAGGCTGAAGCCGCGTTCAATGAACCAGTGCGTGGTCCGGGTGGTGAGGACGAAGAGGTGCTTGAGGCCGTCTTTTTTGGCCTGTGCAACGGCGCCGTCGAGCAGGGCTGCGCCCCGGCCGCCATCGCGGAAATCGGGGTCAACGGCCAGGCAGGCCATCTCGCCGGCGTGGGCGTCGGTAAAGGGGTATAACGCGACACAGCCGACGATGCGGCCGTCGAATTCGTTGACGATGAATTGGCCGATCTCTTGCTCCAGGCGCTCGCGCCCGCGCCGCACCAGGGTGCCGTCGGCCTCCAGCGGTTCTATGAGCTGAAGAATGCCGCCGACATCGTCGATGCTGGCGGGACGCAGGATGTCCACCGACTCGCGGGTGACCATGGTGCCGACCCCGCCGTGGGTGAAAAGTTCGACGAGGAGCGCGCCTTCGGCATCGGCACTGACCAGATGCACGCGGGCGACGCCGGACTTGCAGGCGCGGGCGGCGTGCGGCAGGTAGAGCTTCATGTCGCCATCGGGCAGACTACGGGACATTTTTTGCGCCTCGGCGGCGGTGAGCTGATCAATGCGCGCGCCGTCGGCATTGACGGTATCGCCGTGGTCGAGGATGAAGATCAGTTTGTCGGCCCCGATGGCGACAGCGGTCGCTGTGGCGACTTCTTCGAGTGTCAGGTTGAAGACCTCGCCGGTTGGCGAATAGCCGAGGGGCGACAGCAGGACGATGTCGCCGTCGGAGACGCGCTCCCGGATGGCGCCGTCATTGACTTTGCGCACTTGGCCGGTGAACTGTGTATCGACTCCTCCGACCACGCCGGCCGGTTGGGCAATGACATAGTTGCCCGAGGCAACACGGATCTCGGCGCCAGCCATGGGGGTGTTGGGCAGACCTAATGAGAGCAGGGTCTCGATCTCTACGCGCACGGTGCCGACGGCTTCCTTGACGCACGCCAAGGCCTCGCTGTCGGTGACGCGCAGGCCTTTCACATAGCGGGCCGAAAGGCCGCGCTGGGCTAGCCGGGCCTCAACCTGGGGCCGCACGCCATGCACCAGAACCAGCCGTACGCCCAGGGCATTGAGCAGGTTGACATCGTGAATCAGGTCAACAAAATCCTCGCGCAGCAGGGTGTCGCCACCAAAGGCGATGACAAAGGTCTTGCCGCGAAAGGCATGAATATAAGGCGCGGCGGCGCGGAACCATTCGACGAAGGCGGCGGTTTCGGAGATCTGGGCGTTCATGTTTGTATTATGCACAAATCATTTAGAAATCGCCCCATAACACCTGCATGGCGGCTAGGGCCGCGACGGCGGCGGTCTCGGTGCGCAACACGCGCGGGCCGAGGCGGATGCCGGTGGCGCCACGGGCCATGACGGCTCTGCGTTCAAGGGGATCGAAACCGCCCTCAGGGCCGGCGAGCAGACAGACGGGACCGGTGGGGATGGTGAGCGTGCGCAGGCTGTCGGGCGCTTCCGGATCGAGCAGTAGCATGAGGCGTTCAGAGGGGGCGCTGAGCCAACGGTTAAAGTCGCCCGGTGTGACGACGGTCGGCAGGTCATTGCGGCCACATTGTTCGCAGGCCGCGACCACGATCGCCTGCCAGTGCGCGTGGCGGCGGGCCAGTCGCTCATCGGAAAGACGGACCACGGAGCGTTTCATGAACACGGGGATGATTTCGTTCACGCCTAATTCGACGGCCTTTTGCAGGGTGTAATCCATGCGGTCGCCGCTGGAGATGCCTTGCACCAGCGTGATGGCCAGCGGCGATTCGCGGCTGATGTCACGGCATTCGGTGAGCGTGGCGTAAAGCTGTTTGCCGTCGCGTTGCAAAAAGCCAGCCCCTTCACGGCCGTTGCCATCGAACAGAATCAGGGCATCTCCTTCGCGCAGACGGAGGGCACTGGTTGCGTGCCGCGCGACAGTTTCGGGCAGTTCGACCGGGCGGGCCGCAGACCACGGACCGGGACAGTAAAAGCGCGGAATAGCCATGGGACGCGATGCTATCATTCCTGCCCGTCACAGCCATTATTGTTTGGAGTATAGATTTATGGTGCGCATGGAAACCCCGGTTTGCGATTTCGGCTGGCCGGCCCCTGATTTTGCTTTGCCCGGAATCGACGGCCAATCGTACGACCTCAAATCTGCCGCAGGCCCCCGGGGCTTGCTGGTGATGTTTATCTGCAATCATTGTCCTTATGTGAAGTCGATTCGTGACCGTTTGGTGCGGGATGCGCGCGATTTGCAGGCGTTGGGTGTGGGCGTGATTGCCATCATGGCCAATGACCCGGCGGAATACCCCGAGGATTCGTTTGCCAATATGCAGGCCGTGGCGGCCGAGCATGCCTACCCTTTTCCTTATGTTTGGGATGAAAGCCAGGCGGTAGCCAAGACCTATGGTGCGGTGTGTACGCCTGATTTTTTTGGTTTCAACGCGGCTCTGCAGCTGCAATATCGGGGCCGCCTCGATGCATCACGCAAGGAGCCGGTGGCCGGCGCCCGGCGTGATCTGTTTGAGGCCATGCGCCAGGTGGCCGAGACCGGCCAAGGGCCCCGTGAACAAATCCCCAGCATGGGTTGCTCAATCAAGTGGAGGGGCGAGCCGGGTTAGGGGCTCGTTAACAAAACGCATGGAAACCTCCCTCGCCGATCTTTGCGTTGCCCTCAGCGAGGCCGTTCGCCGGGTCGGACGCGAGGAGGTTATGCCGCGCTACTTGAAGGTGGCGCATGCCCACAAGCTGGATGGGAGCGTGTTTACCGAGGCGGATCTGGCGGCGCAGCAGGCACTGATCCACCGCTTGCAGGCGATTGCTGCCGTGCCTGTGTTGGCTGAGGAACAGACTGAAGCCGAACAGGAGGCGATCTGGGAATTGGCCAGCGAAACGGGTTTATGGTGTGTCGATCCTATTGATGGCACCACTAATTTTGTCAGCGGCCTGCCGTTTTTTGCCATTTCTGCGGCCTTGATTCGTGCCGGTCGCCCCGTGCTTGGGGTGGTTTATGATCCGGCTGCCGATGAATTGTTTGCCGCTTGGGCGGGCGGGGGTGCCACCCTAAATGGGGTAGCTTTGCCGCTTCGATCGCCGCCGCCGGAGTTAAGCCGCTGTGTGGCCGGTATTGATTTCAAGCGCTTGTCGCGCGACCTTGCCGTTCACTTGGTAGCGCATCCCCCGTATGCCTCCCAGCGCAATCTGGGCGCCAGCGCACTGGATTGGTGCTATCTTGCGGCCGGTCGTTTGCACTTTTATCTGCATGGTGGGCAGAAGGTATGGGATTACGCGGCGGGCTGGCTGATTTTGACCGAGGCGGGTGGCCAGGCCGAGACGCTGCAGGGATTGCCGTTTTGGCAGGGGTCTCCCTGGACCTGTTCTGTGCGAGCCTGTCTGACGCCTTCGTTGCAGACGGAATTGCGAGGTTGGATGCGATCTGCGGCAGGCGGATAAACCCGCAGCGGGGCGTGATAAAAAGATTTTAGGCCGCGCCTTTAAACCCGGTCGTATTGCATAAATTATTGATAATAAAAGATTAATCTTGGAGGTGGCGCGGTTTCCTCAAGAATCGTGCCTTGCCCGAATCCCCCCGGCTCATAGATAATCGGGCGAGTTTGTCCGCCTCGGGTTTATAAACCGGGCGGTTTATATGATTTTTCTCAATAGGAATCAAAGACATGGCAACACGTGCTGATCTTGCCAACGCTATTCGTGCCCTCTCGATGGACGCGGTGGAAAAGGCTAAATCCGGA
>Ga0209835_1000459_pt1 | contig 26795 bp, 12 predicted proteins | sample LakKivwa52mmetaG_FD_184138 | JGI IMG/M metagenome (GOLD analysis project Ga0209835, IMG submission 184138) | Anoxic lake water microbial communities from Lake Kivu, Rwanda to study Microbial Dark Matter (Phase II) - Lake Kivu water 52m metaG... | ecosystem: Environmental > Aquatic > Freshwater >... | reverse complement strand
GTCCAGAGTAAATTCTCATAATTATCAGCGAAAGCATTATCAGTAATAAAGTATTCACCGGTGCAGATGGAGGCGTCAGCTCCTGCAAAAACAATGGGCGCCGGATTTATGGTAAGCATTAAATCATCGCTAACCGCCGGGCAAATATCACTGTAAACGGTTAGTGTCAGGATCACATTTCCATTTGACTTATCAAGGATTCCGGGAGTGTATTCAGTGGTCTGCGCTGTGGAATCAGCAAATGTTCCGTCGCCGGAAGTTGACCACATCACCGGATAATTCACAGATTCGATAATTGAAACAGGTACAGAATTATCTGTTACACAAATAGTGATATCATCGCCAATCGAAAATTCTGGCAGCTGTTGAATCCAGACAACCATTTCATCGGTACTTCCATTACATCCCGGAAGGCCAAAAGCTGTTAGCGTAAGAACCAGCGATTCCTGCATCTGGTCATTCGAACCCGGGTAGTAAGTGGTTTCGGGGCTTGTTGCATCATCAAAATAACCATCGCCGGTAGTTTGCCAAAGAACGGATGACTGATTGGAAGCTGCTCCCAGCAGAGAGACTGCATCCTCGTTTGCGCAGATGGTGACATCTGCACCTGCATCAGCTGTAGCATCTTCGCAGTCATAAATAAAAGTCAGCACAAGCTGATCTTCGGCGTTGATTATACATGGCTCAATGGGAAAAGCGGTGAGGGTCAACAGCACACTGCCTGAATCATAATCTTCCTGTTCAGGATAATATACCGGGTTTATAATTGAATTAGTACTGAAGGAGCCTTCTCCGCAGGTTGTCCAAATTAATCCATTGGCATGATTTACTGATGCATTTGGGACTTGGTAATTTTCACCAATGATAACCAGGGCGTCATTTCCTGCATAAGCAGCCACAGAATTTTGGAAATTCACTATCAGGCAATCGGTTACATCACTGCAAACCCCTTGGCCAAAGGCGGTGACACACAGTTCAACAAATGAGTTTTGCAAATCAAGCGGCCCGGGCAAGTAAGTGGTTGTTAAAGATCCTGATTGGCTGAATGTACCGTCACCACTTGTTTCCCAATACACCCCCGCATTATTGGTCGAGAAAGCATTAAGCGTTATCGGGTCGGTAGTGCAGATGGAAATATCTTCGCCGGCATCAACGAAAGGTGGGCTGTAGAACGAAAGTAATACCTTATCAACAGTATTGCTGCAAACCTGATCTCCTGTGGCTGTAAGACTTAACTCAACCGAGCCATTGTTAAAATCAATTATTCCGGGTGTGTAAACAGGATTTATCAGGCTATAATCGTTAAAATAACCGTCACCCGATGTTTGCCAGAGAAGGGTTTCATAATTGAAGGCGGAGCTGTTCAAAATTTCAACCTCACCATTCCCGCAAAGTGTCATATCATCGCCGGCAAATGCAACGGGAGATTTCCTGATTGTCAGAGTAAAACAATCCTGGGTATTTTCACAACCGGATATTCCGTCAGCGCTAAGGCAAATGTTGACAAACCCAACCTGGATATCGTTTTCGCCGGGTGAATAGCTTGCATTTAGTAATCCCGGATTGCTGATTACCCCATCACCACTGGTACTCCAGAGAACCGACGAAAATCTCTCTGCTGATCCGGTAAGCGCTACAAGTTCGTGCTGACAAATTGTGCGATCTTCACCCGCATTTGCAATAGGTGGTTGCTGAAAGGTAATGGAAATGCAATCTTCGGCAGGCGCACATCCTGCAAACCCACTTACTGTTAAACAAAGGATTGCAGAACCAGCAATCAGATCATTTGAACCGGGTGTATAAACGGGTTGCAATAATTCAGAATCATTAAAGGTGCCGTCACCATCCGTTTGCCAAAGTATAGTTTCAGCAAATTGCGCACTGCCGCCCAGTTGGACTGAGCCAGTGCTGCAGATAGTCAGATCGTTACCAGCATAGGCAAGCGGTAAATGTTGAATGGTGAGTGTAAGGCAGCTCTGGGCATCTTCACAGCCAGGGTGTGCCATTGCTTTCAGGCAAATCTGAACCTGCCCGAATTGAAGATCTGTAGGCCCATGAACATAGCGGGGTGTAAGTGTTTGCTGATCAGTGAAATAACCATCACCTGATGTTATCCACTGAAATCCATTACTTTGCCCGATGGTGCCAGAGAATAGAAAACTATCTCCCTGGCAAACTGTGGTATCTGAACCAATATGTGCTGTTGGAGGGGCATTGATAAAAACGGTAACGCTATCAATGTCATTGTTACAGCTATCCCTGGCAAATGCTTCAAGAGTGAGGATTACAGAACCGCTCGAAATGTCATCAATTCCCGGGTAGTAGGTTGGTTTCAAATGGTGGGGATTGCTAAACGAACCATCACCTGTTGTTGTCCAGAGAAGCGATTCGTAATGATTGGCATAGGCCTGACTCAAAGTAGCCTGTTCATCATTGCATATAAAAATATCTTCTCCGGCAAAGGCATGGGCATCGCGGCAGGAATTGTCTTCGATGGTAAGTTGAAGCACATCTGTGGCGACAACAGCGCAAGGATCAAGTGGTTGTGCTGTGAGGGTTAGTGTGACCTCTTGGTTGTTAATATCCCAATCGCTGGGTGAATAAACTGTAATCGAATCATTAGGATTGCTGAAAACACCATCACCGCTGGTTGTCCAAAGAAGTGATGAAAAATCGTTTGCGCCCGCACCTATAGTTTCAAATACTTCCCCGGCAGGAATAGTGGTATCATCACCGGCAAAGGCAAATGGTAATTTATTGATAAGAACTGTTTTACTTGATGTTGTTCCGGTTTGACAATAGGTTTTGGGGGAGGCGTAAAGTGTCACTGTAAAGTATCCTTTTTGCCTGTCCAAAGTGCCAGGAGTGTATTTAGGATTGCGTATGTTAGAGGAATTAAGTGCCCCATCACCTGCAAATGACCAGGAAACACTGTTGTATTGTATTACCTCCGCATCGAATTGAATAAAACTGCTTGTCGAACACATTGCATCGGTTCCCGGTCCGAAAGAGAGAATTTTGGGCAGCTGTTGAATAAACAGAGTAACACTTTTGGTGGCAGGCACATCACATGGGGGTAAAGGTATGGCATTCAGGGTTACAATGGTTCCGGAATTGGCAACATCCTGAGGACCTGGAGTGTAAATGGTTTGAAGTAAATTGGGGTTGGAGAAACTGCCATCACCCTGTGTAGTCCATAAAATCCCTGAATAGTTGGTCGCGCTTCCGTTCAGGCTGAAATTAATGCCCTCGCATCTGCGGATAATAGTCGGCGCTGAGACAGTGGGTGAGGTATTGAAGGCTAATTTTACCTCATCACAAATGGTAGAAGCACAGGGAGCAATAGACTGAACGCATAGTTTTAGTGTAATTCCTGTCAATCCAGTGTTCATGTCGGAGGCTGAAGGATTATACTGGGTCACTGGAGAATTTGGATTGGCAAAAGTGCCTGTACCAGATGTAGTCCATTGCATTGAGCCACCATTGACAACCTGTGCCGCTAATGAAACCGGCAGACTTCCGCATGTACTCATATCCTGGCCTGCATTTACTTCAGGAAGCGGGATGACCGTCAAAGCCATATCATCAGAGGCTACCACTGTGCAGGGGTTGAGAGGCTGGGCAGTCATAGTTAATATTGTTAAGCCATTTAATTTGTCTTGCAAACCGGGTGTGTATGTCGCCCCAGGTAGGAATGAATTATCGAAAACACCATCACCATTGGTAGTCCATTCAATGCTACTGCTATTCTGAGATATTCCTGACAGCAGATATGACTGATTGGAGCAGGTTTGACCGTCAGGGCCTGCATTTACGGTTGGATGATAATTTACTTTACCGGTCTTTTTATCCGAAGATGTTGTACTTCCGCCGGTAACATTTAGAAAAAACTCTGTTGGAACATCCAGAATTACTGGAGGAGGAGTTTGGCTTGTGGAGCTAAAACCTGGAGGAATTGAACTCCATTCATACGTGTAATTCGCTCCGTTGCCTATAAATTCAATTGCTTCAAGTGTTACCTGGTTATTTACGCAAGTAGGATTCTCTGAAAAACTGATATAAAAATCGAGGGTTTTGACAGCTTTGATGTTTGTAAACATTGATAATGAAGTCGGATACCATCGGCCGTTTGTAACATAACCAGTTGAAACATAATAAGAAGTTATTGTAACAACATATTCTTTTTGCGTTTCCCAAAGGAAGAATCGAAATTCAATTACCTCACCTCCTGAAAATCCGTCTTTTACAGGAGTGGTGTTATCATCTCCGAATAAAGTTAAAATCACATTCTCCTGCCCGGTCCACATTCTTGCACCACCGCACTTGCGTACACCATTCAAAAGATAAAATCCACCGACATAATCGCCATATTTAAGGGGAATTTCATTGATGCGGGGATTGGCTGAGAGTTGTAAAATATACCCATGAATAGTACCTGTATTCACCGGAACATCCCAGATTGGCGGAAAATCCCCGGCCAAATCCAATCCTGCCATTAGTAGTGAATCCAATATCCCAGACGGATCATTTACTGGTATAGAATCTTCCGGAGAGATGAAAGACCCACTATTTGATCCATTGAGCGAAAGAGAATTTCCTTCGGCTAATCTAAAACCATTTGCTGTGGCCGATAATGCAATACTGGTTAATAGTGCAAACAGCGACACTTTAATCAAGCGATAGTAAAATTTGTACATGATCCCCCCTGTATATAGATTTTGAATAAATTACTCTCATGCCCGAAATTTCAGGTGTTTCAAGTAAAAGGTTCCGGAAAATGTACAGGGTTTGGTTATTCTGGAAACTATTCTTCTGTTAATAATTTCCGGAGGCTAAGATAGAACATTAAACAAGACGTTGATCTTTTTGGGCTAAGAAATTATACAAATATTTTTAAAACACTTGATAATCAACAGTAGTGTGTAAGTTATTTTTACACATTTTAAACTACGCACGAGTATTTAGGGTTAATACAGGAGGTCAACTTTTCAATATTGTCAATGTTGAAAACTTTTTTAATTGTCCGTTTTTAGATGCTCACCTTCCATCTTGGCGATAATTACGGCACCACATGTATCACTCCAAACATTAACGGTTGTGCGGAACATATCAAGAATCCTGTCAACGGCCAGGATTAAACCAACGCCTTCCAGAGGAAGACCGACTGCTGTAAGCACAATGGTTATCATTACCAAACCTGCCATTGGAATGCCGGCTGCACCGATTGATGCGAGCAAAGCAGTAATTACGACAATGATCTGTTTCCCAATTGTAAGTTCAACGCCATATGCCTGGGCAATAAAGATTACTGCCACGCATTCATAAAGCGCAGTTCCATCCATATTTATGGTAGCGCCAAGTGGCAGCGTAAAACTGCTGATCTTATTCGAAACACCTGAGTTGTTTTCAACGGATTGTATGGTAAGTGGCAGGGTTGCACTTGAAGATGAGGTTGAGAATGCCGTAATCAATGGGGTTTGCATAGCTCTGAAATGCTTTTTGGGGTTAGTTCTTCCAAACAATTTTACCAGCAAGGGCAAGGTCAAAACTGAATGGATTATCAAACCGGCAATTACTACTCCCATGTATAGTCCCATGCTCTGCAAAAGCCCGGGTAAATCTGTTTGCTGTGCGACTTTCTCGGCTACTAAACCAAAAATTCCCAATGGAGTAAATCTGATAATAAACAACGTGAGTTTCATCATCACCTCAAAGACTGCGTTGAACAAACCGGTCATTAATTGCTGATGCTCAGATTTTACACGTGTAATGAAGAATCCGAACATCATGGCAAAAAAGATAACCGAAAGCATTTGGCCATTAGATGACATGGCCGAAAAAATGTTGTCGGGGATGATATTAATTAATGTTTGTCCAAGTGTATCCCCCGTAAGACCCATATCATGCGGTTGATTAAGATTCAAATCAGCGCCAACACCGGGTTTGAAAATATTCACCAGCACCAGGCCGGTAAGTATGGCCATTAAACTGGTTGACATGTAATAGGTTATGGTTTTGAGACCCAGGCGGCCAAGGTTTTCTGCATTTCCAATGTTCGCAATTCCTGAAACTATCGAGCTGAATATCAATGGGATAATGATCATTTTTAATGCCCGGAGAAAAATCTCGCCCATCCACCCGACATAACCAATGTAATCTTTGAAGTAAATGCCAAATAACACAGCTAAAATCAGTGCAATGAGAATTTGCCAATGCAGTTCGATCTTTTTCATAGTAAAATGATTGGTTTGGCTAAAGTACACCAATTATTGAATTTCGAATAGTAACATCCGTCTGAATTATGCTGCTGCAAGGCATCAGGGGCAAATGTGACCTAATTAAAGGCCTTTTGTCCAGGCGATTTTGAAAGGGTTTTAGTAAGCAATTTATCAGGAAGACTTTGTCGGTTGCTGTTCCTTCAGAAAAATGCCCGCAGTGTCAATTATAGATTGACTGATCGGAATGAACTGATAATCAATTAGATTTTTTATTTTTGAATTATCATAGGTCGAACGGTTAAATGCAGTTCGGGCAATTTCCCTGGTAGCCAAAGGTTGGATTCCGAACCATTGCAAAGGATAAAATACCCTCCAGGCAAGCTGCACAGCAATTGGCGATAGTTTTATAAAAGGTTTCTTTTTATTCAAAGCCTGAGCAATCATCGAAAATACCTGTTGGTAAGTGAGGTTTTCTGCAGAAACAATGAACCGGTCACCTTTAATACCATGATTCATCAATCGGATCATGATTTCAGCTACATCCCTCACATCTGTATATCCTGTTGTTCCATTGGTATGGAAGTACATTCCTTTATTGATCATTCCGAAAAGCCTTGAACTATCGGTTTTCCAGTTGCCGGGACCCAATATCACCGAAGGGTTGACGACAAACATATCCAACCCTTCCTCAGCAGCGCGCCACACCTCACGCTCGGCCGCAAATTTGCTGATGGCATAAACCGAATGTCGTTTTGAGGACTTCCAAAAACTGCTTTCGGTGAGGATTTCACCCTGTTTTGCGCTCACAAGCGTAGCAATTGAACTGACATGACAGAATCTGATTCCTCGACGGGCCAGGCAGGCATTCACAAGATTGGCCGTCCCTCTTTCATTGACGTGAACCAGATTTCTTTGATCGACAGGATGAAATGAAACCATAGCAGCACAATGATACACCTGTGATACCCCACTCAATGCATCATCAATGGATTGAATATCAAGAAGATCGCCATCAACAAATTCTAAATTCTTAAGATAACGGTCTGGCTCATTATCATAAATGGAAAATATCCTTTTTACCTTGCTGATATCACTGCCAGGGCGCTTCAGGACACGCACCCTTAATTGCTGCTTTGCCAGCCTGAAAATAAGGTGTGATCCCAACAAGCCTGTTCCTCCTGTAACCAGTATCATTTCGCAAAATTAGGATTTGTGTTCAACTCATCGGAATTATTTCCTGTATCAGACGTAAAATGCGTTGCTGAGGCGAGATATTTTAAAAGAAGTCGCGGCATGGCAAAGTTCGTGAGATCATTTATCCTTACCATTTTAAAATCAGATCCTTCAACATCAATCTTTTTATTGATTTTTAGCTGGTAGAATCTGGCAAGAAGCTGCTGGTGAGTAAGTTGATGTATAAAAACGGGTGATATGGAAGAGATAATATGGTCTGAATTCTTAACAATGCCGATCCATTGTTGCATATTTAACAATTTGTTCGGCGAAACCGGAAGGTCTGCTTCAATCAGCGGAAACTGATACAATCCATGCCAGATATCCTTTCCGTTTCTTTTGTGAATCCAGGTAAAAGTTTCCTGGTTTTCTTCGAAAATGATAAACAGATAATTAAGGTATCTCTTTCGCCGGACTATCTCTTTGCTTTTGACCGGTAAACGATTCACTATGTTTTTCTTTAAAGCAAGGCAGGCTGATGCCAAAGGACAGATTTCACAATTCGGGTTCTTTGGTTTACAAATTACTGCTCCAAAATCCATGATGGCCTGGTTAAAAGTTCCAGGATTCTGATGGTCAAAGATTTCCTCCAGGGCTGAATTTATCATTCTATCTCCGGTTGATGAATCCACTGGCTCTTCAATTGCGAAAATCCGGCTGATTACACGCTTGACATTCCCGTCAACGGCGGTGACAGGCTCGCCAAAAGCAATGGATGCAATGGCGCCAGCGGTGTAAGTTCCAATTCCCTTCAATTGCATTATCTCCTTATAGGATTGAGGAAACTTGCAGTTGTATTGCTCCACGATGGTTTTGGCTGCATGGTGAAGATTGCGGGCACGCGAGTAATAGCCAAGGCCCTGCCACACTCTGAGCACAGTATCTTCGGGTGCGCTGGCAAGGCTGGACAAATCCGGGAAGGTTTCGATGAATTTGAGGTAGTAACTCATTCCCTGCATTACGCGGGTTTGTTGCAAGATCACCTCCGAAATCCAGATTTTGTAAGGTTCCCTGGTGTTTCTCCAGGGCAGATCGCGACCGTTAGCTTCATACCATCGGGTGAGTTCCTTTGCAAAATCCATTGAATCAAAACTTTGAACTATCGTTGTTTTAGGTAATTACACCAACTAACAAAACCGGAGATCAATTGTTTGTTCAGTCCAATGCGTTTAAAATCAAACAAAAACACAAAAACCGGACTTGATAAAAAATCCTAATTTTTAATTGGTTTTATCCGTGTTTTAAAAAAAATCTATATTTGCAACGCTATTTACATAACTAATAATCAAATCTTTAAATTTAAAATTATGACAAAGGCAGACATTGTAAATGAAATTTCCAACAAAACCGGAATTGAAAAAGTAGCTGTTCAGGCAACGGTTGAGGCTTTCATGGAAGCCATTAAGAATTCGATGGTAACTGGTGAGAACGTTTATCTACGTGGTTTTGGAAGTTTTACGATTAAGAAAAGAGCTGAAAAGACAGGAAGAAACATTTCAAAGAATACCACCATCATTATTCCCGCACACAACATTCCGTCTTTCAAACCAGCTAAAACCTTCATCACAGAAGTAAAAAGCAACACCAACGTAAAATAATCAAGAAAGGAATCCATTATGCCAAGCGGTAAAAAGAGAAAAAGACATAAAATGTCAACCCACAAACGCAAGAAACGTTTGCGGAAAAACAGGCATAAGAAGAAGTAGATCCGGCTCAATGAAGGAATTATTACATAATGCTTTATTAACCGCATTGTGTAGTAATTTTTTCATTTTGAGGAACTTCTGATTATAGAATTATCTCCCAAAAAGCTTTATCGAACAAATTTTTGTGATGTGGACAGGGAACTAATAATAGATGTGAACTCTTCGGGTGTGGAAATAGCCCTGCTGGAGGATAAAGCTCTTGTTGAACTTCAGAAAGAAAAATCCAATAAAAAATATTCAGTTGGCGACGTTTACCTGGGCAAGGTCAGAAAGATCATGCCCGGGCTTAATGCTGCCTTTGTAAATGTTGGCTACGAAAAAGACGCCTTTTTACATTACCTCGATCTTGGACCAAATGTCCGTTCGCTGAACAAGTATGCCAAACTGGCTATTGGCAACAAAATCAACACACTCACACTGGGCGACTTCAGGCTTGAGCCCGAAATTGAAAAGACCGGTAAAATCTCCGATGTTCTGACTGTAAATCAGCAGATTCTGGTGCAAATAGCCAAGGAACCCATTGCCACCAAGGGACCAAGGATTGCCTCAGAAATTTCATTTGCCGGACGATTCCTGGTACTTGTGCCCTTTTCCGATAAAATTTCTATCTCTTCCAAAATCCGTAGTGTCGAAGAGAGAAAAAGACTCAAGAGGCTGATTAAGAGCATCAAGCCGAACAATTTCGGGGTAATAGTGCGTACAGTTGCCGAAAACAAACTTGTCGCCGAGCTCGATGCTGACCTCAGAGATCTTGTAAGCAAATGGGATTCGCTCACGCAAAAGCTTAATAAAGCCGAAGCCCCACAGAAAATTGTCAGCGAGTTGGATCGCACTTCAGCCCTGCTGCGCGATCTTCTAAACGAATCGTTCAATAATGTCCATGTAAACGACACCACACTTGCCGAAGAGATCAAAAATTACGTCAAAACGATCGCTCCGGAAAAAGCCAAGATTGTTAAGCAGTATACCGGATCAAGACCGATTTTCGAGTTCTTTGGTGTTGATAAACAGATAAAAAGCTCTTTTGGGAAGATTGTTACGATAAAGAGCGGTGTTTACCTGGTTATCGAACGCACCGAAGCGATGTACACCATTGACGTAAATTCAGGAAACCGTGTGAATCGCGAAAAGAACCAGGAGAATAACTCCCTGGAAGTCAATCTGGAAGCAGCAACGGAACTGGCCCGACAGCTTCGCCTCAGAGATATGGGCGGAATTATCGTGGTGGATTTCATTGACATGACCGAAGCCAAGCATCGCCGTGAACTTTACCAGAAACTTCGGGAAGAAATGGCCAAAGACCGAGCCCGGCACGTGATCCTGCCTCCCAGCAAGTTTGGATTGGTGCAAATTACCAGGCAGCGCGTAAGACCGGCCATGGAAGTGCAAATTCTGGAGAAATGCCCGGTTTGTAATGGAACAGGCGAAATTAAGCCAACGGTACTTGTTATTGATGAGATTGAAAATAACCTTCGCTACCTGATTGAAGATCAGAATGAAAAACAGCTAACCATCACGGTGCATCCATTTGTTTATGCCCACCTCACCAAAGGTTTCTATTCATTACTGATGAAATGGCGCCTCCAGTTCCGCACATGGATAAAGGTCAGCCCGAACCCGTCACACCATTTCCTCGAATATCATTTCCTGAACAAGAACAACGACGATCTGAAGATGTGATTTTGATCGTACATCCTTCCTTTTGCAACCTCCTTGTTATCTCCCTTAATGTTTTCCTGTAAATGCCACTTTCAGATTCCGGTAGCATTGCTTTTTTGAAAATGCATATTGCAATATGAGATGCAGAGAGTTTCAAAATATTCACCCGTTCTTATTCACCAAAACAGATAATCCACCTACTTTTGCGCTTTAAAATATTGAACTATGGGACGTGCATTTGAATTCCGCAAAGCCCGCAAGATGAAACGCTGGGGCAGTATGGCCAAGACTTTTACCAAACTGGGTAAAGAAATCTCTATCGCAGTAAAATCAGGTGGCGCCGATCCTACGGGAAATCCACGCCTGCGTCTGCTTATCCAGAATGCAAAAGCAGCTAATATGCCGAAGGAAAACGTGGAACGCGCCATCAAAAAAGCCTCGGCAAAAGACACCGAAGATTACCGCGAAGTAGTTTACGAAGGTTACGGCCCGCATGGAATTGCTGTGGTGGTAGAAACATTCACCGACAACCCGACCCGCACTGTTGCCAATGTTCGCAGTTATTTCACCCGTAATGGCGGCTCGCTTGGAACTACCGGGAGCCTCAGTTTTCTGTTTGAGCACAAATGTGTTTTCAAGCTCAAAGCCAAAGAGAGCATTGACTTCGAAGAACTTGAGCTGGAATTGATTGACCTGGGGGTTACTGAAATTTTTGCTGAAGAAGAAACCATTTTCGTTTACGCCGAGTTCGAATCCTTCGGGGTGCTGCAAAGCTATTTTGAAGAAAATGGATTCGAAATTATCAGTGCTGAATTTGAGCGTATTCCCACCCAAACCAAAACACTTACACCCGATCAGATGGCCGAAATTGAAAAAATGCTCGGTAAATTTGAAGAGGATGAGGACGTGAGCAACGTCTTTCACAATATGAAGGAGTAACTGAATTGGGTTACCTGGCTACCACAATTTTTTGGCTTTCCTGGTAATTTGTCTTTCCCTTTCTGCTTCTGGTTTCAAAAGCCGCGAAATATACTCCATTGGAAATTCCGGATGTATTCCACTCAAAATGATGGACTTCTTCATCAGATTCAGTTTTTGTCTGACTGTAAACCTCTTTTCCTTTCAAATCTCTGATTGTTAGGGAGATAATCATGTTTTTCCCTGTGGCTATTTCGATGTTGATCAATTCCTTACCTGGATTTGGATAAACTTTCAAACTTGATTTTCCGTCATTTACCTTGTCATTAATTCCCACATTGAACATTGTGAACAGCGTATCCATCCACACTTCGCCCGGCTGGATAAGATATGCCGGAGTTCCGATTGCTGCAAAAGAAAACCTGATCATATTCTTATTTGGTACGAACTGGATGGTTTGCAGGTTGGTATAAACGCCGGCTGCTTTGAGTACGTTCCAGTTGCGGTTTATGTCAAGCTCGTTTGAGGTCTGTAGTGAGTCGGAGATGCGGCTGTAGCGATAGCAATAAGCGGGTGGTTTAAGTTTACGAAAATGGTTGGTAGCCACCAGGTTATCACCGAAAAATCCCGGATTATCCTCTCTTGTGCGAATCTCATAACCAAAAGCATTATGGATTTCCAGAATTTCAGCAGGTATTTCGAGGCCGGAAGGCCCGGCAGAATGGATAATGAAGGTGCCCGCTACGTTGTGAGCACGTACAGCATCGGTGACATCCCGGGGCGAACAAATACCGTCGGCATTGTAATCAGCAGACTCAAGTCCGTTTCGCTGGGCAAGGTTTACCGGATAAAAACCGGTGCCTGTGGGATAGGCGGTGTAATTTCCCATATTCTGGAAAGTGGCCACTCCGCTTGCATTGATTCCGGAGAGCGCTCCGATCATCCCGGCAAACCCAAAAGTAACCAGCGATTGTTTAGCTGGGTTGCCGGTAACCCAGATCACAATCAGCGCATTGTTGATCAGGTAGGGATTGTTCACCCAGTCGAGGTTACGGTTGATAACGGTTTGGCCAAGCAGGTCAGGAGCGTTGACAGTTGCCTGACCCCAACTTGTCAGGTTGGAACAACCCGGCCCGTTGTAATGCCAATTTTCGGAAAATGCAGTGAAATCAGGGATCGAATTGGCGATAAGTACATCTTTATAGGTAAGAGTGTCGTTTAAAGCGGCTGAAAAGAGATCAATTCCGGCATATTTCATTCCTTCTATCATACCAGAAGCGATTTGATTATATTTTTCATCCACCACAAAATGCTGTTCAAATTTCTGTCGCGCTGTACTGTACCCCACTGCGCCGCCAAACGCATTAGGAATCACATAGTTATCAAATATTGATTTCACACGGTCGCCCACAAAAAAACCATAATAGAATCCCTGATCCCAATCATTGCCAGTATTCAGCCAAAGCGCAAGATGCCCGTTGATCCTAAGGGTATCGGCTTCAACTAACGGATTTGCAAACGCTCCTGTCGATAAGCAAAACAGTAACAAAGCAACAGCTATCTTTTTCATAATGAGGTAATTTTAATCTATGTACAAAGTAAAGCAATTTCGACAAAACCAAAAAGTTGTTTTTGTTTTTCAATGATACCATTTGGTAACATACCATTTGGTAACATACCGATTGGTATCATACCATTTGGTAAGTTTTACTATTTTTGCATCATGAAATCACCTTTTACATTTGGCAAAGTTGCCACTGGCTCATCATTTATCAACCGCCATGCTGAAATAACAAAGCTGTCGGGAAATTTTACAAATCAAGTGAACACTATCCTGATCTCCCCGCGACGTTGGGGGAAATCCTCATTGGTAAAAAAAACAGCGCTGATTTTATCTGCTGAAAATCCTGAAATCATTTTCTGCTTTCTCGATCTGTTTAGAATTCGCACAGAAGAGGAATTTTACAAACGCTACGCTGTTGAGATCATCAAAGCGACTTCGGGGAAAGTGGAGGAATGGATACGGAATTTGAAAGAATTCCTTGGTAGATTGTCACCAACAATATCGTTCGGGACGGATCCAATTAATGATTTTCAAGTAAGCTTTAATCTATCCGGCCAGGAAACAGACATTGAAGAAATCCTCAATCTACCTGAAAGACTTGCCAGCCAGAATAAAAAGCAGATCGTTGTGTGCATTGATGAATTCCAAAATATTGGGGATTATCCTGAATCAATGCAGTTACAAAAATTACTGCGTTCGGTTTGGCAGTATCATCAAAACACAACCTATTGTCTGTATGGAAGTAAACGCCATATGATGATGGAGTTGTTCGAGAAACAATCCAATCCGTTTTACAAGTTTGGTGAAACCATGTTTTTGCAAAAGATCGGAAAATCAGAGTTCAGCGATTTTATCATTGATGCATTTGAGCAAACCGGAAAAGCAATACAGGAAGATACTTGTGATGAACTGATTGATTGGGTGGATGCGCATCCATATTTTGTGCAGCAACTGGCTCATATTGTGTGGACAAACACGCAGAAAGTTGTCAGCAGGGAAATTTTTGAGGATTCCCTGAATGAAATGATTGACCAAAATTCTATTCTTTACAAGCAGATCATAAGTGAGTTAAGCAATACTCAGGTGAACTTTCTGATAGCATTGGCAAAAGGTGAAAAAAACTTTAATTCAATAGAGACGCTCCAAAAGTACGAGCTCGGAACTTCGGGAAATATCACCAAAATCAAAAATGTACTCATCAACAAGGAGATTATTGACAAAGAAAATGGCTCTTTCGATTTTTTAGATCCCGTTTTCAAGAAGTGGGTTTTAAGGACGTTTTGATAATTGAAAATCGTTTGCTTCTTTCGATTTCTCCACTATCCCACCCCAACCACTATCTTTGCCGAAAATTTTCAAGCTATGACTGATCAGAAACCGGTAAGGGTGCGTTTTGCGCCAAGTCCGACGGGGCCGCTGCACATCGGCGGCGTCCGCACTGCGTTGTATAATTATCTCTTTGCCAGAAAGAACAATGGCACATTCCTCCTCAGAATAGAAGATACCGACCAGTTACGTTATGTTCCGGGCGCAGAGGACTACATCATCGAATCGCTCAGGTGGTGCGGCATTCAGTACACAGAAGGCCCTGACACCGGAGGGAAATTTGCTCCGTACAGGCAATCGGAACGAAAAGCGCTGTATGCCCAATACGCCGATCAACTGGTGGCATCTGGAAATGCATATTACGCTTTTGATACTCCTGAAGAATTGGATGTGATGCGCGAGCGGCTGAAAGCTGAGAAGTCAGACAGCCAGCAATACGATGTCACCACGCGCGGCTCGATGAAAAACTCGCTAACGCTGGGTGAGGAAGAGACCCAGCGGAGGATAAAATCAGGAGATCACTATGTGATAAGGATAAAAATCCCTGCTGGCGAAACCATCGTAGTAAACGACCTGATCCGGGGAAGGGTGGAGGTTAAGTCGGAATTGCTCGACGACAAAGTGCTGTTCAAATCCGACGGGATGCCCACTTACCACTTAGCCAACATCGTTGACGACCACCTGATGGAGATCAGTCATGTGATTCGTGGCGAGGAGTGGCTGCCATCGGCGCCGCTGCATGTTTTCCTTTACCGGTGTTTTGGCTGGGAAGCGCCGCAGTTTGCCCACCTTCCGCTGCTGCTCAAGCCCGATGGCAACGGGAAACTCAGTAAGCGCGACGGCGACAGGCTTGGATTTCCGGTTTTCCCGCTGCTTTGGACAGATCCCGCAACCAGCGAAATTTCGAGCGGCTACCGCGAGTCAGGATATTTTCCTGATGCCTTTATCAATATGCTTGCGCTGCTTGGCTGGAACCCTGGCACTGAGCAGGAAATCTTTTCGCTGGATGAGCTTGCCAATGAGTTTACCCTCGAAAGAGTGGGAAAATCCGGTTCCAAGTTCGATCCGGAAAAAGCCAAATGGTTTAACCATAAATATTTGGTCGGAAAAAGTGATGCTGAACTGGCTCAGTTGTTTATGCCGGTTTTAACCGAAAAAGGAATTTCAGCAAATTCAACTTTCGTTGAAAGGGTTGTTGGAATCATCAAAGAGCGCGCAAACTTTGTAAGCGATTTCTGGGAGCAGTCCTCGTTTTTCTTCCGGGCGCCACAATCCTATGATGAGCAGGTGGTGAAAAAACGCTGGAAACCGGAGTTGCCTTCAGTGATGAATGAAGTGAAAACTCGTCTTGTCCGGATTGAGGATTTCAGGGCAGAAGTAATCAAGGAAGATATTCATCAGTTTGTTGAAGAAAAAGCGATCGGGATGGGTGTGGTGATGAATGCACTCCGGTTGCTGCTTGTTGGCGGCGGTTTTGGCCCCGACCTGTCCCTGATTGCCGAAATGATCGGGAAGGAAGAAACCATCCGAAGAATTGAAACCGGAATAGAAAAACTGGGATAGTATATGGCATTAATTTCACTTGAAAACATGGAGTTCTTCGCTTACCACGGGTGTTTCAGCGAGGAACAGATTATTGGTACCCGGTTTATTGTTGATCTTTACATCGAAGCCGACACCACGCTTGCTGAGCAGACGGATAAACTCTCCCAAACCATTAATTACCAGGATGTTTTCCTTTTGGTAAAAGATCAGATGGCCGTAAAATCACATTTGCTGGAGCATGTCGGGAGGAGGATTTTAAACGCTTTGAAGGAGCGATTCCCGGAAGTTGCTTCGGCCAAAATAAAAGTATCGAAGATGAACCCGCCGCTGGGTGGGAAAATCGGTAGCGTGAGCCTAACCCTTTCAACGTAAATTATGGATACTCTAAAACACGACCGGCATACCATCTGCCCAAAGTGCGGGCAATCGTTTATTTGCAACCCGAATGGCATCTGCTGGTGTGTGAAGTTTACCATTCCGGCCGAAAATCTTGAATTTCTCAAAAAAACCTATCCCGATTGTCTTTGCCCGGAATGCCTGAAAGGATTTGAGGCATCTGCAGAAAACCAACCCGCAGGTACAAGCGATTGACCGGATAATGCATCGCCCACTGACGAGGGTGAAAATTCACCCAACTGGGTAGAAATCCTTAGCCCTTTCATACCCAATCTCCGGGTGAGGAATTTTTTCAATAAAACTTCATCATTTTTAAATTGCTTTAGATCAGCAATTTAAATCATTTTCTTTTTAAAAATTTAGCCTGGATTTTTTCATGGCATGATTTTAAAGCATCGGGTTTTCAGAAATGAAATTTACTGATGTCTCACTCAAAAAAATTAATCGTCATGAAAACAAGAATCTCAACTCTCGGAACTGTTCTGCTGGTTGTCCTCACATTGAACCTTTTTGCAGAACGCATTGAAAAAGAAGTTGCTGAGCAAATCGGCAGGAACTACTACTGGGAAGCATCACGCGACAGCAAATCGCTGAAGTACGATGAAATTACCCTGAGCCTTTTTGCTGCAAAGAAGGCGAACGAAACCCCGCTCTATTACATTTTCAACATCAACAGCAAGGATGGTTTTATCATCGTAGCTGCCGACGACAATGTGATCCCGGTTTTGGGATACAGTTTTGAAGGCCGCTGGGATGCCGGGGAGTTGCCGCCGGCTTTTGACCAACTGCTTTCGGTTTTTGAAAATCAAATCAGCACAGTGATTGAGGAGCAGATTGAAGGTGGGGAAGAGGTTGAAGCGCTTTGGGAAAAATACACCACTTTCAATCCCAATCCTGAAAAATCGAAATCTGTAACGCCACTGCTGACCACAACCTGGAATCAAAATCAATATTACAACGGACAATGTCCGGTGGATGCTGCCGGGCCGGGCGGTCGTGCCTATGCCGGCTGTGTTGCTGTTTCGATGGCACAGGTGATGAAATTCTGGGGACATCCAGCCCAGGGCAGCGGATCTTATTCCTACACACATCCCGTTTACGGAACGCTCTCAGCCAACTTTGGAGCAACCACCTACAGCTATAACCTGATGCCAAATGCCATTTCGGGTTCAAACTCTTACATTGCCCAACTGCTTTATCAATGCGGCGTTTCGGTATCAATGAACTACGGCCCTTCTGGCTCAGCTCCTATGGGGACTTACTGGGATCTGGATATTACCAATGCCCTGAAAAACTATTTCAAGTATTCATCAAGCGCCGCCTGGGACTGGAAGAATAATTATTCCAACTCTACCTGGATTTCAAAGCTGAAAAATGAGCTGGATAATGGCCGCCCGATAATCTATTACGGATGGGATGGCAGCACGATGGCTCATAATTTCAACTGCGACGGTTACCGCAGCGCCGATAATTACTTCCATTTCAACTGGGGATGGGGCGGCTGGTATGACGGATATTTCCCGGTTACAAACCTGACACCCGCACAAGGATACAGTTTCACTTATTACCAGGGCGCAATTTTCAATCTCTCTCCGGCTCAAAATCCGACTGTGTATTATGATTTTGGAGATGCTCCAACCAATTATCCTACACTTTCAGCCAACAACGGCGCCTGCCACGTAGTGCCTGCTCAGCCATCCATTTATCTTGGCTACTTGGTAGATACTGAGCCAGATGGACAACCACACATCAACTGTACCGGCGACGACACCGATATCCTTTACCCCCCGGCTAATGATGATGAAGATGGTGTAACTTTTCCTTCGGCCATTTATCGCAATTCGATCATCTCAATAACTGTAATTGCCTCAGCCAATGGTTATTTACAGGGTTGGATTGATTACAACCAAAACGGTAGCTGGGGCGATCCCGGAGAGCAGATTTTTACCAACAAGCAGTTGCTTCCCGGCGCTAATGTTTTGCAGGTCAGCATCCCATCATCTGCCAGCATAGGATGGACCTATGCACGGTTCAGATTCAGCACTGCTCAAAACCTCACCTACACCGGTTCAGCGCCGAATGGTGAAGTGGAAGATTATTTCATCAGGATTAACGAACAACAACCCCAGGGTTTCGACTTTGGAGACGCTCCTGATTCATACAAAACGCTGCTTGCCAGCAATGGGGCCAGACATTTTTATACTCCCGGAATGTTTTTGGGCAATGGTATTGACATCGAGCCCGATGGACAACCCTGCCCGATGGCAATGGGTGATGATCTGAACACTACTGACGATGAGGATGGGGTAGCGGTGCAGAATACATTAATGGCCGGCCCGGGTGGATTTATCTTCGTAACTGCATCATCAACAGGCATTCTCAATGCATGGATTGACCACGAATCCAATGGTACCTGGGCAGAACCGCACGACCATGTGATAATGAATTTCCCACTTATTCCAGGCATTAACTACATACACATGATGGTGCACCCCTTCGCAAAGGTGGGACCAACCTATGCCCGGTTCAGATTCAGCACAGCGCCTGGCCTGGCCTATGTGGGACCAGCAGCCGATGGCGAAGTGGAAGACTATAAAATGTTCATCTACCCGAACGCATGGTACTGGATGCCCACCGGAAAAATTCACATGATTGACATTCCGGTTTCGATCAACCCAATAATTAACGGAGCCGGCATCAACCCCGGGGATTTAATAGGTGCTTTTTATGTTGATGATTTAGGGAATGAGCGCTGCGCCGGTCATGTACGCTGGGATGGATTGAACAACCTGAATTTTGCAATTTGTGGTGATGATCCCGAAATTCCCGGAAAAGAAGGCTATTACGACGGAGAAGACATTGTCTGGAAAATCTTTTCCTGCAGCGACCTTACAACCTACACTGCCACAGCAACCTATGATTTGACCTACCCAAATTCCGATGGTAAATTTGTAAACAACGGATCATCTGCGCTCACCAGCCTGAATGTGGTATCATCGCAAACTCAGGTGATTGCAGTGCCGCAGGGATGGAGCGGAGTTTCCTCCGGCCTTATACCCATTAACCCCAATATCGTTAACATATGTGCAGGAATCCAGAATGATCTTACCATCATCCAAAGTATGCTCGGAGTTTACTGGCCCGCAATGAATGTAAACAGCCTTGGCAACTGGAATCCTTATGAAGGATACAAAATCAAAACAAATACCGATGTTTCGCTCTGCATCACCGGATCACCGATCACTAACAGAACCCTGACCCTTACCCCCGGATGGCATCTCCTACCCGTGTTGAGTTCCAATAATGTTTCGGCATCCAGCGTGCTTGGATCACCAGCTGTAGTTATTGCCAAAGAGATTTCAGGGAGCAAGGTTTACTGGCCATCCATGTCAATTTTCACTTTGAATGTGCTTGAAGCCGGGAAATCCTATCTCGTTAATCTCTCATCACCGGCAACGATTACTTTCCCTGCAAAGGGTGGTGAAGGTTTGGAACCGGGCAAGGAGGAACTGCTGAACTCGCCCTGGAATAAAGTGATCAGAACCGGAAGCACTCATGTAATTGCCATCGGGGAAGATGTTGCCTCCGGTTTCGAAGAAGGTGACCTCATTGGCGCTTTCAACACCGCCGGATTGAATGTTGGCGTGGCTGCAATCAGCAAAGATGGATTCGTATTGGTAGTTTATGGCGATGATCCCTACACTGTCGAAGTGGATGGGATGTTGGAAAGTGAAGCGCCCTATTTCAAAGTCTTTAGGCTGAAAACCAGTGAAGTAGTTGAAATCGAGCCCACATGGAACACATCAATGCCCAACAGTGCAAATTACTTTGTAAATGATGGAATTTCAGCCATTGAAATGGTCACCGATGTTGATGAGAGAGAATCCTCTGTGAGTTTTGAGATTTATCCGAACCCAGTTCGTGACAATCTGAATATCATTTTCACCAATGATAGATCACGCAGTTACATCGTCGAAGTCCTCAACCTTGTGGGTGAGTTGGTCTGCAATCCGGTAAATACTTCTGACAACCAGATCAGCATCAACCTTGCGCATCTTGCAGACGGATGTTATCTGGTAAAAATCTTTGATGGTCAGTCTCAAATCACCAAAAAAGTGATCATTCAGCATTAAGCTAAAAAAATATCCCCCGATCCTTTTATTAACCCTGTTCAGGCCCTCTATTGCAGAGGGCTTTTTTGTGCGTGTTTTGAATGGCAAAGATTTAATTTTCCCAAAAAAAAACCGTAAAAGAATTTTCCTTGTAATTTTACACACAAATTGAGATTATTCATCAATTCTAAAATTCGAAGGGGGAATTTTAGTAAGGTAGTAACTAACAATCAAATAATTAAGCCATGAAGCATTATCTACGGTATTTGCATGTATTGTCAATTTTATTCATGGTCATGGCAAAAGTTGCCATTGGCTCAAACGGCGAAAACTCCAAAGATCTGCCACCGGGCTGGGGTTACAGCCCAACGGGGGGGTCGCATCTGATAGCAATCACAACCGATGTGGTTTTTAATTGCATCAACCTCACGCAGGGTGATTATGTCGGACTGTTTTACACCAACGATCAGGGAAGTCTTTCTTGTGGTGGTGCTTTGGCATGGGTTCCAGGTCAGAGCCAGGTGATTGCTGCTTACGCGGATGATTTCACGACAGTGAATGTGAAGGATGGTTTTGCTGAAAATGAGCCACTTACATGGAAAGTTTATTACCATCAAACCGGTATCGAACAGTTCGTCCTGGTGACTTACAACACCAACATGACCAACTTCAACGGCCTGTTTCAGACCAATGGGGTCTCAGCGCTGGTTAGCATGCTGAATCCCATAGGTTTAACTGCAGGCGCTTCACCGATGGAAACCTGCGCCGGCGATCAGGTTCAATTGTCGGCGGTGATTACCGGAGGCTGCGGAACACCAGTTTATTCATGGAGTTCGACCCCGGAGGGTTTCACCTCAAATGAAGCCAGTCCTTTTGCTTACCCGCTCGTTAGCACAACCTATACGGTTGTAGTAACCAATCAGTACGGAGATAGTCAGACCAAATCTGTTTCTGTTGCGGTAAATCCTTTGCCTCAGGTAACCTGTCCCCAATCCATGTCAGCATGCGAAGATGAATTGCCGGTATTGCTCAATGCAGCTACTCCACAAGGTGGAGTTTACACAGGAACCGGAGTTTTTACCAGCGAAGGAAGCTACTATTTCGATCCTGCCTTTGGTCCGGGTAATTACATCATAACCTATTGCTATACAGATTTAGCCACCGGTTGCGAAAATTGCTGCGAATTTACTTTCACCGTTATTCCTTTACCGGTTGTAACTTGTCCAGCCGATTTTACCGTTTGCATTTATGATGATTCCTTTGCCCTTGCAGGCGCTACCCCGGTTGGAGGAGTTTATTCCGGAAATGGCGTATCCGGAGGAAATTTCAATCCTTCGGCAGCCGGCGCGGGTGAACACCTTATCACCTATAATTATATTCATCCTCAGACCGGTTGCGCAAGTTTCTGCGAATTTACCATCACCGTTATTTTAGTTGAAGTTGAATGTCCCGAAGGTTTTGCATTGTGTGTTGATGCTGATCCGGTAACGCTGGCTGGTGGTTTGCCGGAAGGCGGCACCTACGCAGGAACCGGAGTTACAGCAGGAGTCTTTTATCCGGTGGATGCCGGCGCCGGGTTACATGTCTTGACTTACACCTGGGTTTATCCCGGAACCAACTGCTTTGCTACCTGCGAATTCACCGTGGAGGTTTATCCTTTGCCACAAGTAATTTGCCCTCAATCCATGTCAGCATGCGAAGATGAATTGCCGGTATTGCTCAATGCAGCTACTCCACAAGGTGGAGTTTACACAGGAACCGGAGTTTTTGCCAGCGAAGGAAGTTACTATTTCGATCCTGCCTTTGGTCCGGGTAATTACATCATAACCTATTGCTATACAGATTTAGCCACCGGTTGCGAAAATTGCTGCGAATTCACCTTTATTGTCAATCCTTTGCCCGAGGTAGTTTGTCCGGACGATTTCACGGTTTGCATTTATACCGAACCCTTTGCTCTTGAGGGTGCAACACCACCGGGAGGAGTTTACTCAGGCAACGGCGTAAACGAAGGATTTTTCGATCCTTCATCAGCCGGTGCAGGGGAACATCTGATTACCTACAATTTTTCTGATTCTCAGACCGGTTGCGCAAGTTTCTGCGAATTTACCATCACGGTTATTGAGGTTATAGTTGAATGCCCCGCAGGTTTTGCATTGTGTGTTGACGCTGATCCGGTAACGCTGACTGGCGGTATGCCGGTTGGCGGAATCTATGCCGGGGCTGGAGTTAATGCGGGAGTCTTTTATCCATCGGAAGCCGGCGCCGGGTTACATGTCTTGACTTACACCTGGGTTTATCCCGGAACCAATTGCTTTGCTACCTGCGAATTTACAGTGGAAGTTTATCCATTGCCACAAATGATCTGCCCCGATTCATTTGAAGTTTGCCTGGCCTCTGAAGATGTTTTGCTCAACCAGGCCTTGCCGCAAGGCGGTGTTTACTCCGGAACGGGTGTGCAGTTTTCCAACGGATCGTATTACTTCGAGCCCTGGGTTGGAATGGGTGAATACCAGATCACCTACTGCTTCACCGATCCGGCAACAGGCTGTAGCGATTGCTGCGAATTTATCATCAGTGTGGTTGCAAATCAGGTGATTGACATACCCGCAGGCTGGAGCGGAATTTCGAGCTACATCTCGCCGACCAACCCCAACCTCACCGACTTGCTCTATCCGATAACCTACCCGCTGATTATTCTAAACAACTTCAACGGCGTTTACTGGCCTGGCGGAAACACTTTTACCCTTGAAAACTGGGATCCATATTCCGGTTATGTTATCAAATCATCGTGGGATACGCAATTGCCGGTTTGTGGCAATGAGGTTCAGAACAAAACCATTAACCTGAACCAGGGATGGAACCTGATGCCGGTTTTGAGTGCTGAAAGCATTTCCATTGTTGATCTTTTTGCCGGAGTTGCCGGCTTCCAGATCGCCAAAGAGGTGGCAGGTACAGGCATTTACTGGCCGGAATATGGCATCAACACCATTGGTGCTGTAAAACCCGGAAAGGCCTACTATGTAAAAATGACCGCTGCGGGGAGTGTTGATTTTTAGAACCAAAATCTGAGTATTATTGAAAGGGGCGCTGGTTCGTTGAGGATCAGCGCCTTTTTGCTTTATGGGTGGAAATTCGACCCTATTGGGTGATTTTTTCCCCCATATTTTCATCTTCATTCAGCAATTCATTTTCTGTTCAGAAGAATTGATAAAAAGTATCTCATCAAACCTTCATGATATCAACTATTTGTGTGGTTGATAAAAATCCGGGGTAAAAACCATCACTTCCGGCACACCCCTTGCCATACCATTTATTGAAAAAATTACCATCATTTTTAAAAAAGGAGGTCTGATGATAAAACTCATTATCAGGTATTTAAATCGCTTGATCTCTTGACAATCCCCCCTGATTGATTTAATTTTGTAAATTACAATCTGAGGTAATTTCAAAGCGATGTAGCACAGGGATTACTTATTGTAAAACAGTTAGTTATGGTTTAAAATCACTATTAACCCAAAAAAATGTCGTTATGAAAAGAAAACTATCTCTTAACCTGTTCATTGCGGTGCTGATGTTTCTGCCCGTAATGACCGATTGCCAGACGAAAACCATAGGTCTGGCGGGAAAAACCGGCAATCACTCCGTCAACGCACCACAAGGAGTTAACCGGTCTTCCGGACAACTCTCCTCAAATTCAGATGAGCAGCCAGCACAAACTCAAATTTCTGCATTCCATGTTAATTATGAGGATGGAAGATTCCAGGACGAAATTCGGGGATCAATGCTGGAGGAATTGGATTTTGGTGACGCTCCAGACCAACCCTATCCAACCCTGCTGGTCAACAATGGAGCCCGACATAAGATCAATCAGAATATTTATTTAGGATATTTAATTGATTCTGAGGCAGATGGTCAGCCAAATTCGAAAGCCGATGGTGACGATACAAATAACCTTTATGATGAAGATGGTGTGTTTTTCAAGTCACTGGTGGTTGGGCAGGTTGCCAGCATTCGTGTGAAGGCTTCGGTTGCCGGGTACCTTAACGCCTGGATGGATTTCAACAAAAATGGAAGCTGGGCAGGTGCCGGCGAGCAGATCTTTACCGACCAACTATTGAATGCTGGTGTGAATAACCTGACTTTCAATGTTCCGGCCGGAATCAGCCCCGGAGAAACCTATACCCGCTTCAGATTCAGTACAGCAGGTGGTTTGACCTTTACCGGGCCGGCAAACGATGGTGAGGTAGAAGACTACAAAGTAGTTATTAATCCACCCGGTTGGGGTTATATACCCACCGGCACAACTCACCTGATTGCGGTACCCACAGATATTGCATTTAATTGTATCACACTTTCAGCCGGTGATTTTGTTGGTGTATTTTATGACGACGGCCAGGGAAATCCGGCTTGTGGTGGTGTTGCATTGTGGGACGCATTGAATAACCAGGCCGTTGTGGCTTATGGTAACGACCAGACCACGCCAGTTAAAGATGGTTTTAATGAAAATGATGTTTTGATATGGAAAGTGTATTACAGCCAATCGGGAAACCAGGAAGAGGTTCTAACAACTTACAATCAGGCCTTGCCCGACAGTGACGGGAAATTTCATTCGAACGGATTATCCGGTTTGACTTCCATCACCAAAAAGATTTCATTAACGGTGACGGCCAACCCCGCGACTGTTTGTGCTGGTCTGGCGGTTCAGCTGAATGCCGCGGCTTCAGGAGGCTGTGGTTCGCTCAATTATGTATGGACTTCTATTCCCACCGGTTTCTCATCCAGTATTTCCAACCCAACCGACAATCCAACGGTTACCACAACTTACTATGTAACGGTTCATGACAGCTATTCTTCAGCAAGTGATTCAGTTATAGTGACGGTGATTCCCTTGCCGCAGGTAACCTGTCCCCAGAACTTTTCACTATGTGTCAATGACCCGGCTTACACCTTAACCGGTGGATTACCTGCGGGCGGAACCTACAGCGGAACCGGAGTTTCAGCAGGCAAATTCTATCCGGCTACAGCCGGAGTCGGAACCCATGTGATAACCTACACTTACACCAGTCCGACGACAGGCTGCACCAATTCCTGCACTTTCCAGATCACCGTCAATGGTTTGCCTAATGTGACCTGTCCCCAGAACTTTTCACTATGTGTCAATGACCCGGCTTACACCTTAACTGGTGGATTACCTGCGGGCGGAACCTACAGCGGAACCGGGGTTTCAGCAGGCAAATTTTACCCGTCAACAGCTGGGGTTGGAACCCACGTAATCACTTACACTTACACCAATCCGACGACCGGTTGCACCAATTCCTGCACTTTCCAGATCACGGTCAATGGGTTGCCTAATGTGACTTGTCCTCAGAACTTTTCACTTTGTGTCAATGATCCGGCTTACACCTTAACTGGTGGATTACCTGCCGGCGGAACCTACAGCGGAACCGGAGTTTCGGCTGGAAAATTCTACCCGGCTACAGCCGGAGTCGGAACCCATGTGATAACCTACACTTACACCAGTCCGACGACCGGTTGCACCAATTCCTGCACTTTCCAGATCACGGTCAATGGTTTGCCCGGTGTAACCTGTCCTCAGAACTTTGCACTTTGTGTCAATGACCCGGCTTACACCTTAACCGGTGGATTACCTGCCGGCGGAACCTACAGTGGAACCGGGGTTTCAGCAGGCAAATTCTATCCGGCTACAGCAGGAGTCGGAACCCATGTGATAACCTACACTTACACCAGTCCGACGACAGGCTGCACCAATTCCTGCACTTTCCAGATCACGGTCAATGGTTTGCCCAGCGTGACCTGTCCCCAGAACTTTTCACTATGTGTCAATGACCCGGCTTACACCTTAACCGGTGGATTACCTGCGGGCGGAACCTACAGCGGAACCGGGGTTTCGGCTGGAAAATTCTATCCGGCTACAGCCGGAGTCGGAACCCATGTGATAACCTACACTTACACCAGTCCGACGACCGGTTGCACCAATTCCTGCACTTTCCAGATCACGGTCAATGGGTTGCCTAATGTGACTTGTCCTCAGAACTTTTCACTTTGTGTCAATGACCCGGCTTACACCTTAACCGGTGGATTACCTGCGGGCGGAACC
>Ga0209835_1000458_pt1 | contig 26803 bp, 23 predicted proteins | sample LakKivwa52mmetaG_FD_184138 | JGI IMG/M metagenome (GOLD analysis project Ga0209835, IMG submission 184138) | Anoxic lake water microbial communities from Lake Kivu, Rwanda to study Microbial Dark Matter (Phase II) - Lake Kivu water 52m metaG... | ecosystem: Environmental > Aquatic > Freshwater >... | reverse complement strand
GATCAACTCCATTTTGAAAAATCTAAGTTGATGTTATGGCCATTTTCAAGTGAGCGTATGATGCTTGTTCAAATGATGATATTGTTTAAGAGTTGATGAGGTACATGAGATTTGGTAAAATAAGTCATAATGGAGGAAATATATGAAAACATTTCAAGACTTTATCGATCAAATCAGTGATATCAACCATCAAGAAAGAGTAAAAGAAATCCTCACATGGATCTCAACAAACTATCCACAATTAGAAGAGCGCATCGCATGGAATTCTCCACATTTTGTGAGTGATGGTACATTCATATTAGCCATCAATCATGCAAAGGCGCATGTATCCTTTGTTCCAGAGCATGTAACAATTTCGAAATTTAGAGACAAAATTGAAAAGAATACTTATCAAGCAACTGATTTCCTCTTCAAAATCAAATGGAATCAAACCGTTGATTATGCTTTACTCAAAGAGATCATTGATTTTAACATTCAAGACAAAAAAGGATTAAAGACATACTGGCGTTAAGAAATCAAATCAAACATAAACAAATCCTCTCATATCGGTGCATCTAGCACACTTATGAGAGGTTGATTTTTTAAATGGATAATGTAAAGTAGCCTCGATATCCCCTAACACCATAATAGGAATCTGCACCATTATGATAGAAGAAGACTCGTCTGTATCTTTGATCACCAAAGAGAGCTCCACCTAATTTTCTAACTTCCTTAGGTGTATCAATCCAAGATGATGTCTTTAAATCTAAAGGTTCAACGGCTTGCATGGCAATGTATAACTTTTCATCAACAAGTGTTAATCCGTGTTCTTTGGCTTGACCCCATGCTGAAAATAATGGTGGAAATTTCTTTCTTTCTAATCTTGCTTCTTCATCGTAACAACAATTTCTTCTACCTGTTGGTGTTTCTGTCGAAAAATCAACGTAAATCACGTGATCACCATAGACAAAGACGTCAGGTTCACCACCGGATTCAGTCATTGTCTGTAACATGGTTCGATAGTTAGAATTTCCCTTTAATGCATCCCAGACAGTTTCCCACTTGATGCTCTCATGTCGATGCATGTGTGTCTTAAACCTTTGTTCAAGTTGTTTCATGAGTAATTCGATATCCACATCATCACCTCTTCATTCTTATTTTACGACAGATTCATGATCAAGTCATATTTAATACATCAACTCTTTATAAAATGAGTGATTTCGAAAATGACTCCAAATGATATAATGTAATCAATAGTTCGGTCATGAATCAAACATGCAGAAACAAGAATCCATTGGATGTGGGGGAATAGATATTTTGAAAAAGCCAATCGATGTTGTGAAAAAATACTATAACGAAAATGCTGAAAAAGAATGGGAAAGATTAGCAACCCATACTTTTGAGTTTTCAATCACCAAACACATGATGGATCAGCATATCAAACCAGGCGATACCATCCTAGATATTGGTGGAGGACCAGGAAGATATTCGATTTATTATGCTCAAAAAGGTTGTCATGTCACTTTGATTGATTTATCGGAATCAAACATTGAGATTGCCAAAAGAGAAGCAGAACTCGCAAATGTCAAGATTCAAACGTATGTCTGTGATGCAACAAACCTTGAAGCGCTCAATCTTGGAGAGTACGACCATGTATTCCTCATGGGGCCACTCTATCATCTCATTTCTCTTCGTGACCGCAAACAAGCAACTGCTGAGGCTTTGCGTCATCTTAAAACAGGTGGATATTTCTATGCATCTTTCATCATGCTCTTTGCTGGAATGATTTACTACATGAAACATGATCCTGAAGGTGTACTGACTGATCCTTTGCATGAAATCTATATCGATGATGTCATCAAGGACAAACCGTATGAAGGTGATGCATTCACGAAAGCATACTTCATCACACCTGCTAAGATTAAGAGATTAATGCATCAATTTCCTTTAGATGAAGTAGTGTTATTCGGACAAGAAGGCATCACTGCTCCACAGGAGCTGCAGTTACTTGAAGCAAGTGAAGAAGCGAAGGCAGAATGGCTTCGTATCGCGATTCTTCTAGCAACTAGAAAAGAGTATTTAAGTTATTCAGAACATGCGATGTATATTGGGAAAAGGAGGGGTTAAAGGATGAAAAATGAAGTGAAGGAATCAATTGAAAAAGTCAAGCATCTCAAAGTCAAAACGTTTGGGATTTTGTTGACAGTTCTTGTGATTGCTGCTGTGATCTCAACCAATGTGGACACAGAATCGATACTCTATGTGATCATGAATGTCTTCTTGATTATCATGATTGTGATGCTTTTCATTACATCAATCATATATTCAACAATATTAAGTAAACTCAAGATGACAGAAACCACTTTATCGGTAGTCTCCATTTTTAATGACGCAGTAGAGGAAAAAGATGAATACATTTTTCCAATCACCGATGAAGAAACCAATGTCACAATGCATGAGGATGGGTTTGAAATCAATGGTATTTCATGTCGCTATGAGGATTATGAAATATCACTATATGCAACCGCATATCGACATGTTTTTGATTTATCAGTCGAAATGCTTAAGAAGGGTATTGAAGATGAAGAACGAGATATTGAATTCCATGAAGCTTTTGAAATTAAACTCACACCAGAATTGTATCGTGCGATGATTCAGTTTGAAATCGAGTTGGATGCGGACTCTAAGAAAAGATTAGCTCTACTTAAGAATGATCCAGAAGAATCCATCAAGCGGATGATGAGAAGAGGATTTTTGAAGATCAACGAAGAATGATTCATCATTGAGGTGCACAAAAAAAGGTCGATAGCGACCTTTTTGTTTTATTGATATACTTTGATGGATTCAATTTCCAATTGGAAAGGTAAATCTTTATCATCAATAGGACCACCATACCAACCACCTACTGCAAGATTCATGATGATGTAATAAGGTTGATCAAATGGCCATTCTTTAACGGTATCACCAGGTTGTTTATCAACACTGAAGATTTCCTTCTCATCCACATAAAACGTAAGTGATTCTTTCGTCCATAATAATGTATAATCATGAAACTTCTCAGATGCGTCAGGTAACTTAAATGTTGTTCCCTTATCTGTTTTAATTCTGTGATTATAAGTTGCTGTATGGATTGCACATGTGACTTTACCAGGTCTATTTCCTGCAAATTCGAGTAAATCAATTTCACCACAAAGAGGCCATGGCACACGATTGGTTGAAATATTACCCATGAACCATAACGCCGGCCAAGCTCCCTTACCTTTGGGCATTTTTGCTCTAAAAACGAATTTACCATAGGTGAATTCCTTTTTACCATAGGTATTGACGCGTGCTGATCTGTATTTACAAGCCTCATTCTCATGAATGGTTGCTTTTAAGATAAGCTTACCATCCTTGATGAAACAATGTTCAAGATCATCCACATAACATTGGGATTCATTGTTTGCCCATTTCGTACCCACTTCATGATTCCAATGATTTCTATTGAGTTCGCCATCAACATCAAAGCGTTCTTCAAAGACTAATTTGTATTCTTTCATAGCATTCCTACACTTTCGAAAACGTTATCGTGAAACACTTCTATTGTAACATAAAAACAGATTGCAATGATGAGATTTCATCAAATTGTGATATCCTAAACCCAAAGAACCATGGAGGTAATCATGAGACTCTATCCAGAAATCAAAGCTTATGTGAAGTACGAAGGTTATTTCAAAATACCTTCATTTTGGTCTGTGCATAACAATCAATACACCAAGGAAGCTTACCGTGAGATGGTCTCAAATCTCAAGATTGATCCCAAAGCCATTACCTACAACTTACTCTTTGTCAAAGATATTTCTTTGGGTAGAGAAGCTTATAAAATAGAAGTCAAACACGATATGCTGATTGTTTATCACAGTGAATCTGCAGGTGCATATTATGCGGCTAAAACACTGAAACAGATTGTCAAAGAAGCTCCTGAAGGATTACTTCCTTGTGGGACGATCTTTGATGAACCCGATTTAAGCATTCGAGGTTTCATGTATGATATCTCAAGAAACAAGATTCCCCAAATGAAGACAGTGTATCAATTGATTGATATTCTATCAGATTTAAAATACAATCACTTAGAACTCTATGTTGAAGGATTCTCATTTGAGTATCCCTCATTTCCAGAACTCTTTAAAGGACTTACGCCCATCACAGTCGATGATTATCGTAAACTTGAAGATTATGCGCACGATCGTTTCATCGATTTGGTTCCCTGTCATAATGGTCTTGGCCATATGACGGCATGGCTTGAAAAGGAACAATATAAAGATTTAGCCATCATACCAGAAGGAATGTACATGTGGGGCGCACATCGTGCGGCTTCCACCATCAATCCCTTAGATCCAAGAAGTCTTGAACTCGTTGAAAAGTATTATAGTGATGCACTCCTGCATTCCAGAAGTCAGTATTTTCATATGAATTTAGATGAACCCTACGAAATCGGTCATGGAAAGACAGAAGCTGAAGCGAAGAAGACATCTGTTGGACAGATTTATCTGGATTACTTACTCAAGCTTTATCAGTTTGTTAAATCACACGGAAGAACTCCAATGGTTTGGGGAGATGTCTTAAATCATTATCCTGAAACACTCAAGAAACTGCCCAAGGACATGATTTTCGTCGATTGGGGTTATGACAAGGACTATCCCTTTAAAGAGACCTTAGAACGCTTAAAAAGCTATAAGGTCCCCTTCATGGCTGCACCGGGGACATCCTCCTGGAATTCAGTGACAGGAAGAACGGAAGACATGTTTGAAAACATTCATCAGGCATGTTATCATACTAAATTAAACCACGGACAAGGAATATTACTCACAGATTGGGGAGATGCAGGTCACATCCAGCAATTTGTCATCAGTTTTCCAGGCATTGTCTATGCAGGACTCGAGTCTTGGAATTTAAAAATGGATAATCGAGCAAGAACTTCAGAGTATATCAACAAGTATTTAATGATGGATCAAAACCATATTGTAGGAGATTTGTTGCTGGATATGGGACGATACAATCATTTCCAAAGCGAATACACGCACAACAGTACAGCCATCATGAACATCTTATGGAATGCAGGATATGCATTATCAACCGATAAACCCATTGAGACCATCGAAAAGCAGTTAGCCAATCACATCTATGCTGAACCAGGAATTAGTGAACCTTTGATTGATGAAATCAGGAGTTATCAAGAAAGATTGAATCAAGCCAATATTCAATCTACGGATAAACTCTATGTTGAAGAACTGAGATTATCAATCGATTTATTGTTATGCATGACACTTTCCATCGCCATTACTGGAATACATCCCATTGAAACCAAGAAGGCTTGGATGAAAGAGGTGGTTGAGCGTTTCGAACAAACGCTCGAAACCTATGAAAAGATATGGAGAAAGCGTAATCGTGCGGGTGGCATGACAGACTCGATGTCAAATTTAAGAGCCATTCATGAAATCAATCAGCTTTATGCGAAATCATTTAAGATTGAGGTGCCTTTAAAAAAATGATTCTTTATCGTTTAGCAACAAGTGAAGATGCATTAGGTAAAGGCTATGTGCACTATCAATCCTGGATGGAAACCTACACGGGATTGATGGATCAACGCATATTGGATTCAAGATCTCTTGAAAAGTGTGTTAAACTTGCTCGGAATTTTCCTGAAAACACATGGATTGCACTGGATGGAAATCAAGTCGTCGGTTTTTCATGTTTTATCGATTCACCCGATCAGGATCTCCATAACACTGGAGAAGTGAAAGCACTCTATGTTTTAAAATCCCATCAGAAACAAGGGATTGGAAAACAATTGATGGAGAAAGCAATGGCTTCACTTTCTCAATTTTCAAAGATTTCTGTTTGGGTTTTATCATCGAATCAGAACGCGATTGACTTTTATCATCGCATGGGATTTCAGGAAGATGGCATTTCAAAAGATGTTAACATCGCATCCTTTGGGTCCATTCATGAGATTCGAATGATCAAAATGAAATAAATCAAAGTTGTTGGACACGCAACAACTTTTTTCTTTCTTCACTTGAAATACTTCACGTCGTAAGCCCTGTATCTATGATACAATGAAAGTAACAAGGATGAGTAGGAGGAGAAATATGCCGTTGGAAACTTGGTTTTTAGTGGGTGGTATCATCTTGTTTGTAGCTGTATTTGCATCTAAATTAACCAATAAGTTTGGTGTACCGACACTCATCATTTTCGTCACCATCGGCATGCTGATGGGAGAAGAAGGACTCGGAAACATCGTTTTCAATGATTATATTCTCGCCTCTGGAATTGCTGAAATTGCGCTCGTGGTGATTCTTTTTTCAGGAGGGTTTGATACTTCTTGGCCATCCGTAAAAAAATCTGCACACATTTCGATTTTATTAGCATCCGTCGGTGTCATCATCACAGGACTCACAGTAGGATTATTTGCGGGTCTTGTTTTTGAACTCTCTATCCTAGAAGGTTTACTCCTTGGTGCGATCATCTCATCCACCGATGCTGCAGCGGTCTTCACCATCCTAAAAACCAGAAATATGAACCTAAAAAAGGATTTGGCTGGGACACTCGAACTCGAAAGTGGATCCAATGACCCGATTGCATATATGATGACTTTACTTTTCATCTTTTTAATTCAAGGGACAGCAAGTGGATTTGCATGGTCTTTCATCTTACAGCTTTTTGTAGGTGCTGCAGTGGGTATCGGTATTGGTTATCTTGCTACTTATCTCATCAATAAGATTCACTTGTCCATTGACGGTCTCTACTTCATCATTGCAGCTTCGATGGTCATGTTGTCTTTTGGACTCTCCACCTATTTAAGTGGAAATGGTTTTCTTGCTGTTTATCTCACCGGGATTGTGTTAGGCAATCATCCCCTGACCCATAAGATTTCACTCATTAAGTTCTTTGATGGTCTCACATGGCTAATGCAAATCCTATTATTCTTCACCTTAGGACTTCTTGTATTCCCAAGTCAAGTGTTTGATGTCATCTGGCAAGGACTTGCAGTTGCTGCATTCTTATCCTTCGTTGCAAGACCACTCGCTGTTTTCTCCATCATGTCATTCTTTAAGAAAACTTGGCAGGAAATGACCCTTGTTTCATGGGTTGGATTCCGTGGGGCAGCATCGATTGTATTTGCGATTTACCCTCTGGTTTATGGTTTATCGAGTGGAACTTTGATTTTCAATATTGTGTTCTTTGTTGCCTTCTTCTCTGTCTTGATTCAAGGGATTTCACTCATTCCTCTTGCGAATCGCTTGAAACTCACTGAAAAATCGAGTAACGTTCTTACAACTTTCACGGATTATCGAGGAGATACCTACGCGGATTTACTGGGTGTCAAAGTCCCTGATGACAGTGAGGTTGTTGGACAAACCATCATGGAGCTTGAACTCCCTGAACGTATCTTGATTGTCATGATCAAGCGAGGAAAATCGGTTGTGACACCTCGGGGTCATACCGAACTTCGTGCTGGAGATATCTTAATGCTTGCCAGTGATTCAAAAGAAGAACTTTTAGAAATTGCCAGAATGGATCGATTTCAGTCAGCCATTAAGAAGAAAAAAATCGAAGTTGTTGATGTTGATTTGGAAACCACCGATTAAACCGGATCATAGAAATAGATAAACATAGATTGGATACTTTTAAATACTTAGATTTTATGCTAAAATAAAACAAGATAAATCCGTCACCGGACGAGGTTATGTATGAAGTATATTGCACATCGAGGGTTATCCTCACAGGCTCCTGAAAATACAATCCCCGCATTTGAACTGGCTGCAAAGGAACAACGCTATTTCGGCATTGAAACCGATGTGCAGACCACCAAAGACGGAAAGTTCGTCATCTTTCATGATGACGACTTAAAACGTATGAATGGCATCACGAAAGATTTAAAAGATATGACCTTTGAAGAAGCGTCTTCATATCCCATCATCAGTGGGTCAAACATCAAGAAATATGAAACGTTACGTATACCATTGGTCTCTGAATATTTAGATATCTGCAGTTATTATGAGAAAACTGCAATCATTGAAATCAAACATGTCCATGATATTACTCAGCTTACAGATTTGATCAATCTCTTGGAACAATATGCATCCTTATCCTATATCATCATTTCCTTCAATATTAGTTATTTAAAGTATCTACGCGCCATCACATCAGCGGATCTACAACTGCTTGCTGATGAATTAGATGACGAAATGATTTATGATTGCAGAGTCAATCACTTAGACTTTTCTCTCTCAAAAGACTTCATCAGTCCGAAATGGGTCAATCGTCTAAAAAGTGAAGGGTTCAAAATCGCAACCTGGACTGTCAATGATGCCAAAGAAGCACTTAAACTCGAATCCTACGGGATTGATTATCTCACCACAGACAAACTATAAAAAAGCGAGGAATTACCCATGAAAATCTCCGTTGGCGGCATGATTGCATCCGGCAAGTCCACCTTAGTCACAAGACTTGGTCAAGCACTGAATTTACCTGTGATGGAAGAATTTGAAAGAGATGATGAAGTCTTCAATACACTTTTAAAATGGCTTTATGAACAAAAATCGAATGTTGAAATGCTTTTACAGATTTACTTCATTCACAATCACTGGTTGAATCAACAAAAATATGATGGTGACTTCATCGTTGATCGTGATTTGGTTGAGCACTGGCTATTTGCTCAACATAATTTAAAATCGATGCCAACGATTATGAATATGTACAATGGTGTATTCCATGCCTACATGAATCAAATCAAGAAGCCTGATCTATACATCATCCTTGATGTCGACTGGGAACATTTTAGAGATAGAGTCATGAACAGAGGAAGACAACAAGAAATCGAGAATTTTGATAAGAATAAGGATTATTTCTACAATTTACTTCAAGATTATACCGTGAAGGTCAAAGCTCAATGTTCAGTCTATGAGATTCCATTCAAAGTGATTAACACCAATGGGATGACTGAAGATGAAGTCTTTGAAGCATCCTTAAAAGCAATCCAAGCAGTTCAAAAGAAGGCGTAAAGCCTTTTTATTTTTTATTATGTAAAACATCAACAAATGTCAAAAATCCAATCAGTTATTGAAGAATAATGTGTGATATGGTATAGTGAATATAACGATACACTTTGGGGGAAGGATGTAGAGCATAGTATGAAAATTAGTAATCAAAAATATCTATCATGGGTGATTTTTTTCATTTTATTCTTGATAGTGTACTATATTACAGATCAAGACAAAACAAAAGAAAGTAAGTTTGAGATCTCATTTTATCATCGACTGATTGAAGATGATTATCTTGTCGTCGGATATGTAGGTAGTACAGATCAAATGGTTGAAATACCCAGTCATCATCTAGGAAAAGAAGTGGTTGGTATTAATGAGCATGCATTTTTCAATGCCGAATTTGAGTCGATTTCAATCCCTAAAACATTGAAATTTATCGAAGGAAATGCGTTCAGCTATTCCGACATTAGCACAATCACGATTCCTGATGATAGCGAACTAGAATCACTTGATCTCGGGGCGTTCAATCTGTCTTTGGTTCAGTTTCTTTATATTCCCAAAAATACGGTCGTCGATTGGAACCATAGTGAAACACAACTCAGACATTTTGATATTCACCCAGAACACCTACTGTATCAATCCATTCAAGGTATTGCTTATAACAAGGAGATAACTCGAATTTTGAGCATACCTGAAAAGTATTCTGATCATCAATTGGTGATACCAGAAGGCATTGAAGTCATTGAACCCCATACTTGGAATGAAGAGCATGAGATTGAAACCATTTATATGCCACACTCACTGAAAAGGATTGAATCCTATGCGTTTTATCAGAGTAAAGTCGAGCATGTTGTTTTTTTAGGGGATAGTGAGCTGTCAAAAATCGGAAGATATGCATTCAGTGAATCGAATTTAAAAACATTTCATATTCCGGACTCAGTGATCGATATCGAGGAAGGTGCATTCGAAAATTCTCATTTAGAAGAGATTGTATTTGGTGTGGGAAGTCAACTCAATTCCATCGGTGATTTTGCATTCCAAAATACACAGAATTTAAAAACCATCAGTATCCCTCAAACAGTCACAAATATTGGAGATTGGGTATTTTATGAAAGTGCAATTGAAGACATTACTTTTTTAGGTATAGACTTTATATTGAATACATCCGTACTTTTATTTACTCGTCATTTAAAAACCATACAAGTGAGAGAAGATCATCCCTATTATCAAGTTGTAGATCATGTACTCTATGATCAAGATATAACAGCTTTGATCCATTATCCAAAACAACGTGAACAAAAAACATTTGTACTGCCTATGACACTAAGATACATCCCCTTTGAGATGCTTTGGAATGCAGATATCCATGCATTTGAGGCTGGATTTAATCCACACTTTTCAAGTGTTGGCGGCGTTTTATTCTCCAAAGATCAGACAACACTTTTTGCCTATCCGCAAGGTAGTGATCGAATCACATATCAAATCCCATATGGGACAACAACCATCGGTAGTGGTGCATTTCAATCGACTGAGCATTTAAAGACTTTAATCAATGCATCGACTGTGACACATATTGGTTCGTATGCATTTAGAGATAGCTCTATTGAGTTCTTGTCATGGATCAATCCGCATTCGTTGAAGTGGATTGATCATGGTGCATTTAGTGGAAGCGTGATTCAATATGTCTTTATTCCCAATACCATTTAAAATATTAATCCTAACGCATTTTCAAATGCGCATATTCATTTACTCGAATTCGAATCCAATTTCAATTATTATATTGTCGATGATCTTTTTGATTTTCATCTGATTGATAGTTTGATCTTGCCAAAAAATCATTTGCTGACAGATCGAATTCTCAGTCAATTTAACCACATTTATATTCCAGAAGAAGCGATGCATGTCTATCCATTTCAAACCCCTAACCCGACACAAACCGTCATATATTTTGAAGTGAATGATTCCAATTTAATCATCATGTATGAATCCAAGATCAAAGGGATTCAGATCAACGTTGATCTCATGGATTTTAGACAACAACGACTAAATCAATCATAATTCAATCATAGATCAAGACACTCAAAAGAAAAAGATGACTCGGAAAATTCCAAATCATCTTTTTTTACGAATCAGGAGGAAAGGCCTGATCGATTAAACTGGGTCAGTCACTGTGAGAGTACGTTCATAAACAGTCACGTTACCATAATGGTCAGTGAGTGTATAAATGAGTGTGAATGTACCTACAGTTGCTGTATTGATGGTGTAAACACCAGCATTTTCAGTCACAAGACCTTCAGTAGCACTGGTAATCACGAGTGTTGGATTCTTCGCATGATCGCCATATTTCACAACAGTGAGTGGGTTAAATACTGCATTTTGAACAACTGTGCCTGGAGCTGCCCAGATACGTGGAGCATCCGTATCTTTGGTGTATCCGACGAGTGTTAAGGAAACATCATCGAAATAAACCTTACCAATAGAACTCTTTTCTGGTTTATCAGTTTCAATCAGACCTAAGAAGAATCCGATCTTCGCATCCGCAGTTGACAATTGGTTATTATGAATCACAAGTTCGAATGTTGTCCATCCGGTTGTGAGTTCAACTTGGTGAAGTGTGTAATTTGCAAAGTTTGCTGATGGGTTTTCCAAGATGACACGAATGTCTCTCGCTACATCAGCCTTCGCTTTGAAGGATAGAATATAAGTCGAACCTGCTTCAAACTTGAAGCTGTTTCTCTGGAAGAACTGGATTGAATGTGGCACTGTACCGACAAATGTGATGTCAATTTCTAAGTGTCCATCAACAAACTGATGAGGATTCCATGTACCTGTACCTGTACCAGCCTTGAGTGTCCAACCATTATTGGTATCCAAATTGGTGATGGCTGTCTGAGCTTCAAAGTCACCATCAACAAAGACGATCCGTGGATCAACAAAACCTGCAACCGCTTGAACAGTAACAACTCTGTTATGTACAACTTCATTGCCTGAAGCATCATCTAATGTGTAAGTCACTGTATAATCACCAGGAACATTCACATCAACAGTACCTGTGACAACAACATCAGTGGGTAATAAGGTCTTATCGACATGGTCATAAACTCTAATACCAAGCATTGGATCGAATGCGAAACCTTGTTTCCAAATGGTTGGGTTAGCACCCCAAATTTGTGGTGCTACTGTGTCTGTTGACATTTCTAACAAACGATCAACAACGATATCATCTAAATAAACTGTCGTTGGTGCAGAATAACCTTGTCAACAATGGTTTTTTTCACAAGCACACCTCATGACCATTATATAACAGAAAACGACCAATTCAGTGGTAAAACATGCTATAATTTGATTAACAAAGTTAAGTAGACAAGAGGTGTTTTGGATTGAACAATGGATCAAAACGCTATTTGATGATGATGTATTGGAAGTCGCAGGGGCTTGTTTTGGTGTTGAGAAAAAGGATATTTCTTTTGTGGGTGGTTTTGAAAACTTCATCTATGGGTTCAAAAAAGATAACCAGTCCTACATATTAAGAATCTCGCACACATCGCATAGAACCATTCACGATACCATGGCAGAACTTGATTTTGTTAGACATCTAGCAGATCATGGTGCTCCAGTCTCAAAACCTGTATTATCTATCAACAAACAATGGGTTGAACCGATACTGGCTAAAGATGGATCTGTTTTTACAGTCAGTTGTTATCATCATGCCAAGGGTGAACGTCCAACAAGAGCACATGTTACCCCAGAGTTTTTGTTCAATTACGGGAAAACCATCGGTCAGTTTCATCTTTTGACCACACAATATCAACCAGAAGATCATCTTCAAAAACGGTTCATCTGGGATCAAGATCCCCTTTTAGTCCATGCCAAATCATACTTGCCAGCGCATGATACTATCATTTTCGAACGCTTTCGAGAAATTGTTGAAGCTATCAATCGATTACCCAAAAATTATCTGAACTATGGACTCATCCATACCGATATTCACATGGGTAATTTCTTTGTTTCAAATCATGAACTTACTGTCTTTGATTTTGATGATTCAGCCTATATGCATTTTATTTCAGATGTCGCGATTGCACTTTTTTATTTCATTGTTTTCATGAAAGCTGATGAAGCTGAAAAGTTAATCAAAGCAGATTTTTTCATGACACATTTCATGAAAGGATATCTTTCAGTGTATAGACTTCCTAAACAAGATTATCTCGAAATTCCTAAGTTTCTAAAACTCAGAGAAATGGTTTTATATATTGTTTTTTACAGAAGTACAGACATTAAACATGATGAATTTGCTAGACGTTATGTCGAAACACATCGTGAAAGCATCATCAATCATACACCTGTGATTGACTTGAACTTTGAAAAGTATTATACTTGGTCTTACAAAGATTGACTTGAGGTGACATCCACGAGCAAGAGTAAAGCAATCATTCTATCACTCTTTTTACTGGCTTGGATTTCGGTGCTATCGGTTGACAATTACCGAGCAGAACATCAAAAAGCACCACTTTTTTGTGTGGAAGTCGAAACCTATGAAGATGGTTCTGTTCAATATATTGGATTATTCTATCAAGTCTATCATGTCGTTCACTCAGATCAAAGCCCTGAACCCATGACCATTGATTATGGATATTATGTGGTCCCATGGTTTGTAACACTCCATTATGTCAAGCATATGCTAGAAATCACAACAATCACATGACATCATGTGGTTTTTTCTTTGTGAAATCTTAAAATAATCCGTATAATAGAGATGAAGTAATAGAGGGGAAAATCATGATCAAAAAACAAATGAGCAATCAATCAAGAAGAATTTATAGACACAGATACTTGCAATCTAGCCAAAGGCACTATGAGAAACATATTACCATCAAAGAAGAATCACTGTATAAGCCACTGTTGGTGACTTTTTTGATTTTTCTATTCATGATGGTTGTCATCTTTCCAAACTCGATTTTCGATAATATGGTTCCTGAATTTATGGTTTTCATGAGAAGACTAGTGGGGTGGATGAGTTTATCTGCGGTTGCAACCCTTTTGGTACTTCCAGTATCATTTTTTGATCTCGAATTACTACGTGTCTTTGGAGATACCGCTAATTATAGTACGTGGTTTGTTATGTTTGCTGTAGGGTTTGCAGTATTATCAGATACGCTTTTTGCGTATGTTGGATACCGGTTCACCAAACAGCTTTCGAAATTATTCGCACAAAAAGTGAAGAAAACCGATGTTGAAAAATCCAATCATAAGGTTAAGAAAATATGGCAATATTGGTATGTTTTTCTTTGCTTCAACACCATTGCCTTTCACACTTGCCATTTATACAGCAGGAGCAGTGAGACTGAACATTAAAGGATTTTTAATCGCTGTTGCCTCAGGTAGATTGGTTAAATATGCAGCATTTGCATTATTTTTAAGACTGTTTGATATCAATTTGGTCGAATTTGGTCGAAATTTATTCACAACCATTTTTGGATAGGAGAGTCATGAACTTATACATCCGTAGCAACAACTTTATTGAACTGAGAACAATAGATGAAGAAACAAGAAATCTTATCCTCATTCTTCCAGGTGGTGGATATCAAAGAACCTCTCCTAGAGAAGGGATTCCTGTGTGTTTAACCTATGAAAAAGAAGGATATCATACAGCAATCTATCACTACAGAGAAACACTTTTAAAGCATCCCTTTCTTGCAGAAGAGGGGAAGGCTTTTTTAGTTCAATTAAAACAGATGAAATGTATCAATCAGATTTTCATTTTAGGGTTCTCAGCAGGTGGTCATTTTGCTTGTCATTTAGCTGAATTATACCCAGATATGATTGATGGAACTATCCTCGCATATCCTGTCATCACTTCAGATCCAAGATTTGCACATCATGATTCCGTCAGAAGACTCATGGGAGAACCTCTGACGCCAGAAAAACTGGATACATTTTCACTCGAAAAGCATGTATCAAGACAAATGAAACCCATCTTCATTTGGCATACGATGGATGATGTCGTCGTTCCTGTTGAAAATACGTTATTTCTACTATCAGCACTCCGTGATAAAGGCATTCAAGTAGAATGTCATTTATACCCTAAAGGACAGCATGGGCTTTCACTTGCTACTCAGGAAACATCATTTGAAGACATGGATCCTATCCTTTTTGAGCAATCAAACAAAGATGTCGCTTCATGGGTTTCATTATCAAAAACGTTTTTGAAAGGATTAGAAAATGATTAATATCTTACTATCACGATCCATTTTAGGAGAACCCGAAATGGTTCAAAATCTAAATCAATACATTTTACCAACACACCAAGTGTTGATTGTTGCGTTTTCCTTTTTTAAAGAAGAAGTGACTTCTGAAACTCAGTATGATGCACTTTATGAAAAAGGTGGTACTTATTACGATAAGATGATTGCTATGTTTTCTTCTTACGGTATCTCTGAAAACCAAATTTCTTGGATTCACTATTACAAAGATGATACCGCCTCTGCAATCCAAAAAATCAAAGAAACTGATATTCTTTATTTTCCTGGTGGTGCTCCAGATTTGATGATGAAAAGAATCCATGAGTTTGGTATTCAAGAATCACTTGAACAACATCAAGGTATCTACATTGGATCATCAGCAGGTGCAATGATTCAATTTGAGGATTATCACATCTCAAAAGATCATGACTACAAACGGTTTAGCTATGAACATGGTTTAAATCTACTCAAAGGATTTTCTATCGAAGTTCATTATAATAGAAAAAAGAAGCAGAAGTCAGGGATACATAAAGTATGGAGAGCATATAGACATGATATTTATGCGATACCAGATGATGGTTGTATGGTTGTTGATCGTCAAGGGATTCATCTCTTGGGTAGTGCAGTCAAAATATACAATCAAAAAGGTAAAATGTAAGCCAAAAGAAAATACTTTCATTAAACCAAGAAGCAAAGCCTACAAGAAGCTATGCTTCTTTTTCATGAATAACCTATGAAAATGTAACCGTTTTACGAAATCGATTTCTTTATTGAATGATTGAGACTTTACAAAGATTAAAAATCAGTTATAATGAAGAGTAGGAAACCGATTTCTATGAGGTGAATCTGACATGAAAAAAACATTTGATATCAAAAATAACCAAGGGTATTACCTACCCCTCTTTAATCTGAAAGGTATAAAGTCATCCATCACACCCTATTTTGGTGGTGATTTGAAGCTCGATCAGCATCATTATGCACTCGAACCTACGACAGAAGTTGATTTATACAATAACATTTCTTCAAGAAACATCGTGTTTGAAGTGAATGGTGCAACCTATTTCTTAAATGGTCAGACTCAAATGCAGCAGTCTGATGATTTGACTTATGAAGTCGATTTGCTGAGTCAAAAAGTCACACGGACCAACAAACACTTCAAGCTTGAAGTCACTTCATTCATACCAGTAGATGCCAACATCGAACTTCATGAAGTCAAATTCACAAACATTTCTAAACAAAAACTTGATGTTAAAATCACGACTGCCATTCCAATTTATGCGAGAAGTGCTGATAATTTAAGAGATCATAGACACGTCACATCCTTACTCAACCGGATAGAAACTGTTGACCAGGGTGTTTTAGTCCAACCTACACTTTCATTTGATGAACGAGGCCACAAACAAAATCATCATGTGTATTCTGTATTTTGCCAAGGTGAACATTTAAATGTCACTGGATATATACCGATTCTTGATGATTATATTGGTGGTGGATCACTCCATTTCCCAAAAGGTTTACAAAACTTGAGTCCATCAGGAACGGAAGTTTCAGGATATGAAGCCATCGGTGCAATCAGTTTTGAGAAATTGATCCTTGCATCCGGTGAATCGACTGTGTTTTATGTCTCCATAGGCATCTCAGAATCCAAAGCAGAAGCATTAATGAGTTTAAACTACTTGAATACCGAAACATTCAATCAAGCGCTTGATGCAACCAAAGCATTCTTTACCACCTATACACAAGGTCTACAATTTACACTTCGAGACAAAAAGACTTCCGAGGCATTGACTTGGGTTGTCCTTCAACCGATGCTCAGACGATATTTTGGTAATTCTTTCCTTCCTCATCACGATTACGGTCATGGTGGAAAGGGTTGGAGAGATTTATGGCAGGATTTACTCGCATTGATCATGATGAATGATCCATCTGTGAAGGAACTCTTATTCAATAATTTCGCAGGTGTTAGAATCGATGGCACCAACGCGACCATCATTGGAGATCAACCAGGTGAATTTAAAGCTGACCGTAACATGATTGTTCGTGTATGGTCTGATCATGGTGCATGGCCACTATTAACCGTGAAGATGTATGTTGATGAAACTGGAGATCTTGATTTCCTGCTCAAAAAACAAACCTATTTCCAAGATCAATTTACACACTTTACCAAATCCACAAGACCCTATCAAGGCAATATCCAAACAGACAATTCAAAACGCGTTTATGAAGGTACATTGCTTGAACATCTTTTACTTCAAAACTTAGTTGGACATCTCAACACTGGCCAAAACGGATTTGTTAGACTTGAAGATGCTGACTGGAATGATGGTTTAGATATGGCACATGATTTGGGTGAAACGATTGCATTCACCCATATGTATGCCAATAATTTAAGACTTTTAGCAGGATTAATTGAAAGTTTATCTGAAGAAAAAATCACAATCTTCAAAGAACTTGATGATCTTTCTAAACAAAAAATTAACCTTTCAGTCTTCTTTGATAAAGTCGCAAACTTCAAAGGCGATCAAGTCAAGGTGAACAAATCAATCCTTGTAGGGCGTCTATTAAAACTTGCTGAAGAGAGAATCAACCTTTTACATCAAAAAGCCTTTTTTGACCGCAGATATCAAAGTTATATCAACAATGATGGCCAAAATGCTGATACTGAACAAACCATGAATTTGACAGGCCAAGCGATGGCTTTATTATCAAAAACTGCAAGTCAGGATCAAGCGATTATGCTTGCAAATACGACTCGAGAACTGCTTTTTAACAAGGAACTTGGTGGATATCACTTAAATTCAAACTACCATCAAGTATTGACCAATATGGGTAGAGCATATGGATTTGCGTATGGTCATAAGGAAAATGGTGCAATATTCTCACATATGGTGATGATGTATGCATATGGTCTATATCAATACAATCTCGTATCGTATGGTAGAGAAGCATTTTATACATTACTAGACCGTGCGATGGATACAGAATCACGAGTTGTTGCAGGGATACCAGAATACTTTACCGATCGCGGTATTGGCATGTATCCATACTTAACAGGTTCTGCGTCATGGATGCTTAAATTGCTTAGAAGTGAAATTTATGGTCTATCGATGCATCTTGGACAACTGACGTTCAAGCCTAAATTGAAAGCAACAGATTTCATCAAACACAAGGCAAGTATTACAACATATTTGTTCAACAAACTCACAACAGTGACCTATGTTAATCCGAAAAATCTGGATTTTGGATTTTATAAAGTAGCATCTGTCATTGTTGATGATAAAGAAACAGAACAACCCGTCACGGAAACTCAAGGTAAAATCGAGGTGATTTTGGATGAAATATTATGAAATTCATGCATTTAATGAAATTGGTTATCAAAAACTGTTTTCATACAATACATGGCGAGTCGCAATCCTGAATTACATCGATGAACTTGAAATCGAACGCATTCAATATGTCGAAGCACACAGCTTAACCGACGAAGCATTTGTCTTATTATCAGGACATTGCCAACTCTTTTTCGCAGATGTCAAAGACAATCATGTGACACATTTTGAAGTGGTTTCATTAGAACCCCATTGGGTTTACCGAATTCCAAAAGGTATTTTCCATACGCACACGTTATCTGAAGATGCAAAACTTCTGATCATCGAAGAAGAAGATACATCAGAAATGAACTCACCAAGAGTTTATTTGGATGAAGAAGCAAAACAACTATTGGTGAAAACCTATAAGGAGCACATCCATGGGTTTTAAATTGATTCTTGAAGATCACTTTCAAGGCACTGGATCACCAAATCCCAAGATTTGGAATGTAGAAAAGGGTGGACATGGTTTTGGGAATCAAGAAGACCAATACTACACCACAAGAACCAAAAATATTCATGTCAAAGATGGTACGTTAAACATCATTGCACACAAAGAAAAATACTATCACAGAAATTACACATCGGCCAAATTAACGACAAAAAATAAAGTATCCATACAATATGGCAGAATTGAAGTCATGGCAGCATTACCTAAAGGTTTAGGCACATGGCCAGCCATTTGGTTATTAGGTGACAAGATCGATCAAAAAGGATGGCCTTTATGCGGTGAAATCGATTTGATGGAACATGTCGGGAAAAACCCTGAATTCATTCATTTTTCATTGCATTCAAAAGGACAAAATCATCATATCGGCAATCAACCGACTGCATTTTTTAAAATTCTAGGCATCTTGGATGGTTTTCATGAATACCGAATGGATTGGGATGAAAAAAAGATCAGTTTCTATATTGATCAAGTGCATTATGTAACCTTTGAAAAGGGTCAACATGATGATGAAGTCAATTGGCCATTTGATCAAGGATTTTACTTAATCCTTAATCTTGCCATCGGAGGCACTTGGGGTGGATCTATCGATGATTCAATCTTTCCGCAAACGATGAAATTCAAGTATGTCAAGATTTACGAAAGAAGTGAGTGAACTGAACGGTAAGAAAAACATTTATACGATTGCCAAAGAACTGAATCTATCTCCTGGAACGATCTCAAAAGTCATCAACGGGACAGGATTTGTCAGTCAGGCAACACGTGAACGTGTTATAAATTACATCCAGGAAGTCGGATATGTTCCAACTTCATCTGCAAGGATGCTTAAATCCAAAAGAACGTATACCGTTGGAGTGGTCTTCACTGAAGAATCCAATGTGGGTCTTGAACACGCCTTCTTTTCATCCATTTTGCAACATTTTAAGACATATCTTGAAAAAGAAGGGTATGAATTGTCATTCATTGTTAAAAAACTAGGTAAGAATCAGATGTCTTACTATGAATGGTGTATGAATAAACGTGTGGATGGTGTTTATATTGTCGTTGGTAACTATGCTGATCAAGGTCTTCATGAACTGGTTGAAAAAGGTATTCCATGCGTATCCACTGATATGATATTACCCAATTTAAAGACAGTCATTTCAGACAACGATGAAGGGATCAGACTATCTTTAGAACATGTGAAGCATGTCATAGGAAAACAAAGAGTTGCGATGATATCGGGTCCGAAATCATCGAAAGCATTCAATGAAAGAGTAGCATCCTATTTCAAATACACATCCGAATTCGGATTAATTAGAGAACAAGATTATTTAATCTATGCTGAATCATTTGGATTCACATCAGGTTATCAAGCTGTACAAAAATTACTTGGGAAATGTCTCATCCGCCCTGAAGTCATTTTAGTTGCTTCAGATGACATTGCCCTTGGCGTCATGAAAGGGATCAATGATCTGAAGTTATCCATTCCTGAAGATATCGAAGTGATCGGCTTTGATGACATCACATTTGCAAGACATTTTACACCAGCGCTCACAACAATTAGACAAGACACAAAGATGCTTGGTGAAACAGCAGCCAAGAAATTAATACAATTGATTGAACATCCATCCGATGAAATCCCTGATATTACACGATGCAAAATACAATTGATTGAAAGAGATTCGACAACGAGGTTAAAGACATGATTAAAAAAATAGCGATATCAATCATGATGATATGTGCATCCATCATGTTCTTTGGATGCGAGAAAGTAGAGGAAACCATTGTGACACCATTACATTACAACATCACGCCTTTCATCACGAAAGGCGACAAAACTGAACTGATGGTTCAAAAAGAAGCTTACACCTCCGAAGTGTTAACAGGCTCAAAAGTAGGTAGAATTACGCTAGACACAAAAACACAATTTCAGACTATGGATGGATTCGGTGCAGCCATGACCGAATCATCTGCTTATCTATTTTCGAATATGTCAGAATCACAAAGAGAAACTGTGATGGAAGATCTATTTGGGAGTGGTATTGGCATTTCATTTGTGAGAATTCCGATGGGCGCTTCCGATTTTGCATTATCCAATTATTCTTATAATGATTTGGAACCCGGTCAAACGGATCTCAATATGGAACATTTCACCTTAGAAAGAGATGAGCAATATGTCATCCCAATGCTCAAACTAGCAAAAGCTAAAAATCCTTCACTACTCATGATGGGATCTCCATGGAGTGCACCAGCATGGATGAAAGAGAATGGATCCATGAATGGCGGTTCCATGAAAACAGAATATTTTGATGCATATGCGAAGTATTTCGTCCAGTTCATTCAAGGTTATACACAAGAAGGACTTCCAATTTATGCAGTCACTCCACAAAATGAACCACTTCATCAAATCAACACCTATCCAACCATGTATATGAGTGCGATGGATCAAGTGAATTTTGTGAAGAAATTAGGTACACAATTCCAAGCAAACAACATCGATACACTCATCATGGCATACGATCATAACTGGGATCAACCCACTTATCCGATGACCGTTGTCGGCAGTCCTGCATCATCACCTTATGTAGCTGGTTCTGCATTTCACTGTTATGGTGGCAATGTATCTGCACAGAGTACATTAAACAATCTGTATCCCGATAAAGGGATTTGGTTTACCGAATGTTCAGGAGGACGATGGGCAACTGATTTTTCAAGCAACTTGAGTTGGAATCTAGAAAATGTCTTCATAGGATCCATCAACCACTATTCAAAAGGTGTCTTGATGTGGAATCTAGCCTTGGATGAAAATGATGGTCCCACAAACGGTGGATGTTCAAATTGCAGAGGTGTAGTCACTGTTCATCCGGACGGTTCATATACCCGAAATGAAGAGTATTATTTCATTGGTCATTTCTCTAAATTTGTCAAACAAGGTGCGAAAAGAGTCTTTTCAGAGTCCAATCAAGCGAATCTTTTGGTCACTGCGTTCATCAATCCAGACGGTTCCATTGTCATGGTAGCCCATAATAAGTCCAGAAGTTTGATGTCATTTAACTTGATCATTGATGGTAGAGAAACAGAAGGTAGCATACCAGCAATGAGTGTGACTTCATACGTGATAACAGCACAGTAAAGGCATCATCAATATGAATCAGAAGCTTTGAATTTATAGAAAATATAAAACCGTTACCACAAGTAAAATCATGTTTTTTTGGAAAAGTAGATAGATTCCAAATAAAACGCTATCATGATTTACGAAATCGATTTCTTTTTGTTGATATTTTAGTTGAAATCGTTTTCAAGCAATGGTATAATTGAGTTGGTATTAACCAATACTCATAGATATACATAGGAGGAAAAAATGAAGAAGTATCTCGTGCTTTTATTTGTTATGGCAGTCGCTCTTACGATTGCAGGCTGTAACAAGAAGTATGAAGCCCTTGACACAAGCGTTACCGGAGACGTAACCGTAATGCTATGGTCAGGAAACGGCACATACATCGAAGACATCGGTAATAAGACTCTCACTGATGCTGAAGTCGGCGGACAAAACCAAGCAACTATTTATGCAGTTGCTAAAGCGTTCAATGCTAAGTATCCTAACGTGAAGGTTAACGTTTATGCAAAATCTGGCGGACCCAATGATGGTGGCGTTAGCTGGAGCCAAGAACGTGAAAACTTCAAGGACACTTATGGTCATTATCCCGACATTTGGGCATCAACTGACTTAGTATCCGATACTACAAACGGATTGGTTGCAGACTTATCAGTATTCTCAAATGACCCACTTTACGAGTCATTCAACCCTGCAATCATGAAGATGATGAATTACTACGGCGTACAAGCTGGCTTGCCACAGTACCTACTCCCATGGGGCGTGTACATCAACACTGCACTTGCTGAACAGAACAATATCGACGTTCCAGATCCAGATTGGGATCTTGACGACTATACTGATTTCGTTCTTTCTGCAGACAACGTCAATTTCTGGGGCGCAATGGACACTCCATTCAGCTTCATCTTCACTGGTACAACTACTCTTGCAGCACAGTTATCCGAATATGATGGAACTGGTAGTTACATCAATGTGAACTCCAATGAAGTTAGAGCATTGTTACCATACATCACAGAATGGTCTGAATCCGCAATTTGGCCACAAAGAGACCTCGGTTTAGTTCCTGATGAAGTCATGAACGCAAACTGGTGGTGGAGCCACAAGTTCTTCATGGAAAACAAGTTACTTGTGAACGATGGAGATCCTTGGATGATGGGCGATGCCGCAAATCCAACTGAAGGACATTGGGGTGCTGTACATTCTGATGGTTGGGATATTTATCCAAGACCAGCTACTCCATACCAAGGTAACACAGTTGGTGTCGTTCTTGACCCACTTGCAGTTTACAATTTCGGTATGTTAGATGGCAATCCTGAATACACTGAAGATGAATCCTTACAACTGAAGATCGCTTATACATTTGCATCCTTCTGGATTGGTGACAATGCAGCTTGGGAAGCAAGAGCAAACCAAAACTTCATGGACGGTGAAAATCCTAAATCTTCTATGAATGACTCATTCCCATTGGTCACTGGTGATGCATTCGACGAACAAATGGAAATTTGGTATTCTATCAATATCCATGCAAGATTTGCTGACGAAGCATTGATGCCAGGATTCCAAGAAGTCTTAAGATTATGGGAAGCTGGAGAAGTCCATGACGTATCCGATAAAGCTTACCTATGGAATTATGACAACGAAGGCACAATGTCTCCAATTCTATACGAATGGTCAAACATGTGGAACCCAGCTGTATTGACTGGCGACCCAGCAGCAACTTCACCAAGAAGAACTGACGCAGCATGGTTAGACACTGTACTTGCTAAGTTACCAGAATGGAACACATCATTCAACCAAAGATATGAACTTGCGGCCGCAAACCTCAAGGAAGGTTTAATGGAATTCTACGGAAAGACAGAAGCAGATTTTAGCTAATTCCATCAGCAACTAAATGAAGGCACCGGACACCTGTTTGGTGCCTTCACTTTTATTAAACGCAAAGAAGGGTGATATTTTGAGAAATTTTAAGATTACTGTAATCAGCTTACTCGCGCTCATGATTGTCGTCGTGGGCATTATTTTTTTGACGAATGATTATGATAATTATGAACCAGATGGAGAAATTTCGAATGCCGAACGGCAGGCGGCTTTCTCAAAACTGTCCAGTTCTTTGACCAATGAACGTTATACGTTCGTCGATTATTTAAATGATCACAAGTCTGACATCGATTACACCTTAGATGATGTCGTTTCTGTACTTCATAACCCTGAAGCACTCTATGATGACGACATCGATTCATTATCCTTGGACATTGAAAAAAACGACAATGCCATCTATCAAGTAACCATACCTGAAGATGGATTTTATCATGTAGAACTGGAATATTTGATTGGATTCAAAACACTCAACAATTTGACGATCTCAATTAAAATCAATGGAAACTATCTATACGATGAAGCAAAAACCATTGACTTACCACTCAATTGGAGTGATGAATCTAAGACGTTCCAAGTCGACCGTTATGGCGATGAGGTCCTACCAAATCAACTCGTTGATGAAGGATGGCGCAGTGTCAAACTTTATAATAACACTTATGTTTCAGTGTTACCACTATTGTTTGAACTAGAAGCGGGTCTCAATACCATCGAAGTTCTGAACACCACAGCTACAACCGTTCGTGTTGGTGACTTAAAACTGGTTGCACCAGTTTCAATTCCGACATACAACATGTATCGAAGTGGTAAACCAGAAACTTTAGCTTCAGAGCCCATCGTGATTAATGCAACCGAATATGTTGAAAAGAACTCTTCGTTTGCACATTTGACTGCCCTTAATGATCCAAGCGTGACCCCATTTGATGCAGTATATAAGAAATTAAATATCATGGACGGTCTATCTTGGGATATTCCAGGACAATCTATAACCTATGAAATCGATGTTCCCACATCTGGGAATTATCATATTGCATTACATTATCAAAATCCAAAACACGATTTTTCTGTGTTTAGATCGATCGAAATCGATGGATCTATTCCATTTGACGCACTGAAAGCCTATGAGTTTCCTGAAACAGGCACACAAAGATGGCGCTATGAAGTGTTATCTGATGATGAAGGCGAACCCTATCTCTTTTATCTAACGCCAGGTACACACATCATCACACTGCGTGTTGAAAGTGAACCCGTTGAACAGGCACTCAGATACATGCAACTAGTGATCGATCACATCAATAAGTTCTCACTTGATATCCGTAAGATTACGGGTAAAGAAGTGGATAAAGAACGTTCTTGGCGTTTTACAGAGTATATTCCGGAAACGGTTGATTACTTGGATGCGTATGAAGTGATGCTGAAATCGGCCATTGAGCTCTTAACTCCGTATGCGCCCAATGGCTCGGCATCGACGACTTTGTCCTATATCCAAAAAGCACTTTATAAATTATCAGTTGTTGCAGAAAAACCAGATCGAATTCCGTTGTATTTAGAAGACCTTGCCGGTGGAACCGGATCGATTGCTCAATATCTAGGCGATTCTTTGACCATGGTCAAAGAGCAACCCCTTCATTTGAACCAAATGATCATGAGTGATGGCAGCAAACTACCGAGAGCCAATGCGAATGTATTCGTTAAATTCTTTGCAAGTTCTCGTGCATTCTTCTCATCATTTACATCCGATAAGTACAAACTCACTGAAGACACCGATGTTGTCGATGTCTGGGTTAACAGACCAATTACGTATGTCGATATGATGCAAAAGATGGCAGACCAGACATTTACTCAAGATACTGGCATTCAAGTCAAGATTTCAGTCATGCCAGATCCAAACAAACTCGTCATGGCATCTGCAGCGAATCAGCAACCCGATGTCGCATTAGGTCTTGCTTCATACATGCCTTATGACTTAGCCATTCGTGGTGCAGCCTATGATTTAGCAACTTTCCCAGATTATTGGACAGTTGCAGGTCAATTTGCACCTGGATCATTTGTCCCTTACATTTTAAATGATGGTGCTTATGCATTACCTGAAACACTCGATTTCAATGTCATCATTTATCGTAAGGATATCTTCGATGCTTTGAATTTCATTGTGCCAGATACTTGGGATGAAGTCATTCAAATTCTACCGGAACTACAGCAATATGGCATGAATTTCTATCATCCAATTGCTGGTGGTGTATCCATCAAGTGGTTCTATCAAACATCAGGTTTCATCTATCAAAATGGTGGTAGTCTCTATGCGGATACAGGAATAAAGAGTAACATCAACTCACCTGAAGCGATCAAAGGATTAACATTCCTCAATCAATTATTTACAAACTATTCACTCCCTGAACAAGTACCCTCATTCTATAATTCATTCCGTTATGCAACATTACCAATTGGTATTGCAGATTTTGGTACTTACCAATTGATTAAAAATGCTGCACCGGAACTTGCAGGACTTTGGGAAATTGCAGCTTATCCATCAGTCACAACAGATGGCGTTGAAAATAGACATTATATCGCTAATGGTACTTCAGGCTTAATCTTAAGTTCAACCACACAACCCGAAGAATCATGGTCATTCCTAAAATGGTGGATGTCTGTGGAAACACAAAGCAATTTCGCATTCAACTTGCAATCCACTTACGGTCCTACTTATGCATGGCTATCAGGTAACATCGATGCATTCAGAAATTCCCCATTCCCTGAAAAAGACAAGG
>Ga0209835_1000457_pt1 | contig 26889 bp, 34 predicted proteins | sample LakKivwa52mmetaG_FD_184138 | JGI IMG/M metagenome (GOLD analysis project Ga0209835, IMG submission 184138) | Anoxic lake water microbial communities from Lake Kivu, Rwanda to study Microbial Dark Matter (Phase II) - Lake Kivu water 52m metaG... | ecosystem: Environmental > Aquatic > Freshwater >... | reverse complement strand
CGATCTGATACGCTCGAGCACCGGCCGCGGGATGTTCCGCTCATCGAGCCAGCGCACGATCTGCCCTCGGGCTCCATCTCCTCGCCATGGCCCGAAGTAGGACTCGAGGCTCTGCGCGAACGCCTCAGAAACCGTCATTGCTCACCACCTTTGCTTGTTCCTCGAAGTCCGACCAGTCTCCTGACACGAACGGGTTGCTCTCCGCTTCCTTGCGCTGCTTCTGCTCGAGCACCTTCCCGCGCACCTGCGCCACGAGCCGATCCCACAGCTGGCGCATTGCTTTCGGCGTGTAGGGTTGCTTTGCCCAGAAGTCACGATCGTTTTTTGATAGCCCGTTAAGCCGTCCTGATATCAGTCCGTGGTATGCGTCGACCATCCGGGGAAGTACCTGTTCGGGAGGCCCGAGAGCACTCGATAGCCGCACGAGCTCGGGGATTGCATCAAGATTGCCGTGTGGGTCGGAAAACATCAGGGTCGTTTGCTGAAACGTCGAGACTACCGATGCTTCGAGCGATCCCGCTTCGAAACGAGCAGGTACCACCGCCTCGCGTGCACGCGTATTTACTTCCCTTCCCTTTACTTCTATTCCCTTTACTTCTATTCGTTTAGTGGTCACTGGTGAGTCACTGGTTGCACACTGGTGAGTCACTGGTGAGTCACTGGTTGCACACTGGTGAGTCACTGGTGAGTCACTGGTTGCACACTCGGTGTAACATGTTGCGTAGGGGTAACTTACGGGATTGTCTCGCGTACCGTAGGTCGACTCCCACTCCGCGACGTAGAGCGGATGGTCGAGGACTGCATTTTCCGGCGGACGGACCAGTTTCGTTGGTTGCGGCTTGCGTCCCTTGAGAATTTGGTGCTTGAACCAGTTAGGAAGCCAGCCATAACAGCCATACCGGATGATTAGCCCGTGCCGGTCCAGCTCGTCAAAACAGCTCTCCACCACCTCCACGGTAAGCGATTCCCGACCCAGCCGGAAGTGAAAACTCCTTGCGTCAAGCTCGTTAATCCCCTCGTCATCTGCGTGTGAGATGAGCCCGACGAACACGATGAGCGCCAAATCCGTGAGCTTCATGACGTCGGGATCAGTCCATATCCCCGGATCGATCATCCTCTTGCGCGGCATGGCTACTCCTGATTAAGTGCCGATGGTATTGACTGGTCTCGCGACCGGCCCGTGATTCTGATGTGACTCGGGACCGAATCCCAGTACTCTTCGTGCTGCATTTTGCAGCGTCCGGAGCTGTGGCACTTCATGTTGCTCCGGTGTTTCGAAGGCGTGTAAACGTAATATCCGGCCGCCCTCGTAATGCCGTGCTTTTTACATATACGATATACCAAGGCGATCGATACCGCCGCCTGGATGGCAATATCTTCCGTGCGAAGGCCTTGTTTCCGCAGCTCTATTATTTTCCGCTCGCAGATGCTATCGGCTCCTGGTCCTCGTGCCATCTTGTTTCCTCATCTTTCTGTTGATGCTCCCCGCACCATTCGTCCTTATGGCGTAGCGGGAATCGGTCCGGGGTGCTACGGATACAGCATCTACCCCAATTCCCTTCTTCCTCGTCGTTGTCATCATGTCGGCAATCCCAGAACCGACAGTTGCCACAGAACGCGTTGATCATGTTAGCCTCCTCTTGGAAAAATACACTCGTGCCATAAATCCGAAATGAGGCCATTTGCGAGCGAACGATATGATCCCGCACAGCGCCTCGAATAGATCAGCCCATGCGCATAGCCACAGGTAAAGCCATCTCATCCTACGCATCTTTCACCTACAGTAGTTCAGGATTCTCGTGGACGTTCCCGATGACCTCGCTCTCTGCAAATGTGTTAAAATGCACTCGATACGACAGAGGGAGCCCAGCTTTGGGCGTTGCGTAAAACCCAGCGTGATAGTCCAGCCATGAAATAACCGCTGGCCACTTTTTCGCCTTGCCGGATCGACCTCCATTCGTCCAGTACGTCATTTCCACGATGTCGCCATCGTAGATTTCCGTTCCTTTGCGATCTTTCAGGCCGGTGTATTGCTCGATATCAGCGCCATCAAGGCGCATTCCCTCTGCAGATACTCGATATGATTCGTCGCATTCGACCTGGAATAAATCGAAGTATACAACATGCGGGCCAATGTCTCCCCACGGTCTCGGTCTCCACGCTCTAAACTTGATCTCGCGCATCGGTTTCCCTCCATGGTTCCTCCTCGTCCTCGTAATTATCCGGAGCGAACTCCTCGGCATCGATGGTACCCGCCGCTTTTAGTACCGCATATCGCACACGTTTCATCATTCGCCCCTTCGTGTCCGCCATCAAGCCCCAATCAACAGCACACTTCGCTATATCATCCCACGTTATCCACCAATCCGTCTCCCACCGCTGTTTGAACTCCTCTTTCGTCATGATTCCTCCTACTCCCCGATGCAGAAATCGTCCTCGAAGTGATCCTCATCGCATTCAACGAGATGTCCCGCAGCGCACCACTCGGACGGATTGTCGCACGGCATGAGATCGTCCGTCTTACATGAGCACTCGCGGCATACGTTGTACAGCCCATCGTAGCCGTGCTCGATTAGATATGCTGATACGATTTTCTTGATCGTCATGGCGCTACCTCCCGAACCACTCGCACTTGGGCATAACTGCCCTTGTAGCAGTAGTACTGACGCCCACTAACGAAGTCTTGATACAAAGCGTCGGAGTAGTCGCCGTCGTCGGAGGAACTCCAGTAATCGTCGGATACAAAACCTCCGATACGTTCCCGTGCGATGTACATGAGATACAGTTCGTCTATCGTCGGCAATCCCCAACCGTCCCCGAGGTCTCGGGACCATCTCATCGCATCGAACCACGTCATCCGCTCAGGCGCATCGGCGTCGGCTACCTCGATATGGATATCCTCGAAATCTATACGGTTCATTATCCCCTCCTCACTACGTGACATCGCCATTTTCATGGCGCCACATCCCGAACCGCTCGAACTCGTGCGTTGAAGTATTTGGAGTGGTAGTTTTGATCCCCACTGGCGAAGCCCATATACCATGCGTTGCTGTAGTTGAGATCGGAGGAACTCCAGTAATAAGCGGATGCAAACCCCCCAATACGTACCCGAGCGATGTACATCAAATACAGCTCATCATTCGTCGGTAATCGCCAACCGTCTCCAAGCCCATTCGCCCACTTCATCGCCTCGTCCCATGCCATCGGCTCCAGAGCGTCGAAGTTGGCCACCTCGATGTGAATATCCTCGAAATCTATTCGTTCCATTATCCCCTCCTCATTGCTTCGTCGATAGCTGCCTTCGTTTCTTCATTCGGCTCGTGCAACCCGTCACATATAGCCCGTATCTGATCGATCGCCGCCTCGAGGCGCTCGACACGCAGCGTATCCGCTTCATCCGTCACCTTGTCGGCCTCGTCAAGGTACGTGATGAAACTACCCCGGTCGATGGTGCCCGTCTGCGATAGTCCGACAGCTATCGGACACGGCCCAGACCATCCACCGGATGTCGTGACGGTCCATCGGCAGCCGTGCGTCAGGCAACGATACAGCGTATACCCGGACGTGCTGCCCATCAGTTCAACCTCACATTTCATTTCCATTTCAACCTCGATCCGCAATGGATGCAGTATTTCTGAAACTCTTCGACTCGCCAGTTGCACGCACAGTACAACCACGACCTACCCCCTCGATTTTCTACCTCTACCGGCTCGTCGAGGCGGTAGCGGAACGGCTTGCCGCCATTCGCCCAACTTTTGCGCTCATACCAGTCGTCCCCCCATAGGTTACCGACCTGTACAAGCCATATGTGTTTAGGCGGCTTCATGCCTCAACCTCCTCGTCACAGGTTCCGCTCAGCTCTTGCGGCGCTACCCGAGATCTCACTGACACCACCACCATCCCCGGTTCATCGAGGCGGTAGCGGTACGGCACCACTCCCTTTCCCCTCGGCTTGCGCTCGTACCAATCATCGAGCAATCCGTCGCCTTTTTTTATCAGATATATATACCTCGGCGGCGTCGCGATGATTATTTTCATCTCTCCACCTTCCCATCTTTTACGATAAGCACGATCAAGACGATTATCAGCGCAACCAATCCCATCATGAGCCCTATGACAAGCCATGTAATGATCGTTTCCTGAATTACCAACATTCTCCCCGACATGCTTCCTCCTGTATCAATAGCCGGTTACGGATTCCGGCGACGTCTCCCATGGACCGCCCGGTTACACATTACCGCTCCTTCAACCCCCATCCAGCCGACTTGAGCGGCAGTCACGGCCTCCCTCCCTCCGGTTACGGCCATCCGGCGCCGTCCTTCAAGTGACGGCCGGTTTCACATTGCCGGCTACGACTCCGGCCGTGGAAGTACACATCGAATTGTTTCCGTTCAAATCTGGATGCTTTGCGGAATTCTTTGCTGCGCCTCTCGCGAATGCGTGATCACGATCGTGTGCGCTCGTTCCGACTCCTGATGCGCCGCTTCGATCATCGCGAGGTACCGCTCTCTCGCCTGCGAATCGAGTGCGCCATCTGCCTCGTCGAGCATAACGGTTGCGAATTGTATCCCCGTGTTCTGTGCGCGGATGATTCCAAAGGCGTCGTATAGAGCCTTCTTAATCCACACCGATTCGCCGCCGGATAGCGTGTCAAGTTCCTGCTCGGCATTCCGCTCCGTATCGCGCACGACAATCCGGAAATCCTCGATCTGTTTCACCTTCGATCCGTTGCCGCCAGTGCGCGTCGTTTCGATCTTGACAAGGAATCTCGCCCCGTAAGTGCTTGACAGTAAACGATTTGCTATTGCCGTGATCGAAGGCGCGAGCGCGTCTAGCTCGAGCGCCTGGATGCCGTTCGGTCCGCATGCACGCTCCAGCATTCGCCACTCGGTGGCGTTTTTTTCCGATGCGATCATCGCAATTTCAAGCGGCTCGAGCGACGCGATTTTGGTTTTTATCACGGCTATGTTTCGGTCAATCTCCGCTGCCTTTGCGCGGTAGGTCGCGGCAAGCGTTCCGATACGTTCCCGTTCTCGCTCGGCCGCAAGCACGTCGAATTCGATACCGCCGTACTCATCCTCAAGGGCCTTGCCTCCCGTAACGCGATCCAACAGCTCCTTCTTTGCGGCCTGCTTTTCCGACAGCGCTTCCAGTCGCATGCGGTTTTCCGCTTTCAGCATAGCAATCGTCGATTCGGCTTTTTGCGCTTCCTCGATGACAAATCTCGCCCTCTCAATGTCAATGCGTGCAAGCTCAGCCGCAACTCGCCGCTCCTGGGCGTCGTCGATTTGAAATTGCTCGGGTCGAGTCGGCTCCTGAGTCGGCTTCTGTGTTGCCCGGTACGACTCGCGCTCGGCGATCAGGTGATTGATGTCGACGTCGATGTCGCACACCTTTTGCTGATACAGCTCGAGCTTCTTAGTTCTTGCCTCTTCGTCATGCGCCCACTCGTGCCCGCACTTGGGGCACGTGGTCTTCGTTCGCAACTGCTCGACAAGCTCGTCGATTCGATCGAGGAGCTCGTCGCGTTGCCGGTCGAGTCGGATCTGCTCGTGTTCGGAGTTTTCTATGTGGCGCTGATACGCGTTGAGAGCATCTCGATGAGCCGCCGCTCGATCGTTGTATTCAATAAGCGCTTTATTTCGCGCCTCGAGTGCTTGTGTTCGCTGCGCTTTAAGCTCCTCCAGTTTCGTGCGTAGCTTCTCGTATGCCACGGCGTGAGACTCTGCATGTGCCTTTCCTTTTAGCGCCTCCTCATAATGCGCTATGGTGCTCTGTGCGTCCTCGATCTGCTCGGCAAGCTTCTCGATCTCGATCGCGCGCTCTCCCGCCCTTGCGCGATCTCGGCTGATCTGTTCGATGGTCGGCTTCAGCTCAGTAATTCGTGCCCGTAGCGCTATGATGCCGACCTCGACTTGTGCCGCGTCCCTTGCTTTTTGATCCGCGTCGCTTTCGGCCTCCGCGAGCCGCGCCGATTCGTCGAGGAGGTCCTGCTTGTGTGCGGGAAGCGCTTCGAGCTTTGCGCTGATTATCTTCTGCTCGTCCTCGGCAGTGCGCGCCTTTTCCCTGGCAGATAGGTGGTGCTCCTGTAGGTAATCAATACCAGAAAGCTCGGCGAAGATCGCCTTCTTCTCGCCCTGCGTCGCGTCAGCGAGGTCGGGATTGTTACGGGTCGCCTTCTGCGTGACAAACGCGGAGCGAAGGTACAGTTCGATCGAGCCGAAAAGCTCGCTAACCTTCGACTCGTAGTCGGCCTTTCGTCCGTTTACAATCGGCGTGTTGTTTCGGTAGATCCAGTACTCAGCGCCGCCGGTTGCCGTCGCTCCGTTGATAAGCAGGAGAAACCGGTATTCGTCACCGGATACCTCATCCGTGACGGTCAGATCTCGATACGAATCACGCAGCCTGAAATGGTCCTGGAGCTTACCGCATCTCGTCAAAAGCTGCGGGTAAGGATGCAGGTTCTCGATAAGCGTTGACTTCCCCGCGCCGTTCGGACCGACAAGCGCGATCAATCCCCGATCGTACTCCCTGAGGTCAATCTCGATCTCATCGCGCTGCGAGTTTTTCCAGATACCGATCGCTCCCCGTAGTCGCAAGCGATCGACGCGCCATTTTGCTCCGTTTCTGACTCCCTCTGTTCGCGCTTCCGTCTCGAGCGTCTCCGCCTTGTCGTACACGGACTCGGCGAGCTCGAGACCCGAAGCTTCCGCCCACGTTCGCACCTTGCCCTTGAGCGTCTTCGCCTCGCGGATCTCTGCCGCCCTCACCGTTTCGGCCGGCACGATTTCCACGGTCACTCGAGAGCCTGGCTCGGCATACTGCCGAACGACCGCCTCCAGAGGTTCCGTGTTGGACGAGACTCCGTCGGGCACTCGCCGCACGACCCACACTCGGCAACCGGCGACCATCATTTCCGAGATCCCGTCGTCCATCCCTAGAACGATCTTCTGTAGCGGAGGGTGCGGCAGCTGATGGTGCTCAACGAGCGGTTCGTGCGCCTTGAGCGCTTCCTGGTCCGAAAGATCGACGATATTGAAGGTCTTTCGATCGCGCTCGCCCCAGTCTTTCGGGTAGGCGCTCCCTGCGTAGTATGCCGGGAGATCCGGTATCCGCTGGCGAAGATGGATGTGTCCGAGCGCGTAGTAATCAGCGCCGACAAGCGCAAGATCGTCCCGGCCAATCGCAATCTCCGCCTGTGGCACCATCTGACCGTTGGCCATGGTTGCGCCGCGGACCGATCCGTGATAAACCATGACCGCGGGGATGCCGGGATAGCGCTTTCTGACTGACCCCAGTCCAAGGAGGATGTTCCGCATACCCCGCTCTATCGCTTCCCGAGCCTCGTCTTTCCCGACCCCGCTGTTCCCGCTCAAAAACCACGCCTTCGAAGGTTCTGGGCAGCCCATAATCACAATCTGTGCTTCGCTCGAGCGGGACCACGATTCGTCGATGTCACGACTCACCCACTCGCATCCGACATCCTTGACCCAGTACCTGTGCGAGTCGATGGTGATCCACGGGTGCAGCCCATCGAGCCGCTCGAAGGCTTCATAGCATCCCAGCACGTCGTGCGTCGGAGTCCCGTAAACCGAAAACACCGGAGCGACATGAAGCAGCCTCGCTACCGCGTCAAGCAGTACGCCGAATCCATCGCGGCTACTGTTCTGAATTCCGACGTCAAAAAAGTCCCCCGACGAGATGATCGCGATCGGCAGCTCATTTTCGGCCACTTCAATAATCCGGCCCAGGGACTCGAGCGCCTCTTCCTTTCTCGTGCCGCTGTAGTGCAGGTCTGAAAAGTGCAGTACTCTCATACCGCCCCCTTCAACTTGCGTTGCCGCGCCTTCCACTCGATACACGTCGCAATGATCGCGCTTTTTTGTTCGATGTTTGCACTTTTGAGAGCCGCGCGGATTTTCTCAACTCTCCCCTGTCCTGCACCGACTTCCTCATCAAGGAGAAACTCCTCGAGCTGATGGTCGAGGTCTTCCGGACCGGCCGCCTCACCTGCTTCGTTGAAGCCGCCCTCAATCGGCACCTCTTCCGCATCAGTGATGTCGATCGCCTCGCGTTCGCTGACGCGCACGACCTTTGCGTCCGGCTCGAGGGCAAAGGCTTCCGGCGCTTCGATTTGCTCCGGCCTTGGTCCGTAGATGTCTCCCGCGGCGCCAAGTGCCATGCCTATCGCGGCGTCTCGAGTTGAGGGCTCTTCGAGCATTGCGTCGGTATTGATCGCGATGCGAGACACCACGAGCGCCCGCTTGAAGTCCTCCTGGCCAAAGGCGATCGGGATCCCGACGAGCTCGCGAATGACGCGTAGGCGCGCTCCGGTCGACGCCCTCTGGCGCCCGACCTTTCGCAGCTCGAGGATGTGCTTTCGCTTCGCGAGCTCAGTCGCGTACTGGTTTTTGGTATCTTTGAGGAAATCCTCCTCGGCCCGGTTCTGCACGTCGAACTCGTATTCTTGCTTCGAGCTCGCACGCCATGATCCGTCGGGCATCCGGCGCCGTCCCTGGGCAAACCCGACGTACGTTGACTCGCCTTCCATCCGAGTTCCGCAATGCGCAGCGACGAACTCGATTCCTGCCGCTTCGCCGATTCGATCGACGTGATGCGCCTTCGGCATGTACTTGCCCTGGATCGGTTTCTCGTGGAAATCGTGCGGACCGCACGGAATCACCGTCACCTGCGGCACGAACATCCGCGCGGTCGCGAGATCCTCCGGCCGAACATACACGAGGTTCCCGTCCTCCTGCTGTTTTCGAACAATCGCCATTGCGTTGTTTTCCATTCATTCCCCCTGGTAAAAGCTGCCGGGATACTCCCCGGCAGGAGATCACGATTCGCTTGCTACGGTCTTTCCGGCCGCAATGAGCTCGCGCTCCGCCGCCTGGATTGCCGTGACGAGATTTCGCGCGGCCCCGCCGATGTCGACGACGGCCGCTTCGTCCGCGAAAGTCACGTCGAGCTGATACGCGCCCTTGGCGCTCTGCTTCGCGTTAATTCTCACGCGCTGCATCGGCCCGGCGGTAGCAACTTCGGTCTCGCTCATGCGCTCCTCCTTGTGTTTGAATCGGATCTCGACAGCAACGCCGCCGTTACGCTCGGGTAGTAAAACGCAATCGTGCCGTCCGGAAGCTCGACACTCGGGATGACTCCGTTTTTATGCCACCTGGATACGACGCCACGGCCCTTTCCCAGCGATCTTGCGAGCTGGGTGAGGTTCATCCACTCCCGCGCGGGAGCGGTCGCTGAGTCGGCAAGATGCGCGGCAACAAGCTGCGCCACGCGCTCAGCGACCGCCCCCAGTTCTTGGTCGGACCATTGCAGCGTCACCTACTCAGCTCCCCTCCGGCGTACAACTCGACGTCAATCGCTCCCTGTCCTCGAAGCGTCACCTTCTTCGTCCTCGCAACCGTGTAGGACCGGATGAGCTTGTCATCGCTCACGATCCCGGCCGCTTGCAGCGCGTCGAAAAGCGGCTTCGTGATGTTTGAAGAGTCCCAGGTATTCGGCAGGCTCAGGATCACGAGCGCGTAGCACAGCTCGTCGATGGTCGCAAACGTCTGCGGGAAATGCTTTTCGCGGAAGGTCAGCGCCAGATCGTCCACGAAGCGCCGGTACCTGGGCGTGAGCATCATCCCGCCGCCGCGCCTCGGCTGCTTCCATTCGTTGACGCTCACGACCTTGCCCTCGTAGTGGAGCCTACATAGCAGCCTATCTATCGCGATGTGCACGTTTCCTCCTCAAGTACGCCTGAATGATTCCGTAGAGCCAGAAATCAGCTACGATCAGGGATAGTACGATCGCGATCGCTTGCCCGATCATTGGTGCCTCCATTCATGCGTGCGTTCCGGCTGTTTCGTACTCGCGGATGCGCTCTCTCACTCGCTTGAGCACATCGGTGAGAACAGCTCGATGAATCGCTGGGTCAGTCTTCTTGAAGGTGAGGTCCAGGTACTCCATGACCCAGTTCGAAACCTTGTCCACGTCGGTAAGGGAGTACGTAGGCTTGCCGGTGTCTGGAGGTTCGGGCGCGTCCTCGAACGTTCCGAACGGATCGTCGTCTACGATGACTCCATCTACCGGAGTCCCGACTCGCGTCCTCGGATACTCAGGAGGCGGAGGAGGGGCGGCGGGTTTCTTCGGTGTCTTCCCGATGTTCGAGGTGTCCTGGGTGTAGGTGGTGCCGCCCCGGTTGACTTCGACCGGGCCGCGGGGAGGTATCTTATTAGCGGTAATAAGATGAGCGTGAACCTGCGAAACGTACCCTTGCGTCACACCGACATGCTCCGCGATCTTCGTCTGCGGCGTCTTGCTCCACTCCGGATCGCGAAGGATCGCCTCGATCACGCGCTTCGCATCGCCAGGTGCCCGCGGGAGATCGAGCTGATCCCTGTTCGCGGCGAAGCTGCTCCACAACGCATCGCGCTTCGTCCCCTGCCGGATCTCCGCCTCGACTTCGACAAAGCCAACCTGTCGGTATGCGGCGACGCGATGAAACCCATCTGCGAGGTAGTACCGATCTCCATCGGCAAAGACAACGATCGCATCCCGAAACTTCCCGCCTTCTTCAAGGTGCTCCGCAAGCCGGGAGACCCAGTCCGTACTCATGTGCTCGCGGGGCTGGAGCGCGGAATCGACGATGATCTGGTCAAGCTTGATAGTCGCTTTCATCAGAAAAGCTCCTTCTGCTTGCTGTAAAACTCGTCGTTCCACCGAGCGATCATCCTCGGGAGATAGCCCACAAACAGTTCGAGATACCCGGCCGATTCGATCCCGCCGAGCCATGAGCCTTCCTCGAGTTGCCCTCGGTAGACCTCCTCGTCGATGCCGCCCACTGCCTGTTCGAAGTCGATGCGGAGCCATACCCACAGGTCGCGCGAAACCTCAGACGTGTCCTGGCCCGTCATCTGGACCCGAACGTGCACCGCAGAGTTGATCTGCTTCGCGACCTTCCGTCGAATCGGGGAGATGTAGGCGATAATCCGTCCGCCGTCTTCGTCGGTAATCTGTTTCCGCTTCGGCTTGGGTGTGGGAAAACGTTCGACTGCGGCCGCGACCACCGCCTCGACTCTGCGATCGATGTACTCGGCTATGTCGGGCGTCAAGTCGGCCGTCGGTTGCTGCTTGTGCTCCGGCCGCGGTCGCGTGCTGCGAACCATCGCCTTCGTCATTCCGTAAATGAGTTTTGGGCGTAAGTGACGATTTTCGTCGAGCCACACGCCGTACTGGGGCCGGTTGACGCGGTTGTACCACTCGTCTGCATAAACCCACATCGTGCGGGCGTCACGCCTCGAGATAAGTAGGCGCACGTTCGCGGGAGGTTTGCATCGAAGTCCCTCGCGAAGCACCGTCCTGATCCATCCTTCGGTCACCCGATGCAGGTGAGGTGCCCCGTCAGCGCTGATGACCTCGGCAAGCCGCTTCGGCTCGTACTTGTCGGCGACAAGCGCCCGGTCTGTCGCTGCGCTCACTTTGCCCCCACCGCTTCGCGCTCGGCCTCATATCGCTGAAGCCCAAGCTCCACAAACGCCCGTATCTGGGCGCCCATGGATCGATGCTCTCGCTTTGCGATCCTGGCGAGCTTTACGGCCACGTCCGGGTCGAGCCGGATCGATGTGGTTTTATTGGTTCTCTTTCTGGTTGCCATGGCAACCATTTGTAACACATACGGAGACGCGAGTCAATCCCCAGTCGTGCGATTTTTTGCTTTTTTTGTGCGTTTGTATTACAGTGTAATGAGGAGGATTTGCATGGGTGCTAAGGGAAACAAGGGGAGGCCGTTTTCGATTCGGATGTCTTCGGAGATGCGCGACGTGATCGACAGGATCGCAACCAAGGAGCGGCGGTCATTGTCGGACGAAATCGCCCACCTTATCGATCTCGGCCTCGAAGAGTATGAGCGGCGAATGCGGATAATCGAAAAGGAAAAAGGGGACGCTGGTCCCGCGGAAGAACGCAACGATCCTATCCTATCATCCAGTGCCGTGTAGCGATTGCGCAACTAGAGAAAACACCTATATCGGCCGAGGGAAAGTGCTGGGGATTAGGAAATGAAAACCACCGCAATTATGGCTGCCTGTCTTCTGCTATCACGAAATCTTTATGCTGACGCGATCACCGATTTGTCGATTGAGCAACGAGTGAAGTATGAATCGCAATGCCTTGTTGCCCGCAAGGACTTGTCGCCAGACGTTGATTACTTTCACACAAGCGAATTCAACACCACGCCCTCGCGCTTTTGGATGCCCTATCATGGCGGATTGAAAATCAAGGAATCAGAGTTTTTCCAGATTGCCGGAATGCAGTCCCACGCAAAGAAAGCGGCTGGATACGAAATGACCGGTCAGGCATTTATCGGCCTTGCCGTCGCTTCGGTGATGTGGGGCTTGACCGCTTTGGCGGCTATCGATCCCGAGGAAAGCGAGCTCGATCGGCAATCGCTATCGATTTCGATCGGCCTGGCGACGATTACGGGGAGTGTGTCAGTTGTCGCCGGATACTCTATGCTGGCCAAGCGCCGGTATTCGATTGAGATTGCGGAAGCGGCCGCGGATCGGTTTAACTCCGAGTTGCTGAGGTTTCTCTCCGCCAAATAGCTGATCCACTTGGCGGCGCTGATCCTCGAAATGCTCCACGCCCCAGTGCGTGTAGCCTGCCTGTACTGCCGCGCCTGCCCAGCCCATTGACGCGCGAATAGCCTCGGGATCCGCGCCGGACGTGCGGAGAAGCGTCGCAACGCTATGACGAAGCGAATGCGGCCGAAGGTTTCGTGCCTCTTTGTCAAACTTGGCGGCCTTAATCGCGTCGTCGAAGTGTTTTTGCCACCACGTGCCGCCGCGCCGCCGACCGTGGCGATCGCAAAACACCAGCGCATCGGGAAGCACGTGAAGCGACCTGTTTCGCACATCAAGAAGCGCTTCGCGCGCCTTGACGGGGAGATATGTGGCCCGCTCCTTGCCCCACTTCGGTTTGCCGATATCGTCGCCTTTGAAAGCTCGCGTTACTTTGATGGCGCCGTGATCAAAATCCACCTGTTCCCAGGTCAACGCCAGGATCTCGCCTCGCCTCATACCGGTTGTCGCCGCAAGTAAAAACGCCGCGTACGCCTCGATGGTGCCCCAGTGTCCTGGTTTTTTCTCAAACAGCGCGACCAGTTCATCTTTGGAGAAGATCCCGATTGTGCCACGCGATTGCGCAAGGCGATCCACGCCCGAACACGGGTTGCGGTCGAGCACCTGGCGATACACGAGCTCCTCGAGTATGACGCGGAGCGCACCGATCGCTCGGTTTGATTGTGATGCGGTCGTCCTAAGCCTGATTTTGTCGCGGAGCGCGATGATATCCCCCCGGGTAAGATCGCCGATCGGTTTGGCGCAGACGGGGTCAGTTGAGATGTAGGTATCGAGAAGGGAGCGCTGGTTTGCGGCATGCTGGCGCGTGATCTGCTTCCCTTCGGCGCGGAGGCGAGTCACGTGCTGGCACCTGTCCCAGTCGTAGGCGTCGCCAAGCACGTCACTGAGGCGAATCGTTGCATGCCTCGACATCTCGCGCCGCGCCCACTTTTCGGCCTCGGATCGATTCGTGCAACCAGTGGATCGCGTGCCGGATTCGCCGGCAAACCTGACGTAGTAGACTCGCTTTCCGCTTTGCAGCGTCCGCCGAATGAGCACGTACTCCTGTCTCAGCCTTGCCATGTCTCCTCCAATTGGTATCACAACCGGTAACACGGCCCCGTTCTCGGCTTGTCGCCGTCAAACCTTTTGCTGCTAAATCACTACCCCTTCACCACTTACCAATTGAGCCGCGCCGGAGTTGAACCGGCGACCCACAGCTTAAAAGGCGCTCGCGTGGTTGTTCTGTGCCGTCCTAATAGGTTCTGAGCGGTCCGCGTCGTCAATTCCTACCATATAACACCGCCCAGATCAAAGTCAATTGGTATCAAAACTGGTGACACGCCACCCCGCGCTAATGCATGCCCTATCTATGCGTTGAGGTTAACGATTAAACGTCTTCGGTTGACGATTAGTTGACGATCACACGCGCTGGTACGGGATCCGTTGCGACTGCATGACAGTTTCGTCAAGTACGCTCCACGCACTGAGCGCCGAAATGTCCCGATCGGTACAATAGTCGCGCCGTAAAATGTCGGCAGGTGCGCATATGTGCATGCAGATAGTGACAGTATAAAGAAGGCGACTCCCGCTGACGACGCGGACAGGAGGAGGGTCCGCACGGGAGCCGCCGGAATTATCCCAGCACGATGGCCAGTAGCGCAAGCAGAACCGACGCGCCAAGTGCGCCAGAAAGTAGCAGAATCTTACGATCCGTTTTTTCCATCCAAACGAGATACGAGGTTTCGAGCGATGTCACCTGCGTTTCGATAAGCGTCAGTCGCGTTGTCGCTATCCGCTCGAGCTCGTTCGACAAGGTCCCGAGCTGCGTCGACAAGTTCTCGAGCCGCGTTGACTGCGTCGTGAGTTCTGACGAGATCGTCTGCTGTGACTCGTGCGCTCGATCGAGCTCCGTCACGATCGCCCGCAGCGCCTGGAGGATCTCCGCCTCCGAGGGGCTTTCGGCGCAGATACGCGAAGGCGAGCACGCCCAGAACAGCAGCAATGCCCCCAAAAAACCAGCACAGCGCATCTTTGATCCTCCTCATCGTCCGTCAAGCTCCGCTCGGAAGTACTTGCTTTTTTGCCACGCATCCGCCACATGCCCGCCGATGTAAGTCGCTGCATTGCCGACAAGCATGATGACCACCGTCGTGCCGATGCTCGCGAGTTGCACCGGTGCGACAAACAGCGTCAGGACATAGAGCGCAACAAGTACCGTCTCGGTCGTCCAGAACGCGATTGCTTTCTTGCTTTTCATACCACCCGACCTCCGCTACGAACATATCGTCCTTATCGCACCGCATCAGCCCAACGCTCCCATAGACTCAGCCATTGCTCGCGCATCTTCTCAACCGCCTCGTCTGCCGAATCGAAACCGTTTCCGTGCTTCCAGACACCCCGGATATAGTCGTCAAATAGGCTCATGTCGCTCCACAGATCGAGCGCAGTTGCCGAAAGCCGCCCTACTTCCTCTTCGTCGTCGCCGAACGAAAGCGTGATCTTCACCTACTTCTCCGGTTCGTAGTACGAGATGAATCGCGCACCGACCGAAGCGGTAAGCGACTCGCGGTCCGACATGACCACCTCAACGATCCAGCCGCCGACGTGCGAGTCTGAGCCTTTGCGCTTCAGAAACGGTGTCTGCGACTGAAACGCTCCGGCCTGAAACGCCGCGATGTTTCGCCATCGCGGCATGTATTCGGCCTTGTGGTAGTGTCCGATGCCGAGGATATCCGGCTTCTGCCCGCCGGGGATCGCCTCGATCAGTCGCTGCGGGCGATAACTGAGCGCATAGGCCGTGCCTCCGTCCGGATGCATCAGGCCTACCCGGACATCACGCCCGCCCTTGCACCTGAGTCGCACCGTGCCGGAGTCGATACCGACATGCGTCCAGCCGGTGATCTCTGCGATGTTGTGCCACGGCTCGACGCCGTTCGACCGGAAAAACGAGTAATCGTGATTGCCCGATACAAAATAGGTCACGATCCCACTACCATTTGGCGCCTGGTCGTGAAGCGCCTCGAGCTGTCGCGCGAGCCCTATGTGCGACTGCTCAAACTCTTGCCCTCGATAGATGCCGTGTCCGTCGAGGATGTCTCCGGCGCACAGCGCGAAGGTGATCCCCTCGGCCCTGAGTAGATCGTAGTATTTTGCAAGCGCATCAGCGCGGCAGTAACGCGACCCGAAGTGAGGATCGCTCCACAGACCGAAGCGGAGCATATTGCGATCGAGCTGGACCGGCACATCATAGTCCCGATCGGCGTGCGTCTGATGCAACGCTCCTTGTAGGTATCGGATCTGCTCCTGTTGCTCCTCGATGACCTTCGCGGCGTCCTTCGCCGACAACTCCTCGAGAGTCAGTTCATCCGACATTGTGCGCCTCTTTGTAGGCCGCAATCGTCGTCAGGTTGCCGTAGTAGTTGCGATTGCGCTCAGACATGATCCGCACCTTACGCTGGACAATCTCAGGATACTGAGCCCACTTCGCCAGCGTACTGGACATCAATCCGCACAGATCGGCGAGCTTGCGTTGCGATACCAGCTTGCCCTCGTCTAGCGAATCGATCACCTTGATCATTTTTGCCACCGACGCCGGGATTCTCGTCTCGGTCGCCGGGCGGTCGTCGAGCAGAAACTCCACAGTCCCCTCCTCTATGGCGTCAGTAATTCCGCGCCGCTTGGAAATGCATTGGATCGCAAATATACGGCGCTCCCCACCTGCCTCCCCACCGAAAGCCGGCCGACTCGAACACGCGTACGATCGTCTGATGCTGGTCCCCCGGCTTCCCGCCTTGCGGCGCTCGCTCTGGATTAAGATCCACCGCGATGCCCCAGGCATGCGTCGATAGCGCCTGGTATTTTCGCATCGGTCGATAGTAGTAGCACCCACCCCAAAAGTCCCATCCGTGGTGCGCCATCCACGCCGCGGATAGTCGAGATGCGATCTCGGCCATGCACGCCTCGATCACCGGCCCAACCAGAACATGAGCTCGAAACGTGGTCACGTGATGGTGGCTATAGGTTCGCATCGGAAACGGCAATTGGAACACGTCGGTGTTCTTTTCATACCATGCGTGATCGACCTCGCCGTTCTCACCGCGCGGATCTCCGTAGTACTGAATCAGTTCCTCGAGGCCTCGGGGAACGTATTCGAGCTTCACCAGATGCCTACCAGTTTCGTGATGAGCGTCGCGGTCGGAAGCACGATGAGCACGACATCCTTCGCAACGATCCACCGCGATCGGCCCCGGGCTTTCATCATCGCTTGCACCGCCTCGCATTTCGCAGCGCTCACCATGTTGTGCTCGATATCAGCCAGCCGCGTAACTACCGTCTTCTCGTCGCCTTCAAGATCGTTTATACGCTTCTCATGACCGCCCCCATTCGCACCGATGACAACCACCCTCAGCTCTTTTACCAGTCCATGAGTTTCGATCAACAAGGTGTCGCGCTGGGATGCAGTCATGAATTACCCCTCGGCTTTCTTGAGCAGAAGCGCGATCGCCTCGCCCGGCCTTTTTGCGACGCATTCCGGGCAGAGGTCCGACATGCTTGGATCGATCGCCTTGAACTCGAGCCCGCTGTTGTCGGTGAGTACCGACGGCACCGGGAACTGATAGCACTTCGTCATCGCGCTCGCCTTACACAGGTCACATACTCGCGTCATTGCCATAGATACCTCCTACGTAAAATCGTTTCCGGTCGCAGTCGTGCCGGTTCCGTTGTTGGTGTAGTTGCTATTTGTCGAGTTCGACGAACGATTGCCGGTGACGGTGTTATTTAAACACGTTACCGCGAGTATATATATTCCTATATCTCCAGATGAATAGACAACGTTCCCGGTGATACTCCCATGACTTCCCGATAAGACAATTCCGTCATTTGCCGTGTTGCCGGTCGAGTTGCTCGATATGACGGTATAGTCACCCGCGGCAACGATTGCGCGGTCACCGCCGCCGACACTATTCGACGATATTATTGCGTTTTCAGCAAGCCAGTAGATTCCGTCATCCGTCACCGCATCTATTCGATTTCCGACGATGTTGCAGTTTTCCGCGTCAGCAGTTCCGTAGATGCCATCATCACCCGAATCGTTAATCTCATTCTGCGATATGATGTTGTATGCATTCGCTACCGATATTCCATCGGTGCCGCCGTAAATGGTGTTTGCGTTGACGCTGGTCCACTTCCCTTCGATCAGTATCCCCTCTGCCGTCGGATCATAAATCGTGTTGTTGCTTACTACGCAATAGGTGCACGTCGCATCGTCAATCTTGATACCATAGGTCGTCGAGTCAACAACCGAGTTTCCTTCTATTTGTACCGCATAGCACGTTCCATAGATGAGTATTCCGTCTGCCGCATCACTGATGTTATTCGCGACGGTCCCATTGCAATGCCCGAATGAGATTACGCCATCGTTTTTTACGGTGTTGCCTTGTACTACCGCCGTGCTAAACTCAGATATCAATACGCCGTTGGTATCATCGAAGAAATTATGCTTCACAACCGCTTCCGATCCAGTCACACCGCTGCCCGCGCCCTGCATTAACAGTCCGTATCCTGCCGCACCGTAGAACCGCGTATTGTCGACGATCGCCTTCGTCGTCTGGACCAGGTAGCACATCGCGTTCGTGGCGTGCGCGAGGTTATTAAAGTTACAATTTGATATTCGTATGTTATCGCAATACTGAGCGTAGAGGCTCAACCAATGCGCGTTTACAAAATAGCATCGCTCTATTATCACGTCGTCGCAGTAATCCAGATCGATAAAAGTATGGTTTGTCGTGTCAGTTTTCGAAATCCGCAGGTCGTGTATATACATGCCGACCAGCTCGCTCCCGCTTCCGCCGTCGCCCTGAATCGCTTCGTCTGCCCCCGCGAAGTTCGTATTGATATCTGTCGAGTAACCTTCCCCGTAGAGTTCGGTCCCGCTTTTCAATACAATCGATCCGTCGATTTTAAATTGCCCTTGAGATAGCCATACATTCCCGCCGCTTGCGTAGTAGTTGATCGCTTCGTTGATCTCGTCTTCATCCGAGGTACCATCGACCATCTGGATAAAATCTTCCGAGTATCCTACCGTGGGAGCTGTCTTCGTGTTGTTGTAGAGGTGATTTGCAGCGTAGCCATTTCGCAAGCCATCGATGTAGATTCCATAGTTGCTATTGTTTGCCGCAGAACTACCGGCAAGCGAACAGTCGGTTGCGGCGATGTATATGCCGTCGGTCGTGTTGTCATACGCTACCAGCTGTGTCATTATCGTGTACGAGCCGCGCACATCAAATCCGCGAGCGCCACTTCGATCACTGCCCGTGTTCGCCATTTTCGTTCGCTCGCAATTTGCTGATACATAGATATTCGTCGTGTAACCGCCGGAAGCAAACACCGACGAAAGTCGGCAATCATCGGCATAGTCCATATATATAAGGTACTTGCTATTTGTGTCTGCAACGTTTCTTGAAATGTATACGTCGGCAAGCTCGGCATTCGTAACCTCGGTACCAGCGCCGCCCACGAATTTCACCGCGTAGTCGTCACAGTTTTTCGTAATCGTAATTGAATGCCCCGGACCACGGAGTACGACGTTGCTTGCCATGGCGATAGCTGCGCTTAGGGCAAACGCACCCCTGCTGAGTACGACCTCGCCGCCGCTCGATAAATGCGTAATCGCCTCGTTAATCTCCACCTGGTCCGCAGTACCATCAACCATCTGCACGAAATCTTGATCATAGCTTACCGTCGGCGCAGTCGAGGTGTTATTGTAAAGCTGGTTGCCACGATACGAATTACGAAGGCCATCGATGTAAATACCATATCCGCTATTGTTTCGAGCGTTGTTCGACGAGATTACACAATCGGTCGCGGCGACGTAGATACCATCGGTGGTATTCGTATCAGCGGTACAAGTATCAATCGTCGTCTCGTTGCCGCGCACATCGATACCACGCGCGCCGGAAGTGGTGCTGATGACATTGACAATGCGATTGTTTTCGCAGTTTGCCGACACGTAGATGTTGGTCGTGTGACCACCGTCGATTGTTGCATTAAGGATGCTGCACGCGTCTGCGTAGTCGAGGTACACGAGGTACTTGCTGTTCGAATCAGCCGCGTCCTTTGTGATCATAAGATCTCGCACCACGGCGCTTGTGACTTCGGTTCCTGCACCGCCTACGAATTTTACCGCATAGTCGTTGCAGTTCTTTTTGATGAGCGAGGCCACTCCCTCGCCTTCAAGGATGACGTTACTATACAGCGTCAATGCCGCCGTGGTGTTGTAGGTCCCCGGAAGTAAGTGCACCGTACCCCCGGCAAACACCTCGTGTACCGCATCGATCGCGGCCTGAATCTCGACGTCGTCGGCTGTCCCGTCACAGTAGATGTCCGCCGCGGTTGTCGAGTACTGCGATGCGACGTAGAGGATCGGCTTGGAGCTGATGTAGCGCTGCTGATAGCCTCGCGCCTTCATCCGAGCGAAGATGTTGCTATCAAGCTTGAACTGCTCCTCAACCTCGCGCATCATGATTACGCTCTGCCCATGTTCGCCGGCTGATCTGCCAATGCGGACGTTGTACAGCTCGACAATGGAGTCGACGTACTCGGTCTCACCGGCCAGCCCGATCGTCAAGCGATACCAGGTTGCGGGTTGGAGCCAGTGCCAAGTCCCGAAGCATTCGAACTGGTGCATGTGTTTTGAGGCCCGCGTGTATTTCCAGTAGTACTCGCACGCCTCCTCAATTTGCGTCTGATCGACAAAGTCGGGTCCTTCGAGCAAGAACGCACGCTCTCCGTGCCGCGCAATGCTCTCCGTGTCGAGCATGTCGTCGACGACGTATCCCTCGTCTCCGGTCAAGGCGGTCACCGGACGCCCGCGGATTGTCATTTCTTTCAGCGTGATCGTGCCGCCCGAGCTGTTTGACATCCGGATGAGCGCTCCATCCGGATGAGTCTCATAGTCGAACTTGTCGATCGTGAGCGACGATAGCCCGTCGCTCGATTCGGTCGATTTGTGGATGAGCGAAGCGCCGCGGACACCAATGAGCGCCATCCCCCCGCGCATGCGAGACTGGTAGTTCGGGTACAGGCGTGACTCCATCTGCGCGGACATCGCCTCGCGCCACGCATCGATTGAGCCGTACTGGTACTCGATCCCTAATTCGTAGCCTCCAGTATGTGCCGTAGGTGTCGTCGCGGTCGGCTGTTGCTGTGAGCTCGTCGGGATCCCGAGCGCCATGCGAAGCAGATCCTTCGGCGCATTCAGGACCGCTGCCGTCCCCTGATGGATGCCGCGCACGATCATCTGGAAGGCGTTGAGCTGCTCGATCGACGAGCTCTGCATGGTCGGCAAGGTCGCGTCAACCGGCGTCCCTGCGATGTCGTTTCCGTACAGGGCGTAGAGGTCAGCATCCGGCCACGTGGTGCCGTCGGCTACATCAATTGCTACGTAGCCGTCCTCGTTGACGTCGTACGCGCCGGAGGAACGGAGCGACCACATCTGCATGACCTGATTCCACTTCTGAATTCGCTGCGCATGCCCGATCACACGGTTGTACTCGATCGGAAGGAGTTCGCTCGATACCGGAGCTCGCACGACTGTTTCGTCAATTGACTCCTCGGCGATCGGCTCGGAAAATCCATCCGCAAGCACCGCTCGATGGAAAAACGTGCCGCACTCACTAAATCCGATGTATCTCGGGACGGTTGCATTTGCGACCGACTTGATGAGGTTCCAGATGTTTTCATACTGCGTAACCCGCCGCCATGGATGCATGAGCGCATATGCGTCGACGTCGAAGCCAAATATCTCGTACGGCGCCAGGTCTGCGTCGTCGGAGCTTACCTCTCCGCCCGATGCCGCGAGCCCAAGTTCGTACGACGACGGCGCAAACCAGCCGATCGCCTCGGTCCCGGGGATGAGCATCGCGCCACCGATATCTATCGTGTCTCCATTGTCGCCGTTTATCTGCACGAGGAGTCCGATACTGTCCGAGTCGGTAATGGTATGCGTCACCGTGTGCAGGACATACCCTTCGCCCCCGGCAAGCGCGATGTCTTCGACGGACGAGTCATTCGTTCCGCCCGAGTCGTACTCGTAGATTCCGATGCCGCCCACAACCGCAGCCGCCGCCGAGGATAGCAACCACACCATGAGCGTGTACGACTGTCCGACGTGTAGCCTCTCGGTGGCCGCAAACGTCACCGACTGATGCGTCTCCCCCGCTCCTCCGGCAACCACAATCCGGCCATGCGCCGAACCAAACAAAAGATTTGTCGTCTGCCTGGAGAGCGTCGTGTTTGCTCCCTGCACCCACGCGCCCGTGATTGTCGCCTCTTCGAATCGGTTGATCGCGAGGTATTGCTTGACGTACGGCCGCCCCTCTTGCGCCGCCAGATGCAGTAACGAGTTGCCCCGGCACGCGTCGACCATCTGCACGTTGTCGTGAATTCTGCCTTTCCCGGCGATGCCTTCGGCAAGCCGCATCGCTGAATCCGCGGCTGAGATCGATACGCTCGAGAGGTTGGTATGCTGCGAGGTCCGCGAGAATCCGCTTTCGGATAATCGACCCTTGAATACCGTATCGAAGTCGCCGTTGTACCACGATTCGACCGTTACGTCTCCGCGCCGACGCAAGTATTTTTGATCCACGGTTCCATTGAACTGGTAAAGCGACGGATTATACACCGCGTATTGATCATCCGAGAATTGCCCCGACAGATTCCAAAGCGTAGCGCTCATCGTGTTGGCGCTGTGCGCGCCAGACAGCCTGTTCGCTACTCCTTTTTCGAGGTACATCGACTGTACGAATCTCGATACGTTGACTCGCGCTTCTCCCGTCCCATGCCCGTCGAAGCTCCACCATATCCGCTCGGCGGTTACGTTCGCAAAGTCGTTCGCTACATCCGCATCCGTGGCTACGTAGTTCGGTATCATCTCACAGTAGGCTATCTGATAGTCTCCAGCCGTGCCGTTGTATGCGCGAATCTGTAGCTTGTTGAATACGGTAGTCTTGGCATCAATATTACCGCTCCACGTCGAATCGTCTTTCGTTCCGTTCATGTAGAGCGCAGACCCGGCGGTTGATCCTGTGGTTAAATCAATAGCAGCTATCAATTCAATCCATTGGTTGATATTGCGATGTGAGGTACCGTTGTCGTACTGCGCTGAATTAAGCGATCGTATGGTACCATTATCTTCCCACGCTACGCGAAAATCATCAGTCGCATTCCCATAATAGATTCGCATCTCTTGAGTTGCCGATACATACCATCCTATGATATATTGTTGACTCCCTATATCATACGCGAAGTTCGGCTTGAACTTGACCCGTAGCGTGAAGGTATCAGGCAGCGTGACAAGGTGCTCAGTGTACCCGCCTGAGAGATAGTGAGAACCGGGTACGCTGTGTCGAGTAACGCGAATGTCGTCTACGTAAATGTATTCGTCAGGATCAGAATCGGCAGATATTCGCACATAACATCGCCATGCATACACCTTATTCGGAAGGGTGTGAGATAGTGTCAATTTCTGAAATGTATCTGCAACACTTACCGCTACAGATACTGCTACCCATGCGGTAGTGTAGTACTGCAATTGGAGCGTAACTTCGCTTAGCGCGGGACCGCCGACAGAAGGCACATAAACATACGCCTCCGCTTCTATTGTCTCGCCGGAACATATGCCATGCAAATCCTTAGTGTTGATATTATCTGTTACGGCAAGGTAGCTGACATCACCATCCCCGATCAGCTTTATCGAATAGTCGCCACTCCTTTTCTGTTCGCTGCTTCTCGCTGCGCTTGTCCCGTCAAAAATGCCAATCTCGCCGAGTATCCCCGGTAACGTCGTACTCTCGCAATTCCCCCGGTCGATGAGGTTATCCTCGCGGGCGAGAGTAAAAGTTGGGTACCGGTAGATCTCGATGTCGTCTACGTACACCGCGTGGTTGATGGCAACAGTGGACTTGAAGGCGATTTCAAAGCGCACCGCGGCACACGCGGAGTTGAGCGTGATCGTACCGTAGAGCTTTTCTTCTGTCCCCGATGTTGCGCACGTATCGAGCGTCGTCGAGTTCCATGTCGCCGCGTAGTACTGCTGCACGCGGATGAGCACGTCTCCCGCCGCGAGCCCGCTCCCGTAGATCCAGGCGATGAAGTCGACCGTTTCTCCGGCGATGAAGCCGTGCATGTCCGTCGTCAGCACGCCGTCTTGCAGTGCGACGTACGCCTCCGTACCCGCCGCGTTGGTTTTGGTGAGGAGATATGAGTATGCACCTCGATGCGACCACCCGGAGGATCGTGCGAACGTGGCGTTTGAAGTAGTGGCCGACGTCTCACTTCTGAGCGTCGGCGCCGTGGTGGATTCGCAGTCTCCGCGATCGACGTAACTGCGGCAATCTCGCGCGATGTCCGGGTAACGCGCGTTACGGAGGTTGATGTAGGTGCGATCGTCTCGAGTTGAGAGCGTGCCGGTCTTTAGGTGTGATTTCCACGCGGACGGAATTGACTTGATCAAACGGGCGCCCCCATGCTTCTGACTGCCGAGACGATCTTCGCGGTTGTACGATCGCCGTCGGTGATGTCGCCGAACACGTTCACGGTCACCGGTCGAACTGATACAGAGGACGCCGAGGCGCCCTGGTTCTGCGCTTGCATCTGAGACACCTGCTGCGCTCCCGCGGCGTTGACGGTACCGGCAAGCACGTACGCCGCGCCCGCTGCGCCGAGTGCCGCCGCAGCCTTGCCCCACTGTTGAGCGAGTGCGTACACCGTCGCCATTTGCAGAAGGTAGTCTCCGATTGCGCGGATCACCGACGAGACGGCATTGGTCACCGCCGAGAGAAAGTCCTTTGCGCCGGACGCTGCATCAACCATCGACGTGCCGAGCGCGGTAGCCATGTCCTTGAATGCCTGGAGTCCGGTCGTCTGAAGCGATTCATCGAGGGACTTGCCGAGCTCCTTGATCGCTTCGGCTGCCGCATCCGCGACTTCAGGAATTCCCTCCAGTTGGTTTTGGTAGTCCTGGAGCCAGTAATACTGCTCCTCGGTAACAAAGTTGAGCTCCGAGAGCCGCTGCGCGACCTCGTAGGCTTCGACGCCGTAGTAATTGAGCGCATCGGTAGCGTCCTCGATATCGGAGGGCTCGAGCGTCGGCGGTTTGAATGTGAAGTCGCTTCCTCGATCCAGCGCCCACTCAAGAGCGCGGGAGTCTCCTGTTATCCCGGCGGCCGGATCGAGCTCGGGATACTCCATCACCCTGGGAGGCGTGGGAGCGTCGTAAAGCATGCTCTCCCAATCGACCGAGCGCCCCGGGCCCGTCAGGTTCCATCGCGTTTCGATTTCGTTCGGGTTGATCCCCATGCCATACAGCGACGCCACGGGGAACTCTCCGAGCTGCGCCTGTTGTGGACTCCAATTCCAGGCCTGATTAAACAAACTCTGGAAGGTGTCTTTGTACGTCGCGGCGATCTGGTTGATGTTCATGCCGGTTGCATCGATGAGCGCCTGGCGGATCTCGATCGCCTGCGCTCGCGCCGAACCGTCAAGGATGCTCGGAAGCTCAGCAACAAGCTCTGAGATCTCCCGCATCGCCTGCTGAATCGCCGAGTTTTGACCCGCGTAGCGCTCCTGGAGATCGATTCCGCGCATGATGTTGTTGAGGTATGATCGATCTTGCTCAAGCTGCGTGAGTTGGACCTGGTACTCTTGCATCGCTCGCGAAGCGCCCCACCCTCCAGTGAGGCCACTCTGTAGGAACATGTTGGATTGCGCGGTGTCTCGCGCAGCCGGAAGCCCAGCTATCGCATCTTGAACGAGCTTTTTCTGTTCTTCGCGAGAGAGCGAGGAGTAATAGTCGGTGTCCCGAATCCTCTCCATGTTGCTGCGAAGATCTCGCCCGAGGCTGGCTTCCTCTTTTGCCTCGCGGATCTTGATGACCCACTCGGTCATGCCCTGGACTGCGTCGGTGATCGCGGGAACGAGGTCCTGGACGAACGCCATGCGAAGAAGCGCGACGTTGTCTTTGAGTGTCGACATCGAGCCGTCGAGCGTCTGCGACTGTTTTTCGAGCATGCCCGCAAACGCGCCTTCGCCCCTGGTCAGATCCTGGAGCGCTTGATTGACCTCTTCGAATCCGACTTTCCCGGCTGAGATGTACTCGAAAAGCTTTTCTCGAGTCAGATCGTAGCGGGTCGCGAGGGCGTCGAGGATCGGTACTCCCGCCTCGGTAAACCGGTTGATCTCCTCGAGTGAGGCTTTGCCTTTGGTCTGAAGCTTGGCGTACGCGTCTGCGAGTCGATCGAGCTTCGAGGCGTCGCCCATGGCCGCATTTCCGAGATCCTCAAGGACCTGCGTCACCTCGGCGGCCTCGGTCCCGGTCGCAACGAGGACCTGTGCCGCACGAGTAAGTTGCTCGAGTTGGAAAGGAGTTTCCGCCGAGAAGCGCTGGATGTCTTGCATCAGGATCTCGGCTTTCGGGAGACTCTTGAGAAGCGTTTCGAACGCAACGGTCTGTTTCTCGATCTGCGCGGTAAAGCGTATGCCCTCGACGACATTCTCTTTGAACGCCCGGGAAAGCATGACCACGCCAGCCGTGACCGATCCGACGCCGATCATGCTTTTCGCGAAGTTCTGCATGTTGCGGACGGTGTTGTTTACCTCGCCGCGCCAGCTAGCAAGATCGCGCTTGGCCTTGTCGACCTCTGCTTTGACGAGGATCTTGAGTTCTTCGGCTACACTCATCTGCTCTAGCTACTCCATCGCGCGTAGATGCCGTCGAATAAGTCGAGTATTTCGCTGACCTGCGCCGGCTGCTCCCATTTGCCTCCGGAATACGGAAGCGCGTTGTGAGCGTTCCAAGCGTTCCACATCGAAAGGCACGTGGCGAACTCAGGCGTCATGAGATCAATCGCTCGGTTCAGTTGCAGCACGAGCCCCGGGTATCCCGGAGTTTCGCCCTCGAGCACCATCCGGCTGTTGTCGGGCAGGGATTTCCAGTGATACACCGCCTCCTGGTGGAATTTCTTTAGCACGCACCAGAAGGCGAGTTTCAGTTTTTTTTGTCTGGTTCCGAAATCGCTTCTTGCGTAGAGGGTAGTTCGCGCTCGAGTTCCGTTCTCAGTAGCGCGAGACCGTTTTCTCGAGAGACGGGGAGCCTCAGGAAGTCGGCCCACGACACCACCGGCGTGCCGTCTTCAAGTTCGAAGTTATGGAACGTCGGCTTCATTGCTCTGAGAATCCCGGTGACATCAATCGACGGCGGCGTGTATTC
>Ga0209835_1000456_pt1 | contig 26913 bp, 51 predicted proteins | sample LakKivwa52mmetaG_FD_184138 | JGI IMG/M metagenome (GOLD analysis project Ga0209835, IMG submission 184138) | Anoxic lake water microbial communities from Lake Kivu, Rwanda to study Microbial Dark Matter (Phase II) - Lake Kivu water 52m metaG... | ecosystem: Environmental > Aquatic > Freshwater >... | reverse complement strand
CTGTTAAATACTTCTGGATGATTATCAGCCCAACTCTATTCCCAGATTAATACCAAAAACCCCCACAACCCCCCACTTTATACCACTAAATTTATCGTAAAATATCATAATATAAACTTTATATCTTTATACTTTTAAAAACTCTCTGACTCAGGGAGTTTTATTTTTTTATCTAGGATAAGGGCCAGGGTCGGGGATTGTCCTGTCCGCGAGATCCTCTTTCTTTTTTTCAGAAATCCAGAAATTACCCCTGGCGGGGTGTTTATATTTAATGGGTTATGTTTTTCGCGTGGGGTATTTATATGGACGGTTAAGTACCCCTGGCGGGGGCGATTGGTCCTGGTGTTTAGGAGTCCCGCAGGGACAATTGGTTTTGGATCCAGAGAGTCCCGCAGGGACAATTGGTTTTGGATCCAGAGAGTCCCGCAGGGACAATTGGTTTTGGATCCAGAGAGTCCCGCAGGGACAGTTAGGTGATCTTGGATGGGGGTAATGTATGACAAGTCAATCAGCAGATTATTTATTGTCATACAAGTCAATCAGCATGTCATACGAATGTAAGAAAAAAATGAATCCCCTTATAGTTCAGTTCTACAAGGGGATTCTGGTGGCGGGACTTAAATACAATTACTCTAACAGTGATTTTTTTGTTAGAAGGTAGTCCCGATATTCCAACGCCTTCTTTTTGTCTTGAGTGTTCCAGGAGTATGTATTACCTTCAATGCGGACTCTAGTTCTGAAAGATGATCCGTTGTAATACACATGATGGGCGATTGGGATATAGCTTGGTGCCAGGGATTTTCTAAGTTTTTTCCTTGGGGGGAATAGTAGGGGGATGTTTCTTTGGTTAGGGTCTTTAGGGACTTTAAGGGTTTTGAATTGGGATGTAATACTTGGTTTCATAGTTATAGTATTTTAGTATATCAAATATACATAAAATATTTGAGAAAACCAAATTTGGGGTTAATTATTTTTATTGATGTAATATCATTGCGGTAACACGCCAGTCTTCGAATTTGCCGAATGGATGTTCTTGTTGTTCTTCAGGGGTTTGGAAGTCTTCGACCCATTTTTGTCTTACGAGTTCTTTATGTTCTTCCATTGCTTCTATAGCTGATCTTCTTTTTTCATGGACGCTTTGAGTAGTCCAACCTTGGGTATAAATCATTGGGTTATAGAGAAACAGGTATACTAGTTTCTTATCGTTCCCGTTACTGTTGTGGTTATCGTTCATCTCGGCAATAAATAGTATTACATGCCATATAAATATATTATTAATTATAAAATTTGATAAAGTAGTATCTTTTTTTATGTTAATGTATGAAATATGCTGATTGAGATCTGGGTTCGATCTCTGCCCTGGTGATTTTTGATTTGTATTTTTATTTATTGTTTGTATCATAATATAAAGTTTATATTTTGATATTTGGTCTTAAATGACGAATGGGAACTAGATTGTTCTAGTTCCCATTGTCATACGAGGGGTTAATTAGCCTATTCTTTTCTTCGCCAGTCTGGCCAGCCGTTGGTCGATATTCCATATCCAATCAGGATAACGAATATTATCAGGGCGATTCCTGCTAGTTGTCCAAATGTTAGTGTCATACTTATAAAATATTAATTAAAACAATCATTTTACTTACAGTTGAAAAATATTCATACTATGTTCTGCTTTCAATTTGGAAGCCCAGGGGAGGTTTTTAAAGAAAGCCTGAACCAGGACTTCTACTGTCCAACCATTACCAAGAGCTTCAATTCTCTGAATATCGGTCATGCCTTCCGTATATCCAATAGGGAGGGTCTGGAGGAGTTCACAGTTTTCGGCGGTCAGAGGGACAATTTCCCCCATGATATTTAAATACTGACCTCTGGACCTAACCAGACACCTTGATTTATTATCTGGATTGTACTCCCAACCTTTGTTCTTCCATTTGGTTTCGCCAGGAATACCATAGAGAGGATTTAAAGCTCCATGTTTGCTAGCGCCAGTTATTGCGCCAGGTATTACATCTCCAAGGATTATACCCTGGTCCTGGATTTCGGTATAAGGGATATTTGTCCAATACAATCTAGGTCGGTTTTGGGCTGAGACAAGGCTGCTATTGATAAAAATTGGTTCAACGCCAAGAGCGTCGTTAATAACCTGTATCCATTTATCTTTCATCACGACATTTTCGAGAAGAAAGTATTTTGGGTTGATTTCATCAATGAGTCTGGGGAAGTGCCAGAATAGTCCGGACTTGCCGTCGAATCCGTCTCTATTGCCTGCGACTGAGAAGCTCTGGCAAGGAGACCCGCCTAGTAATACATCGACAATGCCCCGATAATCGTATCCATTTACTTTGGTGATATCACCGACGAATTCGGTATTAGGGAAATGTCGTTTGACTATGTCAATAACGGGATTGGGTTTCAATTTACCTTTTGGGGTTTCAAGGAACAATAGCTCTGAGGCGATATATCTTTGGGGCTGGATTCCAGCGCGAGTCAGGGCATATTGCCCGCATGATATACCGTCGAAAGCCGAGAAGATTACGGGTTTATTCATACAGAGTATACTAAATTAAGGTTTTTAATATTAATTTCTATTTCTTTGTCCATTGCTTCCTGTAGTTTGGCTTTGCAAATCAGCCTAAAACCTGGGTCATCGACGAGAGATTCCAGGTCAGACCCGAATTCAGATACCTTGCCAGCAATGACTCTTATATCATTGATTGTATTATCTCTTCGATAGAAAGTACTTCTGGCGTAGATATAATCCCGTGACAAAGATAGTCTAAGCTCTGTATCAATAACCTCCTTACTTCGAATCTGGATAATTATCTCTTCAATTAAGGCCAATGCCCGGATGTCTGCTGCACATTCTTGTGAGATGTCTTTATATTTCTCTTTCAATTGTTTCAATAGATCTGATTCAGGCAAGCCAAGTTCGGTGTCGATATCAAGGAACTGATCATAAGCTCCTTTTCGACCGTTGGTCTCAGCTATTTGGGCGAAGACCTTTTCTGTTACTTTATTAAATCTTGGCATAGTATCTAAATTTATTTAGTTGCAAAGTCAAAAAAAGGGGGTTTAAAACCCCCATTTTCTACCACCATGAGGTGTAATACACCGCGTATCCTTCTTTCAGGGCTTCTCGGGCGTTGGCAATGAATTCTATGTCATTCTCTTTGTCTTCAGGGCAGGATTCACCGAAGAAAAAACCCATGGTATGAAGAAGTTCGTCATTATTTACTACCTCTTCAAGATTATCGAGGTCTTCCTCTGTCAGGTTAAGATTGACGCAATTGAATTGCTCATCGGTTCCGCCTTTTTCACGGTAGAGTGCTTCCATCCAGCCATGCAGGTTGGGATGTTTGCGCCAGTAGGCGAGTTCCTGTGGTTCGAGATCGGTTCCTTCATTTGCGTCAGGAATTTCGAAATCAACCTGTTGCTCGTTAAGAGCTTCTTTTTTTACTTTGAAAGCGAACATGTCAAGTCCCATAGTAGTAGATTTTAGTTATTATTTGTGTAAAGGTAATACATTTATATTAGATTTCCAAATTTCTAATCTTTTTCATCACAATTTACCTGTTATTCCGCTCAAAAGAATCGGTACTTATGTAGTAACCCATACAACTTATCCATCCAATAAAGAATTTTACCTCATTAGCATCAATTCCTAATGCATTGATAATTAATTTTGCAATAAACACAACTATCATTGCCGTTGCAAATCCGATTAAAGTTTTATACAATGTTTTCATGTTTGTTGTTGTTAGTTGGTTATCTCTTTCATCTGTTCACGGGCTTAATCCTTTAATAGTATATCTCTTCTCAATTCGATAGAGAATGGATCTGCGATGATAGTTTGGTTGTCACAAGATGTGTCGTCAACATGTTCCAGAAAGCTAGAATCAATTGCGAACATTCCGCCGTTTTCATGTCTGTAGACCTCAAGTATTACCTGGCCTTTTGTTATTGGGTCATCGACTGTGATTTCCTTAACAAACTGGGCGGTCGTCTGATATTTTGCTGCAATTCCCATTATTCATCATCTTTATCACATTCCATGCAAAAGGTCTTAACATCAGGAAGTTCGGAGAACTTATATTTTTTGATGCATCGGATTGGTTCATACCCATCACGACCTTCAACATTTACGAATCTCTGGGTTTTTGCAAGTTTTCTTTTATTAAAACCCTGATAGACTTCCAGAACTTTTTTGTCGAGGTCTACGACATATGCCCATTCACAGAAGAGTGAATCTCCAGCAAAATCAGAACTGTCTATAATGACGATTTCCTGATACCTTTCTGCGAATTCATATATCATATTAAGGATTTGCGCTCCGTTATCCCGTGAGAGAAACGGATATTCTTTTTGATATTTCTCCGACTGTTCCGTATTCAACCAGCCGTCTTTTGAACCAATTGATTCCAGGAAATCCTGCCTCTTTTTATCATCCTCATCATTCGCGAATCGAACTTTTTTGAGCTGCTCTTTGAATCTTTCGATATCATAGTTTTTAAGGAATTCCAGGACGGTTGTTCCCTGGCCAGCAGGATATCCATCCCATTGTCCATACTGGGCTATGACCGGCTTTTTCTCATGAATCACCATTGTTAAATTTCTTGTTCCCATCTTTTGATATTTTAGATTAACACTAATTCATGATGTAAAGATAAAAACATTATATGGCAATTCCAAATTTTTTTCATTTAATTTTCAAGATATTTTGTTCAGGAATTCTTGAACCTGGAATTCGTACAAGTCAATCAGCAGATTTGCAAATCTAGTTTGCTTGCCAGCGCGGTCACGCTGGAGCTTGACAAGTCAATCAGCAGATTTGCAAATCTAGTTTGCTTGCCAGCGCGGTCACGCTGGGGCTTGACAAGTCAATCAGCATGTCATACGAATGTGCTGATTGACTTTTGCTCCGGTCTTCAGGAGGCGTTGCCACTAGAGCAAAAAAAAACCAGCACAATGGCCGGTTTCTTTTTTTGTCATACGAATTAGTTCATATCAGCTTGCATGCTTTCATCAATTCGTTTCTCAAGGTCGAGATCTGCTTCTGCGTGTTCGCAAGCTTCAAGAATGTTGCAAAGCATCTCAATGTCATACTCCTCGATGTTTTGGTATCCTTCGGGTTCGTACACGCCACAGTTAGTGACCAGTTGTTTACCATTAAGGATCTCGAGGCTTAATATAACAATAGACTCTTGATCGTCACCGCCGACGACAAGACTGCCACGGTGGTCATAGATTTCCAGATATTCTTTCTGACGAACAACAATTTCCTTAATATTTTTAAGGATCTCGGCACGAATACTTTCTAGATTCTTTCGGATAGTTGCTGCAATTGTTTTCATTGTATTACGAATTTAATATTAGTACTAGGTTGGTTTCTGACCTTTTTAAATTTGAGTCCTATAATTGTGGGCTCGGGATCTTTATATCTCATATCGTATTCATCACCATTAATAACCTTGTAACCCATGTACATTTCAGGAACAATTTTGAATACCATTGCCACTTTTATTTTCTGCAACAACATTTCCTGACATTTGGTTAGATTGTATCCACTAAAAGAGTAGGTTACATCATAATTTTTGTATTGTTTCATCAGCTCAACCCGATTATCCACCTTGGTATAATCATAGAACATAACATCTGGAAATATTTCCAGTATATTCTTGCCATTCAGGTGAAATTCGACTGGGTTGATATCTGAAGTGTTGTTAAGTCTTACACTAAGGGTGTATCCCAGTTTTGCGGCTTTTCTTTTTGCTGCATTAATTTCAAATATCATCCATTCCATAAAGAACGGCCTATCCTCAAAGAATAGTTTGGTTTTTTTGATCCTCGATTCATTGATCGCGTCACCTTTGATATTCTGAACCATGCGGTTCATTCCTGACTCATTTAGACATAGTCTAGTACATTCAGCAGTTCGGCCTGGACAAGTCTCATATCCTGACATCTTGGCTGGTGCAAGGTATAGACTATAGGTCAATTCACCGTATTTTATTGATTTCTTATGTTTAACGGTTGTACTTACCGACCCCAGATAATTCATACCTGTTAAGCGTCTGGCTTGGGCTTTACTTATGAATTCCATATAAGTGAATTTAAATTGGTTTATAGTGTAAAGATAAAAACTTTATATTTAATATCCAAATATTTTTGTAATTATTTTTAGCCCGGAGGGTCCGCTGGACTTCTAAAAGTCAATCAGCATGTAATACGAATGCTGATTGACTTTCGACTGGAACGAACTGGGACTCAGGGAGTTATAAATCTGCTGATTGACTTTTGGGTTTTCTAAATATTTAGGAGGATGTGGGGTCATAAAAAAAGCGCCAGGGTTGGCGCTTTTTCTTACAGGGGTGTGGGATGTATTACTCCACGAGGTCAAAGATTATTTCTTTAAAACCTTTGGGTGCTCTATTCGCCACGATGACGCGATTTCTAGCCCATTTACCGACCAATTCATGGTCCTTATGGTAATCGCCGCCGCCTCTGCCGTTGCCTTCACAGGTCAGGAGTGGTAGAGGGTGGATCTTGTATTCAAACTTCTCGTATACTTCGGTTACAGGAACTTTGTTTTTATCAACAAATTCCTGGGTGTCAAGGTTGATGACAAACCGATATTTCTTTTTTGAGACAGGAGGCTGGATTTTTGCTCTTGCAATGTCATAAAGATTGCTTTTTCTGTTCTTTTCTTTGTCGGCATAATCTCCCGCCCAGACGATACGATCACCATGCCAGGCTCCGCCTTTGGCGATAAGTTCTTCCACGACACCCACGAATTTATTTCCGATCCATGAATGTTGCATGAGTTTCAGTCCATTGTCATAGTCATGACTAAGAACATGTTGTCTTTTCTCGATTGAGATTGGTTTGTAATACTGGCCCATAGTAGTAGATTTAATTGATTAAGAATATAAAGATTTCACGAATTCGATACCTTTTTCGGTTAATTCTTTCACCCGATTTTTAAATTCGGTTTCGGTGGCGGTGCAATATGCACTTGTATTTCTTTTAAAGCCCAGGTCGGTGATATTGAAAACATGATGTAATTTATCACCATCAAACGATTCGATATTAAAATGTTCGTAAGCGTTTCCTGAGCTGTACGAAAATTTGAATACTTTTTTCCCGTGATTCTGAAAGTCGAATTCAATTATCTTGGTATTAACACCGCCACTGCGTTCCTTAAAAATCTCCGTGTTTTGTTTTATTGCGTGTTTCATGACGATTAAGTTTTGGTTTCTTGTGTAAAGATAAAAACTTTTTATGACATTACCAAATTTTTTTGTAATTATTTTTAATTTTTTTTGCCCGGTGATCAGCCCGGTACGGGACTAGAAGTCAATCAGCATCAGGATCTGCTGATTGACTTTCGTCAGGGTGTTACTATATGTAGGATAGGTTTTTGATTTATTTTTCTGCTGATTGAGTTGTGAAAGTACGAAGGACCTTCGACGAAAGGTCAAAAAAAAATCCCTGCGCACGGGCAGGGATCTTTTAGAAAACCAATTGAAACTACTTAATAAGGGGTTGATAATTTTCTGCAGGCAGTACGGCATCTTCATCATCTTCTGACAGGTAGACAGAGAACACTTCTTTTTCTCCTACTTCCTGTACATAATATTGCCAGTTTGAACCGCTGGACTTTAACCAATCCTGAGCCTCTTTTGCGGCTTCGAGTGGGGATTCAGCTTCCAGCTCAATATCCCATACTATTTTAAATGTCGCCATCTTAGTCAAATTTAGTGATTTCACGGATTTCCTTCCTTGTGAGCTTCTCTTTGGATATAATAAATCCATAGGTATCAGTGCCCGAACATTGTGGGTCTCTGTAAAGATGACCACTATCGTCTTCTGTGATGTGCTGATTGATTGAATTTGCAACATCTATTATATCTTCTCTTGTTATCATTAGTCAAAGTATTTCTTCAAGAGATTGATAATCATTCCTCTTCGCATCCATTGTGCTTTCTCTGTGATGTTTTCATTCAATGATGTATTAACCCACTCACTAACCTGTTTTTCATCTTCGGGTGAGATGTCAGTAGGAACATAAACACTACCAGCAATCTTTCCGCCGTCCCAATAAGCTTTATCATATTCGGTTCTTCCAATGGTATCTATTTTAGGTTTACCCTCATCATCATATACTGTATTACCCTCATCATCTTTTCTTACTCTCTCATCTGCCACATCAAAGAATGGGATTTGAAATCTACGACCTTTAACTTCTGTGTAGAAATCATTTTCACCCTCTCTACCAATGAAGACCTTTCTCTCACTCACAACTGTACCAACAGGTGTATCGCCTTTACAATTATATGTGATGATAAGTTGGAAGGTCATTCCAACTTTACCATCTTCATTAAATCTCTCAGCAAATACTATACTCTCTTGTTGAAATTGATTACCAAGTTTCATAGCCATTCCTTTGGTCATATTATTAACCATAAAAGTATTTTCCAAGTTTCCGTACTGACCTTTAACTTTTCTGTAACCATACAGAGCATTTGTTAAGAACCTCTCTAAATCTTTGTTTCTATCTTTATTAACATGAGAAGCGAATTTAGCCGCACAGGGATTTTCAGCGGTAAGTATTACAATGGTCTTCACCTTATCGTTCAACCCTCTCATCTGACGAGCCGCACTACTGTAGCCATCTTCCCCTATATCTGACTTCAATTCATTTAAGATATTAACTAATTTCATAGACACAAATTTACTTAATAAATATCAACATAATAGATTTATTGCTTCGAGAAATGGTATTGTCCATTCTGGGTATTCATCATCATTGATTTTGTCAATTGACGATGCAAAGAGTTCGTTTCCATCAATACCAAAGAAAGTTACTGCTGATGTATCTTCCCATGATTCGATTGTTGCAGAATCCACATTTTCCTTATTTTCGGAAAATTGATACTTCTCTAGCTGATAAAATTTAGTTGCTTTCATAATAAAATATATTTAAGGTAATACACTTCCACAACGGGTGCAACAATAACCATCAACAACGGGTCCACCGCAATCATGACAGGGTCTTATTGGTGGACAAAAATCCCTAGCAAGTTGATTTGCCAATCTTTTCCATTCAGCCGTATTCGACTCAATCTTCTTGGGTTTTTTCTCTTTGCTCATCGGTATAGTATTACAATGTGACCAAAATACTTATCGAACACTTTAATAAGATGTTCATAATCTGAGCTCATCATCTCCTGTTGAATCGCTTCAACATTAAGATATTCGTTCCCTCTGTTCTTGTTGATTTGTCTTGCAAGGTCAAGACCAGTGGATATGAGATTGAATGCGTTGCCGTCAGGACCAGTTAGGTCGATTTCAATCATCTTGGGTTTGCGGTGTTTAATTGATTTAATCATCGTTCTTAATTTAAAAATATTAATATCATCGCAAAAATAAGAAATATAAATGCAGGAAATAATATTTCAATTCGTGACCCATCTGGCAAATGAACATCTGTGTCCTCTTTTGCCGAGATAAAGGCTTCTTTCCATGTCATTTTCTTTTTCATAATGTAAAGATAAAAACTTTTTATGAGATTAACAAACTATTTCCAGTTTATTTGAACGATAATGAGATAAATTTACTCTCACTCGGCAGATAGGTCTGAACACATTCCCCACCATAACTCCAGCCCATAACTTACGGTCTATCTTTTTGAAATATTGATATTCATATCCACTATTGAATCGTATTGGATTTTCTGTTTTTATAACCGTTCCAGAATTAATTGTATTACGGGTATTCCAGTATTCCTCAACCTTCGCTCTCCAGTTCCTAGCCCAGACATTCGGGTCGTTTTTATCATTGAGCGGAGATAGTAATTTCATAATCCGCTTCGGACAATCAATAACATTCGGGCCAGAAAACTCAGTCATATCTTTATATGAGAAATTATAATGTCCTCGCGACCACCTTATAAGAAAGACCGCACAAAAAACTTCACCTGTCATCTTATTTCTTATCGCACCATATAGATTAGACCGACTGACAAGGGCAGAATCCAGAACCTCATATTGATCACCCCAGAGGTCATTAAACCATACTTTTACTGGTAGTGTCATTGAAAAACTTGTCCAGCCCATATTATTGATTTTTAATTTCGATATGAATTGCTTCAAGAATAGATCTGACGGCCAGCATGTTCTCTTTAAGATCACCCCAGCTGTCATTGATAACATCATCAACACTATGTTTAAGTGTATTCATGCGGTCGTCATCGGTATTGATGCGAATTGTTACTGTGTGTAGTTTCCGTGCCATAGCTTCTAATTTTGTGTAAAGATAAAAACTTTATGCGAGACTGCCAAATATTTTTGAAGAAAAATAAAAGGACTTGTCCATCAGGGGGTCTAAGAGGTTTTGGGATCTCGAACTTTTGGGAATTCAGGGCATGCGAATTCCCCTTGCTGTACTTACAACCTTATCAGGTAGTTATATGGCATTTATACCTATCCTATTCCCACAACAATTACAGCGATATATATCAATATCCATTCCTGGTTTATAGTGATACGTTCCTATTTTTAACAACCTACCATTCTTGCAATAATGACATTTAGGATATAACCATCCAATTAAACGCCATATAACAAATTGTATAGCCGATTGCCGTTTTTGTGGTGTATTCATCATTTCTGCATTTTATAAAGTTACTACTAAAGGGGAAATTCTTGAATTTATCTAAAAATTACTTAGTTTTCATGATAATAAATTGGTAATATATTCAATTGCCTTTAACATTAACATTTCAATTCTCTGTTTGTGTTCGTGTTCATTGAGAAGATTATACGCGGACGCATCGGGACGAACGCCCAAATCATTGAGGTCTGCGATGCACTCAAGTTTCAAACCATCATACTGTTTTATACTGAACTCCTCATAAGCGTTTCCACTCAGATAACTGAATTTGAATTTCTTTATCTTTGAGTAGGGGTCGTCATGCCATATAGTGAACACCACGATTTTTGAAGCCGTTGTTCGCCCGCCTTTGACATAAACTAATGCGTCGTTGATTTCTTTGGTTCTGATTTTTGTCGCCATGGTTACCAGTTATTATCATATAATTCGTTATAAAAGTCACACCACACACCTGATGTTATTTCTTTTTCAAAGTTCACACCAAAGGTATGTTCCAAAAACCATACTTCACCTTCTGGATACCACCCCCTACCAGACAATCCCTCGTCTGACTCCGCCCGTTTAAATGACCTACTCGATGGGAATTCTTTAATAAATCTTTCAAAGAAATCCAATCCAGTTTGTTCTTTGAACTTTTCAACAACTTTATTGATTTGTGTCATGTCTTTTTTCTTTCCCATGATTTTAAGTTTTGATTAGAGTGTAAAGATAAAAACATTTTATTTAATATCCAAATAAAACAACAACCTGTACGGCTTTAACCACATTATTTTTGACCCTGATTTTACCTTTGTCGTTGCTATCTTCGCCCGACCATTCAATCGTACCGTTGAGTTTCACGCCCCATGGCTCAAAAAACCTGTCGATGAGGTATCGCAACCATTCAACATAATCATAGAACTTCTCGCCACCATCCCAGCAGAGTTTTTCACCCTCGGCTTCAATATGCCATTGACACCACAGTCCTGGCTGACAGGTTAATGCCTTTTTTCTTGCCTGATTGGAATCCCAGACTCTCTGGAAGTTCGCCATTCCCTGACTTAACATGTGTCCTGGAGGTACATTGTAATCAATGATGGATTTGTCTGTGCCGTGTCCACCCTGGCCCATGTTTCCATCATCCATTGCGAAGAACTCGCCTTCATGCCCGTAAATACCAATGGGTGTTTTGTCTTTGGCGAAAGGGTTGCCATGTTTACCCTTATACATTTCCCAGAGAACTTTAATATCTCTCTTCATTCTGCGAGTACTTGCGAGAAGATTAATATAAGCCGTCTGTTCGGGTGTCAGTGCTGGCTCGATGTCCAGATGACCATAAAAATCAGTTGTATATCCCATGTCTTTAAATTTTGATTATGATGTAAAGATAAAAACATTATATGAGATTACCAAATTATTTAACAGTTATTTTTTATTTTTTTCTGCCCGGTGATCAGCCTGGTATGGGACTAAAAGTCAATCAGCGCATAATCATGCTGATTGAGTTTCAAAATTGTCCGGGCTTGGACAGTAGTAGATAAAAGTGAGAACCCCCAGCCATCATGACTAGGGGTTCGGGTTATACTTAGTCTAAAATTTATAATATATCTATACTTCTTTTTAGGGAGTACCCCTAATGGGTGCCGATGGATTTTTCATAGTTACTCCTCCTCATCTTTGAAATTCAATATCTCATGAATATAATCTCTCATATCTGGGTCGATTTGAGTAATTAAAGCGTATGCTTCATCTGACCCATTTTCGGGGATAATCATATTTGATATCATACCACCCAAAAGTGTGACCTTACCAGTATTACTTCCTATGTCCTCATCATAATATTCTAATAAAAACACAGTCTCTTTGAACATAGAACTTAATTGCTGAATGACAGGAAATGGTGTTGACCACGCTGTATGAAAATGAATTTTTGTTTCAAAGATATCCGCATTGGTTGGTAAAGTCCCAGCCTCTCGGTTGTCATACGAATTCCATTTCGTTCCCCAGTGTTTTATTGCCCAATTATACCAGTCATTAGCCCCAAATCTCTCCAGATAATCTTCGGACATTTCTGCGGTAATCGGATGTGAAACTCCAACAATCTTTTCAAAATCACTGGGGTTCTTTAAGGATTCCTTAAACTTAATCATCGCCTCCTTATATTCCGATTCCGAAACAATCTTCGGCGGTGAACTGACATACCTTAACTCTTTAGGCATCGGGATAATCTTATTAAAATCAATAATCCTATCCTTACTTCTTATGGTGTTAAGGATCTCATCAGTCTTTTCTTTTGTACCGAAAATTGTCAGGTAGTTTGTGATATGATTCGGCATTTGAGATAATTTTAATTGGTTTCTTGTGTAAAGATAAAAACTTTATACGAGACTGCCAAATTATTTTATCATTGGTTGATAATTTTCTACAGGTAATACGGCGTCGGCGTCTTCTTCTTCGAGATCTACATCGAAAATTTGAATTTATTTGTTTAGAATATAGAGAAAAATATCAAGTTCTGCCGCGGATAATTCGTAAACCGCAAATTGGGTTCCGTGCTCATTTTCGACAACGACATCGCCATTACCATCGTAAGTGAGTTTTGCTCTGTCCAAATTGTCGAGTTTGATTTTTTCAGTTTCCTGGTCTCCTGATTTCTTAAAAAGTCTGATTACTTTATTTATTATTTCAGGGTTATCGAGAAGATATATAGCATCTTCGCAGACATCTTTGAGCTGTAAGAAAAATTCTTTGCTCCTTTTTCCTGTTAAAATTCTGACAGGATTGCCAGCGTCGCGTTCTACTAAAAGATCGAGGCCACCAGCACTATTCATTTTTAATTCGGGCTTTTTCATATCTGTTCTTTTGTGTAAAGATAAAAACTTTATATGACACTGCCAAATATTTTAATATATTTTTTAAAAAACAAGCTTGTTTTTCATCTCGAAAAGTCAATCAGCAGAGTGCGATATGCTGATTGACTTTGGACTGGAAGTTCCAGAAAATCAACCAGTTATGATATGCTGATTGACTTGCGTGGTCCAGCCTCACCAGCATGCAATTTGCAAAAAAAACCCCCGCCGAAGCGAGGGTCAGAATCAAAACACATATGGAACTAAAAAGAACTATTCAGTTTATATTGGCATCAACTACTTCAATCAGCTTGTCATACTCATGCTGATTGACTTGCGACTGGAGACCGTGATCGCGTTAGAGGGTCGAGCAAAAAAAAAGCGCTAACATTAGCGCTTTTGTAATACGATAGTGGTGTTCTACTATTCTTCCTCGATATAGACATATTCGCCGTTCTCGAGCTTGAAGTATTCTTTGCTACCTGGTTTGAGTTCAAATACAAGGTCATACGCTTCTTTGGAACACGCAACAGGCATTGAAATTTCTGCTGTACCATCACAAAACATTGCTCTACCGCAATTATTTCCCCAGTCTTCATCAGCCCATTTTAGTTCGATATGAATATCAGGAAACATCTCGCTCAGTTTTTCTATTACTGGTATTGGTGTAGACCATGCGGTATCAAAGATAATTGTGGCTTCAACACAACCACTGTTGGTTTCATTCATTCCCTCATACGACTGGTCGTACGCATTCCATTTGGTTCCCCAGTTGTTGCAAGCCCACTTATACCAATCTGCTGCTCCAAATCTTTTCATATAGTCATCGTACATCTTCTTGGTGATACCAGGTCTGAATATCTGGTTTTCTGGATCTTTACTAAATTTTGCGACCTCTTTTTTGTATTCATCTTCTGATATTCTTCGCGGAGGTGAGCATGTACCTCTTAATTCTTCAGGCATCGGAAGAATATTATTAAAATCAATGCAGGTGTATTCACCTTCTTCTCCCTTGCGGTTTTTGATTTTTTCCAAAACCTCTTCGACTCTTTTCTGTGGACCTATAAAGGTCACTTTGTTTGTAATGTGGTTCGGCATGACTTTAATTATTTTGCTGTTCTTTTGTGTAAAGATAAAAACTTTATACGAATTTTCCAAATATTTTTGCAATTATTTTGGCTACGCGGCTAATGAGGACTTACCTGACCCAGGTAATCCACGAAGTATGATTAATATCTTTTCCATTTTATGTGTATAAATCTTCGTAATATTTGTATTCTTCTTCACCCAAAGCCGCCCTTATGGTGGCTAAAACACATGATTTGTACATTATATCACCACCAAAGTCGCGATTTATTGTATTCATCAGTATTGTTCTGAGAGACTTTCTTAGTTCCTCATTTTCTGTACACTTTTCAAGATAAAATTCGTTAATGTCTTTCATATTTTTAAAATAAAAAGTTTCTCGGTATCTTTTTTGAACATTCGGGTCCCACAGGGAAATTTCCCTGGTCGTTACTTCCAAAATCATCGGCAGAGTCCACAAACCGTCCATCACATAATAGATGAACATACTTTGCAGTATCTTTATTAACTGCTTTCCCACAACAAAAACAAGGTTCATCACCATGCCCTTTGTCATCATATTTTGGACTTCTGTAATCCTCCGATTCAATATAGTTGTAACTCATAGCACAACAAAGGTACAACAATTTTTTGGATTACCAAATTATATGGGATAAATTTTACTTTGCAGACGAATAAATTTCATAATTAAATCATCACTAACGGGTTTATCGTCAATTCTGATTTTTATTTTGTTTATTTCACTAAATGGTAAATCTAATTTAAAAAGACAATGTGATGATATAATTGCTTCCAATTCATTAGATATTCCATTGTCTGATTTACGAAATGTTGATATATTGATTTTCAATAGTTTCTTAACATCATAGAATAGCACATGCGCACCCCCCTCAAACTCTCCAACAAATATTCTTGTGTTCTCCAATAACCCCAAATATAACCAATCAATTCTTGCATCCATACTAATATCACGGGCTACGGATCGCGCAGCCCCTGGAGCTGCACAAATCAATCAGCATGTGCTGATTGACTTTGCCCTGATGCTGTCGTCGAAGGAGATGTCGTGGGCAAAAAAAATCCCATCACTTGGGACGGGATCTTTCTGATTATCGGGGGTTCTTAATACCAACGAAAGTTGGAATGATTCATTGTGTTGTATTCTTTATATTCATTCTCCACCGCACAATGTTTTTCTTTCTTCTGTAATACGGGTTTGAGAACCTTTTTGAACTTCTTTTCAAGGTCGGTATTGAAATACGAACCTATGGTTTGTTTTACCACTTCTATAATTGGGGTACTTGTGGTGGTGTCAGCGATTCGTGCGACAAAATTAAATTCCCAATCTTTAGGGATACTTCCATGTTCACGATAACCAATAACCGCTTTTCTTAAACCTCTTTTGATTGAGATTTTCGGTGTTTCGTAGATGTCAGTCATATTGTCATACCAATCGATCTCGTCAAATGATATGTTCATTAACAGGAGTTTTTTGGTTTTAATTGACTTCCACAGATTTTCAACTTCTACGGCAAGTTTTTTTGCATCAACAAATAACCGTCCTTTGTGGGAACTTCGGGCGTAGTCTGAACTAATGTATAATATAAGCTCATTTGTTTGTGAATCTCTGTTGACAGCGATACGGAGTCCGTTGGCAATAAAATTGTTTTTCATACGGCGTTTTTGTTTTTATATTAATAAAAGTTCTGTTCGATTAATGACAAAATCATCACTATCGTTCCATTGTCCATCAACACCCCAAGTGATTGTTCCGTGAATTTCTACTTCATCAATTCTATTAATCGTGGCGTTGCAATATCCACTTGTGAGATGTTTTACGCGTTGGTATTCTCTCCACTCCATTTCATCCAGCATCCTGCACAATCCGTTTCTTTCGTATTTGTTCAGCGCCGTGTCTTCAGATTTGGGAAATTTTCTTTTCTTACTCATTGGTGTCGTTATTAAAACGGTTCATAAATGCGTTGGTCAAGGTGTCGATGAATGCCTCAACTACTTCTTCAACAACTGCACCATCAGCACCTCTTAATAAACATATCTCGACTTCGGGGTCATCTCCAAGGTCTGATTGGTTTAAAGAGTCAAAAACCCTGTCGCGGACTTCATTATCCATAAAGATATCATTGTTCATAAGACTGTTGACTTTGTTTTCCATTACCGATCTAACAATCGGCCTTAATCTCATTTTTTTATTTGAGTTCATATCGTTTGTGGTTTGATTATGATATAAAGATAAAAACTTTATACGAGATTTCCAAATATTCTTTGAAGATTTTTCTTGAGGAGGAGGGACTCAGTGGTCGGCGAAACTCAATCAGCTCCGTGCTGATTGACTTTGCCCTGACTCAGGAACACAACGACTGTTGTGGACAAAAAAAGGGTGAACATTTCTGTTCACCCACGGCATCTCCATCCACTGTTGAGAATTACGCCATCTCAACGAGTTCCCTGTAAATTCCTCTTTCGATTGAGCCAGTTCTTCCGAACATTTTGGATTCCGAGTTGTCACCCTTTTTCATTGAGTGAGTGGTGTATCGGGTCACGCCTGAGAACAACCCCCACAATGAATTATCTTTCCCCGCCAATTCGGTTTCAAGATCGAAGTTGAACCTCACAAGTTTGTTTTTCTTGTTCGTGGAAAGTTCAGGGCTATCCAGTCTTTCGGTACGCTTGATGTCGAACATCATTTTGGTAACGAGTTCCCGAATTTCAGGTGTCATCGGGATTGAATTCAGTCTCCTGATTTCATTGAAATTGTCCCTTTCCTCCTGAAGAAGAACATCGACACGCTTAAGGATTTCTTCGATTCTGGGTTTCATCCTAGCCGAGTGACGGAGTTTGGTGTCGACCTGATGGTAACCCCTCCAGAATGTGTTCTGACATGATACTGTAATACTTGCGTTGCCGAACGCCAGTGAAGTCCTACCATCAAATGAATTGAAGCCCGAGATGTAACCTTCAATTCTATCGTTACCGATACGAAGGTCATCTGATTTGAGCTGAAACCAGACCTTTTCACCACCTTTGAACAGACCGCCCGTATGTAGAGCCAATCCTGACTGTTGTGAAATTCTGAACAAAAGATCCAGAAGTTCTTCGTTCTGATACGGAACATACGAGTTTGTATGAATTCCAAGCACCGTATTGGTGTCTTCCCTGACCAAGGCGATTCTGTCAGGTATGACGATTCCAGATTCAGTTACCACGCCTTCGGATTTAACTCTCCAGTCTAATCCGGTCTTAATCAACATTTCTTCTTTTGTCATATTCGTAGTTTTATTTAATGAGAAAATAAATGACCCAGGCAAAAACAAATACAATTCCAGAATAGATTAAAGCAGCAATGAATTCCTCGATAAGGTCTTCAAAGTCTTTTTGTTTCTTACTCTCAGCTTTACGCATCGTAGCGAGAAAGGTCACAATACCAACCGATTGAAAATAAGTCAAAATCGGTAACATGTCAAAAACAGGGGCGATAAACCAACCCCATACCTTCATAAAAATAAAGGCAGAGACCAATACTGATAAGATTATCATTATTAGCCCAGCAAAGAATTTACCTATAGTTTCCATCATTAATAAGTTTTGATTACAATGTAAAGATAAGTAAAAAAAAATTAACCGCCAAATATTTTCGAAGTTTTTTTACAACAAAATAATTTTCCCAACAAGGAGGGCTGGGAGACCAGAACTCAATCAGCGCGTAATACGGATGCTGATTGACTTGCCCGGCCAGTCTTCAGGAAGGGTCGACTCAAGGGCAAAAAAAAGTGGTCATCTCTGACCACCTCTTCGTGTTAAACCAAATAACTAATTATGAATATCGGATAATTTCGGCAATCTCCTGTTCTTTACCCGTGTAGAGACTGGAGCTTTTTGGAAACCACTTCTGAGTTTCATCATTCCAGAAATAATCTACCATGAGTAAATCATCCGATTCTTCTTCAGGATACCCAAGTTCGGCAGTGATTTCACTATGAGATTGACCCCAATCTTTTATGAACTTTTTAATTTCTTTTTCGCGTCTCTGAAATTCAAGTGTTCGACGCTCTGACAAAAATGCCAAGACTTTTTTGTATGACAGATTCATCAATAATTCTTCGATTGCGGTTACATCCCCATCACCGATATCGTCTTTTATTTGAAGGACGGCAGCCTCAATTAATCTTTCACTTTTAAAATTTCGTTTCATGATTTAAGAAGATTATATTGAAATGGTTGTTTTGATTCGTATTTCTCAATATGAGCAGTATTCAGTTTCGTAACTTTATCCCTGTAATACAACCGCTCACTATTATATTCTATAACAGGACAATCATTGGCTGAGTATTTATCCCTCACCTCATTCAAGATATTCGGACTGTCAAGATATTCCCGCATATAGTAGGAAAATCTTAGGTTTGATTCGGTAATTTCTTTCTGTGTTATTCCGATTCCGTAGTACGAAGCCTCAGACACTTCAGATATGAACATCCCAGTATAGAACCCTTTGATTCCAACCTCATTAACATATCTGTCGGCGTGACACCATATACTGACACACTCCTTTTTTCTCAACTCCTTAATTATTTTCGGAGACATAAATAATTGTGTGAACCCCAACAGACCCCAAGGGCAACCGTGACCCATCATTATTATTCGGTCGTGTTTCTTTATCTCTGAAAGAAACCGAGCTCTAATTTCATAATGGTCGGTTATTACGGTATAGTTCTTATCAAAATAAATAAGACAAAGAAAGTCTGTCGTTCTGTCGTCTGGGTGAATTACTAGTGTCCTCATATTATAATATTATTTATAGTGTAAAGATAAAAACTTTTTATGACATTTCCAAACAATTTTGCATTTATTTTTTTTGGATACCGGTGGAGGTATCCTGGATCACAAACTCAATCAGCGTGCATTTGTGCTGATTGAGTTCATGGATACCAGCGCCGGCGATCGCTTTCTCTGGTAAATTACTGGTGTAATACTAGTAAATTACTGGTGAAGATCTGGTTTAAGAAAACTTAAAGGCCAGAGTCCGGAGCTTGGTCTCTAGGTTAAAGTCAATCAGCATGTATTTATTCCGCTGATTGAGTTCCAGTTGTGCCCGGGGCTTGGACAGGTGTAAGTGGAAAAATAAAAAAACCCCACTCATTGAGTAGGGTCTTCCTTATCAATTTCACACTTTAAATCTCTTTAAGTGTGGTCATAATAGAATCGGTGATTTGTTCAACAACCTTATCAAGTAGAGTTGAATCATACTCGATGTTTCTGTCCTCAAAGGTAAACCCCATTTCATTTACCTCAGAAAGTAGTTCGTCCTGAATGTCGTTCTCAGAACTAATCATCCACTCCAAACGATAAGTGATTTTCTGTTGAAACCACTCACTTACTTTTTTTCTAATCTCATCTCTCTGTGTCATAATTAAAAGTTTAATGGTTAATATGATAGTATAAAGATATAAATATTATATTTAATATCCAAATTTTTTTACAGTTATTTTTTATTTTTTTCCACAAGGACTTCCGTTTAAGGAAACACAATCCCGTGTCACGGGATAAAAGTCAATCAGCATGTATTTATTCCGCTGATTGAGTTCCAGTTGTGCCCGGGGCTTGGACAGGTGTAAGTGGAAAAATAAAAACCCCAACATTTCTGTCGGGGTCATTTTCCATAGTGATAAATCTCACCTATTCTCGAAAAGATGTTCTAATCTACTAAAGGGGAAGTCGATTTCGTTGTTCTTCTCCCATTTATCATCACTCCAATCACCACCAACCCCAACACATCTTTTGGACTTGATGATAATTTTGTTCTCCTTAACCCGATAGAAAACCTCACCCTCACATCTTTCACCAATTGGTAATGAACCGTTGGTTACACAATCATTCAATATCAACCGAATCATCATCTTACTCAGTCGATTGTTCGTGGTGGACATTGAAATATCTTCAATCTCACCATCGAACCCGATTGAAAACTCACATTGTCTCTTACTCATAATAGTAAAGTATTAATGGTTAAACACAATATAAAGATATAAATATTATATGACATTTCCAAATTATTTTACAGTTATTTTTTATTTTTTTCCATAACCATTCCTTCCCAAGGTCCAGGATAAAACTCAATCAGCTGATGGGTAAGTCTCTGATTTCCAAGGATGCTGATTGACTTTCGAATCCTGAAGACCAACGACGACTCCTTCGTGGAAAATAAAAAAACCCCGACTTTCGCCGAGGTTTCTTTTTTATTTGTCATACGGTTATACTTCAACCTGACTGTTCTCCTTCTCAATTATATGATTGACGATACTTTCAGCTTCAGACATACAGTAGTCATCACCGTAATACCCCCAACATGAATCAATTTCTTCATCAGTTTCGGTGTCTGTAATACGGTAACCATATACATCACCAGTGAGATACTGATCATAAGTCTTTACTTCATCAATAAGATATTCTCTTACCCTATCTTTCAGTTCCTTTGTTATTCTCTTATAACCGTACTCCTTTCTCATTTTCTCTTTGGAAATGAAAATGAACCCAACCTGACCCGAATCCCATGGACAATGAAAACCTGTCGTGTTCATTGTAATACCCGAATGATCGTACAGGTACAAAGGTAGAATAACGCCAACATTCTCATTCTTGATAATGGCGTTTTTCATTTCTTCCCAACTATTATAGTCACCACTATCATAGTCATGTTTGTCGCCAAGGTCATAACGCCTGTGAATACAAATCATTGTTCCCAGATTGTCATCTTCGCGAGGATTGTACGCGTGTTCATCCTGAACAACCTCAATTTTGTACTTCCCAATTTCTTTTTCCATTGTGTTTTGATTTTCGTGAATATGGTTTCTGACTACGGTGTATTTTATTTCTCGATTTCCAACCGTTCTCATCCATTAGTTCAGCCTCCCGACTGCCCTTACGATTAGCTCTTATGTAATCCATTGTTTTCATTTCTTTGGGTAAAAATCTTCTTCATATAAACATTCATAACACACTGGTACTTCTTCACCGTCAATCCTTAGATTATATAACTCATCTAAAGACTTATCCTGAAAACAACGGAAACAAAAATGAAAGTCTCCACAATCAATATCAGGCGGTAAATTCAGGCTCTCGTGTGACATATTGTTTTATTTTATGTAAAGATATAAATATTATATTTAATATCCAAATTATTTTACAGTTATTTTTTATTTTTTTCCACAAGGACTTCATCCCGTGTCACGGGATAAAAGTCAATCAGCTCGTAATACAGTTCTGCTGATTGAGTTTAACCTGGAGTTGGACAGGTGTAAACGGAGCTCCGGATGATCACTTCTTTCGTGTAATACCAATTCGCTGATTGACTTTGGCTGATCAGCCGATCACGAAGAACAGGTCGAAAAAGAAAAAGGGCTCCAAAATCTGGAGCCCCTTCCATTGTTAAACCACTAGAACAAAACACCACAGAGCTATATTTCTAATTCAGTTTGTTTCACACAACTTTTTTCATTTAACCATCTTTCAATATTCCGAATGTAACCAATTCTTGTCTCAATCGAAGCCGATTCAACCCAATATTTGTTTAATGACTTAGCTTTAAACTCATCGTTGGATTTCTTTAAAATCACGGCCTCTGGATGTAGTCTCGATAATGTCATTAACCTTTCGGTGACATGAGCCTCCAATGATTCCATATTCCTACGAATCTCCGTCAACTCTTTTAAATAATCGAATCCAGTTTTTCTATCTCTTTTCATATTGTAAAGATAAATACTTTTTTTGAAAATTCCAAATTTCCTGGTCCTTTTTTTGAAACTCAACCAGCAGGTAATACGGTGCGCTGATTGAGTTCCAGTTGTGCCCGGGGCTTGGACAGGTGTGTGTGGTAAAATAAAAAACCCCGACTTTCGCCGAGGTTCCTTCCCTTCTGGATAAAACATTACCGCTCTTTAATTTTGACCGTTCCCTGTAATATCCCCCAAGCACTTTGTTCATAGAACTTGTATGACTCAGGTTGTTCATCGGGCTTACGGTCACGAACCAAAATCCACATTTCGGTCTCCTTCCATGTGACATTCACCAGTTTCTTTCCCTGCTCAAGCTCGACATCCATCGACCCACCAAAGCGCTTTACCCTTTCCTGTTGAGTACAGGCGTTGAACACCAATACCGAACATACAAGTAAAATTAACAAAAAAACAATCTTTCCTTTTTTCATTGTAATACAGTTTTAATTATTATTAATCACCTCGTTCTATTTCAGTACTGTAAAGAATCTTAGCCTGTACCTCAAGCGGTTTCTCCCCTTTTTTGGTCATAGATGGTTATGTAACTCGCAGTCATTAACCATACAAGTTCAAATGGATCAATATCAAGATACAATGTTTTTTTTATGTGTTTAGCCGCCGTCTCTCTGTCTGACGCGGCTATAACTACAAACATATGTGTATGACCAAAAAGATGGTCAAACCCTTTATCAAGAATAAATGTTTTATTCGGTGAGTCCATATCATTCGGATTTAAGTTTACATACCATTTTTGTCCCTTCTTCTACATTCTCACCCGAAGTGAAATTCATAGGTTGATCAACAGCAACCGCCAATTCAAATGACTGAGTTATCATCTCCAGATATTTTAAGGCGGTCTTTTCATCTGGCGCCTGAATTTTGATTTCCCAAGTTTTCATAACTCTGTGTGTTAAATTATACTGTAAAGTAAAGAAAAATATCTGACATTTCCAAATTATTTTACAGTTATTTTTTCATCCATCAGGAATCCGGAATTCGTCCTGAACAGGAAGTCAATCAGCTCGTAATACAGATCCGCTGATTGAGTTCTAAAACGCGGTCCTGGCGCGATCGATTCCCCACATCTTCTTCATGTAATACCAATCCGCTGATTGACTTTGGCAAATCCCCCGACTATAGGATGTCCCATTGTCCAAAAAAAAAAGGTGAGTATTTCTACCCACCTTTCCATTCATGTCAAACCAATCTACTCTACCGAGAGAACAGATTTAACCTTTGGTGTTCTCAGGATGTCAGTACAGAACCCTATCAGTTCCATAAGTGACCCGACCTCAACACTCAATGTCACAGTATGTGTTTGTTTTGTTGTCGACTTCACATTCATTGGGGAGTTCATCGTGACATTCATCGACTTCTTTACTTTCCGACCCATTGTTTTCATTCCGAACTTTTTCCTCCAAATATAATAAGTACTACCGCTCCGACCAAATCCAAATTTCAGGAACATTTCTTCAATCGAAACACCCGCGGGCCTGTTATCAATCTGTCGAATGATATCCCTCCTTTGTTGATCGGTGAACACCCTGTAGCCTTGTTTGACATTTCTTGTCTTTGTTTCAATTCCTGTGTTTTTCATGATGAGTAAGTTTATTGGTTTAACATAGTGTAAAGATAAAAACTTTATATTTAATATCCAAATTATTTTACAGTTATTTTTTATTTTTTTGACCCTTCACAACCCCTGATGAGGGTCCAGGGACGGAAACTCAATCAGCTCGTAATACAGATCCGCTGATTGAGTTTCAAAATTGTCCGGGCTTGGACAGGCGTGGTGTGAGTATAAAAAAAGGTGAGTATTTCTACCCACCCTTTCGAGATTTGAGAACATGAACTATTATAACATCGACCGAACCTGACGCATTGTATGGAATTTAACTCGCGTCTTAACTTCTTCCATTGTGATTTTTGGTGAAACAGAATTACCTTCTCCGTCAACACCCAATATCAATCCATTCCCCGCGAGAACCGACCCTGAGTAAGAAAAGAATTTCGATTCTTCCTGAAGTGATAACAACCCTTCATCATCAACCCAAATATCATCGTGGTCATTGATACTAACCCTATCAACACAACGACAATCTATGTGTTTGTACATATCTTTCAAAACATTACCTTTCTTGATTTCAACCTCTGTGATGGTCTCATCTTTTACATTAATTAATATCCCTTTCATATCAGTAATATTTATGGTTTAACTTCATATCAAAGTAACGAAAAATATCTGACATTTCCAAATTTTTTTACAGTTATTTTTTCCACGACCCTTCACAACCCCTGATGAGGGTCCAGGGACAGAAACTCAATCAGCTCGTAATACCAATTCGCTGATTGAGTTCTGGAATCTGAAGACTCCAGGATTCCCTATCCATGCCCCAAAAAAAAATCCCCACCGTATGATGAGGGTCCAGGGACAGAAACTCAATCAGCTCGTAATACCAATTCGCTGATTGAGTTCTGGAATCTGAAGACTCCAGGATTCCCTATCCATGCCCCAAAAAAAAATCCCCACCGTATTACCGATGGGGACTTGGACACAAAAAACACTAAACTTAATCGAGATATGAACGAACATCCGAGAACCGATACTTGTCTTTTATCAATAACCGATTGTCCTTGTACACGAGATACATCTGATGATTGGTGTCAAAGACAATCTTGAACCCCTTATTCTCTCCTACTACTATCATTCCTTACCATTGTTTGAGAATATTCAACTTTAATTGTGGTGTCCATATGTTGTGTCCCACTAAACCGATTCTGTCTGTGAGTTTCAACCACCCGATGTCCACCAACGGGTTTCCACCATTCTTTGATAAGTTCCATAACTTTACTTGAAAGTTGTTCGGGAGAACCTGATGTTACAATTTTGTATTCCATGATTCTGAGTTTTGGTTTAACGATATAAAGATAAATACTTTTTTCCAAAAAACCAAAATTTTCATCGAGATTTTTAAATCTCAATCAGCGTGTAATACCAAGTGATTCAATGTAATACCGAACCTGCTGATTGACTTCACCCCTGACTTCCATCCTCCTCATCTTGGTCAAACGCTGGTTGAGTTCTTGACCACCAGTAGAAGTTGTCTTCGACGACAGATATGATAAAATAAAAAACCCATCCAACTTGGATGGGTCTTCTAACACCACAGAACAAGAATTACTGAACCTCATCAATTGGAATATGTTCAAACTCATCATTCCAAATATCACTATCCCAATCTTCTCCAACATCAGAACACCACCGATAGTCAAGATAGATAAGACCATCGTCAACCATAACATTACCCTCACTCTTCTCCCCAATAATAATTTTATCGTGGTTAAGAAGTGACTGAAGTAATTCCGTACATTCAGTCAGTGTACCTACATAAGGACTAATACCCTCAATCTCTCTGTCAAATCCGATACTGAAATCAAAATTCATAGTAGTAAGTATTAATGGTTAAACAATATATCAAAGTAACAAAAAATATCTGACATATCCAAATTTTCCAACCACTTTTTTCCAACCCAAAATGGAGGAACGGGTCGGAAAATGTCAATCAGCACCTAACCCAAATGCTGGTTGAGTTTTTCCACGGAGTCAGTCCCACACCTCTTCTCTATCATTTGCTGGTTGAGTTTTTCCACGGAGTCAGTCCCACACCTCTTCTCTATCATTTGCTGGTTGAGTTTTCCCACGGAGTCAGTCCCCTCCTATGGTCATTTTCGTCCGTTTTAAGACACTCAACAATTAAATGATATACCGATATGGTAAAACAAAAAGGGGAGTAAATTACCCCCCTTTCCGTTCAATTCCGATAGGTTTAAACTTCGACCACATTAAGGTTCTCAACTTCAACTTCAGTTATCGGATTGACAACAATGTAATGATTTCCGTCAAGGTGACACTCTTTAATGTTGTCAATAGTAACACTCAAAAAATTCACACCGTATTTGTTTGGTGATGATTTAACAAGAAAACTTCTGAACAACTCTCTGTCAATTTCGTCATCGTTGTAACAGAAAATCGGGTCGGGAGGAATCAAGTTTTTCGGGTAATTCGGGATGGACTTGTAATCAAAATTTTCATACTGTAAATAGTGTTTTCCCGTTCTCTCATTGAACAAAACACATTTTGAAATATGTTCTCCCACTCTGTTTTTTTCGGGTTCAAAATCGGGATTTTCAGTCTTGTTTCTTACCCTTGTTTGGTAGTCGTTACCTAACAACACATTCAGAAAAGATGTTTTCTTTACCTGATTGAAAAAGGGATTTCCTGTCTTATTCATTCGGACATTGGTTTCTGTTACAAGATAACACCAAGTTCCCTTTTCCTTTTCCTTTAGGATTTCTGTCAGTTCGGATGTTGTAAGTTCAATTCTCATAGTCGTAGATTTTAATTGATTTAACATTACAAAGTAAAGTAAAAAAAATGACATTTCCAAATTTTTTTACAACAAAATAAAAAAAAGTTTATTTTCCCCCTCAAGGAGGGGGAAAATAAAAACAACTCAATCAGCAGACCCACCCATATCCTACCC
>Ga0209835_1000455_pt1 | contig 27004 bp, 36 predicted proteins | sample LakKivwa52mmetaG_FD_184138 | JGI IMG/M metagenome (GOLD analysis project Ga0209835, IMG submission 184138) | Anoxic lake water microbial communities from Lake Kivu, Rwanda to study Microbial Dark Matter (Phase II) - Lake Kivu water 52m metaG... | ecosystem: Environmental > Aquatic > Freshwater >... | reverse complement strand
GGGTTGCGGTTCTTCATGCTGACGCGGCGGATTGCCCAGCCGGTTTGCTCGGACAGGCCCTTGGCCATCTGCGGCGCCTTTTCGCGGCACACGGCAATCGCTCCGACATGGCCGCTCTTCAGAATTTCACCTTGCAGCACTTCCAGTAGCTTCGGCACCATCTTCTGCGGAATCGTGCGGCCTTCCGCGAGCAGTGCTGCATCGTCGGCGCCGGCATTCAGCGCGAAGGCACCGAGACAGGCGAGGGCGGTCAATTTCAGCGTTTTCATGTGGTCTCCTCCTAGGGTGGGTGTGGGGTACAGCTTATTCATGCGGTTCGCTCACGAAGCCGATTCTAACCAGCCCGGCCTTGGCGGCAAGTGCCATGACCTGTGCCACCTTTTCGTAATGCACGTGACGGTCGGCGCGGATGTGCAGCTCCGGTTGTGGCTGCTTCTGCGCTTCCACCGCAAAACGCTGAGGCAATTGATCGAGCGCCACCGTCTCGCCGCTCCAGAACAGGCTGCCGTCCTCGCGGATGCCAAACTCGATGTGTTCGGGCTTGGTGATATTCGCACTCGATGACGCCTTTGGCAAATCGATCTTCACCGCATGCGTGAGCAGCGGCGCGGTGACGATGAAGATCACCAGTAGCACCAGCATCACATCCACCAGCGGCACGACGTTCATCGCCGCCATGGGTTCGTCGTGATGGCGACGGGAGATATCAGCCCTGGCCATGGCGCACCGACAGACGCATGTACAGCGCGTGGGCGAAGGACTCCAGCCGCGATAGCCACATGCGATTGCGGCGCTGGAAGGCGTTGTAGGCCAGCACCGCCGGGATTGCTACCGCCAGGCCCAGTGCTGTCATGATCAGCGCCTCGCCCACCGGGCCGGCCACCTTGTCGAGCGTGCCCTGGCCGCTCATGCCGATCTGCACCAATGCGTGATAGATGCCCCAGACGGTGCCGAACAGGCCGATGTAGGGTGCCGCCGAGCCGGCCGTGGCGAGGATCGTCAGGCCATACTCGGCGCGCGTCATCTCCTGGTCGATGGCGTTGTTGAGGCTTCGCGTCAGCACCTCGCCGGCGTCGATGGTCGCGGCACCGCCAGCCAGCGTGCGTTGGACTCCGATCGCCTCGGTGACCAAGGCGGACAGGGCACTGTCGATTTCCAGCGTCAGTTCATCGAGTGTCCGAGCGGCGCGAAAGCGTGCTTCGAACGCCATGGCGCGCCGTTTGGCGACCCAGTTTGACAACGTGCGAGTGATGATCAGGTACCAACTGGCCAACGAGAGCAGCAACAACATGACCAGCACCGTTCGGCCGACATTGTCGGTCTGGGTAAGAAAGTGGGCGAAGCCCAAGCCTTGATCCATGGATTAGCTTCCTTGCAAGATGAATTTGAAGGGTTGCAGCGCCACTGCCCGTACCGGCTGGCCATCGTGCAGGGCCGGGTTACAGCGCCAGGTGCGCACGGCGCTGAGCGCGGCTTCGTCGAGGCGGGCAAAGCCACTGCTGGTCTGGACGCGGGCGTGGGCTACGACACCTGCTTCATCGAGTTCGACGCGCAGGATGACCATGCCTTCCTCGCCCATGCGGCGCGAGAAGGACGGATAAGCGGGCGGGGTGCGTTCCGGGCAAGCCACAGCCAGTTCGCTGCCGAGCGCGATGGGACCGACTGGCGCGGGCGGGGTGGGAGGTAGCGTTACAGGTGCTTCGATGCGCGGCACCGGTTGCGGCGGGGGCAAAGGGACGACGTAATCGGTCGATGCGACAAAGGGCGCTGTGGCGACAATCTGGTGTGGCTTGGGTCTATCGACGACTTTCTGTTTGGGTGGTGGCGAAGTTTTCTCCGGCACAGGTGGCGCGATGAAATTGACGAAGAGCGTCATCGCTTCCTGCGGACTCGGGATCAACCGATGCTGCCACAGTCCCCAGAGGGCGGCGGCATGCAAGGCGAGGACAATCGCGAGCCCGGCGACTTGCTCTATCGAGGCTGGGCGGATCATAAAAATGTGCGAACAGACTAAAGCGGCGAATCTAACCGCAGGGCGGTGGCGCGGAATGCGACATCTTGTCGCAGTGCCGGAGTTATTTTCGCGCCGGCTTGATTCGCATCAACTGCCGTCCCGTCAGCGCCGACTTCTTCAGACGACCAGCTTGAACATCACCAGGAAGAAGCGCAGGCCCTGCCAGAAGGTCGAGATGCCGAGCGCGATGACGAACAGCGCCGCACCCTTGAGCAGCCAGCCGCGTAGGCGCGGGCCGAGCTTGCCGAACAGCACGGAGGCCGAGAGCATCGAAGGCAGGGTGCCGGCGCCGAAGGCGAGCATCAACAGCATCCCTTCCGGCGGCGCGGGTGCGGTGGTGGCCTGCACGGCCATCGCCATCGTCATCGAACAGGGCATCAGGCCGTTGATCGCGCCGCCGATCAGCGCGCCGACGATGGGGCCCTTCTGCGTCGCGGTCATGAACTGCCGGCGCAGCCAGGCGAGCGGCGCGAAGCCCCAGGCATTGCGGATCGGCGAGAGGCCGAGCAGGTCGAAGCCGAGGATGATGACGAGGAGGCCGGCGACGATTTGCAACACGCCCTGCGCGAGGCCAAGGCGGCCGGTGGACACCAGCGCGGCGCCGAGCAGCGCCGCCAGCAGGCCGACGACCGCATACACCGCGATGCGCGCGAAGTGATAGGTCAGATAGGGCCAGGGTCCTCGGGCCTGCAGCTTCATGAAGAAGGCGGAGACAAGTCCGCCGCACATGCCGAGGCAATGCCCGCTGCCGAGCAGGCCGACCATGAAGGCGGCCCAGTAGGAAAGCGTTGTTGCCTCCACTACTTCTGCAGCCGCAGCGAGTTGGTGACCACCGAGACCGAGCTCATCGCCATCGCGGCGGCGGCGATCATCGGGTTGAGTCGGCCGGCGGCCGCGAAGGGGATCGCCACGACGTTGTAGCCGAGCGCCCAGAACAGGTTCTGACGCACGATGGCCATGGTGCGGCGCGAGAGGTCGATGCCACCCGCGACGCGCGCGATGTCGCCGCCGACCAGCGTGACGTCGGCGGCCTCGACGGCGATATCTGCGCCCCCGCCGATGGCGAAGCCGACCGCCGCAGCAGCGAGGGCTGGCGCGTCGTTGATGCCGTCGCCGATCATGCCGACTATTCTGCCTTCGCTCTTGAGCCGTTCGACCAGCGCAAGTTTGTCGGCGGGCGTGGCGCGGGAAATGACTTCTTCGATGCCGACTTCCTGCGCGACATGGCGCGCGGCAGCCTCGACATCACCAGTGCACATGATGGTCTTCAGTCCGAGCTTGTGCAGCAGCGCGATGGCTTCGCGCGCGCCTTCGCGCGGCGCGTCGGCGATGGCGAAGAGCGCGACGCAGCGGTCGTCGACGGCGACGAACACCGGCGTCTTGCCCTGTTCGGCGAGGGCGTCGGCCTGTGCCTGTCGCGCTTGGCAATCAATGCCGGCGGCGTCGAGCAATGCGGCGTTGCCGATGCGGATCGTTTGGCCGTCACAAGTGGCCTGCACGCCATACCCGGGGGTGACGACAAAATCGAAAGTCGGCGCTGGCGGGACGGCACGCGCGGCACAGTAGGCCACCAGCGCGCGCGCGAGGAAGTGCTCGGAATGCTGCTCGACACCGGCGACGAGGGCGAGCAGCGCTTCCTCATCCTGGCGGGTGGCTGGCAGGAAATCGGTGACGACGGGATGTCCGGCCGTGATGGTGCCGGTCTTGTCGAACACCAGCGTGTCGAGCGTGGCGGCGGTTTCGAGCGCTTCGCCGTTGCGGATGTAGATGCCGCGCCGCGCGGCCTGCCCGGTGCCGACCATGATCGCGGTGGGCGTGGCGAGGCCGAGCGCGCAGGGGCAGGCGATCAGCAGCACCGCCACAGCGTGCGAAAGCGAGCGGGCGAGCGGATGGCCGGCCAGCAGCCAGCCGGCTAAGGTGGTCGCGGCGACGACGCCGACGGCGGGGACGAAGCGCGCCGAGATGCGGTCGGCGAGTTTCTGCACCGGCAGCTTGCTGCCCTGCGCGTGGTCGACCAGCTTGACGATGCCCGACAACACGGTGTCGGTGCCGATGGCGGTAACACGCAACGTGAAGCTTCCATTGCCGTTCAATGTGCCGCCGACCACCTTGTCGCTTGTGGCCTTCGCCACCGGCAGCGGCTCGCCGGTGAGCAGCGATTCGTCGAGGCTGCCGCTGCCTGCCAGCACGACACCGTCGGTCGGCACCTTGTCGCCGGGGCGCACACGCAGGATGTCGCCGAGTTGCACGTCGTCGATGTTGACGGTTTCGTCGCCATTGTCAGTGACGCGGATCGCCGTGTCGGGCTGCAATTCGATCAGCTTGCGGATCGCTTCCGACGCCTTGCCTTTCGCGCGCTCCTCCATGTAGCGGCCGCCGAGCACGAAGGAAATGATCGCCGCCGCCGATTCGAAATAGACGTGGTGCTGCAGATTCGCCACGCCGGGAATGCTGTAGAGGAAGGCGGCGCCGGCGCCCATGGCGATCAGCGAATCCATGTTCGCCTCGCGCTGCTGTGCGAGCATCCACGCTTTCTTGAAGATATTGCCGCCGGGACCGGCGACCACATAGGCGGAGAGCGCCAGTTCCATCATCCGCAAGGCCGGCGAGCGGTGCATCAGCATGCCGGAAATCATCACCGGCACGGTGGCGAGGGCGGCGCGCAGCAAGCGCTGCTTGGCTTCTTCCAGTCGCGCTTTCTCGCGTTCGACGAGCAAACGGCGCTGCGCCAGCGTATCCATCGGCCGCGCGGTGTAGCCGAGCCTGGCGACGCTGCTGAAGAGTTCGTCCTTGGTCAGGTGGCCCTTGAGCGTGACGGTTTCGGCGGCGTAGTTGACGGCCACCGACTCGACGCGCGGGTCGCGCTTGAGCGAGAGTTCGATCAGCGCCGCGCAGGAGGCGCAGGTCATGCCTTCGACGGCGGCGAGGCATTCCTGCGCCGGTCCCTCTGCCACGAAAGTCGGCGCTGGCGAGACGGCACTCTTCCGGGCGGCGCGCGCCAAATTGCCGATCACCGCGTCGACCAGTGCGACGAGTCGCGCTTCGGGCAGTTGCACCGCGTCGTACTGGATCGTCACCGAACCGATTTCCTGGACAGCGCGCACGTCCTTGATAGCCGCATGCTTGCGCAGCAGGATCTCGATCAGGTAGCAACGCTCGGCCTGTTTGACGAGCGGCGGCGCGATGAGCCGGATGCGCCAGGGCAGGCGGTGAACGATGCGGTAGTGCTTCACGAAGGTTTACGTTTTGCGATATCGGACCAGCAGGAAGACGAGGTAGAACACCGTGAGCCAGGCGTTGCTGAACTTGACGGGATCCTTGATCCAGTATTTGACGATCAGGTCCCAGTGCGTCTTGATGAGGTAGAAGGCGACGATGTCGTTGAAGAAGTTGGTGACGGCCTTCTCGGTCGTGGCGCTTTCGACGAGCGGGCGAAAGCGATCGGGCGTGGCGGCGAGCAGCCTGGCGCGCAGATCTTCGAGCCGTTCGGCCAGGCCGACGGAGCTTGCTTCGACGGCCGGCGGAGTGGGTTCGGTCGGTTCGGTCGGTTCGGTGGGCACAGTGGCCAATGGTTCCGCGGGGAGCAGCGCCTTGATGCGCCGGGCGACATCGGCATGCGTCAGCCGCTGCGGGTCGAAGCGCACGGCCAGCTTGCCTTCGACCGTCAGCCAGGAGGTGCGCATGACGCCGGACAGCGCCTGCAGGCTGCTTTCGAGCGTTGCGCCGAAGTCCGGCGTGCGCAACGGGCCGGGCAGGCGCAGGCGCAGATAGCCTTCCTCGCGCTGCAGCACCTGGATTGCTGATGCATCCATCGCGGGCGTCCTATTTATCCATCGGTGCCGGTGCAGGCGCGCCTTGGCCTTCGGCGAGCAGGTCGTCGAGGTTTTCCTTCTGGTGCAGCGCGAAGTCCTTGCCCATGCCCGTCAGCTTGCTGGCGGCTTCGATGATTTCCTTCTCGTACTTGAACAGCAGATAGCCCGCGGCGACGCCGGCAGCGAGGAATATCAGCGGGTTGCGCAGCAGGCTCGTGCCGGCACCCAGCAGGCCCTTGCCGGCCGCGTAGCCGCCCGCGGCCATCATCGTGCCGGTGGTCATCGGATGGGACATCATGTTGCCCATCATGTGCGGCATCTGGCGCGCGGCATCCATCATCGGTGTGTTCATGGCGTTTTCCTTTCGGTTGAATTGGTTGGATTCTGCGCCGGCTGGGCGGGCGAGGCATTGATCTCGTTCAACATTTCGTAGATGCCGCGGCAGCCCTCGCAGCAGAAGTTGAGCGTCCCGCCGGAGGTGTCCAACGTGAACGGCTTGCTGCCGCAATCGAGGGCGCAGAGATCGCAGGGGATCACTTCAATAGTGCCTGTACGTGGCGCTCGAACATGGCCTCGTCGGCCTCGCCGATGATCTTGCCGCGCACGACACCCTGCCCGTCGATCAGGAAGGTGGTCGGCAGGCCGATGACGCCATAGGATTTCGCGATCTTCGAGCTTTCGTCCAGCGCGGCCGGGTAGCCGACACCGAGTTTCTTCATGAAGGCCGCGACGGTATCCTTGTCCTGTCCGGTGTTGACGGCGAGGATGGCGAAGCGCTCGCCATGGCGCTGGCGCACCATATCGATGAGCTTCATTTCCGGTTCGCAGAACTTGCACCAGTCGGCCCAGAAGCGCAGGATGACCGGCTTGCCGGCATAGGCAGCGGGAAAGCTGACGGAGGCACCGTCAAGTTGTGCTGTAACGAACGCCGGGGCGGGGTTCCCGGTATTGAGGTTCGCCGGTGGCTCGCCGCCGCAGGCGGCGACGAGCCCCGCTAGTGCGAACGGGAGGAAAAACCTTAGAAACGGTTTGCGGCGCGCATCAGGGCGCCGCGCAGGGCGATGGTCAGGCTGGAACCCATGCCGATCTTCTGGGCGACGGCGGGCAGCACGATCAGTGAAGCGAGCGCAAAACCCGCGCCCAGCAGCAGCGACGCCATTTCCGGAGGATTGGACGGCTTGGCTTGCGTCTGGCTGCTCATGATGGCTCCTCATGCGGTGTATTGTCACAAAGAATGTACCGCGACAGGTCGATGAGGGGAATGCGTCAGATTGTCGCATCTCAGTCTAGAAGGATCAGATTGGAATGCCAGATCATGAAGCTTGCCACGGCGACGAACAGCCCGAAGCCGACGACCGCGACGCCGGCCAGCGCACGTGAGGTGGCGTCGATGACCGCGGTGAGGCTGGGGCGGCGGGAGAACAGGCGCAGCACGCCGGCGCCCATTCCGGCCGCAGCGCCGACAAACAGCGGGAGGTAGAGCCAGTAGCCCTGATAGTCGTACTCCGGCTTGAGGATGCAGAACGGGCAGTGGTGGTTTGGATGCTCGTAGAGGTAGAGGGAGACGAAGGCGAGGATGCCGGCGATGCCGGCGACGAAGCCGGCGAGCGAGGCGACGCCAGTCAGATAACCGCTGATATGGCCGCGACCCAGCCAGTGCCAGGCCGACAGCAGGATGGCGACGGCCAGCGTGGCGTAGAAAACGACCATCGCCGGCCTGGCTTCGAGCGCGCTGACTTCGCTGGCGAGCGTCTCCGCCTGCTCCGAGAACATGCTGCCGCAGCAGGAGGTGATGACGTCGGCCTTGAGGCCGAGGAAGTAGCTGAGCTGCAGCGCGAGGCTCAGCGCGAAGAGCGGAATCGCCGCCAGCAGCAGGCCGTACTTGAGCCGCACCAGCGGGTAGTCGCGCGCGCGGGTGTCGACGTGATTGATCGCCAGCCAGAGAGTCGCGAGGAAGAACAGGCCGAGTTGCGCGTAGAGCGCGGGAAAGCCGAAGGCATTGACGTTGAGCGCGCCGACCGCGCACATCGCGCCGACGAACATGACCGACATCTTGTCTGCGTTGAAGACGAACAGCAGCGCGGCGAGGATCTGCACGAGGCAGACGAAGGCGACCAGCGTGGCGAACAGGTAGGTCAGGCGTTCGAGCTTCAGTTGCCGCTCGCTACCGCTGGCGATGTCCCAGTGGCGGATCACCTGCACGGCGAAGGGCGACGCGGCGAGCAGCATGAAGAGGCTAATGCCGCCCGCGAGCAGTAACGCGATGATCGCCGGCTGAAATATCACTTTTCGTCCACGATCCTGCCGTCGCGCAGCGTGACGACGAAGTTCACGACATCAGAATCGACCACCATCGGATCGTGGCTGGTGAGCACGATGGTGCGGCCCTTGTCGGCGAGCTTTTCGAGGATGCCGAGGAATTCCTTCGACAGCTTGGTGTCGAGGTTGGCGGTCGGCTCGTCGGCGATGAGGATTTCGGGATCGTTGATCAGCGCGCGGCAGATGGCGACGCGCTGCTGTTCGCCGCCCGAGAGCCATTCCACCTTGGCGTCGCGGCGATGGCCGAGCGCCACGTCGGCGAGCAGCGCCTCGGCCTTGAGCAGCAAATCCTTGCGCGGCTGGCCGGCCGGATAGGCGGGCAGGATGATGTTCTCGACGGCCGACAGGCCGCGGATCAGGTTGAACTGCTGGAAGATGAAGCCGAAGCTGCGGCGGCGGATGTCGGTGAGGAAGCGCTCGGGCAGCCCGGAAATGTCCTCGCCCTTGAACCGCACCCGTCCCTCGGTCGGCCGCGCGAGGCAGCCGAGGATGGTCAGCAGCGTGGTCTTGCCCGAACCCGACGGGCCGCGCAGCGCGGTGACCTTGTTCTCCGGGATCGCGAGGTCGATGCCGGAGAGCGCCCAGTACTCGTTGTGTTTGCCCTGATTGAAGGCCTTGCGGATTTGGCTGAGTTCGATCATCGGTTCAGCCTCGCATGACCGTGTCGGGATCGGTGGTTGCCGCGCGCCAGATCGGCACCAGCACCGCCGCCGTGTAGGGGAATACGGTGAAGAAGAACAGCGTCGCGACTTGCAGGCCGTCGATATGCGGCGGCAGCGTGAAGCGCGGATAGAGCATCGCCCAGCCTTTGAGTACAGGTTCGAACACGATCGCATCCATGTGGAAGACGTGCAGGTAGGCAGCGACGTAACCGAGCAGGAAGGCCAGCAGCGAGATCAGCAGGCCCTCCCAGAACTTCATCTTGATGACGTCGCCGGTCTCCCAGCCGATCGCCTTGAGGATGCCGATCTCGCGCTTCTCCTCGGCCGACAGGCCGGCGGCCTTTTCCCAGGCGAAGATGCCAAAGGCGAGGATCGCGGCGGACAGCAGCGCGAGCATGATGCCTTCGCGCCAGTCGAAGATCGAGGCATAGGTGCGCAGCACCTCGTCGCGCAGGATCGGCCGCGAGTCGGGCAGCGCGGTCATCAGCTTGAGCGCGACGTTCCGTACTTCCTGCGGATTGGCGACGGACATCGCGATGTCGGTCCAGTGGCCTTCCGGGTACTTGAAGAAGGCGCGGAAGTCCTCCTCGTGCATCAGCACGAGGTCGGCGCTGACGAGTTCGGAGGCCTGCGGCAGTGCCTCGGCGACGATGAAGGTATGCAATTCGCCGCTGTAGGAACGGAAGGAGATGCCGTTGCCGGCGGCGAGTCCGCGCGAGCGCTCCAGCGCCGGGCCGACGACGATCTCGCCGCGTGCGATGTTGAGGTCGCGCGGCGCCATGAAGGTGTAGTTGGCCTTCACCACGCTGTCGTAGTAGTAGCCCCACAGCCGGCCTTCCATCTTCTGCACGCCGCGAATCCTGCCGATTTGTTCGAGATAGCCCGGCGGGATCAGGTCATGACGGCCGGCGACAAGCCGTTGCAGGACGATCTCGGGACTGCCGGCCAGCACCTTCTGCGCCTCGGTGCGCAGCGCGTGCGTGTACAGCGCCACCGAGGCGAGCACAAACACCAGCAACGTGTAGATGAACAGCAACCCGAGGTTCTTCGCCTTGCGCCGCGCCAGCGACGCGAGCGTGAAATCAATCAGGTGCTTCTGTTTTTCGATCCAGATTTTCATAAGCCTTGAGGATGCCGGCGGGCGGCGGAACGAGCGAGCCGGTGGGGAAGTGTTCGAACGCGACCGGATGGTCCTGGAAGGCCGACTGCAAATCGGCCTGCGTCGGATGGCGCGTGTAGCGCGCCTCGGTGAACAGCACCGGATCGGTGAGACCGAGACGCTCGACGAGTCGTGCCGTGTCGGCGCTGGCGCTTTCGCTCTGCGCGCGCAGGCGCGCGGCATCGACGAAGGTCAGCACGAAGCTGCCAGCGGTGATGGCAAACACGATCAGGACACGGTGGGCGGGACGCATGGGACAGGATGTTGCTGCAATGCCAACAAAAAAACCACCGATTGGATCAAAGCAGGGGTGCGACAGTTTGTCGCAGGGCGTATGAAAGTCGGCGCTGGTGGGACGGCAATTATGGTTTTTTCAGCCGTTTCACGATTGAAGCGGGATTTTGACGGCAGTCGAGAACGGCCACTACCGTGGCGATGTCATTCTGTACGTCGTAATAAATGGCAAACGGAAATCGTTTGGCCAGCGTACGATGCAATCGGCCATCCGGCTTGGGGTGAATGCCTGCGTAAAGCGTGAGGGCGTCGATGTCGGCAAACAGGCTGTCGAGGAAATAATCGCCAATGCCTGCCTGTTGCTCCTCGTAAAACGCATAGCCTTCCAGCAGATCGGTTTCCGCCGATCGGGCAATGCGAACCTGCATCAGTCAGCCCGGATCTGGGCGCGAATGCGATCTTTTGCTTCCCGCCACGGTGAGGTGGATTCCGTCCCTGCAGCGAGACGCTGCAAGCGCTCTTCCAGCACTTCGGCATGCCATGCCGGCGATGCCATGGTGAGATCCGATTCGGCACACAGCGAATCCCAGAGTGCTTCGAGCAGCTTCAGCTTTTCCGCTACGGGCATGGCAGCGATATCGGCAGTGGTCATTGGCTTCGTTCCTCAATTGGGGCAGCGTAATCACATGCTAGCAAAAGTAGGCGCTGGCGAGACGGCATCCATTGCATTATGATTGCCCCATGAATGCAAGCCTGCTCAATCGAATCACCATCGAACCGGGGAAGTGCGGCGGCAAGCCGTGCATCCGCGGCATGCGGATTCGCGTCAGCGATATCCTTGAAATGCTGGGTGATGGCGTGAGCACGGAGGAAATCCTCGCGGATTTTCCCGACCTCGAACGCGAGGATATTCTGGCTAGTCTGCAATTTGCCGCGCGGCGCAGCGATATCGTTCGTTTGGCCGCATGAAGTTCTGGGTCGATGCCCAGTTGCCTCCTTTGTTGGCCGAGTGGTTGTCGAAAAGCCATGGTGTCGAGGCGCTGTCCCTGCGGGATCTGGGACTGCGGGATGCCGCGGATGACGAAATATTCCGGGCAGCGCGGCAAGCGCAAATCGTCATGATCAGCAAGGACAGCGATTTTGTCGAACTGGTGAGCCGGCATGGTGCGCCGCCCCAATTGCTTTGGGTAACCTGCGGCAATGTCACCAACCGGCGGTTGCAAGAGGTGTTCGCAAAGACGTTCGCCGACGCAGTGGCCTTGTTGGCAGCGGGCCAGGCCATCGTCGAAATCGGCTGAGCAAGAAGTCGGCGCTGGCGTGACGGCACCGAAGGCGGATCAGCCGGCTACTTGCAACACCCCATTCGCCTTTGCCAAGGCCACGATCACCTCGCGCGCCACCTTGCGCTGCGGCACCGGCAGTTTGAGGAACAACTCGAAGATTTCCCGCTCCTGATAGCCGACACCCTCGTCCCAGCGCTTGCGCTTTTCGCGTGCTGCCTTGGGTATCTCATCTCCGTAACGCAGCGTTTGCGGCTCGATACCCAGCCATTCGGCTAAGCAAAGCAATCGGTCTTGGGACGGCAGTGTCTCGCCGCGTAACCAGAGGCGCGCTGCGTGAAAGGTGATGGGCTTGCCCCAGTAGCGCTGGTTGAATTCCCGCTCGATAACTGCGGGCTTGGGCGGCACCCCTGCCCGTTCCAAAGCGGCAAGGAGACGTTGGGCGAACTCGGCTCTTATCTTGTTCATGCCGAATACTCACGTCCATTACGTAAGTATCACTTACGCATGCGTTATGCTCGTATCATTAATGTGAGTATTGATAACATTCGCTGAAGTCTTGCCAGCGTGTGATTTCCGCCTTCCCGAACTTCAAGCCGCTTGAACTCACCGACCGCCCGGCCGTCGAGGCGGTGGTCCATTCCTTCCCGCCTTACTCGGATTTCAGCTTCACCAACCTGTATGCCTGGAATGCGCAGGTCTCGTTTCTGCACGGCAATCTGGCGGTACGCCTGACCGACTATCTCAGCGGGAAGCCCCTGTTCAGCTTCATCGGCCGCCTCCGGCTGGCGGAAACCGCCACGCGATTGCTTGACCTCGCCACGGCGGAAGGCCGTAGCGCGACCCTGCGCCTCGTGCCCGCCTGTACGGCGCATGCGCTGGCCGAGGCGGGCTTCGCGCTGACGGCGGATGAGGCCGCCACCGACTATGTGTTCGAAGTTGATCACGTCGCCGGCATGCACGAATGGAAGGGCCACAGCATCCGTCGGCGCATTCGCCAGTTTGCGCAGCGCCATCCCGACTATTCGGTGCGCCATGCGCCGCTGCACGCCATCGATGTCGACGCGTTTCGCGCCCTCTTCGCCTTGTGGACGACGCGCAAGGGTTACGCCGCGCCCCAAACCAGCCACGAATATCCGGCATTCGAGCGCTTCCTGAACTCGGCCGATCCGCGTGTCGAAACCATCGGTCTCCATGTGGGCCCGCGACTGGTCGGCTTTTCCTCGTTCGAACTGTTGCCCGACGACATGGCCATCGTCCACTTCTCGAAAGCCGACCACGCGCTGCATGGCGGCATTTGCGATGTCCTGTACTGGGAAGAAGCGAAGGCGCTGAAAGCGCGCGGCGTGCGGCATTACAACTGGGAACAGGACCTCGGATTGCAGGGATTGCAGCAGTCGAAGAACAAGTATCAGCCAAACCGCTTCCTGAAAAAGTTCACGGTTCGCAAACCATGAAGAAACCCAAAGGCCTCGCGTTTCACTGGCTCAATACAAAACTTGAGCCTCGACCTACCGGCAATCATGGTGATGGCTTGTTCGCCACCGGCAAACTGAAGCAGGGTGACTGCCTACTGATCTTTGGCGGCTACATCCTCACCGTCGAGCAAGAATCCCAACTCGCCGGCAAGCTGAGCGACAACGGCGTACAAATCGCCAAGAATCTGGTGATCTGCTCGGCCAAGACGGAAGAATGGGGTGGGGGGAATTTCCTCAATCACAGCTGCGAACCCAATGCCGGTTTCAACGGGCAGATCGCCGTCGTCGCCATGCGCGACATCACCAAGGACGAGGAAATCACCATCGACTACGCGATGGTGCTGCACAAGGCCAGCAAAGGGCCGACCTATCGGCAGGACTGCCTGTGTGGCGCAAAGACGTGCCGCAGGGTCGTCACGGAAAACGACTGGAAGATGCCGGCATTACAAAGGAAATATCGCGGCTACTTCCAGCCCTATCTGGCGGTGGAAATCGAGAAGGCGAAATTGCGCCGCTTGAAGTCGGCCAGAACGGACGCCTGAACGGAAATGCCGTCTTGCCAGCGCCGACTATTGAAAAGGGGAAACAATTCATGACAAACGCGAATAACGCCTACTGGACTACGCTGTCGAGGTGGTGATGGATTTAGGCGCTGGCTCCGGGGTAAAGACCACGCTCGTGGCGTGTGTCAGTGCCACGATCGCCCACACGCCAAAAAGGGACTAGGAATGGCACTCAAAGTCGTCTCAGTTCTAAATTCCGCAGTCAGATTTATCGGCCTCGCCAGAAATGTGGTGCGTGCATTTTTCGATATTCACTCCGACGATACCCTCATCTCCGGGACTGGAAAGGTCGCCGCCACGGCGGCAAGGAGAACCGTCTTTGTCGTCATGGACTACTGGGTCGCCATTCTCTTGGCGGCGATGGTTGCCTTCATGAAGTACCACGGGCACGACTATTGGACCATCTTCCTTGCAACATGGGCTTACGACTTTACGGCCGCTGCTGCTTTCTATCTCCTGCAGACGAAAAGCGGTCAGGACATCACGCTAGGCGAGGCGTTTCGACGGGCTGCGGATGTCATTCATGCCAAAAACCGGCTGGCGGGCTACCTGACCTTTCTGCTCGTCTCGGCCAAGGCCATCGTGTGGGAAGGCCCCGAGCAGATTGTCATCTTCTTTCGGCTGACTGGCGCCGCCCGCGTCCTGATCTCCCTCGTGGGCTTGTCACTGATTCAGGGTCTGTTCGGCGCCTGGCTTTACAGCACCGGCTATGACGGCGTTGCGGCTTTGGTCGGCGCGTGAGTCGGATATTGTCGATGAAGCAGGCAATCAACCTTCCGTCCGGCCTGAGAGTGGAACGACTGACCTTTAGTCCTGAAAATCTGTCGGCCGTATTGACAATCGAGACAAATTGTTTCCCTGCTGCTTGGCAGTATCCGGATGCCGAAAGCTATTACGCAGAAGCGTTAAACGACACGAACAACTTGAGCATTGGACTCAAGGCAGGTCAAGCCATCGTGGGTTACCTGCTGGCAATACCCTACAGCACCGCGCTGGATTGGCTGGGGGATGCCGATCCCGACATGGTCGCCAGCGATGAAGAGCGGTATTACGTCGATACCATCGCCGTCTTGCCCGAGTGGAATGGAAGGGGTGGGGCGTCAGCACTCTTGCGGGAACTGGAGCGTGCAGCCGTCGCATGCGGAATGGCTTCGCTGGCAATTCATGCGCGTACCGTAAACGGCCTCAATGCACTGGTCCGGCGCTTGGTTGGGGACCGACTGATCCGATCTCGCTGGCTGGACAACTGGTCCTGGGCAGACGGCGAACCCTATGAATACATCGAATGGCGGTGTGATCGATGAGACCCGACGACCGTTCCTACCTACCTCCTGCTGGTCGCGTGATGACGAGATTTCGCGGCCTTCTCTTTTGGTCTGTTACGTTGATGTTGATGATTAGTGGCCAACTTGCCCGCGCAGAAAGTATCACTGGCGAAATACAGGTGGTAAGCATCGCTAGCAAGGACAAGAGCGTCCAGCGTTCGCTGACTGGGGTGACCATCTACCTCGAATATGCAGTGACCAGCGAGATTTCAGCATTTGCCGTGGGCTACCACGATCAGGCGTTCCGGTCGGAAACCATCGGCTTGGCCCGCAAGTTGGGCGACTGGCAGGTGGGCATTGGTTTTGGGCAAGCCAGCTTCGACGACATGAATCACCGGGTCATCAATCCCTGGGCCTACTACGCGGATGACGACTACAAGGGCTATCTGCACTACGAGTCATACAGGAACGGCACCACGCATTCGCACTTTGCGAAAGGCTACGCACTCAGGCACTTTGGCGCGCTTTCTCTCGGGGCGCATGCCGAAATGGATTTCGGCGTCGGCCCGCGCGTCGAGGCCAGGCTGACGGACGGCCTCAAGCTATGGGGCGTCGTGCCGGTCGCCCGTCGGCCGAAAGATGGCGAGATGAAGGCGATGATCGGTTTGACGGCGGAGTTTTGATCGAAGTACAGGCTTCGATCAATACGTCAAAAGTCAGCTTCAACGAGACGGCACTGCATCCGGACGATCTACGGTTTCCAGAGCTTCGCACCGCGCGAGCGGCGAATGTTGCCGTCGCGTGTCGCCAGCGCCAGACCATGGGCGCGCGCCGTGGCAACGATGATGCGGTCGGCCGGATCGCCATGAAATCCCTTGGGCAGATCGTCCAGTGCAAGAATTACGCTGATATCCATGGGTAGGAGCGACACCGTTTCGGGCGCCGCCGCCGTGGGCAGCCAGTGGGTCAGCGGGCTGTCGAGTTCAAGGCGCCCCTTGGCGACCAGCATTTGCGCCTCCCACAGGCTGATGGCCGATAACGCCGGTGGGGTGCCAGCGGCAGCCAGTGCATCCAGCGCGGCGCGCTCGTCAGCGGCGAGTTCAGGCTGGCCAAGCAGCCACCAGAGCCAGATATGGGTGTCGAGCAGCGGGGGCTTCACGCCACCCGCCCGTGGTTGGCATCGAAGTCGTTTGCGTCGAGCACGCCTTCCTCCGGCTGGGCACGTAATCGCCCGTGGCCGCGCAGGCGCAGCCACGTCGGCGTGCCCTGGGGCGCGGCCGCGGTGGGCACCAGGCGCGCCACGACTTTGCCGCGCCGTGTCAGATCCACGGCAGCGCCATCCTGTTCCACGCGACGGATGACATCGAGGCAGTGCAGTTTGAATTCCGAGACACTGACGGCATTAGTGGTCATTTCATTTCTCCAGATGGCCATTTTGGCACGATACCACAATGCCTTGTTTCAGGCGAATGGAGAGATTGTTAACCGGCCAGCAGCACGATGACCGCGCCGGCACCGCCTTCGATGGTGCGCGCCTGGCAGTAGGCGAGGACTTCCTGCCGCTGGGCCAGCCAACCCAATACCAGCCGTTTCAGCACCGGCACGCGGCCCGGTGAGCCATGACCCTTGCCATGCACGATGCGCACGCAGCGCTGGTCGAGGTGCCGGCATTCGGCAAGGAAGGCGGCAACGTGGTGGCGCGCCTCGTCGCGATGCATGCCATGCAGGTCGAGGTGATTCTGCACCACCCAGCGGCCGCGCCGCAGGTCCTTGAGTACCTTCGGTGCCATGCCGGGCTTCAGATAGACGGCTTCGTCGCCTCCTTCGAGAGCGAGTGAGAGCGGGTCGTTGTCGCTCAGCGATTCGCCGAGCGCGGCGCGTTCGTCATGAGCGCGCTGACGCGGGATCGGCGGTGGCGGAGGTGGCTCGTGATGTACGCGATCGCTCGCCAGTGGCACGGCATCAGCCACCGCGTCCTCGAACAGGGCGCGCGATGCGTCATCGAGCGTCCCGTTGCGCATTGCCTATTCCAGATTGTCGAGATACTTTTCGGCGTCTAGCGCCGCCTGGCAACCGGTCGCCGCGCTGGTCACGGCCTGTTTGTAGATCATGTCCTGCACGTCGCCGGCGGCGAACACGCCGGGCACCGAGGTCGCCGTGGCGTTGCCGTCGCGGCCACACTTCGTCACGATGTAGCCGTTCTGCATCTCGAGCTGGCCGGCAAAGATGTCGGTGTTCGGCTTGTGGCCGATGGCGATGAAGACGCCCATGAGCTTGATCTCTTCCGTCGCACCGGATTTCACGTTCTTGATGCGCATGCCGGTGACGCCGCTCTTGTCGCCGAGCACCTCGTCGAGCACGCTGTCGAGCTTGAGGACGATCTTGCCGGCGGCCACCTTCTCGAACAGCTTGTCCTGCATGATCTTCTCGGCGCGGAACTTGTCGCGGCGATGAACGAGCGTGACCTGGCTGGCGATGTTGGCGAGATAGAGCGCTTCCTCGACGGCGGTGTTGCCGCCGCCGATCACGGCAACCGGCTGGTTGCGGTAGAAGAAGCCGTCGCAGGTGGCGCAAGCCGACACGCCCTTGCCGGAGAATTTTTCTTCCGACGGCAGGCCAAGGTACTGGGCCGAAGCGCCGGTGGCGATGATGAGCGCGTCGCAGGTGTACTCGCCGGTGTCGCCAATCAGGCGAATCGGCTTCTCGGTGAGTTTCGTCGTGTGGATGTGGTCGAAGATGATCTCGGTGTTGAAGCGCTGGGCGTGCTTCTCGAAGCGCGCCATCAGGTCGGGGCCCATCACGCCGTCAGCGTCGGCCGGCCAGTTGTCGACCTCGGTGGTGGTCATCAGCTGGCCGCCCTGGGCCATGCCAGTGATCAGGACGGGCTTGAGGTTGGCGCGTGCGGCATAGACGGCGGCGGTGTAGCCGGCAGGGCCGGAGCCTAAAATCAATAACTTGGAGTGACGAGCGGTCATGAATGAATCCTGGTTGTGGTTCGATGCAGCCGATTATAAAGGCCATGCCCCCCCTGTTCCGGGGTTTGCTACCCCCGGCCCGGACGAAAATCGGCACGATATCCAAGCTGTCTTCATTTGCCCGGAATCCCGCCCATGTCATTCGTCACGCTTTCGTATTCCACCAGGCCCAGAGCACCCGCCCAGCCGCTGCCCGAGCGCATCGCCGCGCTGGTGCACGAAGCCCGCTGGCTGGTCATTGCCGCCCTCGGCCTTTACCTCGCCTTGATCCTGATCGGCTTCGACAAGGCCGATCCCGGCTGGTCGCAGGCGGCAGACGTCGAGACCATCGCGAATCCGGGCGGACGCTTTGGCGCCTGGTTGGCCGATCTGCTGCTCTATCTGTTTGGGCTGTCGGCGTGGTGGTGGGTGGGGCTGCTGTTCATGATGGTGGCGCTCGGCTATCACCGCATCAACCACTGGTTCGGCGAAGACCGGCGTCCGCTCTACATCGCGCTGGGCGGTTTTCTCATCTTTCTGATCGCCAGCTGTGGACTGGAGGCGCTGCGCTTCTGGAGCTTGAAGGTAGCCCTGCCGCTGGCGCCCGGCGGCATGCTCGGCCATGAGGTTGCGCGGCTGACCGCGACCTATCTGGGCTTCACCGGCGGCACCCTGCTGCTGATGGCGGTGATGATCGCGAGCTTCAGTCTCGCCACCGGCATGTCGTGGATCGGCTTTCTAGAGAAGTTCGGCGGTCTGCTGGAAACCTCCTGGTACGGCCTGATCGTGCTGTGGGAAGGCTGGCAGGACCGGCGCTACGGCAAGGTCGTGGCCGAGAAGCGCGAGGCGACGATCGATCAGGAAATGAAGAAGTTCGAGGAAGCGCCGCCCGTGCGCATCGAACCCGTCGCACTCGACATCCCGTTGGCGAAGAAGGCTGAAGTGCGCATCGAAAAGGAACGTCAGGCACCGCTGTTCTTCGACGCGCCGGGTGAGGCGCTGCCGCCGCTCCACCTGCTCGACGAGGCGAACCACAGCAACGACGAATTGCCCAGTGCCGAGACGCTCGAATTCACCTCGCGGCTGATCGAACGCAAGCTCGCTGATTTCGGTGTGACGGTACAGGTCGTGTCCGCGCACCCCGGCCCGGTGGTGACGCGCTACGAGATCGAGCCAGCCACCGGCGTGAAGGGCTCGACCGTCGTCGGCCTCGCCAAGGACCTGGCGCGGGCGCTGTCGCTGGTCAGCATCCGCGTCGTCGAAACGGTACCGGGCAAGAGCTGCATGGCGCTCGAACTCCCCAATCCGCGTCGCCAGACCGTGCGCCTGACGGAAATTCTCGGTGCCAAGATCTATCACGACATGCACTCGCACCTCGCGATGGCGCTCGGCAAGGACATCGCCGGCCAGCCGGTCGTTACCGACCTCGCCAAGATGCCGCACCTGCTGGTCGCCGGCACCACCGGCTCGGGCAAGTCGGTCGGCATCAACGCGATGATCCTCTCGCTGCTCTACAAGTCCGAGCCAAAGGACGTGCGCCTGATCCTCGTCGATCCGAAGATGCTTGAGCTCTCCGTCTATGAAGGCATTCCGCACCTGCTCGCGCCCGTCGTCACCGACATGACCAAAGCCGCCAATGCGCTGCACTGGTGCGTCGGCGAGATGGAGCGCCGCTACAAGCTGATGAGCGCCATGGGCGTGCGCAACCTCTCCGGCTTTAACAGCAAGATCAAGGAAGCGGAGAAGGCGGGCACCTTCATCGCCGATCCGCTCGCGCTGCCGGGCGATCCAGAAGTCGGCCCGCCGCCACTCAAGTCGCTGCCCTATATCGTGGTAGTGATCGACGAACTGGCCGACCTGATGATGGTGGTCGGCAAGAAAGTCGAGGAATTGATCGCCCGTCTGGCGCAGAAGGCGCGCGCTTCCGGCATCCACCTGATCCTCGCCACCCAGCGGCCGAGCGTCGATGTCATCACCGGCCTGATCAAGGCCAACATCCCGACGCGCATTTCCTTCCAGGTCTCGTCGAAGATCGATTCGCGCACCATTCTCGACCAGATGGGCGCCGAGGCGCTGCTCGGCCAGGGCGACATGCTCTACCTCGCGCCGGGCACCGGCCTGCCGGTACGCGTGCATGGCGCCTACGTCGCCGACGACGAGGTGCATCGCGTCGTCGAACACCTGCGCAAGATCGGTGCGCCCGAATTCATGGCGGACATTCTGTCTGCGCCGGCCGGCGACAATGCCGAAGCGGGCAGTGAAGACGGTGGCGATGTCGAGGCCGACCCGATGTATGACCAGGCCGTGCAGGTCGTTCTGAAGACGCGTCGACCGTCGATTTCGCTGGTGCAGCGTCACCTGCGCATTGGCTACAACCGTGCCGCGCGCATGATCGAGGCGATGGAGCGTGCCGGCCTCGTGTCGGCGATGAACGGCGCGGGCGGCCGCGAAGTCCTCGTCCCCGAGTCGGCTGAATAGATTTCTTACAAATCGGCGCTGGCAGGACGGCACTGAGCATGGGCGATAATGCACCCATGCGACTACTCATTCTCATCGGCGGATTGTTGTTCTCCGGGCTGGCTTCCGCTGCCGGCATCGACCAGTTGAAAGCCTTCTGGGCCAACACCCAGGCGGCACAAGGAACGTTCGCCCAGAGCGTCGTCGCCAAGTCCGGCCGCAAGCCGCAGAACTCGACGGGCATCTTCATGCTCGCGCGCCCCGGCAAGCTGCGCTGGTCCTACGAGAAGCCCTACAAATTGTTGCTGGTGGCTGACGGCGAAAAGCTCTGGACCTTCGACCTCGACCTCAATCAGGTGACCATCGGCAAGATGGACAAGACGCTCGGCGCCAGCCCGGCGGCGCTGCTGACCGGCGAGTCGCTCGACAAGCACTTCACCCTGACGGAAGCCGGCAGATCCGATGGGCTGGAAATCGTCGATGCGGTGCCGAAAGCGGCCGACAGCACCTTCGCACGCGTGCGCATCGGCCTGTCGAACAACCTGCCGCGACTGATGGAAGTGCAGGACAACTTCGGCCAGGCCACCACGCTGCTATTCACGCAGTTCCAGTCGAATCCGGCGCTACCGGCCGATGCCTTCCGCTTCACGCCGCCCAAGGGCGCCGACGTGATCGGCGAGTGATGCCTACTTCCGCTGCCCGGTCAGCGCGGTAAACAGTCCCAGCCCGATGAACAGGCTGCCGCCGAGCCGGCGGCCAAGCGTTTGCCGACCGCGCAGGCGTTCGAGGACCGGCGCCAGCGCCCCCGCCGCGAGCGCGTAAAGCGAATCGGTCACGGCGGCGATCAGCACGAACAGCGCGCCGAGTGCGACGCTCTGCGGCAGCGGCGCAGCGGTGGGGTTCATGAACTGCGGCAGGAAGGCGGCGAAGAAGAGCGTCGTTTTCGGGTTCAGCAGGGCGACGACGAAGCCGTCGCGGAACACGTGCCGCGCGGGCGGCGGTGTCACATCGGTGGATGCGACAACCGGTTGGCGTAGCATCTGCACGCCGAGATAAACGAGGTATGCCGCACCCGCATACTTCACAACGGTAAATGCCAAGGATGAAACGGCAAACAGCGCCGCGAGGCCGACGGCCGCTGCGAGCGCATTGCCGAAGTTGCCTGCTGCCACGCCCGCGACCGAGGCGAGCCCAGCGCCGCGTCCCTGCGCGAGACTGCGTGCGACGATGTAGAACACGCCCGGTCCTGGCGTTACCGCGAGGATCAGGCTCGCGATCAGGAAGGCGGAGAGCAGCGGCCAGTCGGGCAAGGTCAGCATGGCGTCAGCGGTTGCTGGCGGCGAGTTTGAAGCCGAAGCCGATCAGCGCGATGCCGGCGAGTTGTGTAGCCAGCCGGCGCGCGAAGGGAAGAGATTTCAGCCGTGCCGCGACGGCATTGCCGACCAGCACCAGCCCGGCCTGATACAGGAAACTCAGCAGCGTGACGTGCAGCATCATCGCGACGAGCGTGGTGCCCGACGCATCGGCACGCAGGAAGAGCGGAAAGAAGGCGACGAAGAACAGGATGACCTTCGGGTTGGTCAGGCTCACGGCGCAGGCCTGGCGGAAATAGACCCAGCCAGAGCGTTGTGGCTCGGCCCTGTCACTTTCATTCTTGAAGCGCGTGCGCAGCAGCTGGATGCCCATCCAGACCAGATAGGCGGCGCCGAACCATTGCAGCACCTCGAACAGCATCGGGTTGGCCTGCATCACTGCGGCGAGACCCAGCACGGCCGCGACCATGTAGATGAAATCGCCCAGCAGTGTGCCAAGCACAGCGCCGAATCCCGCCCCTACGCCGTTGCGGGCGGTGGCGTTGAGGATGGCGATCGTGCCCGGCCCGGGCACGAGTTGGAACACGAGGATGGCGATCAGGAAACTGGCGTAGTTCTGGATGTCGAACATGGCTGGCTACGGACTTGGAAGATAATGCGTGGCAGCTTACCCCGAATGAAAACGATGAGCGACCTGTTCTCCCACGAAAATCCCCATGCGCCGCTGGCTGAACAACTGCGTCCCGCCACACTTGATGAAGTGATCGGCCAGCAGCACCTGCTCGGTCCGGGCAAGCCGCTGCGCCTCGCATTCGAGTCGAAGACGCCGCACTCGATGATCCTCTGGGGCCCCCCTGGCGTCGGCAAGACGACGCTGGCGCGGCTGATGGCGGACAGCTTCGACGCCGAGTTCATCGCGCTGTCGGCGGTTTTCTCGGGCGTCAAGGACATCCGCGCGGCCGTCGAGCAGGCTGAACTGACGCTGGCGCAATCCGGCCGGCGCACGCTGATGTTCGTCGATGAAGTACATCGTTTCAACAAGGCGCAGCAGGATGCCTTCCTGCCCTTTGTCGAACAGGGGCTGCTGACCTTCATCGGCGCGACGACCGAGAATCCTTCGTTCGAAGTTAACTCGGCGCTGCTGTCGCGGGCGGCGGTGTATGTACTCAAGCCGCTCGCGGCGGAGGAGTTGCGCGAGTTGTATCGGCGTGCCCATGACCACGCCTTCCCTGATTTGGAGTTCGCCCCGGAGGCCATCGACCGCGTGGTGGGCTACGCCGATGGCGATGCACGCCGGCTGCTCAACGTGCTGGAAACGCTACGCACGGCGGCTCAGGCTTCGGAGTGCCGTCTCGTCAGCGCCGACTTTCTCGAGCAGGCCTTGGCCTCCGACCTGCGCCGTTTCGACAAGGGCGGCGATGCCTTCTACGATCAGATCTCGGCGCTGCACAAGTCGGTGCGCGGATCGAATCCCGATGCGTCGCTCTACTGGTTCACGCGCATGCTCGACGGCGGTGCCGATCCGCTCTACCTCGCGCGGCGCATCATCCGCATGGCCAGCGAAGACATCGGCCTCGCCGATCCGCGCGCGCTGACGATCGCGCTGGAGGCCGCGCAGACCTACGAGCGGCTCGGCTCGCCCGAGGGCGAACTGGCGCTGGCGAACGCGGTGATCTACATGGCGGTGGCGCCGAAGTCGAACGCCGGTTACGTGGCCTATGGCGCGGCGCGCCGGTTCGTGAGCAAGGACCAGAGCCGGCCGGTGCCGGAACACTTGCGCAACGCGCCGACGAAGCTGATGAAGGAACTCGGTTTCGGCAGCGAATACCGCTACGCGCACGATGAGCCGGAAGCCTACGCCGCCGGCGAAAACTATTTCCCCGAGGGCATGCCGAAGGTGGCGTGGTACCAGCCGACGCCGCGCGGCCTCGAACAGAAGATTTCGGAAAAGCTCGCCCACTTGCGCGCGCTCGACGCGCAATACCGGAAGCTGAAGAAAAAGACCGATCAGTGACAAGAATGCGCTGCGGCGAATTGATCGAGCGCATGCCGCGCGGTCCTGAGCGTCGCGGTATCGTGCTCCTGCCGGGCATCGCGCACGGCCGCTTTCAGCAGCCCGCTGAGCAACAATTCACCTTCCCGCGTTTGCGCCAGTCCGCAGGCCATTTCGACCACGAAGGGATAGGGCAGGTGCTCATGTGCGGCGATGACCGCGACTTCCTCCTCGGTCAGGTCGCTGTAGTCGAGGCAATCCTTGAGCGTAAGCATCGACATTCCCCTTAAAATAACGCCATTCACTTATCAATAAAGCAGGCCATCCCGGCCGAATCAAGGACAGTATCATGCTCGACATCCAGATGCTGCGCACCCAACCCGACGCAGTCGCGGCCGGCCTTGCCCGCCGTGGCGCCGCCATCGACCTCGCGCCCTTCGAGGCGCTCGAAACGCAGCGCAAGCAGGTGCAAACGCAAACGCAGGATCTGCAGGCGAAGCGCAATGCGCTGTCGAAGCAGATCGGCATGTTGAAAGGAAAGGGCGAGGATGTGGCACCGGTCATGGCTGAGGTCGCTGGGCTGGGCGACGCGCTCAAGGCCAACGAGGAAAAGCTTGCCGTGCTGCTGGCCGAACTCGATGCCTTCGTCTCGCGCCTTCCCAACCTGCCGCACGAGAGCGTGCCGGAAGGCCGCGACGAAACCGGCAACGTCGAGGTGTCACGCTGGGGCATGCCTCCAACTTTCGACTTCGCGCCGAAGGATCACGTCGATCTCGGCGAGGCGCTGGGCGGGCTGGACTTCGCAGCCGGTGTGAAGATTTCCGGCAGCCGCTTCACGTTGATGCGCGGCGAAATGGCGCGGTTACATCGCGCGCTGACGCAGTTCATGCTCGACACGCATACCCGGGACCACGGCTATACCGAACTCTACACGCCCTATCTCGTCAACCCGGACAGCATGTTCGGCACCGGCCAGTTACCCAAATTCGAGGAAGACCTGTTCCGGGTCGAACGCAGCGACGGCAGTCGCCTGTACCTGATCCCGACCGCCGAGGTACCGGTGACCAACATCGTGCGCGGCGAGATTCTCGACACTGACAAACTGCCGCTCAAGTTCGTCTGCCACACGCCCTGTTTCCGTTCCGAGGCGGGCAGCTACGGCAAGGACACGCGCGGCATGATCCGCCAGCATCAGTTCGACAAGGTCGAACTGGTACAGATCGTTCCGCCCGAAGCTTCGTGGGACGCATTGGAACAATTGACCGGCCACGCCGAAACGATCCTGCAGAAGCTCAACCTGCCCTATCGCAAGATGGCGCTGTGCGCCGGCGACATGGGCTTCTCGGCGGCCAAGACCTACGACCTTGAAGTCTGGCTGCCGGCGCAGAATACCTACAGGGAAATATCTTCCTGCTCGAACTTTGAATCCTTCCAGGCGCGGCGCATGCAGGCGCGCTGCCGTGACAAGGGAGGCAAACCGCGTCCGCTGCACACGCTCAACGGTTCCGGCCTTGCGGTCGGCCGCACGTTGGTCGCGGTGCTGGAGAACTATCAGCGCGCCGATGGCACGGTGGTCGTGCCGGAAGTGCTGCGCGGCTACATGGGCGGCGTCGAGGTGCTAGCCCCGCGCTGAAGTCTTGCGTTTCTTGTCGGGCTGCGCCTTCTTGTCGGGGCCGAGGGTGGGGGGTGTATAGATCGGCTCGAAGCGCGACAGCACATCGTAGTAGTTGCGGATATTCTCGACGAGGATCACCGCCTCGCCGCCGCGCGCGCGCCCGCTCTTGAGACGCTCGTAGTATTCCGGCCGGGAAAGCAGGGGAAGAACTTCCTTCATGTCGACCCAGAGATTCGGGTCGAGCTTCAGGCCCGGTGCGAAGCGGCGCCCGCCGCGCATGTGTCCCATGCCCAGGTTGTAGGCTGCGAGCGCAAACCAGAGCCGATCCGGTTGTCTGATTTCGTCGGGAAGTTCGTCCATCAGCATCGCCAGGTATTTCGCTCCGGCAATGATGCTTTCCCGACCGTCAAGCCGATTGACGACGCCAAGACGATCGGCGGTCTCAGCTGTGAGCATCATCAAGCCGCGTACGCCGGTCGGCGAAGTGGCGAGCGGATCCCACTTGGATTCCTGATATCCGAGCGCCGCCAGCAAGCGCCAGTCGATGCCGGTGACTTCCTGGGCCTCTTGAAAGACATGCCGGTAATTCGGAAGCCGGGTGCGCACGTGGTCGAGAAATCCCTGGATGCCCCTTGCGTCAAGGCGTTTGATGTGGCCGAAGTAGCGATCCTTGAGTCGTCTTAGCGTACCGTCCTGATGCACTTTTTCGACGAAGCGGACAACACGTTCCTGCAAGTCCTTCATGTCGGCCTGCAAGGCCCAGGCGTAAGCCAGCTTGTCCGGCAATTCCATCGCAATGCCCAGATCCGGATGAAAGTTTGATGCGACATCGAAGTGCAATTCATCGCCCGCAGCCAGGTCGAAGCGGCGTCGTGCCACGCCCGCGAATAATTCCGTTTCGTCGCCGACGTTGCGCACCACGATGCGGGGCGGCGGATCGACCGCCAGCGCTTGCAAGGCGGGCAGTTGGGCCGAGTCGGGCAGGACCGAGATTTCCCGCTCGGCCAGGCGCTCGGGATTGTCGAGCGGCAAGCTGCTGGCATGTTGCACGATCAGCTGTCGTGTCTCGATGATGGCAGGTCCGTAACTCACTCCCGGCGGGTTGTCGCGTACCGGCATGGCGACCGCCATGTGAATCTTTCCTTTGCGCAGTTGGTCGGTCAGCGCTGCATGATTCGAGTGGGTGACGAAACGCACCTCCACGCCGAGTTCGCTCGCGAAGTCCTTGACGAGATCGCGGCTGAAGCCATCCATGCCTTCGCTGTCCGGTACGCTTTGCTGGAATACCGGGTCTGCCGGCAGTCCGACGACCAGCGGCTGGTCAGGACCCGGTGGGGGCAAACGGGTACAGCCGGCCAGCAAAGCGAAAATCAGCAGAAGAGGGCCGCACAGCAGCCGGGGAAGCCGCAACATCGGTTTTTCCTGCAGTGGGTGAGCCCGCATTGTGCCATGCGGCAACGGCACGGCTATAATCCGCCGTTCGGAGAGGTGGCAGAGTGGTCGAATGTACCTGACTCGAAATCAGGCGTACTGAAAGGTACCGTGGGTTCGAATCCCACCCTCTCCGCCAACTATCATGTAATGACGCCCCTTCTGGGGCGTTTATTGTTTGTGTATGCCATTCCGTATGCCATATCTACCTCGGTAGTGGTTTTGAAAATCCAACTTGATCTAAGACGGAGCTAAAAAACGATACGGCACCTTAACACCATACCGACTGTAGTGCCAGCGCCGACTATCATTGCTTTCGCCTTGCAGGGAGCCCCCATTCATGGGGGCGGACGGGAGCGAGGCGGCCGAGGCGGAAACGAGCAACGCAGTGCGAGCCGCCGCACTGGTTCCGGCAAGGTCGAATGAGTGCTAAAGACTGGAAGAGACCTTCAGGC
>Ga0209835_1000452_pt1 | contig 27176 bp, 23 predicted proteins | sample LakKivwa52mmetaG_FD_184138 | JGI IMG/M metagenome (GOLD analysis project Ga0209835, IMG submission 184138) | Anoxic lake water microbial communities from Lake Kivu, Rwanda to study Microbial Dark Matter (Phase II) - Lake Kivu water 52m metaG... | ecosystem: Environmental > Aquatic > Freshwater >... | reverse complement strand
CATGTATACCGGCAAGCCGGACAGACCTGTCATCCCCGTATCTCTTTTCTCTTCTTCGTACTTGAATGGTAGAACGCCTTGTGCCATAATAGATTCACCTCGTTGATGATAGGTTTTTTCTTCAAAAGTAATCTATCACCTTGATTTATCAAGATCAACGAGGCTTTTCTATTTTTTTGATGGTGGATCATGGTCAATTAGAAAACCTCTCCGGCAAGAAGAGCCTTTACAAATTCCTCCAGGGGCCATACGGTGAGCACATCAAAATGATAACTCCTTGAACCGCAATAAACTCCGATCAGGCGATCAACTTTCAGACTGGCGTTATCCAGCAAGGAGCGCAAAGGTTTTTCCCACGCCCGATCCCATTTATCGGATCGTTTAACCTCCACAGCCACCACATGGGGAAGGCTGCCCGATTGTCGCCGGGCGGTTTCGATGATAAAATCCACTTCCACTCCGGCGGGTGTTCGATAGTAATATAGAGGCCGAAGCTTGCGGCTGACCTCGTTGTATACTCGAAGTTCATGATAAGCAAGGGTTTCCAGCGCGGTCCCCTGCCAGATCCGATCAACGGAATCACGCAGCCAGCCCGCCGCGGCCCGTGCTACCCCAGGGTCAAACCAATAGAACTTGGGGTGAGTCGCTTCCCTTACCTTCAATCCCGGACGCCAGGCCGGCAGGAAATGCCCGAGCAAGGTATCCAGCAGGATGGAAAAATAGGTATCCACGGTGCTGCGGGATACGGCCGCCTCCCGTGCAATACTCTGCAGGTTGACTACCTGTCCATTAAGCTGACCCGCCAGACTCAGAAAGCGGACAAAGGGAGGTACCCGGCGCACCAGTCCTTCCTCTCTGACTTCTTCCTTGAGGTAGGTGTTCAAATAGGCGGCAAGAATCTCGATGGCTGCCTCCGGATCCTCCTGAACAAAGGGCAGCATCCCCCATTCCAGGCAGCGGGATAAATTAAATTCTTTTCCCAATTCACCTGCGGAAAACCCTTCAATATTTAAGGTAATTGCACGGCCAGCCAGCAGATTGGCCCCACCCCTGTGCAATTTACGGGCTGAAGAGCCACAAAGGGCAAACCGCCAGCGACGGGATTCCATCAGCCGATGCACTTCATCCAGCAAGGCAGGCGCCTTCTGGATTTCATCGAGCACGACCCAGGCTCCATTGGGCCTATCGCCGATAATGGCCTCCAGTCGATGGGGATCTCGGGAAAGCTCCAGATACAGGGAGGCATCCAGAAGGTCCAGGTGAAGCGCCTCCGGCAGGACCTGCCGGAGCATGGTACTCTTGCCGGTTCCGCGCGGTCCGAACAAAAAGAAAGAGCGCTCGGGACGGATCAATAGTCTCGGTATGTAATTGTTTCGTTCGATATTCATGTTTTATGACTTCTGTAATGTTATTTTACATTGTAATTATACATTATAAATACCATTATGCAAGCCAATATTGATAAGACATTGTTTCTTCGGGAGTATATGAATAAGGGTTTTGTGAGTCAAGAGGATTTTGGCCGCAAAATACGTGGTTTACGTTGCCGATCATTGTGTGAGGGATATAATAGTCAGCTTCTCGGATATTTCAATAGAGAATTCGTCAAGAAGGGTCTCATCCCCGCGCATATAATAAAAAATAAACAGGATCGTATAATGCCAGAAAGAGGCGACGACAGGGCCGCCGATTTTGTCGACCTGCCTGCGGTACTCCTGGCCATGGGTCTTGACCCTGCAGGTGGCGAACCATATCCGGGTCATCCAGACAAAGACAAAGGGAACCACAGTCAGGGACATTTTGTACCAGAATCCTTCTTTCATATCCGCCATCTTATCAGATTTACGTCGGTGCTGCATTGGGTAAAATAAAATCAGATTTGACAATTGGCATACGAAGTCGATAACATAATGTGATGATCAGAAATGAACAAAGGGATGATCTTCCGGAAGAGGTTGTATTTCGGGTCCGGGACCTCACCAAGATATATGCCATGGGAGAGGTCGAGGTGCATGCCCTGCGGGGGGTGAATCTGGAGCTTTTTCCCGGTGAACTGGTCGTCCTGCTCGGACCTTCGGGAAGCGGGAAATCGACGTTGTTGAATATCCTCGGCGGTCTGGATACGGCGACCAGCGGCGCCGTTTCTTACAGGGGCAAAAACCTCACGAACGCCAACGAGCAGGAGCTGACGGAGTATCGCCGTTACCATGTGGGGTTTGTCTTTCAGTTTTACAACCTGATCCCCAGCCTCACCGCAAAAGAGAACGTGGCAGTGGTCACCGAGATCGCGCGAAATCCGATGACGCCTGAAGGTGCTCTGGCTCTCGTCGGATTGACCGACCGGCTCGATCACTTCCCCGCCCAGCTCTCCGGCGGCGAGCAGCAGCGCGTGGCGATTGCCCGCGCCATTTCAAAAAATCCGGAAGTCCTGCTCTGCGATGAACCTACGGGGGCCCTCGATTCCAAGACGGGAATCGTGGTGCTCGAGGCCCTCGAGCGGATCAACCGAGAGCTGGGGACGGCAACGGCGATCATCACCCATAACGCGGACATCGCCGGGATGGCCGACCGGGTCGTTTATCTCAGTAACGGGAGGATTGCGGAAATCAAGATCAACGCGGTGAAGAAATCGCCGGGCGAACTGCAATGGTGAGACCGTGAAGGCGCTGAATCGAAAACTCTGGCGGGATCTGTGGCGAATGAAAGGCCAGGTCTTTGCCATCACGCTTGTGGTGATCAGCGGTGTGGCGACCTTTATCATGTTCATCAGCACCATCGATTCCCTGCATCTCACGAGAGAAAGGTTCTATCGGGATTACCGTTTTGCCGATGTCTTTGTAAGCCTGAAGCGGGCGCCGGAAAGCCTGAAGGATAAAATAAAGGCCGTTCCCGGCGTCGATCAGGTCGAAACCCGCGTCTCGGCCTATGTCAAACTGGCAATCAAGGGCTTCTCGGAACCGGTGAACGCAAGGATCCTCTCCATCCCCGACGACGGCAAGCCGCTTTTGAACCGTCTTTACATCAGGAAAGGCAGGCTCGCCGACCCGGCGAAGGACGACGAGGTCGTCATCAATGAGAACTTTGCCCAGGCGCACGGCTTCAATCTCGGCGATCAGTTTGCGGCAATCATCAACGGCAAATGGAAGACCCTGACGATCACCGGCACGGCCCTGTCGCCGGAGTTCGTTCTCCTAATGAAACCCGAGGCGATGAGCCCCGATTTCAAGCGCTATGGGGTGCTCTGGATGGGGCGCAAGGCCCTCGGCACATCCTACGATATGGACGGGGCATTCAACAATGTGGCGTTGTCCCTTCATCCGGACGCCAAATTGAGCGATGTCCTCGATCGGCTCGATCACATCGTGGATCGGTATGGAGGGTTTGGCGCCTATGCGCGCAAGGAACAAATATCGCACCGCCTCCTCAATGAGGAATTCCGTCAGCTTCAGAGAAGTTCCGAAATATTTCCCACAATCTTCATCTGTGTTGCCGCCTTCCTGCTGAATGTCGTGATGAGCAGGACGATAAACACGCAACGCGAACAGATCGCCGCCCTGAAGGCGTTCGGTTACAATAATCTCGATATCGGCGTCCATTATGCGAAGTTAGTGATCCTGATGATCTCTGCCGGCCTGGTCGGAGGCATCTTTGCAGGCATCTGGTTCGGAAAAATGCTGGGCGCCATCTATATGGAGGTGTATCGTTTCCCCTATCTTTTTTACACCCTCCATCCCGAAGTGATCTTCACGGCAGCCCTGATCAGCGTTCTCTCGGCGCTTGCCGGCACGTTGCACTCGCTTTGGAGGGCCGCCAGGCAGCCGCCTGCCGAGGCGATGCGGCCCGAGCCCCCCGCACAGTATCGGGTAACGCTCATCGAAAAAGCAGGCATTGGCCGCTGGCTGACGCAACCATCGCGGATTATCGTACGGAATATCGAGCGTAGACCGATTCGAACGTTTCTTTCCGTCATCGGCATCGCCGTTGCCTGCGCCACCATGATTTCGAGCGGATTTTTCAAAGACTCGGTTGACTTCATGGTGAATGTCCAGTTTGTTCTTTCCCAAAAGGAAGATGTGAAGGTGGCTTTCGTTGAAGCCGCTTCCCGCAGGGCAGTATACGACCTCAAGGCGCTTCCCGGCGTACAATATGCCGAAACGTACAGAACCGTCCCGGTAAAATTGACATACGGTCACCGCAGCCACAAGACGGTGATCAATGGGATAGAACCGGACAGCCGCCTGCATCTATTATTGAACACCCATCTTCAGGCCATATCCCTGCCCCCTTCCGGCATCGTGCTGACCGATCATCTGGGCAAAATTCTCGGGGTGAAAGCCGGGGATATGCTGACCATTGAGGTTCTCGACGGATCGAAGCCGGTCCGCCAGGCGCCGGTGGTTGCGCTGGTCAAGCTCTATCTGGGGGTGATGGGGTACATGGATATCAGCGCGCTCAACCGGCTGCTGAAGGAGGGCGATGCCATCTCCGGCGCTTATCTGGTCACAGATCCACTCCATGCGGAGAAGCTCTATGAGAGCCTGAACGACACGCCGCGGATTTCCGGGACGGTGCTTCGGCGGAACGAAATACGGAATTTTCATGAGATACAGGCGAAGGCGATGCTTTTTTTCACGTTTATTGCTACACTCATGGCATGTTCCATCGCCTTTGGCGTTGTCTACAACAGCGCACGGATCGCCTTGTCCGAGCGGAGCCGGGAACTCTCCAGCCTCAGAGTGCTCGGTTATACCCGTGGCGAGATTTCTTATATTCTTCTGGGCGAACTGGCGCTCATTACGCTGATCGCCATACCTTTGGGCTTTTTTATCGGATACTGGCTTTGCGCTTACATTTCCCAGGCGCTGGCATCGGACCTTTTTCGGGTGCCTCTGGTGATAGAACCGAAGACCTATTCGCTCGCGGCGGCGGTCGTTCTTGCATCGGCCTCCGTATCGGGATTGATTGTGCGCCATAAACTCGATCATCTCAATCTTGTAGAGGTATTAAAAACCAGGGAGTAGAGTGATGAAGCCCGTCATACGCAGAAGTTTAATTGTCATCGGCATGATCCTGGTTGTCGTCTCGGCAACGATATACGGCTTCATCCCCAAGGCGGTGGATGTCGATCTCGTTGATGTCTCGCGAGGACCGCTCCAGGTCACGATCGAGGAAGAGGGTCGCACCCGTCTGAAAGAGCGGTTTGTCCTCTCGGCCCCGACCGCCGGGTATATGCGGCGCATCGAGTTAAAAGTCGGAGATCCGGTGCGAAAGGGGCAGATCGTTGCTGCATTGGAACCGCTGCATTCGCAAGCCCTTGACCCTCGAAGCCGCGCCGAGGCCGAAGCGACCGTCAACGCGGCGCAGGCCGGACTCAGCGCGGCAATTGAAAAGGAGGGCGCCGCGACGGCCGATGCTGACTACATCGAGAAGAGATTGGAGCGGATGACGAATTTGTACGCCAGGGGTTCCGTTGCGAGAGATCAACTCGATCAGATCCAGTCCGAGGCAAGAAAGGCAAAAGCGTTTCGAGGTGCGGCGAAGGCTTCAGTCGATGTTGCACGGGCCGAGCTTGAACGGATTAAAAAAACCCTGCAGGACTTCACCTCGGGTGGAAGGGGCGAAAAGCGCGATACCGTGTCCGTCTCGTCCCCGGCGGACGGAACCATTTTCAGGGTCTACCGGCAGAGCGAAGGAACCGTCGCTGTCGGCGAACCCCTGATGGATGTCGGCAACGTAAAGAATCTTGAGGTCCGCGTCGATCTCCTTTCTTCGGATGCGGCGAAGATGAAAAAAGGCACCAGGGTGTTGTTTAAACGTTGGGGCGGCGAGGGCACATTAGCGGGAGTGGTGCGGGTCGTCGAGCCGGCGGGGTTTACCAAGGTATCGAGCCTTGGCGTGGAGGAACAGAGGGTATTGGTTATTGCGGATATCACCTCGCCGCCCGAGCAGTGGCGCGTTCTTGGCGACGGCTATCGGCTGGAAGCCCACTTTGTCGTCTGGGAGGGTAAGGAGATCCTTCAGGCGCCGGCCAGCGCCCTGTTCCGGTCGGGAACGAAATGGGCGGTGTTTCTTGAAGACAACGGAAAAGCCCGGCAGCGCATCGTCGAGATCGGTCAGAGAAACGGCTTGACGGCGGAGATTATTTCCGGACTGAAGGAGAAAGAGAGGGTGATTGCCCATCCCGACGATTCGATCAGCGACGGCACACGCATCCGGCCGAGGAAGTAAAACGGATCGACCGGGAGCGCAACCCTTTAAGCGCCGCCCTGTAGGCGGACGCAAGGGGACAGATTTGAAATCTGTCCCCAAATCAAGCCGCCCGCTTACTGATCGCCCTTAATAGGAGATGGATCTTCATTCCCCCTGAAGATCGACAGAATCTCTTCCTGGATCGAGAAGAAGGCCTCGGAAACCTCCGGATCAAAATGGGTGCCCGTGGCCTTTTTCAGGATTTCCAATGATTGATCGATCGGCAACGCTTTTATAGGGGCGATCGCGGGTCAGGGCGTCGAAAACATCGACGATCGCTGCGATTCGACCCCAGAGGGGAATTTTGGCGCCCTTCAATCCATCGGGATATCCGGAACCGTCCCATTTTTCATGGTGGGTCAATGCGATCTGTTCGGCCATTTGAATGACATCCGAGTCTGAATTGGAAAGGATTTTTCCTCCGATGGTGGTATGCAGCTTCATGATTTTCCATTCCTCGGCATCCAGAGGTCCCGGTTTGAGCAGAATCTGGTCCGGAACCCCGATCTTGCCGATATCATGCATCGGCGCCGCATAGAGACCGAGCTCAACGTCTTGTGGCGGAAGCCCCATGGCCCTGGCTATGGCGGCGGAATAATACCCGGTCCTCTTGATATGAATCCCTGTTACTCCATCCCTGCTTTCGACCGCCTGCGCCAGTAGGAATGTGGTGTCGAGCGAAGCTTTTTTAATCTTATCGATGGCGCTTTTCAACTCCTTAAAAGCCTGACTCAGTTGACCGGTCCTTTTGTCCACTTCGGCTTCGAGGATTTTCTGGTAGTTGACCATGTGATCGTTGAACATCTTCACCTTTAAAAGCGACTGAACCCTGGCCCGCAGCTCAACCTGATCGATTGGTTTTGACAAAAAATCATCCGCTCCCGCCTCAAAGGCCTTGACCCGGTTTTCGACTTCGGCAAAGGATGAGATCACAACGATCGGAACGATTTTCGTCTTGTCCTCCTGTTTCAGACGGCGGGCGACCTCGTACCCGTCCATTCTGGGTAGATTGATGTCGAGCAATATCAGGTCCGGGGGAGAGGATTTGGCCTTCTCCAAACCGGTGACCCCATCGAAGGCGGTTTCTACGGCGTATTCCAGCCGGGTGAGAATCGTAGCGAGCAAACGGCTGTTCATGACATCGTCTTCAACGACAAGGATCCGACTGGGCTTTTCCATTTTTTTACCTTCCTATGGATGATCGAAGGAAAGAGACTGCCGGTGTAAACGGTTAATTCTGACCCTTGGTGATCCGCGGTAATTTTATGATAAAGGCAGCGCCTCCATCGGCGCCCTTCGCTCCCACGGTGATCTCCCCTCCATGAGCGATCACCAGGTTGCGGACGGTGGCCAGTCCCAAACCGGTCCCCGATTGCTTTTTCCCGGTGGTGAAGGGATCGAAGACATTGGGGATCAACTCCGGGGGGATGCCGGGACCGTCGTCCGCAATCCTCACGCTTACCGAGCGTTCATCGCCGCTGGTCGTGATCCAGATGTGTTTGTCCCGGGTCTCCTGGCTTCCGGTCCAGATCGCCTCCTGGGCGTTTCGAATGAGGTTTTCCAACACACGGAGCATCCTGTCGTTGTCGATGCCGACAAGAAGGTCAACGCCCGATTCGTGCCGTAAAACCAGATCTATCCCCATTGCTGTTAAATGATGTTTCATCGGCAGACAAACCGTCTCCAGGTAACCCGTCAGTTCGGTGGGCATAAGATTCAGGTCCGAGGAACTGCCGCGGGCGAAATCGAGCACCTCGGCGATCATATGGTTCAATCGATTGGCTTCGCTGATCACAGGTTCCAGGTCCTGGGTCACCATCTCGGCCCCTTTGCCCGTCTGAATGTCCTGCCTGGTGATCTCGGCAAATCCGATGATCGCTGAAAGCGGGTTTTTCAAATCATGAACAATGGCGCTGGTCATCTGCCCGATCGCGGCCAGACGGCTCTCCCGTTCGCTCAAGTTCCTCTCCAGACGCCGCGTCCGAAGTTGCGCTGAAACCCTCGCTTTCAGTTCACGAATTTCAAAAGGCTTGGCCAGATAGTCATTGGCGCCGACCTCCAGCCCCTCCGCGACCGCGTCTCCGCCGGACTTGGCGGTGGCCAGAATCACCGGGACCTGTGCAAGGGAGGGATCCTTCCGGATCTGACGCGTGAGTTCGTAGCCATCCATCCGGGGCATCATAATGTCCGAAACGATCAGATGCGGGACCCAGCGCTTTGCCAATTCGAGGCCCTCCGCGCCATCCTTGGCCATCTCCACATGGTAGTCGTCGGCGAGATTCGTGGCGATGAAGAGGCGAAGGTCCGGATTGTCTTCCACAATCAGCACTTTCTGCGCATCCGGCGGGGCTGAATCACGGATTCTCTCAACGATATCGAGGTTGTCTCCGAACCGGGACCCCAAGACATCAGCCAGGAGCGTCTCCTTTTGGGTCCCTGATTTTTCCTCTGCGGCAGTAGTGATCAAAGCTGTGGTCCTTGCATGGGATATCTGATCCTCTTGTCGGCGTCCGACGACCCGACGCCGTTCCAGTATTGTTGAATCAGATCGCTTCGGGAGTTCGACACGGAAGGTCGTCCCCTGTCCCAGTTTCGATCGAACCGTCACTTTACCCGCATGGAGCTTGGCCAACTGCTTGACCATGGCCAGGCCGAGGCCGGTTCCTTCCTGACGCCTGTTGTGCTTATCGTCGACCTGAACGAACCGCTCAAAGACGGCATCGAGCTTGTCCTCCGGGATGCCGATGCCGGTGTCCTCGACTTCAAACCAGATGATTCCCTTCTCTTCGGCGGCCCTTATCGTGATTCGGCCCCCCTCGGGGGTGAACTTGATCGCGTTGGACAGCAGATTGGCCACCATCGTCTCGACCTTGTCCGGATCGAAGGTCGTGTCCGGCAGGGTCTCCAGACCCTCCACGACCAAATCGATCTTACGGTTCGCCAGGTGCGGCCTGGCTGCAACCGTGAGGCCTTCGATGATCCTGCCGATATTGTCGAATTCGTACTTGCACTCGAGCTTTCCGGCGTCGACTTTGGCAAAATCGAGCAAGGTGTTGACTTGTCGCAGCAGACGACGGGCATTCCCCTCCATCGCCTGGAGGAGGGGACGCATGTCCTGCTGGCTTTGCTGACCCTTGAGGAGAGTCTCCAGGGGGCCGAGGATCAGCGTCAGCGGGCTTCTAAGCTCGTGGCTGACATTGGAGAAGAAACGCATCTTTGCCTGGTCGAGCGCCTTGAGATCCTCGTTGGCCTTTTCGATCTGCATTCTTAAGTGAAGATCCCTGCGCCTGTTTTTATCCCGGCTCAGATTTGAAAAAATCGTAAAGACAACCGCCCCGCTTAAAAAGAAAAAAGGCGGAAGGGCTTTGGTAATGATTACCGATTCAGGTGGGGCAAGAAAGGCGTTTATTGCAAAGTAGCTTGCAAGGGTCAGCAGTCCGCAGATAACGGTCGAGAGAATGTTCCAGGGAAGAAACAGGCCCGCAACAAAAAGAACGAACACAATTCCGATATAATAGCTGCTGTCAAATCCTCCGAGATAGGCGGTCATGACAGAGATCGCCAAGGTTGAGACATATACCACCCATACGGAAAGAGGTCCCGCGATTTTTCGTCCGAACTTTGAGCCAAGCAGGGCGATACCCGCAAGATAATTGAGGAGCACCAGGAACCGCAGTGCCAGAAAGGAAAGGTGATTTTCCGGAGACACGATGAAGTCGAGACCATAGAAACTCATATAGAGAAAACAGGCGATCACGAGCAGGTCACGAATGCTCGAGTGCAGAAGATCCCGCCCTTCTTCCTTTAGACGTTCCTTGAAAACAGGATTCTGTTCGGCGACTGGATTATCTATTTCACCCATGATGCCTTTTCCGCGCTAACGATGATTGCCGTGGGCGGGTTCCCCAGGGACTCTTTGACCCTAATATTGCAGAAACCGGTCTCATTCATCAAGTCTTTTAATTCATTTGTGGTAAAAAACTTGAATCTTCCATTGTCCTCGAGCTCTATCAGTGTGCCGATAAAAGAGGAAAATTCCCTGAGACTCCCCAGAAGTCGCTCTTTTTCCTCACCGGTGATGTTGGTTCGCTTGCTAATTTCTTCCGCCTCTTCGATATAGGATTTCGAGGAATCGAAGTTCGGCTTCAGACTGGAAAGCACGATCTTTCCGCCAGGGGTAAGCACCCGATAGAACTCCGTCAGCACGGATTTGGGGTCGTAAAGGTAGGGCAGGACCAGAGAGGCGCCTATCCTGTCAAAGGCATTGGAGGGCAGCTCCACCTCACAAGCCCTCGTTGCGTTTCCGAAGGAAATAGAATTCAGGACGATGTCGTTTGCACTCTTCGCTTCGACCTTCCCCTGCTTTAGATCCTCGGGCTTCAGCGTGTTTTTTAAAAATCTGCTCGTCCGGGAAATATCGCGAACGGTCTCGGCTTCGACTTCGTCCAGATCAGGACCTATTTTCATGATTTCTTGAACCGACGCGTCTTCACCGTGAAGAATCCTGTGAAGGCCCGGTCCATAGGATTCAGAAATTTTTCGCAGCGTAGTGGTGTTTACTCCTTCGATCCTGCCTGAGAGGGCCAAGGGGCCATACAGTTTACCGGAGAGAAACTCACTAAGGGGTTTGAGCCTGGCTGTTTCGAGGTCAACGACCCTTAGATCGAACTTCAGACCTGGGTAGCTTCCGTCGACCGATGAATGGATCAATTTCTCGATCTTCTCGCGGGTTCGCTGTATCGCCTCGGGAACCAGATCGGTGCATAGAAGCTCGATCCGACCTCCGTTGATCTCGAAGGCTTTAAGCGCCGCGACGGAAAGGTTGCCGGTTCCGCATCCGATGTCCGCCACGCGCATGCCGTCTTGGAGATCTAGCAACTGCGCCTGTTCCTCAAGAAATTCTACATAATCCGGATTATATAGCAGGATGTCGTAACCCTCCATCTCCGATGAGGTGCCGAAGAGGTGGCGGTTCCAGAATTCTTCGGTGTTGGTGATTTTAAGGCGTTTCGTTCGCCCCCATTCCGCCTCGGTCTGCCTGGAAAATAGTGCAAGATCCGGCTCCACTGCCGGCTTATCCATATGGAAAAGGTGCTTGAAAATAGTCTCCGCAATGAGTTTGTAAGATTCAATGGCTTCGGGTCCTGATTTCAGAAAGTGCCCTGCCTTTACTTCGATGATCTCCCGGACGCCACCTCCTGGCGCATTGAGCATCTGACGAACCCTCTGGCGCGTCACCATATAGTCGAAAGTACCCAGGATCCAGGTCACAGGGATAGTGATCCGCTCCATGTCCTTCCGCGCGTCTTCCAAGAAAGCCATCCCCCTTCTCATGGCATCGGGTATGACTCCGTTGGGATCGGCAAGACGACCATAAATCAGAAAAGGTTCGGCTTGCTTTCCCTCAAGATAGCACTGGAACAGATCAACACCCGCAAGCAGGTTTTTGAACATGTCTTGGCCGTCCGGACAGCCGAAGGGTGCGATCCACAGGTCCACTTTGGGTTCATGACCGTCGGTGATCAGCCTGCGTGCTGGAATCGCGGCTACCGAGTAGGTCACAAGCACACGATACTTGGGTTGGAATCTTCTTTCGAGATATTTCAGAGATCCATGAATGTCGGACTCGTATTGTGAATAGGTTCAATTGAGATAAGGGCAGCCTTTTGCTTCGAGTTCCGGATCGACTTCGCTTTCTCCAACCGTTTGGGTCAGGTCAAACCTGCAAACGACGCCCTTAACTCCCAGGGCCTTGAAATTGTCGACAAGCGTTCGCGCCAAAAGGCCGAAGACCTCCTTGCGAACCTGAAATCATCCGGCGAATGCCCTGCTTAGCCATCGCCGCCAGACGGATGATCGAGGTCGAAATCGAAGGCTGAACGGATTTTCCCTCGATCTCGGAAAAAGCGTCCCTGTCCCGGGAATCGTCGATAAAATTAAGACCCACCAACCAGTTGTTCGAGAGCCCAGCGGGGGCCAGCCGTATGATGGTCGCCCCGTCGTGCCTCTCTATCTGGTTCCCGCGCCTGAGTTCCATCGCGGGGAGTCTCATGCCGATGGTGATGAGGCTCTCCGCGTGGGCCAGGACCGAACACCCGCCCTCGCTGATGTCGTAGACGGGAAGCCGTATGCTTCCATCTTCGAGGTGGGGGGCGGCGATGATCAGCTCCGAGTTTTCAATCGGAAAGCGCCGGCTCCATCGCCTGTCGTTGTGGTACATCCGCTCTGGGAGAAGAAGCTTTGGCTGCTCCCCGCCGGTCTCGACGATCCCCTCGAAGACCACTTGCAAAGGCCCGTCCGTCACCATGCAATAGGTGACACGGGTGTTTTCAGGCAGGGGCCTGTCCAACTCGATGAGTTCGAGCTGTGTATAATCGTAGCGCAGGCATGCGGAGATCGTCTGGGGTTTTTTTGTCGACAGAGCAATGAGCACATTGAGTTTATTATCGCTGGCCCTTTTAAGCCAGTCTTCGATAATGGGCCATTCGGTGACCGGAAGAAGGTTCCCCTCGATCGTTCCCTCCAGCGAGTGCTGAAGCTCGACGATTGCATCGTCAAGATCAACGAATCCGGAATAGTCGCCGATTCGAGATCGGTCCTTCGAGTTGAGATCCTCGAAGAGAATCCCCATTCCGAATTCGTCTATCCTGGTCACCTTTCCGCCAACATTCAGCGGCTTTCGATGTCCGGTAGGCAGCTTCAGCAAGAAATTCAGCCTGTCCCCGACGGTGACCGGCCGTTCCGTATTCATAAACAAACCGTCTTTACTGACGTTGGTGACGGTTGCCGGCCCTTTATCGACAGGGGCTCTCAAAAAGGAGACCGGGGCGATCGTCTTGCGCCGGTATGAGCGTCTTTTTTCTTTCTTTCTGCCCAGCCAGGGTCCCATATGATCTTTGGAAGATTTGGCAATGCCCACCGATTACCCCTCCAGCTTTTATTGCCACGTGTGGTACCTATATACTAAATATAGTATAATATATTGTATGTCAATAACGACGATTTCGTAAAAAGTCCGGATGCTGCGTTGCGCTTCATCCTTAAGGGGACGGATTTGAAATCCGCCCCCGCGTCCCCGCGCGCGCAACGACCGGCATGTCCGCCGCGAACGGGCCGCCCGACCTTGGCCGGATTTTTCCTGTGAGGAGGCCCTGCCCTGCGGGCGGGGAGTTTCACTTATGCCCGGTCCCGCCATTGACCGTAGGTGTACATCCGTGCCAGGGCTTTGACGGCCCGTTCCGGCGTCAGGAAGGAAACCCCCTTGTATGGGCTCCCCTCAACGTCCGTGACGGTGCGGGCGTTCTCATCGGGCAGCAGGTTGACCCCGAGGATCGGCTTGCCATACTGCTCCATGAGGCGGGTTGTATGGACCATGTAGCTTTTTTCGAACTCAACGAGCATCCCGGGAATCGCCTCCAGAATTTTCCGGTCCATCACCGGATCGACCGTATGGATCGAGGCGATCATACGCGTCATGAAAACCTTCAACCCCAGGATGCCCAGATGGATCACCGCATCGCACCCGTCCCACTTCATCAACTCCTCAATCACCTGTTTAGGGATAGTGGGACCCACTTCACCGACCAGGTCGATGGGGTTGGAGCGGCTCCAGTAGGGGGGGAGGATCTGATCGATGCGCGCGATCAGCTCCGGAGAGAGATCGGGTATCGTCAGGCCATTCTCGACGCAGAGGTCGGAGGCAACGACCCCCCAGCCGCCGCCGAGGGTCATCACGGCGACACGGTTGCCGCGGGGAAGGGGGAGGGAAGAGAAGGCGGCCGACAGGTCGAGGAGATCCATCGGCTGCTCTACGACGACGATCCCCGCCTGGCGGGCCGCGGCGGTAAAGATCCGGATATTCGAGGCGAGCGCCCCCGTATGGCTTGCGGCGGCCCGGTTTCCTGCCTGGGTGCGACCTCCCTTGAGCATGATGACAGGCTTCTTTTTACCCACGCGTTCGGCGGATCGAAAGAAACGGCGGCCGTTTTTAACGCTTTCCAGGTAGAGCACGACCGTTTGTGTCAGATCATCGACCTCGAACGCCTCCATATAATCCTCGATCGTGATCATCGCCTCGTTTCCCGAGCCGCCGAAGGCGCGGATGCCGATTCCTTCGTGTTCGGCAAAGTCGAGGAGCTGCACTCCGAGATTTCCCGACTGGGAAACGATCGTGGTGGCGCCGGGCTTGGGCTGGACGTTCGATCCGCAGCAGAACAGGGTGTCGTGGGGATTGCATATCCCCATCGTATTCGGACCGAGGATCAGGATCCCCGCCTCCCGCGCCGCCTCGACCAGCTCCTCCTCCAGGCGCCGTCCCTCGGCGCCGGTCTCGGCGAATCCGGAGGTGATCAGGAGCATGTTTTTGATCCGCTTTTCTTTGAACTGGGGAATCAGGTCAAGGACCTTCGACGCCGGGATGGTCACCACGGCCAGATCGACCGGTTCCGGGATCTCCATCACCGATTTGAAGACCGGCCGGCCGGCGATATCGCCTCCCCTGGAGTTGACGAGATGGATCTGCCCCTTGAATCCCCCCGCGACCACATTGCAGAAAAGCCTGTACCCCCACTTGCCCAACGTCCCGGAGGCGCCGACGAAGGCGATGGAGCGGGGATGGAAGAGCATGGCGATCGACCGCGGATCGATCGGCGGTGGTAAGACCTTCTCCGGCGGCTGCCGGCCGAGGATGATCAGGGCATCCACTGCTGTAACCCGACCGTCCGGGCTTACGAGAAGCGGATTGATGTCCGCTTCGGTCACGTCCGGCATCTCCAGACCGATCCGGGAGAGGCCGACCAGGGTTTGGACGAGCTGCTCGCCGTTCACCGCCTGCTCGCCGCGAAACGGGCCGAGGAGCTTTTTGGCATGCAGCTCCTCAATCATCTCAACGGCATCTTTCCTGTCGAGGGGTGCGATTCTGAAGACGACATCGTCGAGGGCTTCCGCAAAGATCCCGCCGAGACCGAACATGACGACCGGGCCGAACTGGGCGTCGCGGAAGAGGCCCGCGACGAATTCCCGGCGGCCGGAGAGCATCGGTTGGATCAGGATTCCTTCAAGATCCGCTCCTCCGGCGGAGACGACCCGAGCCGCCGCCCGGCGGACGGCTTCCGCATCGTTGAGATTCAGGAACACAAGGCCCCGTTCCGTTTTATGCGTCAGTTTTGCCCCGAGGCCTTTGAGGACGACGGGAAATCCGATCTTCTCCGCGGCGGTCGCCGCTTCTTCGGGCGTTGCGGCGATCGACTCGGGCACAACCGGCACGCCGTACCCCTTCAGCACCTCTTTCGACTCCGCTTCGGTCAGGGCGGTGCGATCGTCTGTTTTTGCCTTCCGTATCAGTTCAGTTGCGTTCATATCGCTGTTATTCCTTCAGTTCCCCGGGGATTTCTCCCCTGGTGATGGATGTGTGATTTCTTGCGGGTTTTTCGCTTTATTACGCGTTTTTGTCAAGGTGATTTTGATCTGCTTGACATCGCAATCGCTTTTTGCCATAAGCGGTCAGCCCTTCTCGCTTTCTCTTCCGCCGCCGGACCTCTACCGATGGCAACGGATGAGGTAACCCGTTCCGGCCACGGCCGCCATGTCATACGGGGTTTGGAGGCAGGACATGATCACGATCAACAGCTTTCTTCACAGGGAGGAGCTCCACGACGTTATCCGCCGCTGGATGTACGACGAAGCGCGTCCGGCGGATGCGGACCTGCTCACCCGGCTGGTCCACTTCAACCATCTCTATGTCTCCCGCTATCTGGACCTCTTTTCCACGTTTATCTTCCGGGAGCTGCACCTTCAGGAAATTTCCTCCCGCCCCGTTCAACTCAAAGGCGAGCTGAAGGATGCTTTGGTTGCGGAACCGCCCTACCGCAATGCACGGATCGACGAACTGATCCACGATTACCGACGAAATCCCGGCCGCTTCTACAGAGAGACCCCCTTTCGCGGGATGCTCTACTTCCGCCGCCAAAACGGAGATTATCTCGGATCGAGCCGGATCAAAAGGGTCCGCCGTCTGGCGGAGAAATCGGCTCGTCGAATCATCGACAAGATCTTCGACACGATCAAAAGGCATGCCGATCTCCTGGCGGACGAGCGGGCCCGCCTTATCGGGATCCCCCGGGAAAAGCTGTTGACTGCGCCCGAAGATATGACGGAAGAGTTTCTTCAGGCGGAGAACAGGATACTGGAAGATCTGCGGGTAAAAAGGCCCTTTGTGGATGCGGGAGAGAAGCTTGTGATCAATGATGTCGCCGGGGTGAAGGTGATCCTGGAGGAGCCTCAGCAGCAGCGGCTTACGGCGCTCCTTGACCGTCTTCCCAACTGCAAGATAATAGAGGAGGAGCGGCACGTCGGGCGGTACAACGCCACCAATCTGATCATCCGCTACAGTCCGCCCCGAAAAGATATCCTGGCCCGTCCTCTGGGAGGGGGACTCCTGAACATTATGCAGGCGCGGGGGTTTTCCCCCTATGAGGCAAGAGCGGCTTTTGTCGAATTTGTCGGTTCAGGGGAAGAGGATGTGCACTTGGAGATCATTCTTTCCACCTATCAGGAGATGCTGGAGAGCGAGATCGGTCGCTGCATCCACGAGGACCGGATCATCGAGCAGCGGCTCCGTCAGCAATACCGGGGGCCGCTCGCGCGGAATATCCAGTGCCTGATGGAGTACCTCTTCACCTATCCCACCTCCCGTCAGCGGGAGCTTGGCGAACTTCCGATCAAGCTCTGGAACCGGTATCTGCCGGATTATTTTGACGAGATTCTCAAGCAGCTTTTCCATATCCCGACGGATCATTACTTCGACTAACCGCGATTTTCCCGGACCATCCGGAACCCCTTATCGAGAAGTCTCTCCGTTTCCCTCGTTCGAATCGCCAAATTCTTCGCCCCCATGACGACCGCGATCAAACGGGTGTCTTCGCGCTTGGCCGTGGCGATGATGTGATATCCCGCTTTGCGAACCCAGCCGGTCTTCAGGCCGTCCACACTGGGATGAAGTCTCAGGAGGTTGTTACTGTTGTGCCGGGTGATGTCGCGGTAGGTAAAGTACTGCTGGGAGTGCATGTTCAGCAACTCGGGAAAACGCCGGATATAGTCGCAGGCCAGGGTCAAGACATCCCGCGCGGTCGTGACCTGGCCTTTGGCGGGCAGTCCGTTGGGATTGACGAAGAAGCTGCCGGTCATGCCCAGTTCGCGGGCCTTTCGGTTCATCCGCTGTACGAAGCCCCGGACGTTGCCTCCGATATATTCGGCGACCGCCACGGAGGCGTCGTTCGCCGAAACCACCGCCATCCCTTCGAGGAGTTCTTTAAGGGGGATCTCGCTCCCGGCCGTGATGTGCATCGTCGAACCGTTTGTCCGCCCGGCCGTCCGGCTCACTTTCACCGGGTCGCCGGGATGGACGTTTCCTTCCCGAATCGCCTCGGTGGCGATGTAGAGCGAGAGGACTTTGGTGATGGATGCGGGTTGAACGGGGGCGTCCGCATTGTGGGTGTAAAGTATCCGGTCGGTTGTCATGTCAAACAGGATAGCTGAACGGACGGTGAGTCTGAGATCTTCGGCCTCGGCGAGACCGGCCGATAGAAGAAGGGCCAGCAGAATAACGATGAAACCAGAGACACGTTGGGTGATGGTCATTTTCGGCTCCCATGACACAGTAAAAAGGCGCCCCGTTTCCGGGGCGCCCTTGTTCATTCCACCTGATGGATGGCTGAGAGTTTCCAGGGATGATCCCCGACCGGACGCTTGAATGTCCAGTACTCGTAGAATTTGACGGGCTCCGTCCGGCTGCCGGAGAGGACCTGGCCGGTCGACTCGTCGATGGTGTAATCGAGAAGGTTGGCGTAGAGTTTTACGGTGATGAAATCCTCTCCCTCTTCCTGCCAAATCTCGGTCATCTCAACGGAACGTACGGCAATATTCTCCAGGCGGTTGATCTGCTTTTTGGCCTTCAGTTGCTCGGCATCTTCTTGCAGCTTCCCGAACATCTCGTCGGTTAAAATGTTCCTGACACCGGAGAGGTCACGGTTTGCCCACGCCCCCTGGATGAGGAAGAAATGGTCCATGCAACCGTCGGTAAAGCGTTTTTCGTCAAAATAGGGATCCATCTGACGGATGTGGCTAAGGCCTGCCGCCGCGGCGTCTTCCTGTCCTGACGGGTCAAACGCCGGCAACGGTAAAGCCGTCTGCCCGGCGCCTGCCGCCGACGATTCCCGATAAAAGGTTCCTGTAGGCGCCGAAGCAGTCGCTTCCCTGCGTCGTCGTTTGATGAACCAGTATATGCCGTAGAGAAGCGCCCCGATCAGGAGGATATCCATCATCCCAATGCCGCCTCCGGCGCCTCCAGCACTGCCGGCGCCTACCCCAGCAAAGCCGAGGCTGCGAAAGAGCATCCCGCCGATCATCCCGCCCACGATCCCGCCGGCCATGCTCCGAAGAAAACCGCCGCCGCCAAAGGGAGAGGGTGCAGGCGTAGAGGAGGCGCCGTACTGCTTTGAGCTCTGGGAAGGACTAACAGGGGCAGGGGCTGGTGTGGAGCGGGGGGGTGTATAAGAACGCGAACCCCGGCTTCCCGAGGACCTTCCGCCGCCGGCCCGGGCCCAGGCGTCGATCTCCAGGATCGTCAGGAAAAAGAATACCGTAAACAGAACAAGGCCGATTAAAGCCCACCGATTCTTAAACATCACACCCTCCTACAATTGTTTTCATTTTGGCTCAGTATTATGTAAACGCATCGTCATGTCAATCTCTTTCTCAGAATCCTCTTTCTTGAGGCTGTGAATAAAGTGCTATTTCATGCGTTCAGGCAGCATTTTTTGTATTTGCGGCCGCTGCCGCAGGGGCAGGGGTCGTTGCGCCCGGCTGCGGGATGGGCCTTGACCTCCGCGTCGCGGAGAAGCTGCATCATACGCTCGGCCGGTTGCCCGGCCAGTCGCAGCGCCGCCATTTGCATGGTGTAGTCGCGGCAGTAGGCGAAGAACCTTCGATAGCCCGCACACAGGTAGTTCAGTCCCGCTTCGCCGTCCGGGGTCAGGATGATGCGATCTTTCGGACATCCCCCGTTGCACATGGTCCTGACGTCGCACTCCCGGCAGTAGCGGGGCAGCGCCTCCCGCTTGGCCTGCCCGAAGGCGAGTTGCACCGGATGTTCAATGAGTTCGATAAGCGGGGTCGTGCGGATGTTGCCGAGGCGGTGCTCGGGTGTGACGAAGTGATCGCAGCAGTAGAAGTCGCCGTTGTGCTCGACGACCGGGACATCCCCGCAGGCAGGCCGAAAGATGCACAGGGAATGGTCCTGGCCGTATGCGGGCCTCGCCGCCTCCTCGAACATCTGCACGATGATCCGCCCGACGTCCTGCCGCACCCACTCGTCGAAGACGGCGCAAAGGAAGGCGCCGAACGCTTCAGCCGGCACGGTGCGCGGGCTCACGCCGCCCTGGAGAGCCGGCTGCCACTCGACAAGCGGGATGAAGCTGATGTATTGGGCTTTGATCTCCTTGAAGAAGCGGTACACCTGGAGGGGATGCCGGACGTTCTCGGCATGCACGACGCACAGGAGATCGACCGGGATCTTGTGTTTGCGCAGGAGCCGATAGCCCTGCATCACCTGCCGGTGCGTGGGCTTCCCGTCCCTGGTCCCGCGATAGACGTCCTGCAGCGCCGGCGGACCGTCGAGGCTGAGCCCGACGGCAAAATGTTCAGCCGCAAAAAAGCTGCACCAGTCGTCGTCAAGGAGCACGCCGTTGGTCTGGATGCCGTTGTTGATGCGCCGATCGGGTGGCAGGTGTTTGCGCTGGAGCCCGGTTATCTTGCGGAAATAGTCTATCCCGAGGACGGTCGGCTCGCCGCCGTGCCAGAAGAAATTGATATCCGGTTCGGGGGCGATTGCGATCTGTTGGCGGATGTACTCCTCCAGCAGATCGTCGGGCATGCGAAACGACTCGCTGTCCGGATAGAGCAGGTCTTTTCGCAGGTAGTAACAGTAGCGGCAATCGAGGTTGCAGGCGGCCCCTGCCGGTTTTGCAAAGATCTGGAATTCCCGTGAAGCTTTGACCACGCACCCCTCCGATTATCGTGATCTGGCTATCATACTGAATCGCCTTGAGGCAACCGAATTCTTGCTTTCCGATCCCCCTGCCGGAACCTCCATCCGAAAGAGTGTGCAGAAAAGTTGCCTCCCTTTTCGGGATCGAGTATACTACTTGATATTCCACGAAACCAAAACATCTTTTTGAAGAAGGGAAAAACACCCATGGATGTCGTCGAGAAAAAGCGGAAAGGACTCACTCGAAGGGATTTCATCAAGGGGACTGCGGCCGGAGCAGTGGGGGGAATGGTGGCGGGTGCGGCAGGGACGGCGCTTGCGGCGTCAAAGGCGGAGCCCAAGCCCTCGCAGCCGACCAAGAAGATGTCGTCTGAAGCCATGTGTGCGGAGATCGTGACTATGCGCGGGCATGAGGGCGACACGATCGATGCATACCTGGCGCGTCCCACGGGACCCGGCCCCTGCCCCGGGGTCGTGGTGATCCATCACATGCCAGGCTGGGACGAAGCGACGAAGGAGATCGCCCGCAAATTCGCCCACCACGGCTATGCGGCCATCTGCCCGGATCTGCATTTCCGGGAAGGCAAAGGGACACCCGAGGCGAACAGCGCCAGCGTGCGGGAGGCCGGCGGCATGTCCGACAACCGCACCATGGGTGATGTCGAAGGCGCCATCCGGTATCTCCGCGCCCTGCCGTATCTCAACGGCAAGATAGGCATCATCGGCTATTGTTCCGGAGGCCGGCAAGTCTACCTGGCCGCGTGCACGCTCAAGGGGATCGACGCCGCGGTCGACTGCTACGGCGGCGGCGTCGGGGCGGGCAAGGAGGGACTGACGCCGCGTCAACCCGTTGATCCGATCGATTATACAAAGGACCTGAGTTGTCCATTGCTCGGGCTCTTCGGCAGGGAGGACAAGCGTCCCTCGCCCGAGCATGTGGCGAAAACCGAAGCGGAACTCAAGAAATGGGGGAAAATCTACGAGTTCCATACGTACGACAACGCCGACCACTCCTTCTTCACGGTGGATCGCGCGGCGTATCGGGTTGAGGCTGCGATGGAAGGATGGAAAAGAGTCTTTCAATGGTTTGGCAAATATCTCCGCTGATCCTTTGAGCGGGTCGGTGTTCCCGGGACATTGTGGAGGCGGCCATCACCCAGGCGGTGAAGAACAGGAAGAAAACGACACGCGTAGAATTCCTAGTAATATCATCTCATAATCAGTTCAGTGTACTGAACTGACTATGAGATAGCTGTGCTTACGGGATACGACCGCGCTGTATGCAGGACTTCAAATACAAAGTGAGATTTGGGTGATCTATCCAGTTCACTGAATACGGGAGAAAAGTGTCCGATGACAGAAAGAGACATCCCTTCCGAATACTATGGCTGGTGGCGGATTATTAAAACGTCAAACTGGAATAGCGATGATATTGATATAATGGGAAAGTCACTGATTTCCATTACGGGAAATGACGATCGATTGAGGATGTTCGTTCTACTTGCGTATGTGAACTGTAAAGTTATTAAGACTGGTGTATCGTTTACATGGGAGGGGGCTTGGGAGTACGACCCTGTCAGCGGAACTGGAACCGTAAAACTCCGAAAGGATGGGCGGCTCTCAGGTAGAATCAAGATCAAGAATGGTGATGAAAGCAGCTTTATCGCAGAGAGGGCGGAGGAGCCAGAAGAGACCATCCCTGCTCCACCAAGCTACCGCGATAAATGGTGTCGAAGGTGGTGAAGAGAAAGACGCAATCCAGATCTTTCCGCATAGTTTCTGTCGCCACCTGTCTATCGGTTAACTGATGCATATACTGCATGTTGATTTTGAAAACACCGAAGTCAATGGGTCCGGCCATATCGATTTCCGCTGCGGGAAATCTACACTCAGAAAGTGGACGATCTGGCCGGACAGTCCTCAAAACGTCGAGCGTCTGAATTTACTTGCCTTTGTTTGTGTCGGCAGCAGTTTTTTGCCTCAGCTCAAAAATATTACGCTGTCAACCTGCCGATCCAACACAGATGGTTTCAGGCTTGAATTTGTCCTCACCAGACATGCTCCCCGGGATATCCCTGCCGAATCAAATCCCGTGGTTGCTTCAGGATTTGTGGTGTCACCGGACGGAGCTGTCCAGGCTCTGAAAAAACGGGACGGCAAGCATGTCTCCCCTGACATCCCGTTCCGCAACAACTCCTTCGGATCTGGGATGCGACAGAATTTTTCGTTGGCCTACGGGCCTGAATGGCGGCTCCACGATGGTACGGATTGTTTTGACTTCTCGAAAACAACCCATCGCCTTAATCGTTTCCTATCTCTTTTCGACAGTAAAGCACATTTAACAGACAGCGTGGCCTTTCTCCGGAAACTCCATTACCGGACGGTTAAATCGCGACTGCCTGCTGTGAGAACAATGGAGCTTCTGTGCGATGTTTTCAAGAAAGATTTTCAGGTCAAGGCGGATCAGTGGCTGTACCGGGACGCCGATTTTCAGGAGTGCTGGAAAAGTTTAGATCCTTGGCAGATTCAGGCCATTGCGCCCATGCTTGATGCCGTCCGACATGTCATGGATGCCACACCTCATGATCAGAATCCTATGGAAAGACCAGGAGTAGTCCTCTGGAGGCTTTCATATTCGTTCTGTTGTGATATCCGTTTTTCTCGCTGGATTGAGGTTCTGAATCGCCTGTTTCCCAATTTTCAGTTTATTATTGTGTTGCCGACAGCATCTTTGGAGATATTTCCCGGCGAGGTAATGGAAAGAGAGCTGCCCGTGCCGTATTCGGTGAATCGAACAACAGGAAGAGGGCTCCTTCATTTGGGTCGGCTTCGCTCAGATACGATACTTCTTGTAGATGTGGACGGAAGGATTCCCAATGTTGCCTTGATGAAATTGAGCGCTTTTTACCGCTTGAAGGGATACAGAACGCAACTTATACGGGGCGGCCATTGGGATGTGAAGTCTGTTGAACAGGTTTTTGCGAGCTGTGTTTTTAACTCTGCCACATCGCTGCGGCGGGTGTGGAAATTGCGGGAAAGATTTGGAGATGCCATGACAATAGGCGGCTCCGGGGTTGACCTGAAACTTCGCCTACCTGCTGAAATTGAAGAGATGCCTGCTGATTTCAGCCTATACAGTGAAACAAGGGACATGGCCATCGGGTTTCTCACCAGGGGTTGTCCGTTCAAATGTCCTTTTTGCGTTGTACCCCAAAAGGAAGGCCTGCCCAGACAAGTCAGCAGTCTTGATGAACTGCTCCAGAACAGGACGAAGGTTGTGCTTCTGGATGACAATATCCTCGCCCATCCACAGGCCGATAATCTTCTGTCAGAAATGGCCGCAAGAAAACTGGATGTTAATTTTAATCAAACTCTTGATCTCCGTCTTGTGAATAAGGAGCGGGCTTCTTTATTGAGACGGATCAACTGCAGGAACTATCGTTTTTCAAGGGCCAACTACCACTTCAGTTTAAACAATACCGATCATTTTGAAGCCATGCGCCGCAACTACGGATATTTTAGTTTCAAAAAACGCAGTGACAACATTGAATTTGTTTGCATGTACGGGTTTGACACGACATTGGCAGAAGATGTTGAACGTTTCCGTTTTATCCGTTCACTGCCCGGGGCATACGTTTTTGTGCAGCAGTACAGGTTAATCCCCAACGGGAAAGAATCAGATCTCTCGAATTTCTTTGACGATCAAGCAGACGATCTCATTGATCAACTTACAAAAATATGTTTCCCGCAAAATATGAAGAGCATGGAGCAGTATTACCGGTGGTTAAGCCGTATCTATTTCGAAAGATTTGGCAAATTGCACATGCCTTTGATCGATACGATTTATCGCTACAATCTCCGTGACCGCAAGGGAATGTACATAACCAATATGCTGGCATCTGGAGAGTCAAGGAAAAAAACATTGGGTAGCAATGAACCATGACGAAATTATTTATACCTGATAGGGTTTGTCAAAAGAACACGAGCACGGCTTTATTGGCATTTGATCAAGATCAGCCTTACTGACAACAAATACAACTCTTCAGAACGGCTGATCGGGCCAGATCAATGAATCCCGCTTGTAATGTGCGCTGTCTTTCCGAATGCGTTGATGCATTGATTGACTGATCTTGAAAAGTATGCAATATTATTCGCGGTAGTAGCTCTTTCCACGTGAGGAACAGAGGATTGAGCCTACTGGATGTGACTGTCCCTTCATTGAATTGCCACCGTTAAATATTTGGAAAGGAGGCAGATTATGTTGAAAAGCGATGAGATTCTCCATTTCCTCAAACAACACAGACAAGACATCGAAGCACGGTTTTCCGTGAAACGTATCGGATTGTTCGGGTCTGTCCTTCGCGGTTCCGCCAGTGACAGCAGCGACGTGGACATTCTGGTCGAACTGACTCATCCCACCTTCGATCAGTATATGGATCTGAAGTTCTTCCTCGAGGATAAACTGGGAAGGCCCGTAGACCTCGTGTTGGCCGATTCCTTGAAGCCCCGTCTCAAGCCAATTATCACCCGCGAGGTTGCCTATGCTTAGAGATTTTAGGCTCTATCTCGATGATATTTTAGAAGCCATCAACCAAATCCGAACATATTTGGCGGACCAGGACGAAGAGGCTTTCAAAAAGGACCGAAAAACCCAGGACGCCATCATCCGAAACCTTGAGATCATCGGTGAGGCCGCAGGAAAACTGCCCGAGCAAATGCAAAAGGATGAGCCGGAGATCGATTGGCGCAAGATTAAAGGGTTACGCAACATTCTCATTCATGAGTATTTCGGTATCAATTTGCCAATTGTATGGGATGTGGTTCAAAACAAACTGAGTCCGCTGGAATCATCCTGTCGAAGACTCATGGAGAGAGTCGCCGAATCGCCTGACGAGTAGACTTAATAGTATAGCCGATACCAAGATATCTCGCCAGCTTGCCATGTTGTCACCGGTAACGCGCAAAACCTCAAATACTAATCTGCACAACAGCTGATCGGGCAAGATCATTGAATTCGGTTTGAATAGATTTAAAAGGTGGATTGTGATTTAAAACGCCGCACGCTATACGAATCACTACGGTGACGAAGTATGGTATCCGTTCGCGGGACTGGTGCCGCCGGTCTGGAATTCACGTATGAAGGAAAGACCTGGCTTATCGATCCCTATCTCTCCCGGGTCGGCAAGGCAACCGTGCTCTTCGGTCGCCCTCAAGTGGACAGTGAGAAGATTTCCCGACACTTGGAAACCCTGCCTGGTAAACTTCAGTCCGTTATCGTCGGCCATACGCATTTGGATCATGCTCTGGATGTTCCCGAAATCGTCAGTCGGTTTCCTGTACCGCTGGTCGGAAACGAGAGCCTTGAAGCACTGATGTCTCTCCACGGGATGCCGGTAAGGATCGGCAAAATGCCCGGTGGCATCGAGCATCATCTCAACAACCCCCTCGACATGCCGGTCAACCGGTACAAGTCCACCAATATCGAGTCATAGTCTGCGGGCGATAGAAGACCGCACCTGGTCTTTATCCAGCTTTTCACCCTCGATTTCGCTTGATTTGAGAACATCCTCGGTCAGGGTTTGCAGTACGGCTTCGCTGCGGAGCGAAAAACCCAGCCCCTCCATACGCCCGATGAGCCGCCCCTGCCGATGACGTACGCCTGCAAGCTGCCCTGCCAGACGCTCCGGGCTCCAAGTCAGTTTTGGCCAATTCTTCTTATTGTGGATATAGGTCATAATTCGCTGACACTCCCTGGTGATATTATGCCGCGTATTCACCGCAAATAGCAAGGACAATCTCCGCATTTGTTGCGTCGAATAAGGCCGCTATTCACCGCAGGTCCGTTACCGCCAAGATGCTCTTACTTTTCGGCAATCATGACGATCCCCCCATTGAAGACGAAGGGCGTGTGTAGCACGGCCGAAAGCCACAGCGATCCGGCCAGGGGCAGGGCGATACCGATGAGGTCACCGAAGGAAGAAAGAACCATCGCCTCCACCAGGAACTGGGTGAGGACCTCGCGTTCGAGGGCGCCAATAGCGAGCCGGATACCGGAGAAAACATGTTGACATACCATTAGCGTTTCCCCTATAGTTTCGCTGTCGGATAAGTAATGGCTTAACAAGCAAATCCGTTAAGTTACGGAGGTATAGAAATGAATGCGCTTCTCAAACGCATATCGGTCGACTCGAACATCTGTTTCAGCAAACCTTGCATCCGAGGAACGCGGATTTAGGTATCGCTTGTTCTCGATTTACCGGCAAATGGCACTACTATCGAAGAAGTGCTCACAGAGTACCCGTCCGTGTCCATCAAGCAAGCGAAAAGGAATAACGGTTAACCGGCCACGCGAAAAAGCTGCAAGTCGGTTCGCCGCTAAGGACCTTGTTGCGCCTGGGGAGGTAAAATCCGATGCCGGATGACAACGTAACGATTTCTCCGCATGAACAGGAACTCATCAAAAAGCTGCGCCTGACCAGCCGATGCCGGGAGGAGATCTCTGGGACTTCCCGTTTCTTCAGCGATCTTCCCGGTAATCGGTTCGAAGCCCTGGTGCAACACCTGATCCAGTCCGGAGATAGTAACGCTTTGGGCATCCTGATGAACATCACGGCCGTCATCGGAGTCAGGCTGCCCTCGCGGATTCTCTCGGAAACACTCAAAATAATCGATCCGATCATCGACTTTCATGTCCCGTACCGGCTGCAGGATGCGAGCGCTATCGAACCCCTTCTAACGGTCGTGGAGATGGAGGACGTCCCCTGGGAGCGGCAGGCTTTTGGCGTCCTGATCGCCGCCGAGCTTTGCCTGAAGCACAACGGCGAGCGGATGAAGGTCTTGAAGGTATTGCGAAAGCTTTCGATCTCCGTCCGCTCCCCGGAGG
>Ga0209835_1000451_pt1 | contig 27238 bp, 19 predicted proteins | sample LakKivwa52mmetaG_FD_184138 | JGI IMG/M metagenome (GOLD analysis project Ga0209835, IMG submission 184138) | Anoxic lake water microbial communities from Lake Kivu, Rwanda to study Microbial Dark Matter (Phase II) - Lake Kivu water 52m metaG... | ecosystem: Environmental > Aquatic > Freshwater >... | reverse complement strand
AATAAGAAGTTATATTTCATCATGTCGCAAGCAAGGTTATTCTGTCTATCATTCTTTGAAAATGGCAATGCATGGCAATCCTATCAAATTAGTCCCTGTTTGTACAAGAATTTAGCTGAACAGTAACTTTTTTTTTTAAATTTTTGAATGGTAAATCCATTATAAAGATTATCAATTTAGTAATGATTCTTTGGATGAGGTTTTAACTGTAAACATATCTTTTCTTTATGTTGAAATTATCTTATTGTTTAAACTCCAATTTTACAGACATTTGCCTGAACTAATAAAAGCTGTATTATTTTCATCAAATGGGTATTGTCAGAAGAGAAAGCATACGCAGTACAATATTTTCTTATATTGGTATATTAATTGGATTTATCAGTCAAACTTTTATATTTACTAATTTACTGACAACCCAAATAGTAGGTTTAATTCGTGTTCTTCAATCTTTTGCCGGCTTACAGGCTGAAGTAGGTCAATTAAGTATTCAAACTACAACAGGAAGATTTTTTCCTTATTTCAGAAATAAAGAAAATGGTCATCATGGTTTTTTAATGATGTCAATATTACTCACCAGTTTTGGTTTTCTTCTGATTTTTTTATTGACCTTTGTTTTCAGAAATGCAATTGTTGGTTGGTATAATGAACAATCACCACTATTTGCCCAAAAATTTTATTATGCATTTCCGATAGCTCTTGCTTTAATATATATTACTGTATTTGAATCTTATTTGCGAATGCTGTATCGTATAATTTTTTCAACAATTCTAAAAGAAATTTATATCAGACTATTTGCTTTGGGAGCTGTTCTGTTGTTCTATTTTAAAATGGTTGACCTTGATGGTTTTCTACTTATTTTTTCAGGTACTTATGCTCTTGCTGCAATACTAATGATAATTTACCTGAAAATGCTTGGTGAACTTCATTTTAAAATAAATACACAGGTCTTAACAAAAGATTTTTTGAAAGAAATAAGGCAGTATATTTCTTATACATATGTTACTATCCTTGTTCACAGAGGTATCCTCGAAATGGATAAAATTTTTATAGCAGCAATGAATGGATTGGGAGCAGCCGGAATTTATAGTGTAACATCCTTAATGGCCAATGTAATTTCTATGCCGGTAAATGCCATTGGTAATATTAGTATTTCATTTATCAGCGAAGCATTTAAAGCCAATGATCAAACAAAAATACGTGAAATTTATCATAAAGCATCACTTAATCAATTTATTGCATCCGCATTACTGTTTTTACTGATTTGGTTCAATGCCGATAGCTTTTTCAGCTTTATGCCTGATGAATACAGTCAGGGTAAGATAATCATATTATTAATAGGTATTGCCAAGCTTACAGATGCTATTTGTGCCAACAGCAATTCTATCATTCTTTTATCGAATTATTATAGTTTTATGATGTTCAGTGGTAGTTTTGTTTTGGCATTTCTTATAGCAGCCAATATTTTCTTTATCAGGTTAATGGGCATCAGTGGAGCCGCAGTAGCAATACTTACATCTGTAGTGCTTCACAATTCATTGAAAGTTGGTTTTGTGTGGTGGAAATTAAAAATACATCCGTTTACTTTAAATTTAGGTAAGACAATTGGTATATTTTTAATAATGCTTTTGATTTTTGAATTTATTCCTGATTTATTAAGTCCGGTACTAGATATTATTTTAAAAAGTATATTGATTCTTGTGATTTACCTTTCTCTGGTTATTTACTTAAAAGTTTCAATTGAAATCAATCAGCTTAAAATTGAAATAGTCGATAGATTAATTGTATATTATAAAACAATTACTAATAGATCGAAGTAGAATTTTTTACCTTGAGAAAATAATAAAAACAATAAATATGAAGTATTTTGCTACTACTTTCATAATATTTCTGTTTTTTTAAATTACGTATTTAACTTTTTTTTAAAGAAAAATTGTTATTTATTGACTAAGATGTAGTATGTTTGAAATGCAAAATTTAATATCTGTTAACGGGATATTTTGATTTTTATTCACTTTTTTCGAACAATGAGTTGGAAACAAATAAATGTTTAACGTAACTAAGACTTTTCTCCCCGATTTTAATGAATTTATAGACACAATACGAAGATCCTGGGATAAATCATGGATTACTAACAACGGTGAATTGGTGCGGGAGTTAGAGCATAAACTCAAGGAATATTTAGGAGTCAGGAATTTATTATTTACCAGTAATGGTACTATAGTACTGATGATGGCATTGAAAGCTTTGGATATTAAAAAGGAAGTAATAACTACTCCTTTTTCTTATGTAGCAACATTAAATGCCATTTTATGGGAAGGATGTAAACCTGTTTTTGCAGATATTGATCCGGACACATTTTGTGTAAGTCCAATTGAAATTGAAAAAAAGATTACAGAAAATACTCAAGCAATTTTAATAACACACGTCTATGGATATCCCAGCGATACTGAGGGCATCATGAAGATAGCTGACAAATATAATTTAAAAATAATATATGACGCAGCACATGCATTTGGAAGTTCCTACAAAGGGCAATCATTACTGAATTATGGAGATATAAGCACTTGTAGTTTTCATGCAACTAAAATTTTTCATACAGTAGAGGGTGGATGTATATGTTCTGAGGATGACGAATTATTTCAAAAATTAACCCATTACAGACAATTTGGACATTTATATGATCAATACTTTTCAATAGGTATTAATGCTAAGAATAGTGAATTTCACGCAGCTATGGGTTTATGCAATTTAAAAAGAGTTGATGAAATTATTGCTTCCAGAAAATCTATTTCAGATTTGTATCATGATAAATTAGCCGGCAGCCCTTTAAAATATCCAAAAGTTCCTGAAGAATTTGAATATAACTATGCTTATTTCCCGGTTATCTTCCCTTCTGAAAATCAATTATTATCGAGCATGAACAAACTTGCTGAAGAACAGATTTTCTGCCGAAGATATTTTTATCCGTCTTTAAACAAAATGCCTTTTATTGAATATCAACCATGTACGGTGGCAGAAGATATTGCTACAAGGGTATTGTGTTTACCATTGTATTATGAGTTAGATGAAGAAATAATTAATCTTGTTTGTAATGTAATTAATAGATTTGTTAAATGATAATAATTGGTGCAAAAGGATTTGCAAAAGAACTATTTGAAGTTATTTATTCGCAGAATGAACATGAATACATTTGTTTTTATGATGACGTAAATACAGATGTTCCTGATTATCTCTATGAGAAATATAAAGTAATTAAAAGCATTGAAGAAGTAATAAACGAATTTAAGCGAGATAATCGATTTGCACTTGGACTTGGTAATCCTGCTGTCAGAAAGAAACTTGGGGAAAAATTTGAGTCTATTGGAGGAATACAGCAAACATTTGTTTCGAAAAATGCTAATATTGGCCATTTTGGGGTCAACTTGTCAAATGGTATTGTGATTTGCGGTGGTGTTAATATCACAAATGATATTGAGATTGGTAAAGGATGTCTAATTAATTTGAATTGTACTTTAGGACATGATTCAGTTATGGAGGATTATGTAGAACTTTGTCCTGGTGTCCACATTTCAGGTAATGTAAAAATAGGAACATGCTCATTCATTGGTACAGGAGCAGTTGTTATGCCCGGAATTGTAATTGGAAAGAACGTGAAAATAGGAGCAGGAGCAGTTGTTATGAAAGATTTACCGGATAATGTTACAGCTGTAGGTATACCTGCTAAAATTATTTCATGATTGAACAAATGTTTTTTAGCCTGTATTGAATTTTATTGTTATATCATAATTCCAGCAAATTGTTTAAGAAGTAGTAAGGCTTTACAATAAAATATAGTAGGTTTGCAGATGAAATCAATAATCAATTAAGTGTGCGATTGAGACGAGAATAAGGTTTTTAACAGCATAAGTAATATAATAATTAATGTACTTACACATAACTCATGACGATAAATTTATTGATTTCTTTATCAGAATTCAAACTAAGAATTTTACAGATGAAGAAAATAAGTACCTGATTTATAGCGACTCAGATGAATTACGATTTGTTAAATCGAATGACATTCTGCTAGCAAAGCTTTACAGTAAAAGATTTTGGAGTATTGTGAATAGTCCAGAAATTAAAAGAATATATATCCATTATTTTCACCCTAAGCTTTCAGATTTTGTTTTAAAGATATCAGAGCATATAGATGTTTATTGGGTTTTTTGGGGATCTGACGGATTTTATCTCCCGGAGATTCAACAAATAAACCTTGACGCTTACACATATAATTTTTTTAAAAAAAATCATCCTTATTTATTTCTGAAATATGACTTTATTCATATGCACAAGACTATTATTTGGAAGCAAAGAGTGCGAAACCATTTAAAGGCAATGCAAAGAATAAATTATTTTTGTCACTATTCTCAAAATGATTACAATATTCTTAAGTCTGTTATTGGATTTAATGCAACATTACTTGATTTTAATTATGGTAGCTTAATCGATATTAGTAGACCAGAAGATAAACTTTGCTTATTCGATGATTCTGATAAAAGGTCAATATTTGTAGGTAATTCAGCTGCTGAGTCAAATAATCATTATTCAGCTTTTGAATTGATAAAGAATAAGAATATTGACTTTGACAATTTATATTGCCCCCTTTCTTACGCAGGATATAATGATTATAAAAAAGAAGTAATTAGATTGGGAAAATATTTCTTTGGACATAAATTCATCGGATTAACAGCATATTTATCTAAAAATGAATACTATGACCTAATGAAAAAATGCAATTATTTTATTCAAAATCATAACCGCTCTCAGGCATATAGTAACATAGCATGGCAACTATTCGCAGGGGGAAATGTGATTATGAATAATAATAGTTCACTTGTAGATTATTTAACTGAAAAAGGCGTCTATATTATTACACTTGAAGAAGATAATTGGAAATATACCAATGCTCAGAAAGAGAATAACTCAAGATCAATATCTTTGATTTTATCGGAAGAATCTGTGATTAAGAGATATAACAACTTGTTTAAATAATATTTAAAATTAATTTTGGACTATAAAGAATTATGTATATTTGTATTTCAAAGAATTTTATTTTATTTTATTTTCTAAACCAATTAATATTAAAATTATGAAACTACTTATTCTGACTCTTGGTATGTTAAGTCTCCTTCTATCATTTGCCTTTTCACAAAATATCTATCAGAAGCATTTTGGGATGACAGCAGGTGATGAATTTGTAAGGCAAGTAAAACCAACATCTGACAACGGTTTTGTTGCAATTGGATTCACTTCCAGTACTTCAAACGGTAAGAAAGATATGTTTCTTACAAAATTTGACCCTAAAGGGAATATTTTATGGTCAAAAGTTTATGGTGGAGATGGCGATGATGATGGTTTTTCAGTTGAACAAACTTCAGATGGCTGATATATTTTAATTGGGAGCACGACTAGTTATGGAAGTGGCGATAATGACATATTTGTTGTTAAAACAACCCCTGCAGGTGTTGTTTCTTGGAGTAAAGCTATAGGAGGAGCGAAATATGATTTAGGTAGAGATATTATTCAACTTTCAAGTGGCGACTATTTGGTTTTAGCTCAAAATGAATCAAGTTCATTTGGGTTGTATGATATTACTTTGATGAGGATGAATAGTGTTGGTGATGTCATTTGGATGAAATCAATTGGTGGAGTACAAAATGATTTATGTTATAATTTAAGAAAATCAATTGATTCAGAGTATTTTCTTTATGGAATCACATATTCTTATGGAAAAGGAGCACATGACTTTATTGTTTTAAAGATTAGCGAATCAGGTAATTTAACCTACGCAAAAACAATTGGCACAACTGCACAAGACTATTCCTATGCTGTCAATCAAACACAAAATGGAGATATTTATATAGCAGGATACACTTATTCGTCAGGTAAAGATAACATCCTAATGAAAACAACAAGCGACATGAATAATATTGTTTGGCAGAAAGACTTTAGCTATAACAAGGATGAGTATGTTTGCGATATTCTTCCTACAGCGGAAGATGGAATATTTGTGAATGGAATTACTTATAGTTATGGTGCAGGTGATATGGATATTTTCCTGGCAAATTTTACTACTGATGGTCAAATGAACTTTTTTAAAACTTATGGTGGAGTAAACAAAGATCAAGTTGCCAATAAATCATCATTCCTTGATAAATTTAAGAAAATTGTGATAGGAGCCGGAACTCAATCTTATAATCATAAAGCACTTAGAGCTGTTGAATTTGATGGGTATTTGATAAAAACAGATTATTCAGGTAATTCAGGTTGCAATGAAAAAAGTCACAATTTAACAGTTAAAAATTCGAATTTGATCCTTGGTGATATAACTAGTGAAATAGGAGTTAAAAGTGTTAATCTAACTGTAATGAATGCAGGTACTTCGTCTGCAACAGACTTTCAATTAACAAGTCTTTGTTTCACTGGAATAAATAATGATACTCGAAATTTTGACATTCGATATAATAACCCTATTAATAACAACTTAAATATTGTTTTTAGTGAGGTCAAAAATAATATTGTTGAAATTACAGTAACAGATGCATTGGGAAAAATAATGTATACCAAAAGCTTTACCAGAGGTTATTCTGGTGAATTAAACATTGAAACAGAAAACTGGCTAAGTGGATTCTATTTTGTTACAATTAAAGCTGATTTATACAGTGAATCAATAAAAATTGTTAAAGTTGAGTAGTATAGTATTTTTGTTCAAAAAATAAATTTTCAATTCTTTAATATATTCTCTTTAAAGCGAAACTGGGAGCATTATCTCCTTCCATCGTTAAATAAACTATTTCCCAGTTTTCTTCCACACAAAACTGATGAACAGCTTCAATAACTCCATATTTAAAATACTTCTCCCAATTGCCCATTATGTAATCATGTCCGGCAATAATGCCATCAGGTTTGACTTTTGGGGCATATAATCGCAATTCCGACAAAGTAGTGTGGTAGGTGTGGTCGGTGTCAATGTAAATCCAGTCAAAATAATTATCTGAGAAATTGCTGACCATATCAGTTGACAATCCTTTGTGAACTTCAACAATTTCATTTTTAATTTCATTCTCAAACTTATTTTCTACTAGCAGTTTTAAACCAGAATGGTATCTTTTACTGCCCCAGCAATCAACCAGATGAAGTTTTTGTGGTTGAGTTATCTGAAGAATTTCCCGGCTGAAATCACCTTCTGCAACTCCTATTTCTGCAACTATTGCATTTTTCTTCATCAGCATGAGCAAAGAGCTTCTGTTCTCAAGTAATTTAGCGGATTTAATATGAACATTTTTCAAATTGACTTTTACTATTTCAGACTTAGAATAAAGATTTTTTAAAATCCAAATTAAAAAATGCTTAGTAAGTGCTTTAATTCTTCCCATATTGATGTTTTTTTTATTCTAAATCTTGTGCTATTTTCTGAAAAGCTTTGTCTAAATCTTTGACAAATTTATCGTAGTTGAAGGTTTTGCCATGCGCTTTTTTACCATACATCTCCCAATTTTGTGAACGAATATCATCTGTAATATTCTTTGACTGATAAAAACTTATAAGTGCTTTCAGTTGTTCATTTTCAGTTTTATAAAAATTGTGCACCATTTCATTGACAGTTGTGAATCCACATTCTTTAAAATGATGACCGCTTATTTTAAACATACCCCATTGAGTTGCCATATATGCAGCTTCCTTATTAATTGCTTTGGCTTTTTCAAGTCGTTCATATTCTTTTTCGTTGTTACGAATATGCTTTTTGTTGTAATTAGGGTAAACTACATCAGGATATTTTGCCTGCAATGTTTCCGGCTCTATATTTCTTTTTTTTAATTCTTTCCAAAACCTGTGTCCCTGAAAAACGATTCCAGGTTTTCCGTCCTGATAAAAACTTTTATTTTTTGCTTCTGTTAATATCAGTGCTTTCAGGGTTTTAATGTCTGCTTTTATTAGCTTTGCGGCTTCTTCTATCTCAAAATCAGCAAGTTCACGTCCTTTTTTATGTGCCCTAACATCCTTAGTCTTAGGCTCTGAAATAATCTCTGGTTTAGGTTTTTCCAGATTGTCCTGTTTTGGAATTTGTTTAACAGTTTCAATTTTTTGAGGTTGATTAATTACTGAAACCTGAGTTGATGGAGAAAATGATTTTTTAATATTTCCGATAAAAGCTGTAATTTTTTTCCTTTGTTGTTCTGCTTGTTCATTATGTTTCGGACGCAGGCTTGGCTGACCTGGAATTTCTTCAATAAAAACAGTTTCTGAAGGATATGCCCATCTGATTTTTAATTCATCTGCCAGTTTAACTATTGCCATTAAAATTTCATGTCTGAATTTCATTTCCATAGCATAGTCGGGGGCAATAAAGTATATTTGGAAAAGGATTTTTAATGAATAGTCGCTCATTTCCGAAAATTGTATAATAAAATAATCTTTACGGGTATGTGGATGAGCCATAACAACAGCTTTAAGGCCGTCAACAAAGTTTTCTATTTTAAAGGGTGGTGTGTCATAAGTAATTGATAAATCTGTTTTATAACGCCTGAACACTCTCATACCCATATTGTCAATGACCTGATCAGCGAGTTTCCCATTGGGTATAGTTATTAAAGAGTTGCTAAAAGTGCGTACGCGTGTTGAGCGAAAACCAACTTCTTCAACTGTGCCATCAACTTTATCAGAAATAATCCAATCTCCAACCTGAAATGGTTTATCTACAAAAATCAGTAATGAGCCAAAAAAGTTTTTAATACTGTCTTGTGCAGCCAAAGCAATGGCAAGTCCACCTATTGAAATACCGGCCAGCAAAGCAGTGATATTAAAATCTAAATTCTGAAGAATAAATAGAATGCCGATAATAATTACAACCACTTTTAACACTTTTGTTATCAGAGGAGCTAGCTGGTCATCAAGTGTACTTTCTGTTTTTGTTGCTGCTTTTGATAAATAGGCGCCAATTACATCAACAATACGATAAAAAAGTATCATAGAATACACCGAAATCAATATTTTTCCGATGATAATAATTTTATGGTTTGTACCTGCTGTGAATTGAATGACTGGCAAAAAGAGCAGAAAAACAATAATGGCTGCCAGCATACTTAATGGCTTCGACAGTGGTTTTATGAATTTTCGGCTTGTACCAACCGATATAAAATGTTTGATAATCCTGAATACTGCCTTACCGAAAATAAATCTGAAAATTTCATAAGCAATGAAGCTAATTATAAATATGGCAAGAAGCCCATATAATTGCCATACCAATATACCTAATATTCGATTTGAGCCAATTTTGGGCAAAAGATTCAGAATTTTATCCGTTCCAAAACGGAAAACACTTTTATGAAGTTCAGGAATTTTATCAATAGTTTCCTGCGAATAGTACCATGAATCTCCTTTTTTAATTAAATAAATATCCGGAATGTTTTTAAAAGGATAAAAATATTGCAGATTTGCATTAGAATCAAAATAATTTGGGTTGTCGGATTTGGCATCACATTTAAAAAGCAAACCTTTGCTGTTGTAATATTGCTTAAGACTGATTGCCAGTTGTTGCAGTTCTTTTGAAGTGTATTTGTCACTTAAAAATGACTTTGTAGCCAAGGATGGCTGATAGTTTTCTTTTGATAAATATTTTAAATGATTTTCAACTGTTTTACAAGGAGAGGTCAGGTCAACTTCTTCTGAAAAACCACTTAATGATGAGATTAATATGGCAAAGAGAATAAAGTATCGTAGAAATAGACTATTCTTCATGAGATTTTATTAAATAATTATTGAGCCTCCCACCAGATTTGAACTGGCGACCTGCTGATTACGAATCAGCTGCTCTACCACTGAGCTAGAGAGGCTTTTTTGAAGGTGCAAATTTAAATGATATTGTTTTACAGATTGATTTTATCGGAAATAAGGTAGTCGTTTTTTACAGTACTATTTCGTGAAATAAGCTCTCCTATGAAGCCTGCCAGAAATAAAACAACACCAATAATTACCAGCAAAAGTGCAATGTAAAACAAAGGTTTGTCAACAATGTCGCGTGGAATTGAGGTATTGAAATAACGGGCATAAAACTTTTCACCAATCAGCCAGGCAGAAATAATAAATCCTATAAAAAATGAAATAAAACCCAATGTCCCGAAAAAGTGCATCGGACGTTTACTGAATCGGGATACAAAGGTTATTGACATTAAATCGAGCAATCCGTTAATAAATCGTTCCATGCCGAATTTTGTCGTTCCATATTTTCGGGCTTGATGATGAACAATTTTTTCTCCTATTTTAGTAAAACCTTTCCATTTGGCAATTACAGGAATATAGCGATGCATTTCTCCATAAACCTCAATGTTTTTTACTACATCTGAACTGTATGCTTTCAATCCGCAATTGAAATCGTGAAGTTTGATGCCTGAAATTTTTCTGGTTGCCCAATTAAAGAGCTTGGTTGGTATTGTTTTACTAATGGGGTCGTGTCGGATTTTTTTCCAGCCCGAAATAATATCGAAGCCATCCTCCTGAATCATTTTAACCAACTCAGGTATCTCATCAGGGCTATCTTGCAGGTCAGAATCCATGGTAATGACAACATTTCCCTGTGAATATGCGAAGCCTTCATTCAATGCAGCCGATTTGCCGTAATTTCTTCTGAACCTTATTGCCTTTATGTTTTTATTGTTGGCTGCTAATGTTTTTATCACATTATAGGAGTTATCTGAGCTGCCATCGTCAATGAAAATTATTTCATAACTCAACTGATGTTGATTTGCTACCTTTGCTATCCATGCTTCAAGTTCCGGTAACGAATCCTGTTCATTGAAAACCGGTATAACTAAACTGACATCCATATTATTCAGTATCAAATGATTGATTAGTGTCTTTTTTTATTGATATTGCAATTATTAATGCAATTACTATACTTACACCAGCATAAATTAATGATGTTTTAGCAGGTTTAAAACTGAAATCACGATCTTCCATGCTTTCCATATATTCGATTTTCTGGTTTTCTTCCAAACCCATTTTATCGAATCTTTCCTCCATATTTTCCATTACAGCCAGTTTGGTTTTCTCTGAATAATCGGGGTCAATTACATTGTATAGCAACACCGAAAAAATAACTGTAAATGCTGTCATCACAAGCAATGTACCTAAAGGTGCAATAAAAGCATCCTGAAACGAAATAATGCCTTCATTTGATTTCCTGAATTCTTTGGCAGCAGCAACAGCTAAAAAAATGATAAAACCAAAAACAAGCAGACTGATAATTGAATTTAATACCCAATTTTTAATTAAATCAGTTCCGAAAGTATAGGTTAATAATCCACTTAAGATTGAAATTAATCCACTGATAACTCCATATTTAATAATAATTCTTGACATAAGCACTTTTTTAAGCTTTTTAAGTATTGTTCAAATTTAAGGAAATTATATTTTCCTGAAAAAGCGTGTTATTAATACCTCTGCTAATAAAAATATCAAAACTATCCATATCAGAAATTTCCAGATTATTCTGCCTTCGTTTTGTTCTTTTATTTTTTGCTGAAGATTAGGGCTCATTGCATTTAATACTTTGATGTTGGGATTATTTTTCTGAGTAATTTTAAGGTCATCGTAAGAGTAATTGTCGGGCTTGCTCTCTACTCTATTGTGGTTAAATGCCAGAAAATGCTGTTTATCTGTTTGTATTTTATAAAAACCAGCATCTTTAAAGTTGTCATCAATCTGAAAAATCATACTACCGGCAACAAAATTTGTTTTAGGGGTAAATTTATAATTACTAAAATTGACCTTGATATCATTTTGTTTAATTTCAGACTGTGGGAGTTCAAATACCTTGTCTTTTCCCAGTGTTAATGCCAGAGGTAAATAGTTGTTTTTATACAATGCCATTTGATAAAGTAATGGCACAAAAACAGGATGATTTACCAGATTACTCCACGATTGATTAAAAGGAACCGAAAGGGTAAATACAACACCTTTACCAGCATTAGCAATGGTTAAAAAAGGTTCATTGTTTTCAAAATTCATCAAGGGATATTCAGTGCTCATTGTTGAAGATGCTCTGCTATATGCTTTTTTGATGACCGGAAAATCAATTTTTTCCTGTTTTTTTTCAAAAACCCCATAGAACAAAAGATGTTCAACATTCATTTTTTGTATTTTTGTCGCATTACTCAGGTTTTGCTCAAATTGAGTAATTCCAAGAGTTTTACATAAATTGTTGTAAGAATTTATATTGATATTGTTGTCGGTTGCAGGTATTATTAATAAGGTACCTCCATTACGGATAAATTCAAAAACCAATGGAACAAATGATGAAGGAATTGTACTTAGTTCATTTAATACTATCAGCTGATAGTTACTCAGTGCTTCAATGTTGTTGATTTGTTTATTAATTACCCTGAAATAGGCATCTGTGGAATAAGCAAGGTTTAAAAACTGATTAGTTTTATTTTCAATGATATTCAGTATATTACACGATTCGTTGATGTTAAAGCTGAAATAGTAAATATCATCGAAGGTTACCGGATAATCGGTAATGGAAAGAGAGCATTTAAACCAGCCTGTACGATCAATAATCAGAGGAATTTCTATTGTTTTATTTTCATTTTCACTGATATCAAAAGAAATTACCTTATTTTTACCATCAAGATTTAAATCCAGAGTAATATCTTTAAATTCGGTGTTACCATAATTCCTTATGTTAACGTTAAGAGTAACAGGTTTCATAGGATATACAAAGGGAGAAGAAAACCAGCATGAATCAATACTCAGGTTCGATAAAGAAGCAGCAAAGAGGGGTGCAAGAAAAATTTTTTCAGAGGTTGAAGCAGGCAGTTTATCAGGCTCTCCATTTGATTTTTGAAAATCTGAAATGATATAAAGTGCTTTTGGAAATTGAGGATATTCTTCTGCAAGAGAGGAAATTTTTTCATAAATGCTCTGATAATTTCGGTTGTATGGGCTCAGCTGTACTTCATCCACCAATTGTAAGGCATCGTCAAATGAATAATACTGTTGTTCCTTGTATTTAAAGTTATTAGAGATTATCAGAAATTTATCGTTTTTCCCATGCCCTTTGATTATTTGTTTGGCAATTTGCTTTGCCTGGTCTATTAATGCTCCTTCTTTATTGATATTTTCCATTGAAGGTGAGTTGTCAATATAAATATTTACAATCTTTTTAGTTCTCGATTTTTCCGAATCGGAAAAATAGGGTTGAGAAAAGGCAAGTACCAGCAAAATAATTGTCAGAATACGGACAAACAATAAAATCAGGTTTTTTAACTTGTTTTGGTTTTGTTTTTCAATGACAACAGAAGCCAGAAAAGAAGTATTTGAAAAATTGATTTTTTTAAACCTTCGAAACCTGAATAGATGAATGATGATGGGAATGGCAAGCAATGAAAATGCCCATAGAAACTGTGGATATACGAAATTCATGTTGATTATTTTGCAAAAAACAGGCAAAAAAAATAGCTTCCCTGAAAAAGGAAGCTATTTTTTAAACAAGAAAATTAAAATTATTTTTGAATTTTAAGATTTAAAGTAATTGAACCTTTGTCGTCATATCCGGTAATAGCTTTTACTTTAAAAATTCCAACTTTATTTTTTGATGTTTTAAATAAAACATGGGAAATCTGTGAGCCGCCTGTACCATCAAAAAGGAATGCTGCACGCCTGCCTTCAACACCGGCAACTGCCCATTTTTGTTGAAGATTAGCTGATGTAAGTGCTTCCCATTCATTCAGTGACAGCTGAGGAATTGATTTAAAGCGGGTGGCATTACGGGTTGTCCATTCATGTACTTTTAAAACAGATATTTGTTTGGCTTGTGTACCATATAAAGTATCATCGGGCCCTGAAATGGCAGCTGTATAAGTATTATTATAGATGTAAATTAAATCAATAGTGGATTGACCATTAGCTTTTGCATCAGCAACTTTGTAAATCAGATTGGTAGATGAAGCATAAAAACTACCAATATCAGGATTTGCCTGAGCACCAAGCGTTACTGTTTCGTAATGATTTAAACCTGTTAAGTTAACAACTGTTAAAACCAATACCTTTTTGCCAATTTTTGCATCTACATCGGTACCACTGATTGTTATGGTGATAAGTGTTCCATATGCTAATGTGGCAGGTACTGTATAAGCAAAATCTTTTATAAATTGTTTGAGTTCAGTCGCTTTTGGTTGCCAGGTAGTATCCCATTCAGGTTTTCCTGCGCTGTATTTTACATGAAATTTAAGCGTTGCAAGGTCTTTATTACTCTTATCATTTGCTTTAGCTGTAATCCTGAAATTCACCACTTCACCTTTGGCAACATCAAATACGGCTTTTGCAGGTGGATTGTAGGATATAATCGGGAGTTTTAAATCAGGTGTAATAGTATCACCTTCATTTGTATCACAACTTGTAAAAAGAATACTTGATGTTCCAATAAACACAATACTGGCAGGGGTACTTAGTAAAAAAGCACCAGCTACAATTAAGCCTAAAAAATACTTTACCTTTTTCATGTTAATAATTTTAATTGTTATTTTAAAGCGTTTTCAAATTCTGGTTTGTCCCAGTAATTTCTGAATTCACGGTCAACTTTAGCTTTCTGACGGAGGCTTGGGTCAAGCTTAATAGCACGTGTTAAGCTGGTTGTCAGTAAGTCAAGGTCTTTACTACGTGCACCCACAATGGCTCTCAAATAAAAGTCGTTGGCAGTTTTATTGTCAATTTTATCAATAACAGTTTTAGCATTCGAATAATCTTTCTTCAAAGTATAAGCTAAAGCTTTATTGTAATCGTAGCGCTGACCTTCAAAAGTTTGAATGGCTAGATCGTATTCACCTTTTTTGATATAAACAATAGCTTTGTTGTTTCTGACATCAGCACCGGCTTTTGTTGCCAAATCATAAAGATAAAGAGCTGTATCGTATTGTCCTTTAAATCTGAAACAAACACCTGCATTTTGAAGAATCTCTTTCTGATTCGGATATTTTTTGTTTAAAGCGGTGAGAATATCAAGGGCATTGTCGTATTCACCTTTGCGAATAGCTATCATAGCCAGGTTATTTTTAGCTGTAAGTTCTTCATCAGGATATTTGTTGTAGAAATAGTTGTAAAGCTGTTCCTGTTGTGCCAAATCATCGGTATTGTAAGCCAAATAAAGAACTTCCTGTCTGTTGTAGAACTGATCAAGTTTACCTTCAGCAAACAATTTGCGTAAAACATCTAACTCGCGAATAATAGTTTTTGCTGTTAATGAAATTTCAGTTTTTCTTAACTTAGGCATGATGTTGCTTGTGATATCTTTCCAGTTACCAAGTTTTTTGATATTTACTTCTTTTTCATCAAGTGGAAGTTCTGAAGCAATTATTTTCAAAATATCTTCTTTGATACTTAAATCGCTCTTGCTGATAAGTTCTTTTAAACCATCCCAATCTTCATAAGTCTGACTTCTTTTGTAAAAATTGGTATCATAAACTTGTTGAAACTGAAGTTCTTTCAATTTAGCTAACATGTAATCATAAGAAACTGTATTTCTGTTTTTGGCCAAAAATTCATTTCTTTTGAGTGGTCCGTCAGGAGAAGCTTGTGAGTGTAAATTCATTCCTTCAACTTCAAATCCTTCTTTTTTAATCAGGTCTAATACAGGGTTAACAACAAATGGTAATTTAAAGTCTTTACTTTCAACCATTCCCGGTTTTAAAACATATTTGTCGCATTCATAATAAATTGTTCCTTTGGCAACAAGACGTTCAGGAGCAAAACTGCCTGTAATGGCTACATTGTCGGTAGGTTGAATTGTTTGAGAAGTAGCAACTAAACCATCTGATAATTTATCCTTTTTTACATCACAAACACACTGGTCGAGTTCATCATATTTTGAGTCAATTTTATATGAACTCAAAATATAAAGCATAGAAGTTTCCATGCCTGGCTCGTAACGAAGTTTTTCTTTAAACGGAACAGTGCCTCCCGTTTTAAATGGAATGATATTCTTTGTGTTGATTTTGTTGGCTTCTAAATCAACCTTTTCTCCTGCAATAAAAAACGGAGTCATAAAAATACTGTCGTTATTGAACAAAAGAATAGGCTCAAGCTTTAAGATAGCTTTTTTATGGAAAAATTTAGCAGGAACATAGGTGTCAAAAAACACATTTATACTGTCGGCATGTACTTCAAGCACCTCATCTTCAACTTTTATTTTCATCTGGTCTAAATTTTTCTGCATCTTTTTTAAAGGATTGCAGGAAAATAAAAATGGCATGACAATTATCACACTTACTAATGGAAAAAAATTCCTTTTTACAGTAAGACTTTTCATATGTTTACAGTTTAGTTTAAATTTGTGAACGAATTAAAAACTATTTTTGAGATTGCGAAGTTAATTAATTTTGGAATAAAAAAAATTAATTTGTTAAAACAAAAAAAATATTCAACTACAAAAGTACAACAGTAATATTGATTTAATGTTAAGAAATTAGAAAAAAGAATAATAATTTTATGGAAAATGCATTAGTTAGTTTAAAAAAAGCAAATATATATCAACAGGATACATTGATTTTAAATGAGCTTGAACTCGAATTATTTCCTGCTGAGTTTGTATATTTAATAGGTAAAACCGGAAGTGGAAAAAGTACTTTACTGAAAACTATTTATGGCGATTTGTTTTTAAAAAGTGGTGAAGGACAAGTTGCAGGTTTCGATTTAACCAAACTAAATAAGAAGCAAATTCCATATTTAAGGCGTAAAATAGGAATCGTTTTTCAGGATTTTCAGCTTTTAACTGACAGAAGTATATATGAAAATCTACTTTTTGTACTAAAAGCAACCGGTTGGAAAAGCGATGACCTCATTAAAAAGAGAATTTATGAGGTATTGAGTAAAGTAGGATTGCAGACTAAAGACTTTAAGATGCCTCATGAGCTTTCTGGAGGTGAACAGCAAAGAGTTGCCATTGCCCGTGCTTTACTCAACGACCCTAAAATTATTTTAGCTGATGAACCTACCGGAAATCTCGACCCTGAACTTTCTTTTGAAATCATTGCATTATTGCACGATTTGGTTAAAGAAGGTAATTCAGTATTTATGGCAACTCACAATTATACACTTATTGATAAATATCCTGCCAGGGTAGTTAAACTTGAGAATGGTAAGGTTGCAGATGTAAATCAGAAAATCTGATTGATAAGTATTTCAGCACTTAGCTGATTGTTAAATCGTTGAGAGAGTTTTTCTCTTCTTTGTTCAAGCATTTCTTTTGTGAAGGTTTTGTCGAACAAGTCTACAACTTTTAATTTAAAATCGCTTTCATTATCTGCAATATAGCAAAGGTCTGAAAGGCCTGTATCTTTTATCATTTTGGTGTTTACCAAACAATGGCGCCCTCTGAATAATGCATTTAATAGTTTGAGTTTTATTCCGGTATCCTGAAATGTAGGTAAGATGTTTATTTGTGCCTCAGTTATCAACTGATATATTTTTTCAGTGTCAGGGTTTAATAATTGAATATTTTTATTGCCTCTCACTGCTTTTTTTAGGTGGGATGATGCTTTTGAACCGGCAATGATGAAGGGTATGTCAAGATTATTAAAAACCTTTTCAACTAAAAATAATGCAGCTTCATTGTTTTCACCAATGCCCAGATTGCCATGATAGAGCACATAATTTCCCTTACCTTCAATAGCTGTTACTTCATGATTCGGATGAAATACCGGTAAATAAAAGCTGTTGTTAAGCTTAATATTCAATATTGTGTGGTCGGATGGCGAAATTGCTGCTACATGTGTTGCATGATTCAGCTTATGAAGATATTTTCGCAATCGCTTAGATTCTAATGAAAAATAGAACTTTTTAATCAGATTGTTTTCAACTTTTGCCAGATGCAGGTAATAAATATGTTCGATATTGTGCATCCTGACAATTTTTATTCTGTCGTTCAGCTCAGCCCAATTGAGATAATAACTGCAATGAATACCTTCAAAAATAACCGGATAATTATTTTTTTGCAGATTTTTTAATAAAAGCGAGCTTTTTCTGCTCCTGACAATGTATGGTATATGATGAAGAAATGGATTTAATAATGCTTTTCGGGGATAATAAAATACTTCATAACAATACTTTTCAAGTTCTGCGCTTGGTTTTCTCCCATAATGAAATGCATGCAAATGAATTCTAACACCTTTATCGTAAAGAGCTTTTATTTTAAAAAAGACATCAATAACACCACCATAACTGGGTGGATATGGTATATCGAATGAAACTATATTTATATGTAAATCAGTGTTTTTCATACAATTTTAAAAGCTTCTTACTTTCTTTTTCCCAGCAAAAAATCTCTCTGGCTTTAATGTTATTTTCTCTGAGCTGAAAGTAAAAATCGTCATTCTGTCTTAATACTGTTATGGTTTTAACTATTGCTTCAGTTTGTGTTTCAAGCAAAATACCTACCTGAAATTTTTCAATAATGGATTTATATTCAGGAAATGGATTCGATAGTGAAGGGATAGCTGCCTGCATATAATCAAAAAACTTATTGCTTAAAGAGTAATAATAGTTTTTACTGTTTTGATTAAGCAAATTGTAACCGGCAAATGCATTTTTTGTAGCTGATTTCAAATCATGAGGAAGCATATAACCTTCAAAACTGATTTTCTGATTTAATTCATTTGCTTCAGAAAAGTTTTTTAATTGGATAAACAAATCTCCATTTCCGGCAATAATCAATGGCATATCTATTTGATGCATGGCGAGAATTAATTCTTCCAATCCTCTGCCTTTATTCACTGCACCCTGATAAATCAGATATTCTCCCTTTTTGTTCATATCAATAAAATCGCTGTTCAAATAGGGCAGATTTCTGATGATTTCGAATTTTTTGTGATATTTTTCACTTAATATCTCTGAAATCGAAATATTCACGGTATAGCAAATTTCTGCTTTAGGAATACATTGTTTTTCGATTAAATGCCAGCATTTCTTTATAAAATTGCGGTTTTCAAGTTCAGGAACTTCAGTAAATAATTCGTGCGAATCAAAAAACAGCGACTTTTTTCTGATGATTGATACCAGTGTACATGCAGCTAAGGTGTCAGTGTCAACAGCACACACTATATCAAAACGATGAAACAGTAAGAAGAAAAACAACCTGATGTTGTATTCTGCATAAAATAGTGCACTTTTGTTAAAAACACAACTTATAAGCTTTTGTTTGTAGGATGTTTTAGAATAAATATTATTGTTGTTCAGCGTTTTGTCATTTTTTTGATAATTTCTCCCAATCAGCATAACCTCATGACCAGAGCGTGAAAGTGTGGCTGCTATTCTGTTCATTCTTTGGTCATAAATCAGATTATTGCTGATTGTAAATATTATCCTGCTCATCTGTTTAATTCTAAAAGTTTGTTGCTATCTTCAATAATGACGTTTTGTTTAACCAGCCATTCGATAGCCGTTTTAATTTTATTTTCTTTAAAAACGCTGATTTTAGTTTTTATTTCTTCATGGCTTAATTTTTTTTCAGTTAGCAGTTTTTTCAATTCAGTATAGATAATTTCAAATTCTTCGCTGCTAAGACCTACATCAGCTGTTTTCAGACAATAGTCGCAGTGCCCGCAATTTTTTGTTAATTTTTCTCCGAAATAGCCCAACAAAACTTTACTTCTGCAACCAAAATGCTCAAAACCATATTTAATAACCCATTCTATTCTTTTTTGATAAAAGATTTTTCGTTTTTCAAGATTTTGATAAATGTGAAACAATTCAAGTTTTTCGACCCTGTCGTGTAAAAATACAATCTGTGGTTTTGTTTTAACAGGTATATAGTCAACCACTTCCATATTTTTTAATTCATGAAGCATACGTATTACATCCTGAGTTTGTAGTCCGGTACGTTTGGCAATTTCATTCTCATTAATTTTAATATATAGGTCAAATAATCCTTCATAAGAGCGTAAAAGTGTTTTAATCAGAATTTCATATTTAGCATTTACAATCTGAAAGTTATAAATTTCCATGTACGATTGAACTATCATCAGACGTGAAGGCAAAGAATCTTTTTCAGGGAAAAAAATTAAACTTTCGCGTTGTAAAAACTGAAGTGCATTGGCTGTTTTTTTTAGGTCGAGATTGTATAAATTGCAAAAATCCTGAAAATTAAAATCAAATTCAGTGTCGGCACCACTTCCGGGAGGAATTTGCAGGAAGCTGCATAATGCTTTATAAATAGTTTGAATTTCGTTTTTTGTTGGAAAAACACTCTCAATTCTGTTCTCAAGGTCGGTTCTGTCCGATTTATTGGTCAAAACAACAGCATAGGATTTTTTAAAATCTCGTCCTGCTCGTCCTGCTTCCTGATAATAGGCTTCAAGGCTTTCAGGAATAGTAGCATGCAAAACAAAGCGAACATCCGATTTGTCAATACCCATTCCGAAAGCATTGGTTGAAACCATAATTCTGATTTTACCTTTTTTCCACTTTTCCTGTTTCGAGCTTCTGGTTTGATTGTCGAGTCCGGCATGATAAAAGTCGGCAGAAATTTTATGAATTTTTAAAAAATAAGCAATTTCCTGTACTTCTTTTCTGGTTTTTGCATAAATAATTCCGCTACCTGCAATATTCTTTGAAATCTGAAGCAGGCTATTGTATTTCGATTCTGCTTGTACAATAGCATAAATGAGGTTGTCGCGATTAAAACTACGTTCAAAAACCTGAACATCTTTTAATTTCAGTTTTTCAATGATGTCTTTCCGTACTTCGTTAGTTGCAGTAGCAGTAAGGGCTAAAATTGGTACTTTTGGCAGGTATTCTTTTATAGAAGCTATTTCAAGATAAGCAGGACGAAAATCGTAACCCCATTCGGAAATACAATGTGCTTCATCAACAGCTATAAATTTAATAGGTAATGAAGGAATTTTGAGTTTAAAACTTTCGGTTTGCAATCTTTCGGGAGAAACATAAAGTACTTTGTAGTTTTTATGGATAGCATTATTTAATGTGTTTTCAACCTCCGAAAAAGACATACCACTGTAAACAGCGGCTGCCGGAATGTGCCTGTTCAGCAGGTCTTCAACCTGATCTTTCATTAAAGCAATAAGTGGAGATATTACCAGACACATGCCTTCTTCGTAGAGTGCTGGTACCTGATAGCATACCGATTTGCCACCACCTGTGGGTATCAAAGCCAATGTATCGTTTTTTGTTAAAACAGAAGTAATAATTTCTGTTTGCAGCGGGCGAAACTGATTTGTTCCCCAATGGTCGCTCAGTATCTGTTTTAACCTGTCAATCAATATTTAAAATTCAATATTTTCGAAACCGGTATATTTTATCAGTGCTTCAGGAATAATTACTTTGTTTTGTTCCTGTTGGTGTTCCAGTATCGAAGCAACAATTCTCGGTAATGCCAAAGCGCTTCCGTTTAATGTATGGGCTGTTTGATTTTTACCGTTTTCGTCTTTATATCTTAATTTTAACCTGTTTGCCTGAAAAGATTCAAAATTTGAAACAGAACTGACTTCCAGCCATCGTTCCTGACCATAACTGTAAACTTCAAAATCGTAAGTAAGGGCAGAAGCAAAACTCATGTCTTTTCCACAAAGTCGTATTATTCTGAATGTTAAACCCAGTTCAAGCAGAATTTTTTCAACATGATTTATCATCTCATCGAGTACCTGATAAGATTTATCGGGAGTAGTTAGCTGAACAATTTCCACTTTATCGAATTGGTGAAGCCGGTTCAAACCTCTCACATTTTTACCATAACTTCCGGCTTCTCGTCTGAAACAGGGAGTAAATCCTGTTAATTTCACAGGTAATTCGTTTAAAGATAAAATACAATCGCGATAAATATTGGTGAGTGGAACTTCTGCTGTAGGTATCAGGTAAAACTTATCTTCATTAATAAAATACATTTGGCCGTCTTTATCGGGGAGTTGACAAGTTCCGTAAGCCGATGCTTCATTAACAAACAAAGGAGGTTCTACTTCCAGGTAACCTGCTTTTACGGCATGATCTAAAAAATAATTTATCAAAGCCCGTTGAAGTTTTGCACCCTTTCCTTTGTAAACCGGAAAACCCCCTCCAGTAATTTTATTTCCTGTTTCAAAATCAATGATTCCGGTTAATTCTGCAATTTCCCAATGTGGTTTATTATTTCTTTTAGCTATCTCGCCATACTGTCGGATTACAACATTATCTGCTTCACTTTGACCCGGATTAATATCGGGATGAGGCAGATTGGGCAGTTCTATTAATAAATCATGCAGTTCCTGCTGAATTTCTTTTTGCCTGTTTGAAAGAGCAAGGCTCTGTTCTTTCATATCAGTGCTTTGTTTTTTTAATTCATTGGCTTTTTCAGATTCTTTCTGCTGAAAAAGAATGCCAATTTCTTTGGATAATTTGTTGATTTCGGCCTGAATATTATCATTTTCAATTTGTGCCTGTTTTCTGGCTTTATCAAGTTCAATAATTTTCTCTATTTGCTCAGCAGCATGGTAATGCTTAACAGATAAAAGTGCAACAACTTGTTCAGGATTTTGTAAAATTCGATTAATACTTAACATAGTGGTAATAATTACACCTGCAAAGTTAGATTGAAATATGAAGTGAGGAAAAATATTAGCTGTATAGAAAATAAATTTGTTTAAAAAAAACAGATTTTTTTGCAACTTTTTTTTAATTTCAGGAACATAACAGCAATGCCAACTATGGAATTTAATTCAGCATTGAATTTGTGGAAACTTTTACAGAATAATTAAATAAAAAGTGGTAATTTTGCTAAAAAAATCAATAGGATTGACTTGTTTATTTAATAATTTTATAACTTACAAATTTGTGTAAATGCGGGCAGGCAAAAATCTGATATTGCTTTTTACTCTTAATATTTTAACTCTGTTTTGTGCTATTGCCCACGATGACATTTTTTTTATTGAAAATAAGGGACAGTGGAATCCTGAAATCCTTTTTAAAGCTGATATTCCAGGAGGAAAACTATTTATTGAAAAAAACCGCTTTACTTATTTGTTTTATGATTCGAAAAAACTTGGTGAAATTCAGCATAAAAAGAACAATGATACTTTAGATTGTCATTCAGTTTTCGTGAATTTTATCAATTCAAACTCCAACATCATACCTGAAAAGGGAGGCAAACTGGATTATTACCACAATTATTACATAGGTAACGATAAAAGTAAGTGGGCAACAGGTGTAGGTTTATATACCTCACTTGTTTTACGAAACTTTTATAATGGTATTGATTTAGAGATAAAATCAGTCGGGGCATCTGTCAAGTTTAATTTTATAGTAGCTCCATTTGCTAACCCTGCTGATATACAAATTTTGTATGAAGGGCAAGACAGAATCTGGCTCGAAAATAATAATCTGAAGATTTTAACTTCTGTAAATTTATTTATTGAGCGAATGCCGGAAGTTTATCAACTTATTGGTGAGCAAAAGAAAATGGTTAAATGCCGGTATCAACTGAATAATAACCTACTTACATTCAGTTTCCCCAAAAACTTAGATAATCAATATCAGTTGGTTATTGACCCATTAATTATTTTTTCCAGCTATTCAGGTTCGGTAGCCGATAATTTTGGTTACACTGCCACCTATGACGATTCAGGTTATGCCTACAGCGGAGGAACTGTATTCGGTTTGGGCTTTCCGGTAACCAAAGGTGCTTATCAAATTGTATTTAAAGATGGTCATGTAGGAGATGTATGGGGTTCAGGCGATAATCGAGATATTGGCATTTTAAAATATAAACCTGATGGTAGTTCTCTGGTGTATGCCACATATCTTGGGGGCTCAGGCAATGAAGACCCGCATAGTATGGTGGTTGATAAAAACTATAATCTGGTGGTTTTTGGAAATACTTCTTCAGTAAATTTTCCGATAGGGAATACTTTTTATGACAGCTCATTCAATGGGAATTATGATATTATTCTGGCAAAATTTTCAACAGATGGGAAAAGTTTACTGTCGTCAACTTATGTTGGCGGCTCAAACAGCGATGGTTTGAATGGGTACTTTACAGGAAGAAAACCAAACGAAAGTATCCTTGGATTTAATTATGGCGACAGTTACAGGGGAGAAGTAAATATTAATCACAAAAACCAGATTTTAGTGGCTACAACTACAAAATCATCTGATTTTCCGGTTACTTCAGGAGCTTTTCAATACAGTTATGGCGGAGGACTTCAGGATGCAGTTGTTATGAAATTTTCAAATGGAATTGATACTTTACTGAAAGCTTCCTTTATTGGTGGCAATGACGATGATGCCGGATATGGAATTGCCATTAATTCTGCTAATGAGTATTATGTATGTGGCGGAACACGAAGTGTTAATCTGAAAACTATTCAGGGAAAATACAATACGATGTACAATGGAGGTGTTGCCGATGGTTTTGTGTACTATATCAGTGATGATTTTTCAACATTAAAAGCAGCCACATTTATCGGAACAAGTCAATACGATCAGGTTTATTTTGTTCAGACTGATGTAAAAGACAATGTTTACATAACAGGTCAAACCAAATCTGACTTTTTCCCTGTAAAAAATGTTAAATATTATCGTCCAAAAGGGAAATTATTTATTTCGAAACTCAATCCGGGGCTGGATTCTCTTATTTACAGTACTGTTTTTGGTAATGGAGGTGCAAACCCCGATTTAGCTCCTTCTGCATTTTTGGTTGATGTGTGCGAAAGGGTTTATTTTTCGGGTTGGGGAGGCAAACTGAATCATGATTACAGTCATAATACAGGAAGTTATACAACCGGTTTACCTGTAACTCCTGATGCATTTCAAAAGAGTACTGATGGTTCAGATTTTTATGTTTCTGTGTTTTCAAGAGATATACAAAGTCTTTTATTTGCCACTTTTTATGGTGGAAACAGAAGTACTGACCATGTTGATGGAGGTACCAGCAGATTCGATAAAAAGGGAGTTGTTTATCAATCGGTGTGTGCAAGCTGTGGTGGTTGGGACACTGATTTTCCTACCTCTCCTTCAAATGTTCATTCGCATTACAACCTGAGCAACAATTGCAATAATGCAGTTTTTAAAATTGACCTGAATATTCCTGACTTATTTGCAGATTTTTCGATAGATACAATTTTTTGTGTAGCTGATTCAACCCACATAATTAATAAAACAATTGGGGGTGCTACTTATTATTGGGATTTTGGTATTGCTAAGCGTTCAGACGATACTTCTACAGCTTTTCAACCACGCTTCCGCTACACTGATACTGGTGTTTATAAGGTTACACTAATTGCTTCAAATATAAATTCATGCGATTTGTTCGATACCATGTTTCGCTATATCAGAGTTTACAATCAGGCTGAAGCCGATTTCACCTTTCAGAATCTGGCTTGTAAAAATGAAATTCAGTTTGAGGCTTCCAGCAAATACGGTCAGAACTTTAAATGGAATTTTGGAGATAATCTTAGTAAAAATAATTTCAGTACAGCAAAAAAACCAATTCATATTTTTTCAGATTCTGGATTTTATTCTGTTACTTTAATTGTTGATTCAGGTACTGTATGTGAATACAAGGTGGTTAAAAAAATCAGAATTGACACTTTGCCTTTGGCCAAAATCAGTTATAATCTTGATACATGCAACGGTCTGGTTACTTTTTTTAATCAATCACAAAGAAGCAGTTCTTCTTTTTGGGATTATGGCGATTTGTCGTATTCTTCAAACAACCAGCCTAAACATACTCATAAATATGCAACTGCCGATTCGTTTCATTTATTATTTATTGCCATGCCCAATACTGTATGTGCCGATACTGCCGAAACTGATATTTTAATTACTGTTCAACCTGCCACTATGGTGATTAAGCTCGATACTTGCAGGCATACAGCTTCTTTTATCGGGATTTCAGCTTATGCAAAAGGTATGGGAATATGGAATCTCGGAGATGGTAAAGATTCTATGTGGACTGATACGATTTTAAATTATAAATATCAAAAGGCAGGAAACTACATTGTTTTATTGGTAGCAAACTATGGAACACTATGTGTTGATACAGTTCGCAGAGTGATGAATATTCCTGAATTGCCGGTAGCTTTGTTCAGCGATTCAACACGTTTATGCCATCCCGATGCAATGTTTTTTAATCATTCTTTAAATGCAAGTAAATACGAATGGGTTTTTGGCAACGGTCAAAGTAGTACGCAAAACGACTCTGTGAAAACTTCTTACAATAATAAGGGTACATATCTGGTAAATCTCATAGCTGTTTCAGCCAATAATTGTCGCGATACTTTTACTGATACTGTGAGAATTATACGTATGGCTATAGCCGATTTTTCAGTTAAATGGGATAGTTGTACCAATAAAATAAAAATCAACAATTACTCGACAAAAAATACCAAACATTTTTGGGATTTTGGAAACGGAATTACAGATACAACCCAAAAAAAATCATTTTCTAAAGTAATTGACACAAGCGGGCTTTACACAGATACATTCAGAATTTATACCATCAAATTACTTGTAAAAGATAGTGTATGTATTGATTCGGCACAAAATCAAGTGATGATTATTCATTCTCCCAAGCCTGATTTTAATGTGAGTTACGACAGTTGCCAACCAATAGCCATTTTCAGCAGCAAGACCAAAGGAGCAATTAACATTTATTGGGATTTAGGAGACAGCACAACTTCCGAAAAAAGCAATTTCATTCACAAATACAAATCGAAAGGCAATTACTCAGTGATGTTCTATATTAATAAGGATACAATTTGCACCGATTCTGTCAGTAAATCAATCTATGTGGGCGAGTACGATCCTGCCAAAATAGATATTCCAAATGTGTTTACACCCGGAGGTGATGGAGTAAATGAGGTTTATTACCTCAAAAACATGAATTTTAAATGCGACAACTATGAGTTTTATGTTTACAACCGATGGGGACAATTGGTTTATAAAGCTATAAATGAACCTGTTGTATGGAATGGAAAAGTAAATGGCATTCCACTTTCAGCAGGTACCTATTATTATGTCTTTAAATCGTCAACAACTGATAAAGCAGGAACTATTACCATTATCAGATAGCTATTGATTTATTAAGATTAAGTTTGGATAGTCTTAGGATGACAGATTTTGTAGCTGATAGTAACACTTTTCAGCATTTTTTATTTGTATATATCCTCAAAAAGCCCGAACTTTGAAACGATTTTACTAAGCCTTTCTGAAAACATTATGT